>Ga0157375_10000074_pt1 | contig 103033 bp, 85 predicted proteins | sample M35metaG_FD_115311 | JGI IMG/M metagenome (GOLD analysis project Ga0157375, IMG submission 115311) | Miscanthus rhizosphere microbial communities from Kellogg Biological Station, Michigan, USA - M3-5 metaG | ecosystem: Host-associated > Plants > Roots > Rhizosphere > Soil | place: USA... | reverse complement strand
ACTCGTTGAGAAGAGTCAGCAGAGTGGTTTTGCCACACCGCTTTTCCGGGGATTCGATTCCGATGTAAGCGGTGATATCGCGCAGGTGAAAGGCGTATGTATGCAAAATCCAGAGGGCGATGGTCTCGGCCGCCCATTGAGGCAGGATGACCGACCGCTTGAGCAAATCTGCTAATTGATGCAGCAAGGCGCTACCGTCGACTGAATGGAGAGTGGAGTTTTGGGTAAAATCTGAAACGCTGACATGCTGAGATGCTGAAATATCGGAGGGTGGTGGTTCGGTGTTTCGGTACTCCAGTGTTTCAGTGTTTCGTTTCTCCGGTAATTCGGTGGCGGACGGTGCTTCGGGGAGGGGGGCGCAGGATGAAGGATTAAGGATTGAGGATTGAGGATCAAAAATCGGTTTGAAAGCGGCAGACTCGGAGCTGGGAGCAAGGAGCGTGGAGCTTGGAGCCGCTTCCAAATCTGAAACGCTGACATCCTGACATGCTGGTCCGAGTAACGGTGCTTCAGTGGGCGGTTCTTCCGTGTTTCGGTGGTTCGGTGGAGAAAAGGATGATAATTCTTCAGGTGCGTGGAACCAGAGTTCGAGGGCGCGGTCGAGAACGCAGGTTTGGGAGACGGCGACGGTTGGGATTGTACGTTGAATGGCGGAGTCCAATTGCGGACGGTTTTCAGGGGATGCAACGGCTTCGATGGTTAAAAGAGTGTTTTGCAAGCGTCCTGGCAATTTTGTCTCTGACGCCAGAGTGGTGGCGAGGGAATCGAAGTAGATGCCGTTTTGCGATTCGGGGGTGGGCAGGACAAGGTGTTCGCTTTCCAAGTCCTCGCGAAAGGCACCAAAGAGCTTTTCGAGGCGCCGCGAGCCGATTTGCTGAAGAATTTCGGGCTGGGTGAAGCATTTGAGGTTCATATTTTATTCTCAGACTAGCACGGGTGGTTGGACATCCGCTGTCCAAGGTAAAAAGTTTTTTTGAGAAATTCTGACACGCTGACATTCTGAAAAGCTGAAATGCCGGACGTCAGAAGCAAATGACAAAGCAGAAAGCGGAAATCTGAAAGCAGAAACCTTGAAAAGCGGGGGAGCAGGGAGCGGGGAACGGGAGCCAGGGGGAGTGCGGGACCACGGACCACGGACTACGGGATCGGCGACCCGGTACCCACCTACCAGGACCTACCAGGGCTTCCAGGGCCTACCGAACGAAGCCGGAGGTCGGAGGTCGGAGGCCGGGGCGAAGGAATCGCGAACAAAGCAAACTTCGGAATTTCACAGGAGCTAACTGAGTTAACAGAGGGGACAGAGAGGCGAGGAGCTGCGGAAAAATGATTTTGGTCCCAATAGCTCCTAATAGCTCCCAATAGGTCCCGAATGCTCCCAATAGCTCGCGCCGGCCCACAGCGGAGGTGCCAAGGACAAAGCAGAAAGGGGAAACCAGGGGACTAAGACAAAAAGCTGAAACGCTGACATCCTGAAATGCTGAAATTTGAGGGCGGAGGTGCCAAGGACAAAGCAGAAATCTGAAAGCAGAAATCCGGCAGGACCACGGACTACGGACCTGAGGGGTAGAGAACCAGCAGCCGTTCCCAGATGTCGGCGGGCTGATACGGTGCGTGGTGGTGTGGTCGTTTGGGCTGGTTGCGGCCTTCGCGTTGATCGGGATGACGTGGGGAAGGGGGCAATTCGCTTCTTCGTGGAAATCGCACACGCATGCGCAATCAGTTGAGGGAATGGATATGCCGCAGGATCACAAGTTCAATGGAAAGCTTTTGTGGAACCATTCGGAATGTGTGATAGCGGCAGCCGTTTGCTTTGTCCTTGCGGCGCGGCAGAAACGGCTGAGGGAGATTGCGTTTCCGCTTGTCCTGCTCCTGACGCTTTCAATCGTGCATGGGATTCATCGGCCGTGGTGGAATTATTATTACTTTCATTTTGATATACCACTGGCATGGCTGGCTGGGTGGGCCGTGAGTGAAGTGGCTGGAATGTTGTGGGCCTCTGCCTCTCCGAGGTCTTCTCGTCCATCCATCTTGCGCAGTGAAAAAAACTCCTCACAAAAGAGAAAGTCCGCCCTCACCCCCTCCTTCGTCAGGAGCACTACGGAGGGCGGGCCGTCCCTCTCCCCCAGGAGAGAGCTGCTGGCTATAAGCTGGCAAACGGTAGGCCTGTGCGTGCTGGTGGCGGTGCCAGTTGCGAAATCGGAGCGGAGGTTGGAGGGGGCGATTAAGGATATCAGAGGACGGCAAGCTGCAAACGAAAATCCAATCGTAAGAAAAATGAGGGAGTATTCCGACCGAACACACTGGGTGTATTCGCAGTCGGGGATTTATCCGTTTCATGCAGGGCTGACGGTGATTCCGGAACTTGCGATTGTAATGCCGAAGCGGTTTTGGTCGGGACAGATCAGCACGGCGCAAATCGTCGAGGTTTGTAAAAGATACAAAGCTGAAATCGTGGTGTTACCAAAGGAGACACTCAGTTCAGAATGGGCTAATTTCCTGAATCTAGAATTTGAGTTTAGTTTATCAGATGGGACAAGCCTGCTCTATCTTTCCAAACGCCTCCAGGGTAAGTAGCAATCAAAAATGCAACCCTGCTTGTTTATTTGTTGAATGAAGACTGAAACGCACATCTTTGCACAGTTGAAATCTCTGCCGTGGCTTACTTTAGATCCCGCTTTTCAAATCTCAGATCATTATTAAGAATAAACTTCCGATCGAGCACTAGTCGATTGGTTCGGAGAATGTTCGCCGCCAGAGCCGCTTTGTTTGCTGGTACATCAATTTGGTACACCTTTGAACCAATTCCGCCGAAGGGGACACCATTCGCCTTGAGGAGCCTCACTAGCTCTCTCTGACCTTCTTTGTTGTCTCCCGATATGTATCCTAGCGGAACCATTAAATCCTGTTTTGGAGAGGCAACGTTTGGCTGTCGACAACCAGTCGAGTGCAGCCCCAGGCACATGATGGCGACCATCATCCATAGCTTGCCAAAATCGTAATTTGTTTCCAACTGAGATATCATTGCGTTGGGGGATTTGGGTCGGGGCTGCCGACTTTTGCGGGAGGGTCCACTTTCGGATCCAACGTTTGCACGACTGTCGCCTGCACCACTCGCTTGTAGCCCTCCTTACAGCAAGGAGGGTTTTTGATTGTTGGCTTCATGTGCAAAGTTCGCTTTGGCTTATCGGCAGATTGCCCTGGCTCGTCATAATCCAGGACGATTCTTCCAACCGGAGGTGAGCAGCCTTGCTTCCGCCTTTTCCAGTTGTCAGGGGGCGGGAAATCCTCGGGAGCAACGGTGTAAATATTGTACCACTGGTTCGGCTGGACGCCTCTCTTTGAGAGTGCGTCCAACGGGTGATCTGTGTTTTCCCACCACTCGTACGTGGCGGACCCTGACTCTTCGCTGGGGTTGTAATCGAGAAAGATCTTAACTTCCAAATAACTAGCTGGAAAACCAAAAAGTGGGTGCTTCTCGTTTTCTACTATATTCTGTATTGTGATAGCAACGGCGCACTCACAGCAATTTGGACAAAGACCCGTAGGGTCAAATGAATTAACAGCATTGTTTTTAGAATGGCCGTACATGTTAGCACCACCTCTTTCCATTAGAGGATCTCGGTCTAGCCACCTGCCGGTACCTGGGTTGTAGAAACAGTACGCCTTTTGTGAGCAGAGGAAGAGTATAGCGGTGAGTAGAAAAGCTGACGCGGAAACCTTTATTAGTAAATTAGAGTTGTTCATGAGAAAGATATTTCTATCTACACTTTCATTTGAGTCTTTTTCAGATTCTGAATTGTTACTGAGCAAACACAATGATGTTACAGTTAACGATTAAGGTTGCAGTCCCAGGAGGGAGCACAACAGAGCCCGAGGTACTAACAACACAACCGTAATGGATGAGGGGGCTACCTACCTGAATACGAGTATAGGGGGCGTTTTCTGTTCCTGTGTACACGAGGACGGATAAATTTCTTTCAGGGAATAAGTCCCTCAGCCACCCAGGTGAGCTTTTTGTGACGTCAAAACTGTCGTCCTGATGGAACGAGTGTTGCGCAACCAATGACATAACATAGTTTGTGATCTTTGGAGCAGCTCTCTGTTTTGAGATGCGATGCACTAGTCCTCGACATATGTAAGCATCTCCGTTTTTTCCCGATGGGTTTGTAACAAACGTTAAAACAAGGGAGGCTAAAGTGGCCAACGCGACTACCTTAAGCTCTATGCGCAGCTTCGTAAGCAAGCTCATTGTCAACAGTACAACCGGGCTAAACAAAGCCACGGCTAACGAAAGAACCGGCCCTGCAGAGGCGACCCAAAGATAATCTAACCAGCCTGCCCCTATGCTGTAGTGAATCAGCCAAGACCCCGACCTAACCAGGAACAGAAGCCCAACTGCTGTTGAAGCCATAACAATAGCGAGCTTTTCCCGGGCTATCATTTTGAGAGGCTCTAATTGTTTACACCATCCCATCTCCACTTCGGAGGGGAGGGGGGCGGAGACTTGGGATTCGGTGTGCAAACCTTCCAATTTCCACAGGTGGTTGGTTTGCTATTGAATCCGCTGGCGGCAAATTCCGACGCGCACCCGACTGACTTGAATCTCAGCAACTTGCCTGTTTCAACGATCGCTTCCACCACGTCAGCACCCCAACTGGAGCCACTTGCGTGCTGCTTTGCGAATTTATCACAAAGCCCACAGATATGACCGAACATCAAGTAATTGAGCTCCCCTACGTCATAGCATCCGCCTCTGTAAGTGACCTTGGCGGCGCAAGGGGCGCACAATTTCGAGCTTGGCATTGAAGGCAGACTCGTTACCCCTTCCATGTCCCAACTATCCAATGCCCAAGGCGGTACGAATAGGTTAGCGCATGCGTTACCTTTTTGGTCGTCCGACAATCCGTTGAAGGTCTTATCAACATCAGTAAAGATATCATTGATAAGCTTATCGACTTTAAATCCGCATGTGCACGGGCATGATCCAGGTGGTGAAGTTACTTGGGCCACATCATTGACAGCAAGGCCCAGATTATCAATTCTCGAGACCGGGTTACTTGCCGCAAAGGCGTAGAGGCTTGCATCCACGGAGCGAGGCCGCTTAGGGACATGATTTGCGAAACTGGAGGCCTGCATGTCAGAAAGAGGGTCACGCGCAAGCCATCTCCCGGTGCTCGGGTTGTAAAAGCAATGGCCGAGCTCCGGGACGAGAAGTAAGGCCGTGAGGAGAAAAGCTAAGGTGCCGGTTTTTGATAGTTTTGACTGAGTCATAGATTTTGTCCTTTCGAGCTTGGTGGCTGAGTTTTTGAAACAATTTGGTTTTTTGTGAGGTTTACGAGCTTCTGATAGGATGCGCAGTTGGGGGCGAGGTGGGCGGCGGCTGCGAATGCTTCCGAAGCCTGTACAGGCTTTCCTGCGTCTTTCAAACACATGCCGCGGATGGACATGAAGACGGCCAGCTCTCCCTGCGGCGTTAATGACTTGAGATATCCCTCGGCCTGCTCTTCGGCAGGTGTAATTTCGAAAGGCCAATGGCGGTAGTACTCGTCGTCGAATCGGGAAAGCCCGCGTGTGGTTGCTTCGATGTTGAAACGTTCGCCGGGGGCGTCCCATCTGACGAAAAGATGGCCTTTAGTAGTGACCAGCTTCAACGGATAGCCAAGTTCACGACCGATGGCCACGTAAAGGACGGGCATGGAGCTGCAAGTGCCTTTGCGTTCCGGGCCGAGGAGGCCGGTTAGAAAAACGTAATCGGGTTCGGAAAAGAAGTTATCGTCCTGTGCCCTCACCCCCTCCTCCGTCAGGAGCACTACGGAGGGCGGGCCGACCCTCTCCATCCGTTGGGAGAGGGAAACTCCCGGAAGAGGGAGTGACGTAAGAAGGGTCAGTCCCATGCCCTCACCCTTGATCCCTCTCCCATCGGATGGGAGAGGGGAAGATTTCCTTTCGTCGGCGTAGTGGATTTTGAAATCTTCGGCCAGGACGACGGACATCATCAGCATGCGGTAAAAGCCTTCGGAGTTTTCGAACTGGTCAGGATGCTGGCGAAAGCGGTAGAAGTGGCGGTCGGTTTCTGATTTGATGCGTTGTGACCAAGTGCGGAGGGTCGATTCGTTCTGGGTAAAATCAATCTCTTTGCCCAGTTGGGTCGCGCAGAGGAGATTCATGCGAGTTATGGGGACGGTGGAGAAAGAACCAGTGGGCGTTCTTAGCAGTATCGAAAGCAGTGGAGGTATTCTTGCCGAACGAGAAGAATGGGGCTGATGTGGCTGAACGGTACGCTGGTATATTTGTGCACAGGCGAGAAGGACAGCAGAGAATATGATTGTGACACATGTGGGGGAGCTTAGTAGGTTTTTGAACCGCAGATCCATCGAGACCAGAGAGACTATGTTTCGGGCTCTAATGTTCATCGGTGAGTGTAGTCTGAGATTCGTAATGTCCTGCAGCGCTAGCCAAAGCGAGAGGAATTGTCTTAATTTGCTAACACCATATAATTACATGCGATTAAGGATTTGCGTCAAGGTGGCGAGGTGGGATGAGGTGCACGTTGCCTGTGCCTGCGACGGTCAGATGATTTGTTCGAAGAATTAAGATTGCTTTCTCGGCATCAGGTTTCGGAACCGATATAGAAAACATCAAAGTTACTTCATCTGGGGTGCTTGCCCGAATGCCGTTTACTTCAAGCAGATGAAGGATTTCCTCTCTCTCTTTGAATGAATCCCATCGCATGCTAACAACTGGAACTAGCACAAGTTTTGAGGATTCAGGGTCCCGGCCCCTATCTAAGGGCGCACAGCCAACGCAGGTAATTGCCGCATAAATAACGACCGATAGCTTGAGGCGTGCTGTTGACATGAGAAGTGCTAAGGAGTTTTGAATTCCATCGGCGGGTTTTTGGCGGGATCGAAGTTCTGAGTCGCGGTCACTTCCACTTTGCTGTGTGGGCACTTGCATTCCGGTGGATTCACCACGCTTAGTCTAAAGTGGATAGTGCGAGGGCCCTCGGCTGCAGACGCAGTCGGGTTATCACCATCGAGTACAATTTTGGCTGGTTTATGCGTGTCACAAGTCCTGTCACGGCCTGTCCAGTAATGATTAATAATGGCCGGGTCCAGCTTAAAAAGGTTCGTCCACTCATTTGGCTTCTGCCCCAAACGAGCCCAATCCTTCGTCGGGCGGTTCGAATTCTCTTCCCAGTTGTAAATTGGGGACTCAGGTGCGCTAGTAAGTCGCACTGTTCGATAAGTCAGAAGTATGTTTACCTGAAAATAGCTTGCCGATTTACCGTCACCTTTATCTTCGTACGGAGTTATGTTGCTGAGCCAGATATCGTCCGCGCATTCACAACAATAGCAACTGAGTGCCGCGGGTCCGCCGCGAAGCCCGAAGGCATCCCTTCGGTCCAGAGGTGCATTGCTCACAAATTTGTACAAATTGAGTCCGCCATGTTCTGAGATCGGGTCTCTGCTTAGCCACCTGCCAGTGCTCGGATTATAGAAGCATTGGCCGAGTTCAGGGACGAGAAGGAAGGCCGTCAGGAGAAAAGCCAAAATACCGGCCCTTGTTGATTTGGGGTGAAACATACTTTTTGTCCTTTCGAATTTTGTGGCTGATTGAAACTAGCAGGTCTATTTCGGGATGAAGTACGGTTGCTAGTTGCTTCGAAGCCTTGCTCATTTACTGGGTCCCTATTTAGCCACCTCGCCGTGCTTGGACTATAGCTCCTGTACCCATAATAAAGCATTCCAGATTCATTATCAAACTTGCTTGAAAATCGAATGGGGTTGTTGGTAGAGAATGTGCCAGTTGCGCGCAGTGGCTCGCCGAATGGACTATATTCATACCTGGCTGTGGCTCCGCCTGTGCTTCCGTCAACAAGCCCAACGAGATTGCCATTTCCATCATACGCAGCGAAATAGTGATTTGTTCCTCCGCCGATGTACTCACTCACTTTTACCAAGCCACTAAAACCACCGGCACCTTGCATTGAGCCGCTGAGGTCTGTCCCCCAAATAAACGCTTGGAGGATTGAGGATGAAGGATCGAGGATTCCGACCAGGTTCCAGCCGTCGTAAATGAAACGGTTTGTGTAGAGCGGGTAATAGGCGGAGCCGTTATTCGTGGAAACAATCTTTTGGATACGCCGGCCCTGGTAATCGTAGGCGAATTCGAGTTTGTATTTCGATGCTGCATTTGGGGCGCTGCTGAGGCTGGTCATATTGGTCAGCCGGTTTTCGGCATCCCAGTAGAACGTCCAACGGCCATCATTGGTCAGATTGCCGTCCTTGTCGTAGTAATAATTTTCCGTCGCAGGCGGGACGAATTCTTTTCCGCTCTGGGTTTGGTGACCGCCGTAGAGAGAGATGGAATCAATCTGCGGATAGTAGTCCCTAGGGAGGGAGAGAGTTGGAATGTCGCAACAGGTCACAGGATCCTACTTGTTTTCTGGTTGGCTAACTCCGACTTCTTGTATTACTATATTGATTTGTGTTTTCCAACCTTGAACCACTTGCAGCAACTCTGATTGATTGATTCCAGCGGACAATTTCAAGTAAATTGCCGCTCTCGTTTTGGCTAGGAGCGCATCCTGAAACATGTAAGTACTGCCGAGCTTCTGATTCTGGATCGGAATATTTATAGCAAACGGTGATACGTCCACTAAATTGGAAGAACTAAACCTTAGAACAGGATTGAACTTTCTAAGCTCACTAATAGGCATTCCTCGCACTACGTGCCTGTTGAAAAGCGCAAACATGCATTCTCTGCGTCGGAAATCGCTATAACGTGAATCCCCGACGATTTTAAGCCAAAAGCCTGCGTTCTCTCCAACATTTACTGTGGATATTCGCCGCAAACACCCGAATACGTCTGTGTCTGAACTGTTTACATCCTCGATTGTGCGAAGGAGTGGATTTCTCTTGAAATTCTCTTTACCACAACCGGAAAGCATCAGCCCAACAATGACAATTGAGAGGAACCTCATGGAATGTGCGAATCAACGGAGGTTTTCTTAGGTTTGCCACAGCAGTTCCAATGAATTTTTAGAACATGCCTTACTGCTGCTGTTCCTTTAGTCAAATTCGGATCCGTGGTGGTGGAGGCTAGGAATCCGGCTCCTGTAGCAGGGTTGTTCACGATAAACGAGCTTGGTAATGAAGTAATTCCCTCGTAAAATCGTGCCTCGCCAGTTTTGGACACCTTTCCTCCCGTGCCTGACCCACCCCATGGCAAAAAGCCACTCCACGCAAACACGTCATCTTTTTCATTTTGTGTCCTGTCTGCGCCTGGTGGAATCTGCCAAGCTTCCCAGTATGGGACCCCGCTCTTGAAATTACCAGTATCAGTCTCCTTTCCAGTGCTTGAATCGTAAACGAACCATGTGTTGATCACTTTCTGTATAACTACTCCGCCTTTCACAGAGTTCTTGCTAAGCAGCCACTTCGTATCCCAAGTAACATCACCGCAGTTTCCTGGTACTGGACCCTTAATGCTCTTTAGGGAGAGTGATTGGTCGGCGGGGTTAGGGGGCCCAGGGGGTTTAGGAGTAGGAGGTTTAGGAGTAGGAGGTTTAGGCTTACCTCCAAGTGCTTCGCCCAACTCGTCATAAAATGAAATCGGATTATTGTTATTGAATCCAACAAGGTTCAAGCCGCCCTGTTCGTCACTTGGATCCCTGTTGATCCACGTTCCTGAGCCGGCGGCGTAATACCTATATCCATAATAAACCATCCCAGACTCATTATCCGCGAACTTGCTGGAAAACCGGACTGGGTTGTTGGTTGAGAATGTGCCAGTTGCGCGCAAAGCCTCGCCAAACGGACCATATTCATACCTGGCTGTGACTCCGCCGGTGCTTCCGTCAACAAGCCCTGCCAGGTTGCCGTTTCCATCATACGCGGCGAAATAGTGGTTTGTTCCGCCACCAATGTACTCGCTCACTTTAACCAAACCACCAACCCCGCCCGCGCCTTGCATTGAACCGCTAAGGTCTGTTCCCCAAATATAGCTCCGCAATTTTGCGTTGCTGTTGCCGCCATCGAGTTCACCAACCAGGTTCCAGCCGTCGTAAATAAAACGGTTTGTGTATAGCGGGTAATAGGCGGAGCCGTTATTGGTGGAAACAATCTTTTGGATACGCCGGCCCTGGTAATCGTAGGCGAATTCGAGTTTGTATTTCGATGCTGCATTTGGGGCGCTGCTGAGGCTGGTCATATTGGTCAGCCGGTTCTCACCGTCCCAGTAAAAGGTCCAGCGGCCATCATTGGTCAGATTGCCATCCTTGTCGTAATAATAAGTTTCCGTCGCAGGCGGGACGAATTCTTTTCCGCTCTGGGTTTGGTGACCGCCGTAGAGAGAGATGGAATCAATCTGCGGGTAAACATTATTCCCGACATTGAGCGGGTAATGGAAGTATTCGCCCTTGCGGTTGGCGTTATAAGCAGTCCCGCCGTTCACGCCAACGGTGACGTTGGCTGTCGGATTGGCAATGCCGAAAATATCGAGGAGTGGCGAATTGGTCCGGGAACTGTACTGGTTTTGCCTGTTTACAGTATAAAGGCTTTGAGAAGAGGCGCGGCCACCCGTGACGGTGCGATTGCCGATCTCATCGAAACCATATTCGAACTGCTGGCCATCAACTGGTGTTCCATCGCCCCAATATTTCCTGCCTGAGGTGACCTGACCGAGCGCGTCGTACTGATAGAGCCAATATGAGCCGTCCTCGTGGGCAATTTTTGCGAAGGAGATAGGAGATGGGAGAACGGAGTTAGAGGAGGATATCGATTGCAGACGGTTCAGCTTATCATAAGCCTTCCTGGTCGTTAGCCGCACAGTCGTGTTGCTCTTGGCGATGATGCTGCTCACCAGTGGCGAGTTTGTTTCGTATGCGTAAGTCACCGTGTACGCGGTCGCTGAATTGTCAGTGACCGTTTGCAGCCGTCCGGCCGAATCATATGCATACCCCGCTGCTTGAAGAACGGTCGAGCCGTTCTTAATGTCGAGACTCGTCCGCCGGAGATTACTGTCGAAAACGTTGCTCACAGACAACCCATTTAAAGTGCCGCCAGAGTTTGTTTCCGTCAACAGATCTCGGACCCCAAGGCGGGGAAAGACAAAGACTATGTTCAACAGAAGGCCGCGAAGGAGCGCAAAGAAGAAAGAAAAGATTCAAAATATTTACCAGGGATGAGACAGAATCATGTCCCGACAGAATCATGCGGCCGGAAACTGAACAGAAGATCGCAAAGAGCGCCAGATGGCACGGAGAGCGCGGAGAAGAAGGAAAGAAAAAGCTGCAAGGAAGACGCCACCGAGCAAAGAAGAGGTTATTTTCCAATTTTTGCGAATCTTTGCGACCTTCTGTTCAGTTTCTGGGCCCAGTCCCAAGGCATAAAATATTCGAAATGTTTTTCAAAGGATCTCTGGATAGCGATTGTCTTATTAATCAAAATAACGCGCATGGTCGTCATGGATGAGAGCAGCCTGGTAATCCAGAGCCAGCAAGGCGACTCAGGAGCGTTTGAGCAATTAATTCAACAGAATCAACGCATGATTCACTCGCTTTGCTATCGAATGACCGGATCACTGGATGATGCCGATGATCTTGCGCAGGAAACCTTTATTCGGGCTTACCAGCAGATAGCTTCTTTCCACGGTGATTCCCGGTTCTCCTCCTGGATTTACAAAATCGCAATAAATCAATGCCTTAACTTTCGCAAAAGCAGGGAACGGCAGGACCGGTTGCAAAAAGAGTGGGCTGAGGAGGGCAGGGGACCATCGGGCGAGGAAGATAAACGTTCAGAGTCCGTTCAATTTGCGCTAATGAAACTTAAGCCAAAACAGCGCGCGGCGGTCGTGCTGACCGCATATGAAGGATTGAGCCATGCTGAAGCGGCAAAAGTTCTGCGCTGCTCTGAAGCGACGATCTCATGGAGGGTGTTCGCCGCACGTGGTAAACTTAAGCGTCTGCTAAAGGAAGTCGGCTACCAAGGGGAAACAAAATGACTGACGAGGAACTCAAGAAGCTGCTTCAAGCCAACAGAACGCCAGCCATGCCTGAGGAATATTGGGCCGAATTTCCCGAACGGGTGACGCGGCAGATTCGGCAACGAGAAGGCAATTCGATAACTACGACCCACCGGCACGAGGAGCAACGATGGGCGGTAGCCTTACAGCTACTGCGGAGAAAACCTGCGCTGATATTCGCCTTCGTGATTTTTTCCGCGCTCCTGGGATTCACTGTGTGGCAGAAACAGCAAAAATCGAGTGCAGAGCGGATGCAACTTGCTGAAGCGGCGAAATACTTTCGAGAAATCGAGACGCTCTTTCCAAATCAACTGCAGGGAATTGTTTTTGATGCCTCAGGCCCAAGAATGATCCTGGCAGAACGCACGTCGGTGGCAGCGTCGCCCGCGCTATACCTGAAGGTTTGCGGTGCTCAAGGCTGCAAACGCTACATTACGTTTAGTGGTCAGCGGATTCGTTTTAATGATCAAGAGTTTGAAGTGCTTTCCAGTCGCCGAGGTGAAGTGTTGTTAGTTGGGGAACGCTCGGTATGGTCAAGCGCGACCTCCCCCATTAAGGGGGCGACACTGAGAATTGAAGCGCATTCGCTTCAAACTGCTTCATAAGGATGAGGAGCAACCATTCAGTGGGCCGCGGCTCAACCGCAGAGGCGCTAAGCCGTTATAATGCGATTGGAAATGGGCTCGCCCTCACCCCAACCCTCTCCCCCAAGGAGAGGGAGCGGGTTTTGTCGACCATTGCACGACCACGGATCCGCGATTCTTTCGAGCGTAGCCAGGTAATCCTGCCTCCCCTGGGGGAGAGGCTTGGGGCGAGCCTTTCTCTAACTGCATTGACACAGCGCGGCAAAGCCGCAACCAAAGGCAAAGAGTTAACACAGAGATTTTCACAGGAGGAAACGGAGCGAACGGAGAAGAAAAAAGAAAGAGCGCGCGGAAAAGGGAAAAGAATTTTAACCACAGAGACCCAGCGCAGAGAAAACGAGGCAAACATAACTTTGCTGAAAATGAAGAGTTTTGCTGCATTGACGCGAAGTGTATGGAGCGGCGCGTCGTTTTCCGGCGCTTTTCTTTCTTGTCAACAAGTCAACCCAAAGCGCCGGAATACGGCGCACTCCATACGCTTCGCGCGTTCCATTGCCCCTCTCCACTCCGTGATTGCCTTATTTGATTACGGCTCTGCCGAGCTGTGTCACTGCGGTAAGAATCTTGTCCTGGCCATTTTGCTTCTCTTCTCGCTCCCTGCTTTCTCCCAGTTGGAACTCCTGCCCGAACGCGCGCCCGTTTCGATTTTTGGCGGCGGCACACGGAAGATTGTTACTATGTGGCAGAATCCGACTGATTCTCTGCTCGAAGTGGGTGTCCGCTTCAAACTATACCAAGCCAGCTCGGCTACGGCGGCTCCATTCAAGGATATTTTTTGGAAAACGCTTCAGGTTCTTCCCGGTCAAACCGTTCTTGAATCAGCATTGGTAAGGTTTCCTCATGTCAACGCTGAAACCCAATTTATCATCCAATGGATCGCAGATTCGAAGCAAATCCTCGGCAAGATCGATGTCCTCGTTTATCCACATGATTTGCTAAAAGAAATGAAACCACTGGCTGGCGATGATTCGATTGGCTTATTCGATCCGGCGGACATCCTCAAGCCACTGTTCAGGACGCTCTCCATCGATTTAACGGATCTGCAAGATATCGGACTGGACCAATTTCACGGCCGTCTGGCTATTCTTGGCCCCTTTGAATCGACAACCCAAATGCCGGAAACTTTTGAGCAGAATGTTAAAGCCATGGCAAGAAAGAGCGCCTCTGTCGTATGGCTTCAAGCTCCTCGACATCCGCACGAGTTCCTTAAGCCATCGTTCTGCATCTTGCATGAAGGGCGCGGCACAATAGTGCTGGCTCAAGCTGATTTGGCAGCTAATCTTTTGGAAAATCCCGAGAGCCAATTGAATCTTGTGCAACTGGCGCGCATGGCCGTTCATCCGGAAATGTGCAAACCGCCTCAACCAGTCGCGCGTTGAAGATTTATGAAACAGCAACAGAAACTTTATCTATTTGCGTCAGGCATATTGGTTCTAGCAGGGTTCTTTTTCTCAGCCAGGGCCGCCGTATCGAATGACATTCTTACCGTCGCCGTTTTCGACTTCGAATCGAGGGATGAAGCTGTTCGGGATCTCGGTCCCAAGATAGCGGCCTTGATCACCGCGAACCTTTCGGCCGAGCCGCGGATCGTGACTGTCGAGCGTGCTGAATTGGAGAAGGTCCTGGGCGAGCATGAGTTGGGTTTGTCGGGAACCGTTTCGCCTGAGACTGCCGCGAAAGTGGGCCACCTGACCGGCGCAAAAGTGCTGGTTACTGGCCGGGTTTTCAAGGCCGACAAAGAACTGGTGCTCGTGGCGAAGATTATCGGCACAGAAACCAGCCGGGTTTATGGAGAAATTGTTAACGGCCAGGCAACGAGTTCGATCACAGGGCTTTCATCCGATCTTGCGAAAAAGATTTCCGAAACTGTCACCGCGAAAGGTGACACGCTCGTTGCAAAGGTTGAAAGCCGTGAAGAACGAATCGTCCGGATCAAGAAATCGGTAAAACAGGAAAAGCTTCCTACAGTTTCCGTTAAAATAGGCGAGCGTCACTTCGGACAACCGGTAATTGACCCCGCTGCGGAAACTGAATTGGGTTTGATTCTCAAGGAATGCGGTTTCACCCTAGTCGGCGAAAAATCCAAAGAACCGGCCGAAATTGAAATTACGGGTGATGCTTTCAGCGCTTTTGGTATGCGAAAAGGGAATTTGATCTCCTGCAAGGCCCGGGTGGAAATAAAGGCTCAACGCCGGGGTGGGGAAATTATCGCCGTGGACCGTGAAACCAGCGTCGCGGTGGATGTAGCGGAGCAAACCGCGGCGAAGACAGCTTTGCAAAATGCAGCAACGGAATTGGCGGATCGGATTATTCCCAAACTGAGCGAAAAGTGAGATCCCGGCGAGAAGGAAACTGGTTTTGGTGAATGCTTTAACCCAAGTCATGGGAAGTGAACCTGACATGAACCAAAATGCTATAGAAAAGGCTCGAAGCTGCTTCGGCACGGCATGTCATCTATTACTTGTGACACTCTTTGTTTGGTGTGGTCACTGCGACGCCGCGACTCAAATTATTTCCTGGGCGGGAGCTCCCGGAAATCCGCCGGCTGGCGCGACCAACATTGTTGCTTTGGCCGGGGGAGACGGGCATGCCCTGGCATTGCGGGCAGACGGGAAAGTCTTTGCTTGGGGTCAAAATAACTTTGGGCAAACCGCTGTGCCGCCAGATATTACCAATGCTGTCCGAATCGTGGCTGGCAGCACGCATAGCATAGCGTTGCTGGACGATGGAACCATCCGCTTTTGGGGAAACATTTACTCCACCGGTGTTACAAATCCACCGGTTAGTGCGATTTCGAATATGGTCGAGCTTGCGATTGGCGCGACTGCGCAGCATGCCCTGTCCATCAGGAGCGACGGAAAAGTGGCTGAGTGGGGGAATTCTTCCTACGGCCTGCCAAATGTTCCCGCATCCGTCTCAAACGTAGTGGATGCGGCAGTGGCCAGTTTTAACAGCCTCATTCTTCGAGATGATGGAAAGGTAGTGAACTGGGGCCAGCATTTTTCAACTCTCTCAGTGGCTCCGCCGCCATCGAGTGCCACCAATGGGATTGCCGTCGCTAGCGGGTTTCTGGCTGACATCGTTCTTCGAGCCGATGGAAGTGTAATTGTTTGGGGACAATCCTCTTCTCCTATGGCAATACCGCCTGAAGCAACAAACATCATCGCGGTAGCTTGCGCAGGAGATGATATAGTTGCTCTGCGCCGTGACCACACTGTCGTCTCCTGGGCTGATACAATACCTACCAACCATGCTCCGGCCAACCTCACTAATATTGTTGCTATTGCTGCCTTGCTGGGTGGCAACGTGGCGGTTTATGCAACCGACGGTCCGCCGCTATTGGGAAGACTGCTCCAACCAACCGTGGCTGCCGGCACGACAACGCGGCTTCGCGCGCTCGCCGTAAGCACAACTCCCATGAGCTATCAGTGGATATACAACGGAACGAATCTGCCGAGCGGGACCAATGCCACACTGATTTTGCAAAACATTCAGCCCAACCAGGGCGGCATCTATTCTTTGGTCGTGAGCAACATGTTCGGAACCGTCACCAACTCGAATATCAGCATCACCGTCCAACCGATAATAGTTCAAGCTCCGCCTCAGAACCAAACGGTTGCTGGCGGATCGAATGTAACATTCGGTGTGACCCTCCTGGGACAGGGTCCCTTTTCGTACCAATGGCAGTTCTATGGAACAAATCTGGCCGGAGCTACAAAAAGCTCTTTGCTATTGACCAATGTTCAAATGAACCAGTCGGGCCCTTATTCTGTCGTTGTGAGCAACGCTTTTGGAATGACCAACAGTGCGAGTGGAACTCTCACCGTGGTGCCACTGTTCATAACAGGCGGACCTAACTTCGTGTCCACTTACGTAGGCGGTTCGGCACTTTTTGGCGTGGCTATAGCCGGAAAAGGGCCTTTTAGCTTCCAATGGCGATTCTTTGGAACCAACCTGCCTTACCCGAGTCAGAGTCCGATCACTATCACGAATGCACAAATTTCGGATATTGGGCCTTACTCGGTAATGGTGAGCAACTCCTTTGGCACCGTCACGAGTTCCAACGCCCTTTTGACAGTAGTGCCAATCCTGATTACTGCTCAGCCTCAAAGACAGGTTGGATTCCTTGGTCAAACAACTGTGTTCAGCATCACAGCGCAAGCCCAGAATCCATTAAGCTATCAATGGCGATTTAATGGCACGAATCTGGCGGGTGCGACAGAGAGCAGCCTGGTCATAACCAACTGTCGATATAATAATTCAGGAACCTATAGTGTGGAGTTGACCAGTGGTTCAGTAACCACCAACAGCACGGATGTAACCCTTGCTATCGTCCAAATAGCAGCCTGGGGATTGTCCGAAGTATATACGAATGTGCCTATCATCCTTACGAATGTCACTGCAATTTCAGCCGGTGACTACCATAGCCTTGCTTTGACGTCTGACGGATTGGTGAGAGCCTGGGGGAGTTTCAACACCTCTTATCAGACCAATGTGCCTTTAGATTTAACCAATGTGATAGCCATATCCGCTGGCTCATATATTAGTGCAGCCCTCAAAGTGGATGGCACCGTTGTGGTCTGGGGCAACGGTCAAACCAATGGGCCCCCTGGGCTCTCAAACGTAGTTGCCATCGCATGCGGCAGTTCTCATGTCCTTGCGTTAAAATCAGACGGAACGGTTGTGGCCTGGGGTAACAACTACAACGGTCAAACGAACGTGCCTCAGGGCTTGACTAATGTGGTTGCGGTACAAGCAGGGTCTGACACGAGCTTAGTCCTAAAGGCAGATGGAAGTGTTGCCGCGTGGGGTTACAACGGCAATGGTCAAACAAATGTACCGGCAAATCTTACCAATGTTGTTGCAATTTCCGTTTCCTATTCACATAGCCTGGTGCTGACATCGGATGGCAAAGCTGTAAGTTGGGGAGATTCTTTGTATGGGGTAACTAACATTCCCAGCCAATTGACAAACGCAGTTGCCATTTCCACTGGAGGCGGCTTTTCCACAGCGGTAAAATCTGACGGCAAGGTGATCGCCTGGGGGAATCCAAGTAACGGAGAAATAAATGTTCCTCCCAGCCTCGGAAATGTAAGATCCATTTCGTCTGGTGGGTATCATACATTGGCGCTCGTTGAAAATGGGCCGCTTCAGTGGCAATTTCCCCTGATAAATCCACAAACTACGAACTCCCAATTTAACGTCTCGATTCAGAGCAGGAATGGTCTTGTCTATGCTTTGGAATACAAAAACTCATTTAACGATAGCAACTGGACCGCCTTGCCGCTTGTTGCTGGAACTGGCAAAGTGCTGACGTTAACCGACCCAACCACCTCCGGTTCGCAGCGTTTCTATCGAGTCAAAGAATGGTGAAAGCCTACAGCTTATGAGCAAAAAGTTCATCCTCATTGCTGGTTTCCTGGTTTTTCTTGGGGGCGCGTCAATGATTGCTGTGCAATGGTTCGTACATTCAGAGTGGAGACTGGCGAAAGTGACGGATAATGACGTGTTGAAAGCACGAAAGAAGAGGGGAATGGAGGTATCTCAACCCGTGCTACCTGTTGCGACGGCATCGATTCCATTAACACGCCCTTTACGGCTTGCGATCGGGAGTCTCGGAATGGCCGATGATGCCAACAATCTACAGTTGATCGATCTGGTGACAGCGCAATTAACGGAGGTTAAAGGCCTGGAGTTGGTTGAGCGCCAATCGTTGAATAAAGTCCTGCAGGAAATTCAATTGAACCTTTCAGGCCTGGTGCGCGCGAAAGACGCCATTCGCGTCGGCAAACTTCTGCGCGCGGATTGGTTCCTTCAGGCGAGTACCGTGCGGCTTGCGCGAACCAACTTTATCGTTGCGCGGATAGTGGACGCCAAAACCGGTGTCATGCAGGACATCACACTGATTGGCGACATCGATCGTCCACTGCTTGCGGCCAAAGCTCTCAGCGATTTTACTCGCCACGTGCGTCAGACGGCGGCTCAACCATCGGTGAGAGAGTTCCTGGCCCTCGGACAATTTGCCGACGCGGGCGTCAACAACCGGCAGGCTACCTTTCCCAGCCAACTTCGGTCGTATCTGATGGCCGCATATCAAAACTCAACAACAACTCTGTTGGAGCGGGAATACGTAGATGCGTTGCTCCAGGAAGTCCGGCTGGACCTCGCGGGATTGGCCCCTGACACATCGACTAATGAAGTTCGACCGCTTCAGTCTGCTTTCTGGGTTGTTGACGGGATTTTTCAATCTCAAGAAACCAGAGGATTTGAGGTTGAGGTGAGCCTTCGAATTAATCGAGTTTTTGATCGGCCCACTCAACAAAGTTTTCGAGGCAAACCGGACGAAAATCTTTTTCGCCAAATCAAGCGCGCTGTCGATTCTGCGCTTAGCAGCAAGAACCGCGCGATATTCCCCACCAGGCTTACCGAAAGCCGTCTTCAGATGGCTGCTGGACAGAATCTATATAGTTTGGCAACGGGCGGCCAGCGGATGGAGATCATGCCTCCTGGTATGTATATGGGCGGTTACTCGCCTCAGGAACCTTCGACTCGAAAAAGAAACCTCGAAGAAGCCATTCGTGCCTTTCAAACCGTCCTTCTCCTTGAGCCTGATAATCTCGAGGCCAAATTCAATATTGCGGCTTGTTGCCATGAGGAGTCTGTCGGCCGGATCGAAGAAGCGCGTGGCTACTTGCGTGAATTGGCATCGAGCACCAACTACGGATTGTCTCAAAGAGCCATTCATAGCCTCGGCGAATCCTACTCCTGGGAGGATGGTCAGGAGGCTGCAAAATGGTTCAACCTCGCGCTAAAACGCGCTCAGAGTACCAATGATGCGGATTATGCAAAACAATTCGTTAACTACAGTGTCGCGGGAAATATCGAAAGAAACTCTCGCGCCGGCATAGCGCTTGGTTCGAACGAACTGGCCGTCCTCACTGAGCAACTGGTGGGCCGGGTACGTGGCGCCGAAAGCGTTATGCGTGGGAAAGGTGGGATCATTGATGCCTGGTACGGTTTGGAGAACTTCGCAAGCGCATTCGGAAAAAATAAAAAGGCCGCCGCCGAACAAATTGCCGCCGTGTTACCAATGCTTCGGACCAATTTCCCCGCGTTGGTTCCGCATCTCCTCGCCTCAGCCGTCACATTTCTGCCTGATACAAATTCTCCCATCTACGGCGAATTCCTCCTATCGCTCGACTCGTTACGAGCCCAACCTGGCACCTTACTCAGTCCGGAAATGTATTTTGAGAATGCTTTCCTGACGACATACGACTGGTGCCTCGACCATGGGCTGTACGGGTTGGCAGTCGAATTGGTTTCTACCAAACGCAAACTTAGCGAAAGCATCTCAGCGGTTAAGATGGATTCGAAAGATGGTGTCAGATTGGGATTTGCCTATCTCAAGAGTCAGGACTACACAAATGCACTGAAGGCATTTGAAGGATTGGGAGAAACTCCCGTTATCATGCAGCATAATGGAGTTTGGGGTCGCGCGTTCACTCCCTTTCTTCCCGCCAAGAGCGCTGAGCTGTGTCGCGCCAAACTGGGTGTCTCGAAACCAACCGACGACGCCCGTTTCGAACTGGGCGATGCCTGCCTGCACCTTCACGCAAAGGCGGTCTTCGTCGTGGAGCCTGACGGGCTCTGGCTGGTGATTGGCCGCCAGCTCCACCACCTCACCCTTGACCTACAGACCAACCTTACGGTTTCATTACCTGCAGGCCCTTATAGCAGCCCTAATGCTCTTTGTCTGGACCGAGACTGTATCTGGATTGGCACGGCAGGAGATGGGCTAATCGAGTATAACAGGACGACCGGAAAGATCCGCCAATATTCAATGGCCAACGGCTTGCTCATGGATGAAATCACGAGTCTTTACCCTTCTGATAACTTGTTATGGATCGGTTACGGTGCCGAAAATGAAAGGGGCGAAAGCCGGGGAGGCTTGGGACGCCTCGATCTGGGTTCACGCCGTTTCTCCTCCTTCACTCCCGCACTGACGGCCGAATTGGTTCCACCCACATATTCGACCGGAGGACGGGTGGGGGATCCTGCTGATCGACCACCCCGGAGCCCTGTCGTTTTAATTGGTAAAGGGCCTTCCACCGAAATTGTTCTCAATGTCGCTCATGCTGGCGTTCGTCGTTACTTCCCCGATAAAGATCAATGGGTTCCTTTGAAAGCATCCCAGGAACAAAACTCAGTCCATTCCTTCGCGGCAAATTCCGAGCATCTCATAACAGGACTTAGCATCGCGCGATATGACGTGGATCTTCGCGACGGTTCTGGGCGGGGACAAACCAACGAAGTAATAACCACCAGAAAAAATCTGACGGAACAGGAATTTGGCACTCTGCGGGCTGATCCCATTACATCGAAAAAGATCAAAGCTTCTCGCATGGGGTGGCAACCTGCTCTGGGGATCTATCAATCTGCGAATAGCCCTCCTCAAATCGTAGCCGATGATGGAAGTCTGCCTGCGTACCCCAAACTCCTGTTGCTGGCGGGTTCCGACGTGATCGTTGCTGGTGAAGCTTACATCATTATCTATGATCTGAAACAAAAACGAGTCCGCAAACTTGCCCGTATTGCCAGCAGTTCAGTGGACAGAATGCAATTGGGCGCTGGCTTTCTGTGGGCGCAATTCGATAACCACATTTACCGCACCAGCCTCGGTGCAATTGGAAATATTTCCCCGGTTGCGGAGTTGAAACCTCGATGAATACGAATTGGCGCCCTGCAGGGCAGTCAGAAATGGCAAAAATTGAGCAGAAGGATGAAGTTTTAATTTTTTTCCTTTAGTTTAGTCGCTGATAATCCAAACCTTTCACAACCAGTTTGCCCTGCCCCGGAGATTTTGCCTGTTAGATTTGTATTGCTCGCTTGTCAAAACCCTTTAGCTTCTTAAGTAAATCCATGCCAAAGCATGGTGCTATTAACATCTGCGTTTGATAAGGCGCCGAACCCGGTTCTTATCTTGCCGCAGGAATCGAAATCTGTCCTGAGCCGCAGACACATGGCAAGCATCAGAGCAGCAATACCAGTCGCAGGCCAGAAAGGATTGCGTACGGGTCGCACCCGGTTTCCCTGTGGAATCCTTTCCGTTGACAGCCGGAACCAGCTCTCGATTATCACCGAAGCCGCGGCGCAGATCCTAACAAGCCCACCTGGCAAGGCGCCTGTAACCCTTGAGTCGTTACCACAGGCGCTTCAGAAAATGGTGGCACAGGTGCGTGCCAGCCGACGAGCAAAGACTGATTTGCAAATTAAAATACCTGGCGGAAAGATTTTTCAGGTGAGTGTTTTCCCTGCGAACTCGCGGAAGAACGATTCCTCCGTCGTCATCGTCGTGCAAGATCTGACTTCCGAGCGGATGTTCGAGCAAAGCCTCCGCCATAACGAACGGCTCGCCAGTCTGGGCATGCTTTCAGCAGGCATGGCGCATGAAATCAAAAACACGCTTGTAGTGGGGAAGACGTTTTTCGACCTGCTGCTCGAGAAGCACCAGGATGCAGAGTTGGTGGAATTGGCGCGCCGTGAGCTGGCCCGGATTGATTCACTGGTCAGCCAGATGCTGCGGTTCACCGGTCAGTCCAAGCCGGATTTTGGGCAATTGCATGTGCATGACTTGCTCGATCATTCGTTGCGGTTGGTGAATTATCAACTCAAGGTCAAGTCCATTCAACTCGAGCGCTCCTACGCCGCCAGCAGTGACCTGGTCCGGGGGGACGATTGCCAGTTGGAACAAGTTTTTGTAAACCTGCTTCTCAATGCAGTGGACGCATTGGCGCCACATGGACGCCTGACTGTAAGTACCAGTGCCTTGAATCCGCCGCCCCGCTCCGGCCGCTCCGGTTCTGCCATTCGGCCCCATCTCTGTGTAATTATACAGGACAATGGCATAGGCATTCCGCCCGAAAATATAGACCACCTGTTTGGCCCATTCTTCACGACTAAAAATGGCGGCACGGGACTGGGCCTGTCCATCACTCGCCGGATCATCGAGGATCACGGAGGAAGCATCGCAGTCGAGAGCAAACCCGACGAGGGCGCTGCTTTTCAAATCTTATTGCCCTCATTTGATGAGGTGGTGGTCAGGGCCTGAGTGGAAGTGGTTTTTTCCAATCACCTGTGTCCATGGCCCAAACTCTGACACTGGCTATCGTCAGTGATATCCATTATGCGAGCCAGGCAGAGCAGGCTCGCGGAATGGATTACGAAGTACGCGGAATTCCCAATCCTTTCCTGCGCATAATGGTTCGAGCGTACCGGTATTTCATCTGGCAGCGTGACCCACTCAATCAAAATCACCTTCTAGATAAATTTCTTTTGAAAGCGGCCGCGGCTGATTACGTTATCGCGAACGGAGATTATTCGTGCAACTCAGGATTTGTCGGAGTCAGCGATGATGCCGCTTGCGAGAGCGCCCGAGAATGCCTTGGGTCCATGCGCAAGAAGTTTGGGCTGAAGCTGCGCGCCACCTTCGGCGATCACGAGCTAGGCAAGTTGAGTTTTTTTGGGGCTCAGGGTGGAATGCGGCTGGCCAGTTGGCGTCGTGCGCAAGAAGAACTTGGCCTGGAGCCTTTTTGGCGTCTGGATATTGGCCGCTATGTGGTGCTTGGCATCACATCTTCTCTAATCGCATTGCCGGTATTTGAGCCGGACACGCTGCCCGGTGAACTAGCGGAGTGGCACCGATTGCGCGAAGAACATTTTGCCGCGGTACGGCGGGCCTTCCTCTCACTTGAACCAAACCAGGCTGTGCTGCTCTTTTGTCATGACCCCACCGCGCTGCCGTTTCTCTGGCGTGATGCTCCGATTCGCAGCAAGGTGGCACAGATTGAACAAACGATTATCGGCCATCTACATTCGAAAATCATTTTCTGGAAGAGCCGCTTGTTGGCGGGTATGCCGAAAATTGGATTTCTGGGTCACACGACAAAACGGCTCAGCGCTGCTTTAAATGAGGCGCGGCATTGGAATGCCTTTAATGTCCGGCTCTGTCCAGCGCTGGGCGGCATTGAGCTCACCAAAGGCGGCGGGTATCTGACGGCGGACATTGATCCCAATCATGCGCAGCCTGCCAGATTTGAATATCACCGTTTATCGCGAAGAAAATGAATGGGCAGTACCGAGTTTTTCTCAATCAGGCATTGAGAGGAATTTCTCTTTCAGCACCGACAGAAACCACGCCATTGCGTCGAGCAGGGAACGGAACAATGCAAGTGACAACCGTTCCTGAATCTTCAGCCGGGCATATCTCCAGACTGCCTTCCATGGTATGCGCCCGGTAGTTCATAATACGCAAACCCATCCTGTTGGTTGGCTGGTAAGTGGTGGGGAAGGGGATGCCGTCATTTTCGATGCGTAAATTTAGCCGGCCGTCTTTGGTCGCCAGCGAGATGCAGATGTGCTTCGCTTTTCCGTGTTTGATCGCATTACTCATTGCTTCTTGCGCAATTTTGTAAAGCTGCAAAGTGACATGAGGCGAGAGTTCGGGGATCTTTTCCGGTGTCTCGAGCTCGCCTGAGATATGGAAGGTCTGCTTTACATTCGCAATCAGTTTATTTAAAAGCGCCTCCAGGTCTTCGCCTTGCGCATCGAGCGAGCTAAAGCAGTGGGCCAGGTCGTGTGTATGGTTCACAACCTGCCCGACCAATTCCTGGACTCTTTGAACCTGATTCGCTTCCGGTATTTTCCGTTGAGTTAATTTCGTTTCCAATGCTTTCAGCAGAAGCGACACACCCATGAGCTTTTGGCCGATGTCGTCATGCAGATCAAACCCGATCCGGCGGCGTTCATTCTCCGCGATTTCGAGCAGTTCGGCCTCGAGGCGCTTGCGCTCTGCCATTTGAGATTGGAGTTCAGAGTTGGCGGTGACCAGGGCCGCGGTTCGTTCTCGAACTCGTTTCTCCAGATCAGCTCGAGCGAGCGACAATTCATCGTTACTCTTTCGAAGAGCCTCCTCGCTCCAGCGCAACTCCTCGACGGTTTTTCTAAGTCGAGCTTCATTCTCGCGCAACGCCTCATTTGCCAGTTTGTGTGCGCGCGCAATTCGGGTTTCCTGCAACGCGCGCTGAATGGCCGGCGCCAATCGGGCGAGCCGATCCTTCATGACATAATCGTTTGCCCCGGCCTTTAGCGAGGCGACGGCGACCTCCTCGCCAATATGGCCAGACACAATGATAAATGGAACGTCCAGTCCTCGTTGTTTAAATAATTCCAAAGCCTCCAAGCCTCCAAAGCCAGGCATGACATAGTCCGAGATCACCAGGTCCCACGATTTGCGCTCAAAAGCGGCCCGCAACTCTTCGGCCGAAGAGATTCGTTCCGCCACATGCTCATAGCCCCCGAGACGGATCGAGCGCAATACCAGCTCAGCATCATCTTCCGAGTCTTCGATCAACAGGATTTGTAATGGCTGTCCCATATCTTCATGACTTGACGTTATTTTTATTCAACGGGGCAGATCCGGCAAATGGGGTCATTTACTTATGAGGTAAACAATTACATTTCGAACACTATAATCTAAGGGTAATCAGCTATCATACAATTAATAATTAAGACAGCGCTTCCATTGAAGCGCTGCCTTCAAATCTCCAAGCCGGCTTCAAGCCGCCAGAGTTAATCCCGTCACCGTTAGGGTGGATTTGCTGGAGCCACAGGCACCCGGCCCGTTGGGGTGGGGCCAGTTATCGGCTTGAGTGTGATATTATTGACGATCTGAGCTACACCGGGTGTTTGTTGTGCAATCTCTGCTGCTCGTCGTTTTTGTTCCTCGGTATTGACAAACCCACTCAACTGCACGACGCCGCTGAACGTTTTGACGTCAACGTCATCGAACTTAAAGACGGGTTCCTTCTTGAGGTCAGTTTGAATATTATGTGTGATGCGTGAGTCATCGACAACCCGTCCTTCACTGCGTTCCGAGTCTTTATGTCCCCAAGTCTCGCAACCCGATAAGCCTAACACGGCGACTGCAGCGCTCAGGCTCGAAATAACCGCCCATTTGTTTAGATTCCGCATAGTAGAGTCCTTTCGTCGCTAATCTCGCGTCGAAATGAATCTTTACTATAGGGTGTAATCTCCAGCCAGGATAGGGCACAACGGTTTTTGACATGTAATACATCAGTGCCAGCGGGTAGGCGCGTCACTCCGTTGCGCGCTCAGCCAAACACAGGCTCGCACGGAGTGACGAGCCCTACCTGCCGTCTTTCACGTGTTCAATTCATCATTGACCGCTGCTACGGTCACTTGTAATACCCACCCATGCGCCGCCGCGAATTTCTTAAAAAGACCGCCCTTGCCGCTTTCGCCACTCCGCTTTTGTCCGCGCGAAGTTACGCCCGAAGAATCTCTGCCAATGATAAGCTCAACCTGGGCATTATTGGCGTGGCCAACCGCGCGGCCGACAACTTTGCAGCGGTATCGAGCCAAAACATTGTTGCGCTATGTGATGTCGATGATAATTACCTGCGCGGTGCCTCTCAAAAGTGTCCCGCCGCTAAAACCTACAACGATTTCCGCAAGCTTTTGGATCGAAAAGATCTGGATGCCGTTGTCGTCAGTACACCGGATCACATCCATGCTCCGGCTACGATTATGGCCTTGCGCCGGGGTTTGCATGTTTATTGCGAGAAACCTCTGACACATACTGTTTCTGAGGCGAGACTCGTCGCCGAGACTGCGCGAAAGCACAAGCGGGTTACCCAGATGGGAACCCAAATTCATGCAGAGAAGAATTATCGACGCGTAGTTGAATTGGTCCAGAGTGGAGCGATTGGCCCTGTGCGCGAGGTGCATAACTGGGTCGGATCAGTTTGGGCGGGACGACCGTTGGCAGCGCAACCAGTTCCGGTTCCGGAAACTTTTCACTGGGATCTATGGCTCGGGCCGGCCCCTGAGCGGCCTTATGACCCGGCCTACATGCCGGCGCACTGGCGTGGTTGGTGGGATTTTGGCGGGGGGGCAACCTCTGATATGGGTTGCCACCACATTGACCTTTCGTACTGGGCGCTGAAATTGCGGCACCCCATTTCAGTCCACGCAGAGGGGCCACCGTTAAATCCACAAACCGCACCTGAGTGGTTGATTGTTCATTACGAATTCCCTACCCGAGGGGAACTTCCGCCTGTGAAACTCACATGGTACAACGGAGGCAAGCGACCTCATTATTTTGCCGAAGACAAACTTCCAAAATGGGGTGATGGAACCCTATTTGTCGGGGAGAAGGGAATGCTGCTGGCGGATTATGGTAAACATGTGTTATTGCCGGAAAAGGACTTTGCCGGCTTTGTGCCTCCTCCACCCTCGATTCCTGATTCCATCGGCCATCACAAGGAATGGATTGATGCCTGCAAGAACAACGGCCCAACAACGTGCAACTTTGATTATTCCGGCGCGCTGACAGAAACCGTTCTTTTGGGTACTGTATCATTCCGGGTAGGACAAAAACTGGAGTGGGATGCCAAACACTTGAAGGCGACGAACTGTCCGGAGGCCAACCAATTTATTCAGCATCATTATAGAAAAGGATGGAGGATTTGAACCGCGTTCTGAGTTTAAGAATCGACGGCTTATGCATGGCAGGGCCGGCTTAAACTCTTCATTCATCTCGATTTGACACCGTTTCCGGATTGATTAGTCTGAGCTTCTAATATGCGACTCGGAATTAATACTTTTCTCTTTACCTCGCCCTTTACCAACCAAAGCACAAAGCTCTTTAAACAGTTTAAAAAGTGGGGCTTTGAGAGCGTTGAAATCCCTGTTGAAGACCTGTCTCATATCGACCCGGCCCACGTGAAACGCGAATTGGACAAAAACGGTTTGGTTTGTGGTTCAGTCTGCGCATGTATGGGACCAGATCGCGATCTGCGGGGCACCGCTCAACAACAGCGAACTGGCCTCAAATATATGTTGGGACTGATAGATCAAATGGCCGTTTTGGATTGTCAGTCGCTGATTGGACCGGTTTATTCCGCGGTGGGCCGGGCAGACGCTGTTCCTGCTGTCGAATACAAACGGCAGTGGAAGACGGTGGTGAAGAACCTGAAAACTTTGTGTAAGTACGCAGAGAAACAACGTAAACAGGTTTGTCTCGAACCTCTTAACCGCTTCGAAACGGACTTTATCAATACTTGCGACCAGGGGCTCAAAATGTTGAAAGATGTAGGCAGTCCGGCGTTGAAATTGCATCTCGATACATTTCACATGAACATCGAGGAAAAGCATCAGGCCGATTCCATTCGGAAAGCGGGCAAGCGGTTGGGCCATTTTCACGCCTGCGGAAGTGATCGCGGCACACCCGGCAATGATTCCATTGATTGGAAATCAATATCGAAAGCTTTGAAAGAGATCAATTACCAGGGCGACGTGGTCATCGAGTCATTCACCAGCGACGTCAAAGTCATTGCGCGAGCTGCCGCCATTTGGCGCAGGATGGAGCCGACCCGCAACGAGATTGCAGTGAAGGGGTTGAAGTTTTTGCGTAAAAGCCTGGGCGTCCCTCAGAATTCTGGATGGATGCCATCCATTTTCGCCCCTCCGCCGTTTTAGCATGAAGCCGGGATCGCCTTTAGCAGTTTCACCTTCCGGTGGCCAGGTCCATCATGTGCTCGGCGCGCCTTATCGCTTCCTTGTAACGAGTGAGGCAAGCGGTGGAGCATTTGCTTTAATCGAAGCTGTTGCTCCGGCCGGTTCGGCCGTTCCTCGCCATCTGCACGCGCGCGAGGACGAAACTTTTTTTGTGCTCGAAGGGGCAATGGAAGTTCAATGTCAAAACTCGGTTATCGAACTGGAGAAGAACGCAACCGCTGTTTTACCCCGGGGCATACCGCATAGCTATCGTAATCCAGGAGATTCACCCGCGCGTTATCTTGTGCTGATCACCCCGGGCGGATTTGAAAAATGCCTGGAAGAATTTGGACGATTCCCTGTTAACCAGCCGCCGGATCCGGAAATGCTTGCCGCCATAGGCAAACGCTATGGCCTCGAATTTCTTCCTCCTTCCTAAACCGTGAACAAAGGTAAAATCTATGAATTACAATTATATTGCCGTGTTATTATGGGCGGCCGCATCAGTGAGCGCGCCACGTCTGAGCCAGGCGGCAGAAGAGAAACTCAAACCCGCTCTGGGCCAGACGTTGGTCGAAGAGGGCGCTTCACAACCAGGTGTTATTGCGCTTTTTGACGGGAAGGAGTTGACGGGCTGGACAGGCGATCCACGCCTTTGGTCGGTTAGAGACGGCGCTATCACCGGCCAAACCACCCCTGAAAATCCCGCCAAAGGGAACACCTTTCTTATTTGGACCAACGGCACCGTGGACGATTTCGAGTTGCGCTGCTCCTTCAAGATCATCGCCAACAATGATAAAGGGTTCGCCAACTCGGGAATTCAGTATCGTAGCAAGGTCCTTGATGCCAATAATTGGGTCGTGGGCGGCTACCAGGCAGACATGGAAGCGGGTCCGACTTATAGCGGAATTCTATACGAGGAACGGATGACTCGAGGCATCATGGCTGCGCGCGGAGAAAAAGTGGTTTGGACCTCTGATTGCAATAAACAGGTGACAGGCTCGTTTGGGACTGCTGATGAGTTGGGCAAGGTGATCAAGCCGGGTGATTGGAATGACTATGTTGTTATCGCGAAAGGCAACCACTTGCAGCATTTCATCAACGGCAAGCAAACAGTGGACGTCACGGACGATTGCGAATCCAAACGCGCAATGAGCGGTGTGCTCGCGCTGCAGCTTCACGCCGGCCAGCCGATGACAGTACAATTTCGCAATTTTCGGCTGCGGAAGCTTTCGAGCGCATCCGCATCCTCAGACGAAGAGATTCAGAAGCTGCAAGGGATTTGGCAGGCGACCAGCGGGCAGGCCAACGGAGATGCGTTGCCATCTGAGATGATTGCAACCATTGTTCTGACGGTGAAGGGAACGAACTACACCTCAGTCATTGGCGAGCGAAACGATAAGGGATTTTTGTCTATTGACTCAACCAAGCAGCCGAAACAAATGGATGTGCATGTTGAATCGGGCGATAATCCCCATTTGTTGGGAATATACGAAACCGGACCTGATCATTTACGGCTTTGCTTTGCAACCGAAAGCCCGGATCGACCGAAGTCGTTTTCAAAGGGAAACGATCAAGGATACCTCCTCCTTGATTACAAACGAAAGAAAGAATGAAACGAAAACTAGTCATCCTCGCATCGGTTTATTTGTTGGCCTGCGTCGGCATCCTGGCAGCCGACAAGCCCAAGATTGTCTTTTTGGCGGGTTTACCGAGTCATGGCCCGGGAGAGCACGAGCATCGTGCAGGTTGTTTGTTGCTGAAATCATGCCTCGATAAAGTACCCTCAATTACTTCGGTAGTTTACAGCAACGGCTGGCCGGATGATCCGACCGCAGCCTTTGCCGATGCCGCAACGATTGTGGTGTATAGCGATGGGGGTTCGGGGCATCCGTTGCTTCAGGGTGAGCGATTGAACACCATCTCGGGTCTAATGAATAAAGGCGTGGGGCTTGTTTGCATTCATTACGCGGTGGAACCAACCAAAGAAAAGGGTGAGAAAGAATTCCTCGATTGGATTGGCGGCGCTTTCGAGGTGAATTGGTCAGTCAATCCCACCTGGAATGCGGACTACAAGGAGTTGCCAAACCATCCGATCACCCGAGGCGTGAAGCCGTTCACCATTCACGACGAATGGTACTTTCACATGCGTTTTCGTGACGGGATGAGCGGTGTTACCCCAATACTCACGGCCATTGCTCCGGAAAGCACGATGAACCGGCGTGACGGCGCCCATGAAGGCAACCCAGCAGTACGGGAAGCAGTAAAAAACCTCGAGCCTCAACACATGGCATGGGCGATGGAAAGAAAAGACGGCGGGCGGGGTTTCGGCTGGACCGGCGCGCATTTTCATAGGAACTGGGGAAATGAGAATTTCCGAAAACTAGTCCTGAACGCAATCCTTTGGACGGGAAAAATAGAGGTACCAGGCGACGGAGTTCAAAGCGAAGTAAGTGCCGATGAGTTAAAACAGAATCTGGATCTCAAGAAGCGATAGGCCAACACGGTAGCTGCCTTGAATGAGCAGAATCAGGGTGGCGTTTTAGTGCGATAAAATCGATCGACCTGCGTACCGGGAGGTAGTACGTGCCAGCACGCCGCCGGCTCCCAATTTTCTCTAGCAAAGTTTGACAGCGGATTATGTCATACTTCATGCCATCCAATGGGCCGAGTGGGAGAGTAAGCGACTATCAGGGTTCCGCTAATCGGAAAAATCTCGTTCTGCCCACAATATCGTTGGTGATGGTGTATTGGCCATTAACGATTGTCACCGGGTTAGTGACTCTGAGCCAATTGGCGGGAGCTAGGTTCGTGGAATACTGAAGCGTGACGCTGCGGGAATTTGTAGGCCAGGAAAGAGAGACCCCATTCTCTGCGCGCGACACTCCCAAAAACTGCGGAAGGTTGCATGCATCACCGTACGCAACCCAATCAAAATCGACTGTTGTCTCGGCATCGAACTGCCAGGAACCGCTGCCCCATTCCATGTAAGCGCCAAAACGGTTCACAAGGGGCGCGAGCCCATCAAAAAGTAAATTGCTGTCCCACCATAACTTTACCTTGCCATCATTCCTGGCATATAAATAGGCAGTATGCCATTGATTGGTAATAGCCAAGCCGAGGTCCAAAATCTCCGTATCTGAGTTTACATAGCTCCACAGTTTGTAACGTCCATTTACCAGAGTAATGGCAGGAGCAGGCGATAAGGGAGTGGACTCAGTCGTGAGGCACAAAAGATTTTCTTTCCCTGTTGAGGTGAAGTTTGCCAGCCGGAATCGAGCGCCGGCCGCCCATTCATAGGTGTTGGGCGAGGCCACATACCACTCATTGGCGTTTGTTCCCGAGTTGATTCGAAGGGCCTGATTGGTGATTCCGCTCGTCGGGTCAAAAAAATCCACAAGCGTCGTAGTTCCCTGGGGGCCTTGCACCTGAAAAGGTTGCCAGGGTGACGTGGGAATGCCCGAGCCATCCAGGAACTGCGTCCAAAACTCGCACTGTGGGTCGAGGTCGAGGTAAGTACCTTTGATGAGATAAGCGCCGGGACCTTGAGGAACTGTGATCTGATTTCCAGCGCTAAGCGTTCTAGTAGCTGTAACCAGGCCGCTCAAAGGATCGAAAGTTTGCACGCGCAATGGACGCCGAGCTTCAAGTGTGACCCCGCCAGCAAGAATACCCATTGGAAAAGAGACAAATTCCTTTCCTTTACTGCTGCCAATATTGCGATCGCAACCACTGGTCGCTCCGCTTACGGATGGCCAATACTTATTGGGTTGCCCGTTACAGTAAACCGTGAAAGGAGCGGCCGTTTCGAGTCCATCGTTACGCACCCAACTTGCCAGGTCAGGGGGCAAAAGTTGCCGGATATGTTGATAAGCACTAATCCCGGCGGTGCTCTCAAACGTGACTTCGCCGCCCGATGGCGGACAGCAATTCACGACGCCAAAGGTTCCCGCTCGCGAATGGTAAACGTAAGCCGGGAGATTCGCGATATACGCAAAAATTGCCGCCGCGCACAACTTCATCGGATCGGTTTCCGAACTCACAGATGAACCCGCGCCGATGGGTTCGTTGCTTGTGACTGGCGGCACTCCGGGGAGGTTGCCGGTGCGATAACAATCTCGGACTGGCAGCCAGCCGCCTTCAGCAGTACCAGTGTCGCGCGAGAAATGCACCGTAGCCAAATCCGCGGCGGTGCCACTGTAAAGGGAAATAATGCCCCCATCGCTCGTATCATCATTGGAAGTGATCGCGACGGGAACAGTTGTTCGATCGGAAAGATATTGCGCGAACTCACGCAAATCGGCGACGCCTTGCGAACCAGGAAAGCCATTTTGCCATGCTTCATTTGCAACTTCCAAATGGACGATCGCATTTTCGCGTCCGGCAATATTGGCCAAAATCCCGTCGAGATGCGCCTGGCGAGTGGCCTTGCTTGGCATGATGAACTGAGCGTCGGCGAAGATAGTGATTTCGGCGCGCATTCCATTGCTGGATACAATATCGAGCAGGTCTCGAAACTGTTGGAAATAATCCGGCCAGCCGGCGACTGAATGTCCGGCGCTATTTGTAAAACTGACCGGCGCGATCTCCAGCCCGTCCCAATTTACCATGCTGAGAATCCGCACATAGTTGAAACCCCTAGCGGATAACAAAGACAAATCGCTTTGCAGCCGCGCTCGGTCATACTTCGCCCGGCGCAATGCTTGAAAATAGGAGGCGCCCAGCCCGAGAAAAGCTCCGTGATGGTCGCGCAACGACTTTCCATTCACACTCACCACATCTGCTCCCGAGGGAACCAGAGTGGTATCAACACGGAATGTTCGGCCTGGCGCGCTCCACGCTCCCCATGTATCCGAATCACTCAACCGCACGAATACGTAATAGGTGGCCCTATCCTCCAAGGTTCCGGTCCATGCAAAGTTGCGGTCGGAACTAACTTCGCCAGAATCCCAGGCGATATTTGAGTCCGGGTTGTTCACGCGGGTGATCCGCGCCTGATAACGGGTGTGGAGGTCTCCCGTCCAGCGAAGAAAAACGGGCGTGGTATTCATCACTGCATTGCCAGCCGGTTCCACAAGAACGGGCGCGCTCAGAGGTCCGCTGGACAGGTTCCAAACTTTTACGTTGCTGAAAATCGCATCGATCGGCGCGCCCGCGGCTGGATCTCGACGAGGACTGGCCGCGATGCGAACGCTATGTCCTGCAGGATTCCAACTCCCCGGAACCGAAGTCGTCACTAACAAGATACCGTCTCGATAAACTTTCAGCACGGAGTTACCTGCGCCGTCAGGGCCCCATTCTTCCCGAAAATGGTAGGTCGTGTTCGGATCCCATGAAAGCTGCGCCGTATCCGGGTCATTAAAATTGGGTGCGATTTGCCAGACAAGCTCCATCGAATTCACTCTGGCGGTATCGAGACAATCCGTTTTGCGAAGAAAATGTTTAAAGGGATCCTCCCGATAACCTGGGCTATAGTTGAGATCCGCGTTGTTGTAGCTGTAATCATACATATGAAACAATTCGACTTTATCGTCCATCCCTGCCCTGCACTCATTCGGGTAAATCCCTCGGACATCGAATTCCGCAGCGCCGTTTGTAATTGTCGCCACGTGCCAATAAATGGTGTCGTTCTTGCCCGTGACTTGCCAGCCGCCCGGAACGAATGTGCCGCCAGAGAGCGTTCCGCTCGTTGCTCCCGCCAAAGAATCATCAAGAACAAGGCTGGCGTGGCTTGAACCGGTCCAGGCATTTAGAAAGAACCAAGCGCCAAGAAGGTACGCTGCGCAAGATCTATGAGGCATGTTCTTAATTTGGGAGCAAAGGTTCCAGATTGCAACGTTTACGCGATTCATGAAAGGAGATGACGCAGCAAGCGCTCAAACTGCAAAAGTCACACACTATTGAGCACATCGATTAATTGCCGGAGGCGGCCATAGTCGCGGCGGTTGAAACCGAACCCGATTCGCGCAAGGTCCACATGATCGTCATTCTCCAACTCGTCCGGAGTGGCCTCGATTTGATGAATCTCAGGACCAACGATGATATCAGCAAAATCTTCGTTCATCGCCTGCATGGCTGAATCACTTGGGGCATGTTTCAAGCGAATGACAAACAGGTCCCTGACGAAGCGGGTGGAATGAAAGTTGCGATAGAAGCGCGTGATCAGTTTTACAGCCTGATCCGTGTCATCAGTGATCTGGTACAGATTCAAGTCATCGGGTGAAATCAGTTGATCACGAAGCAAATGTTCGCGGACATGTTTGTCCCAGGTTTTCCAGTAAGTGCCCCCAGGGCGATCGATGAGCACCAGGGGCATCAACTGGCTCTTGCCGGTTTGCATGAGTGTCAACGCCTCGTAACCTTCGTCCATCGTGCCGAAGCCGCCTGGGAAGAGCGCTATGGCATCGGAATGCCGGATGAAAATCAGCTTTCGGGTGAAAAAATATTTGAAGGTGATGAGCTTTTTGTCCTCGCGAATTACCGGGTTGGCGCCCTGTTCCCATGGCAGCCGGATATTGGCTCCAAAACTCTTCTCCAATCCGGCGCCCTCATGTCCCGCATGCATAATACCGCCTCCCGCGCCTGTGATGACCATAAAACCTGCCTCGGCAATTTTTCGGCCAAACTCGACGGCTTGCTGATATTCCATGCGAGTGGGCAGGGTGCGAGCAGAACCAAACATCGTGACTTTCCGCGTGTCCGAGTAAGGAGCAAATAGCCGGAAAGCATATCGCAGTTCGCGTAAAGCCGTTTGAATCACGCGAACATCTCCTCGATCCTTTACATCGGTCAGCAATTTGAGCGCATTCTCAATGATATCCGCCACATTCTCGGGATTGTACCCGCCCCCCTTATAATCGATAAGCTCGTGAATACGCCGACGAAGCTCGATATCAACCGGCAGCTTTTCCGTTCTTAGCATGCCATCAAAGATAAACGTTCCGGACGCTATGGCAACAGGACGCGGCTGTTTGTCTGCTCAGATTATTTACCACTGTCGCAGTCGATAGAATCCAAGGCTGCCTGGGAGGACATTGAATCCGGCATCGAAAGAAAGGTCTGGCACAATTGGGCTGCAGATGTCCCACGGACCCGATAAGGCTGGAGCCGTTTCCACCTGGAACACAGCGCCGTTACCGTCCCACTCAAGATGCATCGAACCGCCCGAAGCATCTGATTGAATAATCCTGGGCCGATCCTTTGGAGGTTGCGCATCTGTTATGACAAATAATGCGTCGAGTCCGTAGTCCGAGGGCTGAGCCGGGGCGAACCGGGCGAGCAAGTCCTGGTTGCTGAAGACCCGGTAACCCAGACTGCTTAGAAGATCACCGGCTTGGACGGCGCCTATTCGATGATCCGTAAAACCTTCCTCGACAGAGAACCAAACTTCCCCGCTGGGCATGATGAAAAGAGCATCCAACCCGAAATCATGGTTGGTGGTGTCTGGCTGAAAATTTACAAGCAGTTGCTGGTGGGTCATGAAAATGCGTCCACTATCTGACAAAATATCCCCCCGTGAAAGGGTCACGCCGGACTTCGCGACGAGGTTGCTCTGGATGGAAAATAGAATTTCACCGTTCGGCATGAATTGGACCGCGTCGAGGCCGGCGTCGGCAGAGGAAGCAGGATTGAACAACGCCAGCAGTTCCTGGTTGCGCTTGACAATGTATCCGCGATTCGAGAGCAAGTCGCCATGATGAATCCAGCCCAAAGTTTCGCTGAACACATCAATGGGAATTGAGAATAGAATTTCACCCTTGCCTTTCACAAAAACTGCGTCCAGCCCGAGATCGGATACAATTGGCATGACACCCAGGCGGCCAACCAAATCGAGGTTGCTTTTGACGACGCGGCCCTGATTGGAAATGAGGTCACCGTCGCTGAGTTTGATCGTGTTGGACTGGTTCGTGGAGGTGAAGCCGCGCGCCGTGGAAAACCAAATCTCACGCACCGGTGCGGCGAATATTTGGATGGAAAAGGTCTGCAAGGGCGTGCCATTAGTCTGCTTGAGGTCCACCTGGATTAGCGGAAAAGGTTGCTGCACCGTCCGGGATTCATTGGTGAAAAACGCAGGTTTGTTGGTGTATTGGTCCTTGATTTCAACGGCCAGGTTCATGTCCTGCAAGACCGCGAATTCTTCGAAGCGCACGTAACTTCCGCTGCCGGTGATATGTCTTTCGAATGAGGAACCTGCGCCCGCTGTAAAATCGATTTTATCGATCCCGTACTTAATATATGTGCCGGCATCCTGAAGCAGGACCAATTCAAAGCTGCCACGTAAAGGTTCGAAAATCGTGGGCCGCTCACATACAAGGCAATCGTCGATGAAATAACTGTCTCCGAGCAAAGTGTAAGTCGTTCGATTCGTGATTTGAGAGCTAGCAGGCGAGTCCGGCAGTATCCAAATCGCCAAAAACAGTACCCAGGCTAAAACGATACGCCTCATGGTCGAGGCTTTAATATGCCACAGATGACCATTTGGCTCAATCGGCAATCGGTACGTTCGGAGTATGGATTTCCAGGCTTTGGCGGTAGCGCTTCAATTCAGAAAACTGATAATCGGACGTCCAGTGCAATAACTCCGCCATCCATTGCGCGACTTGTTCAGCTTTGCTCTGCAGATCTCCGAAGTATTGCTGCCAGCCCGCACGCCGCACCATCACGTCGTCCAGATGCAGCGCCCACTCCTGGGAACAGTAATGGTTCAGGACTTCCCGCTCGAATTTCGGAGGCAAAACACCACTAACACCTTCGGTTTCTTTCCTGGCTAACAAGGGTTCTTCAGCAGTTCGACAATGCGCATACTCTTGCTCCATTTTAGAATAACTTGTCTTTTTCAGCCATCGTATCACCTGGCCAAGGGTTTGCTCCGCCATCAGCCGATACGTGGTGAGTTTTCCGCCCGCCAGATCCCACCAGCCAGGCTCGGGATTGAGGAGCTGATGTGAGCGGGTCGCATCTGATGGCGCGTGTTCCGGACTGGCTATCAAAGGGCGCACACCAGCCCACGAACTGATGATATCCGATTCCGTAAGCGGGGCCTTCGGAAAAAACCGATTGATTGTCTTTAGCACGTATCGAACATCCTCGGTGTCGGGATGAACATCATCAAGCGAACCAGAATAATCTGTATCTGTGGTGCCGATGATCAATCGTTGCCCCCACGGAATTACGAACAACAATCGTTTGCCTTGTGTGATGGCGATTGCTTCCGGGATTGGCAAGCGCTGCCGCTCGATCACGAGATGAATACCTTTAGTTAATCGCAATTTAACCTGGCTGTGCGCCAGTCCTTCGGCCCAGGGGCCAGTTGCGTTGACGATTGCCCGGGCCCGCACCCTTACTTTCTGACCACTCTCATTATCTTCCAATTCACAAGTCCAATGACTCGATTCCCGGGTGGAGTCAGTAAACTTCAGGTAGTTTAGAACCGTAGCCCCGCTTTTTACGGCCGAGCGCAACGTATCGAGGACCAGGCGAGCATCATTTGTGAAAGCATCAAAATAGCGGACAGCGCCCTTCAAACCCTCCTGGGACAAACAGGGAATCTGGTGAATTGTCTGATCTCGCGAGAGTGATCCCGATTTACCCAGGTTTTTTCCACCGCATAAAAAGTCATATATCTTTACACCGATGCGCATTTGCCACAGTGGCCATTGCGCCTCCTGAAAGGCTGGAAAAATGATTGGCAGCGGTTCGGCCAGGTGAGGCGCAATGGTGTGCAGAATTTGTTTCTCGAGACTCGCTTCGCGGACCAATCCGAGCCGGCCCTGGGCGAGGTAGCGCAAACCTCCATGCAGCAGGCGGCTTGAGCGGCTGCTCGTTCCGAAGGCAAAATCATATTGCTCAACCAGACCTGCGTTAAGTCCGCGCAGGGCCGCATCTCGCACAACACCGGCACCAACAATCCCGCCGCCGATTACCAGCAGGTCGAGCGTCTCTTGCGCAAGTGTTTGCAGGGAAGCGGCCCGTATTGCAAGAGGGGCTGACGGTTTCTGCTGCGGGCTCCTGCCTTGCGTCATAATGTTGAAAACCGGGCAGGATCAAACAAAGGGCGGACGCCAAATGGGGCAGCATTGACGGAACCCAACTCAAGCTTGCCCTGCTTGATACTCAACGCTGGAAAGTTTTCTGAATGGCGGCGATAAAGGTCATCGTGTTGCTCGATAGCCGTCTCCTGCCAATCGGTCGGATACATGCTTAGCCCGCGATAATAATGATGTCCGTTGCGCTCCACGTGTTCGATACCCAGCAGCGACATCATGGCCAAATCCTGGAGCAAGGCAACCGGGCCCAGATTGCACAAATCCTCACCAGTCAGCACACCGCTGCGGCCTTCGGACCTGCGCTTCGACAGCAAGCACGCATTGGCCAAACCTTTTACAATGCCCTTGCAATTTTTATGGCTTGCGCCTGAGTAACCGAGATCGAGTGCTCGCGGTACATCTTCCACAGCGCCATCTGATTCATCAATAATCAACGCCGGCCGCTGGGGCCATCCGCGCAAGATCGTGCCAGCACTTTCACTTAAAGCCCGATCGCGATGCACGGGCTGTTCGACGATAATAATGTGCTTCCAAAATTCCCGCAGCGCCGGTTCGGCTGCTGCCTGTTCCCAAAACTGACGGAAAACTTCGAAGTCTTTAAAATTTTCGTTTCCATCCAGAGTCACCCAAAAGCCACCGCCTGCCTCTCGCTCGAGAAGACGAGAGAGATCGCGCAGCCGTGGAAAATCCTTTTCCGGCACCCCGTGCAATTTCACTTTGAAGTAATGCAATCCGTAAGCCCTAATTGAGGTTTCCAAGTCCTGCGGCAGGCCGTCTGCCACGCGTTCGTTCAAGGGAATGTCATCCGGACCGAAGGGATCTCCGAGGCCGATCGTGTGGCGCACGAAACAGGTTTCCAGCGGAGTACCCGGTAGGTACTGTTTTGGGTGTGCCTTGTCCAACTCAGGATGGAGCCGGCCTAAATCAAGTCCAAGCCGATTGCTTGCGAGCAGTTGATGTAAGGGTTTGCCCGCCAAACGGCACAAACCATCGAGCACCGCTCGTTCGGCCAGGCTAATACCAAGTTGTGCCAGCAATGGCGGGATCGATCGAGACTTTGCCCATTGGCTTTGCTCACGATAGAGTTCACTCCAGAAATTAAAAAAGATCACGGGGGTCTGCGCGATTCCCTCCGAGAGCCTGGCCGCGCGCCGGATAACTTCCAGCATTAGGGGCAAATCCTGGTCGAATGTCGTAGCCGGATCTTTTGTGAACCATTTTGGGGGCAATCCCTCCGAAGCCAGGCCGAAGGAAGATGTGACACCAATATTAACGCGGGTGCGGACGAACAAATGAGGCACCTCCGTCATGCTCGCGATTCCGTAGCGAAATGGAAAACGTGTTCGGGTCGGAAGAACAAAAAACTCAAATGGAGAAAGGGTGAAGCGATCAGTCATGGATTGCGTTTGGGTGATGCAGCAACGCAAAAAGGGTCATCAGCGGCCCAGGTATAGGTCGCGTCCTTTGACCAGGGCGGCAATTTTTCGATCAGCCACTGAACGTTTGAGCATCCAAAAACCACAGTCGGGATGAGCATATTGCACCCGGCCCGGACCAAGAGCAATTTCGGCGCGTTCGAGGGCGCGAGCAATTTCCTCGGGCGTTTCGATGTGGTTAACTTTGATATCCACAACACCGATTCCAAGCTTGATGCGCTGATCAACTTCCTTCAACGCATCCAAGTCCGAGGGTGGCCGGTGGGCGAGCTCAAGCACTAGATGATCGGCGCGCAGAGCATTTAGAAAGGAGATCAAGGAGGCCCAATCACCCTTCTGGATAGTTTGACCTCCATAATTTCCAAAGCAGAAATGCACTGCCTTTAATCCGCGCACCCGATCAAGAACGCGGTTGATCGCCTCGGCGGCAAGGGGAGCGTCAGCGGGATTCCCAGGTATGTTCGCTTCATCCACTTGCACGCAGGCACATTCCAATTCGGCACTTTGAGCGGCAAGAGCATCGGCGATAGCCAGTGTGAGGTTTTCGAAATTGTCATAGTGATTATCCAGCAAGGTGCGGGCGAGCATATAAGGGCTGGTAAGGGTGAACTTAAACGCGCCGCCCGCCACACTGGCTGCGCGGCGGCAATCCTCTGGCAGGTTTAAACTGCCCTCTTTTATCGGACCAATCACCACTCCGGCGGGCTTGCTCCGGAAGCGCATTTCGGATTTGGCTCGAAATTCAGCCGCCTCTCGCCTCCCCACTTCCGAGCGAATCCCCTCCAGCCGGTTGACAAAATAATCGATCATGCCGTTGGTGTCTGGATGGTCACAATCGAATCGGTAAAGTTCCCCATCGGTCGGGAGGTCGATTCCAGCCTCCCTTTGGGTATTGAATACCACACGGGTGGCATCAAGCAGCGCTTGTTCACTGGGCAAGGCTGCCAGCCAGTCCGGGGCGGGGTAGGACCCGACAGTGGTGGTGAGAATTCCGGGAGGGTCAGTGTGGCTCGGTGGCATTAAGCGAGGATAAGCAGCCTATGTGCAATCGACAAGCTCAGCGGAAATCAGAAAAGCCACATGGAGGGCAGCCCTTACGAACAAAGGTTCGCTCTTTCTTCATTTCGCTGTCTCAAGATCCGGAATCCTTACGATCATCTTGTAGTCATTGAACAAATCCGGGGCCTTAATCATCCTCAGATCGACACCTGCTTTTGGAGAGATGATCGGCATTTTTGATACAGAGCTACTGGGAGCGAGCGACTTTATCAATGTGTTGGGTGCTTTAGCTTGAGTCCAAGAGTTAGGACGTGCTTGCTTGGCAGCCGCAGCAAGATTTAGTGGAGCCAGTCTGATATTGGTCTCTGGGAACGCCAATGAAAGGCAGTTGATGACCGCCATTATGCCCGAACAAAGCGCGAGAACAGTAAGAAAGTGCATTTGCATATGTTTCTCAAGCTTTGCGCGAAAATTTGGCAACAAACAATCCGAGAAGAATCAAAAAGACAATCCCGATTCCTAAATAGATAAAGAATCGAGGATGTTTCCGGAGGAAGCCGCTGAGGAAGGCTTCAAGCTGATCATCTGGGCTCGATGGCTGGTGGCTGCCGCCGTCGGACGTGCGTTTCATGTAATCTCTGCTCTGGATGCCCATATTACTGACCTTATGCGGTGCGGATGACCAGTCAAGCGCGGAAATTCTCAAAGCCATGATTTGGGCTTTTGTTTCAACTCCCGGTGACAAAGATCCGCATTTTCCAAAACAATTCAATCGCATTGACGTGGTGCTGGGCAGTCAAGTGCATCCTTTGGCAGTTGCGGTTTGGCCACTCGTGAGCTACTTAAACCACCATGCGTTTTATTGGTAGTGTTATCGAAAAGCTGCAACGGCATCCCAAGCGGATTGTTTTCCCCGAGGGAGCGGAGCCGCGCGTGCTTCAGGCTGCGCGGCAATTCTATTCGTTGCGGCTGGGAGCGCCGATTCTTCTGGGGAACCGGACGGAAATTAAGGAAACAGCCGAGGCGCTCAACATTTCTCTCGAAGGGATTCGTATCATCAACCCAACCGAAAGCGAGGAACTCGATAACTTTGCGCGCCGTTTCGAGCTGTTGCGCCGGTATAAGGGGATGAAAAGTTTCGAAGCACGGGAGGCGATGATGCAGCCCAATTATTTTGGGGCCATGATGGTGGCGATGCATCAGGCCGACGGTTTTGTCTCGGGAACCAATGAATTCACCGGGAGCGTGCTGCGACCGCTGTTCCAGATTATCAAAGTGGCGCCGCAAGCGACCACTGCGTCGAGCTGCCAGGTGATGGAGGTCGAGGACTCGCGCTTTGGCGAAAATGGTGTTTTGTTCATGGGGGATTGCGGTGTCATACCTGAGCCCACCGTCGAGCAGCTCGCGGACATCGCCGTGTCCACGGCTAAACTGGCCCGGCAACTTCTTGGTGTTCGTCCACGTGTTGCCTTGCTTTCGTATTCAACCAAAGGGAGCGCGACCCATCCTTCCATTGGACGAGTACAAGCCGCGACCGCGCTTGCCGAGAAGAAGGCTCACGAGGAATTCATCGACGCAGATTTCGATGGGGAACTGCAGGTGGATGCCGCGCTTATTCCTGAAATCGCCGCGCGAAAACTGCCTGATAGCAAAATTCGAGGCAATGCCAATGTTTTAATCTTCCCGGACCTCAACTCCGGCAACATTGCAAGCAAGCTCGCGCGTCACATCGCGCGCGCAAACGCGTATGGCCAAATCCTGCTAGGGCTGGATCGGCCGGCTGCCGATGTTTCCCGCGGCTCGAATTCCCACGACATTCTCGGCGTCGCAGCAATCGTCGGCCTGCAATCCATTGATTATCATACCCTCCACCCTGGCGCGGGTGAACAGTTGCCCGGAGAGGGCCAGCAGCCCGCCATAGCGAGAGGTTAGTCCGCAGCAAGTGCACGGCAAGTTGTGAACTCGACCACCCCACGTATTTTTATCGCTGCCACACGGCAGAATGACGGCAAGACGACCGTTTCCCTCGGCCTCATTGCCGCGCTGCAAAAGAATTATCCCCGGGTCGGCTATATCAAACCAGTTGGCCAGCGGTTTGTAGAAATCGAGGAGCAAAAGATTGATGAAGATATCGTGCTGATGGACAGTGTTTATAGTTTGAACTGTCCGTTGGTGGATATGAGCCCCATCGCGGTCGAGCCTGATTTCACCAGGAAATATCTCCAAACATCCAATAACGAGGCGCTCGTCAAGAAGATTCAAAAAGCCTTTGACCGCGTTGCCTGGGAAAAGGATTTTGTGCTATGCGAAGGCACGGGACATGCGGGAGTGGGCTCTGTGTTTGATCTTTCGAATGCGCAAGTCGCCAAGATTCTTGGAGCAAAAGTTATCATTGTCACCCAGGGAGGGATCGGCAAACCAATCGACGAAGTGTCGCTCAATCAAGCGCTGTTCGATAAGGAGGGTGTCGAAATTATCGGGGTCATTATCAACAAAGTGATTGGGAGCAAGCTTGATTATGTCAGCGAATTCGCTCGACGCGGTTTCAAGCGCAAGGGCCTGGAACTGCTCGGTGTGCTGCCGCACGAGCGGATTTTGCCAAAGCCGACACTCGAATTGATTCGGGACGAATTGAAAGCCGAGGTGCTCAGCGCGCCGGGAGCATTGCACAACCTGGTGGACGATGTCGTCGTCGGCGCGATGGGCGCGCAAAATGCAATGAGCCACTTCAAACGCGGCATGTTGCTTATTACTCCTGGGGATCGTGAAGATATCATTATGTCAGCATGGACGGTTCTTGCCGCACGAAAGGAAGAGAGGATGGCTGGAATTGTTCTTACCGGCAACCTGCGTCCCAACGCATCTCTGATGAAAGTCATCAGTTCGATGCCTATACCGGTACTGTCAGCAAAGCAGGATAGTTATGAAGTCGCTTCAATTGTTCATGATCTTACAGTGAAGACAAGGCCTGCCGATGCGGAGAAGATTTCAATTATCCGTGATCTAGTGGCCAAAAACATCAACCTCAAAAAAATTCTCGAATCAATATGATCGATGATCCAAGCCGGCCCTTGGGGCATAAAATTGCGTCGGGCGGGCGCATATGGCGGTTGCTCGAAGGCAATGAATCGATTATCTTCTCGCGATACGGATATTGTGTAGAAGGAAGTACTCGTTTCCATGAAAAAGACTGAAGAAGAAATAGAAAAGCAGCCGGACAGTGGCGCACCAAATGACTCCGAACCCCTGATACGTCTCGATGCCGCCACGATCACAGATGAACAATTGGAAGAGCTGACGGATCGGGCGGCAAAAGCTGATGAACGCTGGGAAAGATTGCTGCGGACAACAGCAGATTTTGATAATTTCAAAAAACGCGCCGCTCGTGAAAAGCAGGATGCGATTAAATTCGCAAACGAAAGTTTAATTCAAAAACTCATTCCCGTTCTGGATAATTTCGACATGGCATTGGCGGCCGCTCAGACCGAGCAAACTGAAGCAGCCCAATCGCTGCAAACGGGCATCAATATGATTTATCAGCAACTCAGAAATGCCCTGGTCGAGTCTGGTCTCGAGGAGGTTGATGCGACCGGGAAGGTATTCGATCCAAACCTGCACGAGGCCGTTTCGCAACAGGAGACGAGCAAGGTGACCGACGGGGAGGTTGTTCAACAATTACGAAAAGGATATAAGCTGCGTGATCGGCTGTTGCGCCCGGCCACTGTTATCGTGGCCAAATCCCCCGCTGCCTAAACCATGGCCAAACGAGACTATTACGAAATCCTGGGCGTGGAGCGGAGCGCGGAGGAAGAAGAAATCAAGAAATGTTACCGGAAACTCGCAGTTAAATATCACCCGGACAAGAATCCAGGGGACAAAACCGCGGAGGAAAAATTCAAGGAACTGGGCGAGGCCTACGAAGTTCTGTGCGATCCGCAAAAAAGAGCTGCCTACGACCAGTATGGTCACGCTGCCTTCGACCGGCGCGCAGGCTTTGGGAGGGGAGGGTTTCATGATCCCTTTGAAGTATTTCGAGAGGTATTCGCCGGTGGCGGTATTTTTGAAGACCTTTTCGGCGGGGGGAGACAGGACCCCACCCAGGCACAGCGGGGCGCGGATCTTCGCTATGACATGGAGATCAGCTTCGAAGAGGCTGCTCACGGCTGCGAAAAGGAGATCACTATCACGAAAGAGGACTCCTGTGACGTTTGTGGCGGCTCAGGCGCTGAAACCGGTTCTCGCGTAAAACCTTGCGCGACTTGCGGTGGGCGAGGGCAGGTCATTACTTCGCGTGGCATTTTTAGCATCGCCCAAACCTGTCCGCATTGTCAGGGCGCCGGAAGGGTGATTGAAAAACCGTGCAAAACCTGCAGGGGCACGGGGCGGCGGGAACGCAGTTCCAAGATTACTTTGCGAATCCCCGCGGGGGTCGATACAGCATCGCGGTTGCGCTCCAGTGGCAATGGCGAGGCTGGATTTCGTGGAGGCCCGGCCGGCGACTTGTTTGTCGTGATTCATGTGCGTCCGCATGAGATTTTTCAGCGCGATGGAGACGATCTGCTCTGCGAAGTACCGGTCAGTTTTGTCCAGGCAGCGCTCGGAGCCGAAATCGAAGTTCCGGCCCTCGATGGCAAAACCAGCATCAAAGTCCCGCCAGGCACTCAACCTGGCACGATGTTCCGATTAAAGGGAAAGGGCATCAAAAATGTCCAGGGCTATGGTCATGGCGATCTGCACGTTCGGATCAATGTGGAAGTGCCGACCCGCATGTCGCCCGCACAAAAAGCAAAGCTCCAGGAATTTGCCGAACTGTGCAGCGGAAACGAAAGCCCCATGAGCCAAAGCTTTTTTGAAAAAGCCAAAAATCTTTTTCAATGATTTTTAAGTAATCGTGCAATCGAGCGCACTTGCGAACGCTCCTGACCTCATGCAGCGCTTTTATCTTCCGCCGGAGAAAAGCAAAGAAGCGGCGCTTTTCCTGACCGGCAGCGAAGCCCATCATGCCGTTCGCGTTTTGCGCGTTCGGCAAGGTGATTCTGTTACGGTACTGGATGGCGCTGGCGCAGAACTGCTCTGCACGGTGGAAGGATACGATCGCGATAAGGTCCAACTGGGAGTATCGGAAAAGCGCTTCGTTCCGCCGGCACCGTATCAAATTACTTTGCTGCAGGCAGTGCCGAAGGGAAAGATCCTCGAGTCCATTATCCAAAAGGCAACTGAACTCGGAGTGTTTCGGATAGTGCCGCTCCTGACGGAGCGGGTCATCTTATCAAGTCTTACTCATAAAGAGAGACTGCAGAAGGTTGAAAAATGGCGGGTGGTGGCGATCGAGGCGATCAAACAATGTGGTTCTGCCTGGCTGCCGCAAATTGAATTACCATTAACTCCTGGGGAGTTCCTGCTCCGAAACGAAACTTTTGAGCTGCCGCTCATTGCATCATTGCAGGAAGGGAGCCGGCATCCACGTGAGTATTTTAGCGTCTTCCGCTCCGAGCATCATCGCGCGCCGCGATCTCTTTGCGTTTGGGTAGGGCCGGAAGGGGATTTCACCCGTGAAGAAGTAGATAAGATCACATCATCAGGCACCCACCCGATTTCCCTTGGCAAGTTGGTGCTGCGTACCGAAACAGCAGCCGTTTACTGCCTCTCCTTTTTGAATTACGAATTACAATCGAATGGGTGAGCGAGAGGCGGAACTTTGACCACCACCACAAGCCTGGTTGATCCAAATGAGCAGACCGCGAGCCCGTCATCGGGTCGCAGCGCGGACGAATGCACAGGCAGCGTGGAATGTTCCCTTCGGGCTGCTGCGAGCCGAGGAAGGGCTCGCGGTCTGGGGCACCCACGTGAGCAAGGATGCCGGCGTCAGCGTTGTCTTTTCTGACTGGGCTTTGATAATTTGATCAATACCTGCAATGGGACGTTCGCGGAAGGCAAGCGGTTGGTATTGGCTATCCAAATTGTGTCATTGTCGTGCCCGACGCCGTTGCTATTGATCAACGCCTCGGGATCGGTAACCAACGAAATAATAGAACCTTCTCTCTGGGCTAGAAACGTGGTTTCTTCCATGAAAGATCCATTGTAAATCCAGTTACCACGACCAAGTCTGGACTTTTTTTGGACGTTATAGACCAGTTCCTCCGCGCGCCGGCGTATCTCCTTTGCGTTTGTTTTCCACCTGATTTCGATTGAGATATGATCTCCGGGCACTCGCACATTCGCCGGATGAGAAAGGAACGGACCCGGGACCTCTATCGTTTCTTCATCGTTCGTGCCCGCCCCCTTTGCTCCGAGCAGCAACATAGCCAGATGGATGCGATACGGTTCGGTTTCTGTTCGCAGAATACTTTCGTGAACTTTTCCCCAGGAGGAGACCAGGAGATATTCCATCGCTCCTTGCCTGAGGTTCAGCACTGCGGGAAAACTAACGGTGCGTTGGTGCTTATCAATTGTGATATCTCCAAGTTGAAAAATTCCGGGGCCTATCTCTCGCAATGGAGCATTTCTTGGTGAAGGGACAACCGAATCCTTCGCGGTGGAGGACTCTGAAGCCTGGACAAAAAGCTGGCTTGAAATAATCGAATGCGCATCTGTCCCTGAAGTCTTCAGCAAAGGCTGGCCATTTAAGGATGAAGCGTTCAACAGCGAGCCAATCAGAAAAAAATTTCGAAAATCCCCCTTCGTCATATGTTAGATTCAAACCACATGCTGAAGTATCAAGAAGAGTTTATGCCACTCAAGCTTGAGTTTTTGCTTCTTCGCTATTTTCAGTGGAATAGATCGGGTATTTGGCGCGCTTAGCACCAACTCCGGGAAGAGTGGACCGCTGGCTCCGACATCCGCGCGGAGTTTCTGACCACCCATTGGAGCCGCGTTTTGATGGCAGGGCAGAGTTCGTCGCTGCAGGCCGCCCAGGCTGGAGCACCCGGCCAGACTTATATCATCCGGCCTCGACAAACTTCATTCATTGGGATTGTACGAACACGCTGGATTTTGCGGATCCCGGCGCGGCTAATTTCCCACGTCGCTTCTACCGCGCTAAATTGCGCTAAATTGATTCGATAGCCAACTCGAAGTGAATGGAATGCCAGGGAAGTTCGAGGGCGCCCAAGAGCGCGACCGTCCAAGATTCGGCGATTGCCGGGCCAGAGCGCCGTGCCGGACGCAGACACCCTATCAAGTCGAAAGAACGCAGATTGACGCAGACAATGGTCCCGCGCACACTTGCCTGTGAACCAAACTCGCCGCGCCTTTTTGAAATACACCTCCGTACTCGCGGCAGGTTTTTCGCTGGTAAAAGGCAAACTCTCAGCCGCTGAAAGCAATTCGCCGGTCCCAGCCGCCACCGGTTCCGCCCGCGGCCTGCTGCGTGAGATTCTCTTCACGCCGGGAAATATCACGGAGCGTCGGAACAGTTACGACCGGTTTGAGCTGCTGAAAAGATCTGGACGAAACCCGGTCTTTACAGCGCAGAAGCCGTGGGAGGTTGCGGGCATCCATTGGGGCAGCGTCATCCGCTCGAGCGACGGGAAATTCAAATTCTTTTACGGGACATTTTTTCCGGGCGCGCAGGAGGGCGCGGTGCTGGTGGACAATTCAGAGCAAGGCAAAAACCATTGTGTCGTTTGCTACGCGGAATCCGATGACGGCATTGCCTGGCGGCGTCCGTCCCTAAATCTGTATTTCCAGGACCAGTTTCCGGGCAACAATATCGTGCTGGCCTGGCCCTCATATTACAACGACTCCAGCACGGTCATCGAAGACTTGATCGATCCCGACGCGAAGCGGCGTTACAAGATGCTCATGTTTCATCATGATACCAGGAACCGCGAACAGTCGGGAGCCTGTTTGCTGGTTTCCCCGGACGGGTTGCGGTGGAAATTCACCGGGACGGTATTGCCCGCGCAAGATGCGGATTCGCTCTGGCAGGACAAGCAGACCGGTCGTTACTATGCCTTCTTAAAGGATCGTTTGGGCAACAACCGCAGCCGGTTGCTGATGCATAGCGGCGACTTCACCCACTGGAGTGAGCCCCAGTGGATATTCACGCCCGACCATGGCGATCATGATGGCGCCAATTTTTACAACCAGTCAGCTTTCACCATGGCCGGTCGCACGCTGGGTTTCCTCAACCTTTACGATGTGACGACCCAAACCACCTGGATCGAGTTGATCGAGAGTGCGGACAACATCAATTGGCGCCGAATGCCCTCCCGGCCAAAACTGCTCCAACCCGGCGGGCCGGGAACCTATGACGCCGGCGGGACGTATGTCGGTTTGGCGGAGCCCATACTGATAGGTGACGAATATCGGTATTATTACTACGCTTCCGCGGACCGGCACGACTCTGCTGCCGCTGGTGACCTCAACCCGATGAAACCCTCCCTGGCCATCGCCACTTTCAAGAAAAATCGATTGGTGGGCCAGCAAACCGAGAACGACGGTTTTTTTGCCACGCTGCCTTTCGTATGTCCCGGCGGAAAGCTCTTTCTTAATTTTGTTTCCAGGGAGCCGGTCACGGTATCCATCAAACTTTGGGGTTACGGGTCAGAATATGAGGGATTCACTCAGACGGATTGCGTCGCGGTCACCGGTGATCAAGTTCACGGCCAGATCGTCTGGAAAACAAAACCCAGCCTGGATGAACTCAAAGGCAAGTATGTCCGCATCAAAATCAGCGGCCGGAACGCTGTCGCCTACAGCGCCGCCTTTGAGAGTTAACAAGCCAGTTCGGTAGAAAAATCGATTCGGCATTTTACAAGAGATAACTGCCGTGTTTTCCCAGTTTTCACCTACTCTCAGCCAGTGCAGGCGTGAGTCAGTTGATACTCAGCGAAGAGTGGCGCTTGCAGTTTGAAAATCTGTTGTTGTAAATGGAAATTCATATCTGGAGAGTTAATAGAAGAGATCCTTGTCACGTGGTCAGGCGCGCATAAGATTCCCCTAATGAACGACGTCGGGAACCAATCTGCAGTCAGCCATGGAACGTCAACAAACCAGTTTTTCCTCAAAAATACCCGACGCGATTTTCTGAAGCATGTTGCCGCCGGAGTTATTGCGGCCCCATGGGCGCGTGCAGCTCTGGCCCGCCAACCAGCTCGACGCAAACGCCTCGCGATCGTCACGACCGAATGGCGCTTCCACTCCCATGCCTGGCACATGGGGGAACGGTTTCTGGTCGGGTATCCCAGCGGAAGCGCCTGGCACCATCCTGAGATCGACGTTGTCTCTGCCTACGTGGATCAGTTTCCCGAAAACGATCTAAGCCGGCAGCGTGCTCAAGAATTTGGGTTCACAATCTATCCCACTGTTGCCGAGGCGCTGCGGTGCGGCGGGAAACAATTAGCCGTGGACGCCGTGCTCATCATCGGAGAGCACGGTAATTACCCGAAAAGCGAGTGGGGCCAAACCAAATACCCGCGTTATGAATTCTTCAAACAAGTCGTTGATGTGTTTCGAGAGGATGGTCGCACCACTCCTGTTTTCAACGACAAGCATCTTTCGTGGAAATGGGAATGGGCTGAGCAAATGGTCGAGTGGTCCCGAACCATGCGGTTCCCTTTTTTGGCGGGCTCTTCATTACCTGTCACCTGGCGTATGCCATCCATACAAATGCCTTATGGCTCGCGTTTGCAGGAAGTAATGTGTCTGGCGATCGGCGGCGTGGATAGCTATGACTTCCACGCCCTTGAAGTGATTCAATGTATGGCAGAACGACGACGAGGCGGAGAAACCGGAGTTGTCGCGATGCAAGCCTTACGCGGTGATCCGGTCTGGCGAGCATTTGAGGCTGGCTCCTGGTCCAAAGGAGGATGGGATCCAAAGCTGTTCGAGGCTTGCCTTTCCAGGAGCCAAACGCTTACTCAACCGCCCACTTACAGCGATCGTTATCCCACGAACGCTCAGATTCGCGAATTCGTGAAGGAACCTATCGCTTACCGGTTCGAATACGTGGATGGCTTGAAAGCCACAATGCTGTTGATGAATGGCTTGGTCAACGATTTCAACTTCGCGGCGCGGCTGAACGGCCAGGCCGCGCCTCTTTCGACGCTATTTTATTTACCGCCGACGCCGAATGTCACTTACTCCGCCGGCCTGATGTCACAAGCTGAGCGCATGTTTGTGACCGGCAAAGCACCGTATCCAATTGAAAGAACGCTCCTGACCACTGGGCTTGTTGCTGCGGGGATGCAATCCCTCGCGAGCGGACAGAAGCGGATTGAAACTCCTCAGCTCGACGTGCGCTACCACGCACCTCGCGAATCGAATTTTTTGAGAACTTAGCTGAAGATCGACAGAAAAAAGAAGCAAATCTCTGTCTCCTCCAAAGGAGGAGAGGGAATAGATTTTCCAAGACACGCTCTAAGATTTCGTTAGTCTCCAGTTGCATGGCAATTAAGCGTCGAAAGTTTTTGGGTATAGGACTATCCGGCTTTGCCGGGTTGACGCTGCCAGAATTCTTGCAATCTCACGCCGGTGCTGCTGCGGGGAATCGCACTACAACTAACCCAGTTCAAACTGCAAAAGAAACGACCTATTGGGATCGCACCGAGCGCTTTGAAGAGAAATTGAAGCTTCTTGAAGCAGCGTGGCAACGCAAGGACTTCCGAATGACACGCGCATTGACTCATTCGCTCCGCAGCACTGCGATCCAGGCACAAGCGGAAGAGGAAGATCCCGGCACTCCACTAATGGCGGCTGCACAGTTCCATAAGGTGGAGTCGCTCCCGGCCTATTGGAGAAGTTGGGCGGAGGGCTGGAATTATTGCAGGATTCTGGTCCTCGAGGAAACGATTGGCGAAGCGCGATCAGATGAGCCGGTGGAAGTGTTGCTCAGTTTTCCGGCTGAACAAGTTCATTCGCTCACGCGTGAAGTTCGAATCACGCGAGTGACCGATGGCATGCTGAAGGAAGTTCCATCTCAAATTTACAATGAAGTGCAGCGAGGCAACGAGCGCCTATGCAGATTGCTATTCATGGCAGAAATCGGCGCGCATCAAAAACAGACCCTCCTTATCTTTTATGGAAATAAGGACGCAGAACTGCCCGAGTATCCCACCGATCTAGTGACAGCGGGCGAGGGGTTCGGTCTTGATATCGAGAATCAATTCTTCAAGGCGTCCCTCTCCCGGCAAATGGGGCAGCTTGAACGATTGACTTTGAAACGCGAACACGGACTTGAACTGTTTTCAGGCGGTGAAGGACACGGCGAGCCCCCAGGAATTGATTGGGCGCACGATTATGTCCCCTCAGGGAGCTTCCAGAAGCTCCGGATTACTTTGTGGGACACCTGCCCGGATTATGAAGTCATTCGCGGGCCCCTATGCACCATCGTCAGACGGTGGGGATTTCCTTACTCGCCGGTGCATCCAATCTTCTCACCGAGCCGCCTCAATTTCGATGTGGAATACCGGTTTTACGCCGGCTTACCGTGGTTTCACAAGTTGGCCCGTATGGAAGCCGTAAAAAGCTTTGAGGCGGAAGCTTTGCGCGATGACGAGTGGGTCTTTTCCGGTCATTCCTTCACTGATAATGTGTGGATGGGAAAGGATGGTAAATTGCGCACCGGTCAGGTGGATCCGCAGCAGCAGGAAAATCTGTGGGGAGTTGGTTTTTTTAATAAGGAAAGCAAAGACTCTTTCATCGCTCTTTTTCTGGAGCACAAGGCAGAAGGATTGCCGGAATTGAAGCATTCAGGCGCGCCAACCATGTTGTACCGATGGCACGGCCAACTTTGGAGCCGGTATCCTCTGCCTGGCAAGCAAGTGCCGGCAGGGGCGGTTTTGCACGAAAAAAACGCATACGTTGCGCTTCCTTTCACAACCACCGAAGGCCCATCCAGAATCGAAGAGCTCCGACGCCGCCTGATGAATCCTTTAGTCCCATCTGCGGGCGATTTGTCAAAAGAAGTGGTCTCAAAGAAGTCGGCTGGACGCCTGGCCCGACCTGGAGAAGCGGGTGACAGCCCGATTCCAAAAAAACTGTTATGGGACGCGTTGCGGGATTGTAAGGATGCACAGCTTTATACCGCAGATATCAACGTGGTAGATCTCGGGCTGGTATATGACGTGCGCGTGCGCGGTGACGTGGTGACTGTGGTGATGACCATGCCGCACCGGGGACGGCCTCGGGCTGGTTATTTCGGCCATGGCTCAATTTCTGTGCATCCTACTTTTTCATTGCCGGTGCAGGAGCGGCTAATGAAAGTCCCGGGAGTTCGCCAAGTGGTAGTCACGCAGACCTGGGAACCGGCTTGGACCTCTAACCAGTTGACATCAGAGGGACGGCGCAAGCTGGGCCTGATATAACAGATGCCCCCCGGGGCCCTCCCCACTAAAAAAACGCGTTTCCCTTGACCAACAATTCCTCGGGCTAAGGCAAATTCGTTTGGCCCATGAGGTAACGGTCGCATTCGCGAGCTGCGCCACGACCTTCGTTAAAGGCCCAAACCACCAGGCTTTGACCACGACGGCAATCTCCCGCGGCAAAAACGTTCTTGATATTGGTCGAGTATCGCTCGAACTCGGCTTTGATATTCGTGCGAGGGTCCCGTTCGAGACTAAGCGCGTCAAGAAGCGGTTGTTCTGGTCCGAGAAAACCCATCGCCAATAAAACTAATTGCACCGGGCGGACCTGTTCAGTTCCGGGGACTTCTGTCGGGATGAATTGGCCTTTATCATTCTTCTCCCATTTTACCTGTACCAGGTGCGCTTCTTTCACATGGCCATGCTCGTCCCCGACAAATTTTTTCACCGTGGTAAGATAAACTCGTGGGTCATTGCCGAATTTCGCGGCCGCTTCTTCCTGCCCGTAATCGAGCCGATACACCTTGGGCCACTCAGGCCAGGGATTGTCTTTGGCTCTGTCCTGAGGAGGCTGCGGCAAAATCTCAACTTGAACCAAACTTTTGCAACCATGGCGCATCGCGGTCCCGACGCAATCGGTTCCAGTGTCACCACCGCCAATGACCATGGTATCCTTGCCTTCGGCAGAAATGAAATTTCCGTTTTTGTGACGGTCCAGCAAACCGCGGGTATTGTGCGTCAGAAATTCCATGGCGAAATGAACGCCTTTCAAGTTGCGGCCTTCAATCGGAAGATCCCGGGGTTTGGTTGCCCCCGTGCACAAAACAGCAGCATCAAATTCCTTGAGTAATTGTTCCGCCGGGTAGTTGACCCCGACCTCTGTATTGTTAACAAACCTGATGCCCTCGGCTTCCATTTGCTGGATGCGGCGCAAGACGATTTCCTTGTCCAGCTTCATATTGGGAATGCCGTACATCAACAATCCTCCCGGTCGATCAGCACGTTCAAAAACACTGACTGAATGGCCTGCCCTGTTTAATTGAGCGGCGGCGCTAAGTCCGGCCGGTCCTGACCCAATGACGGCGACCTTTTTTCCTGTGCGAGAATGCGGCGGCTCGGGAACCACCCACCCTTCTTCCCAACCTTTGTCAACAATGGCGCATTCGATGGTCTTGATGGTGACCGGAGTTGAGTTGATTCCCAGAACGCACGAACCTTCGCAAGGCGCAGGGCAAACTCGGCCAGTAAACTCCGGAAAATTATTGGTTTTGTGCAGCCTATCGAGCGCCTCTTTCCACAAGCCTCGATAAACCAAATCGTTCCACTCCGGAATCAGATTGTGAACCGGGCATCCGGATGCCATCCCGCTGATGAGCGTTCCTGTATGGCAGAAAGGGATGCCGCAATCCATGCATCGGGCCGCTTGTTCACCAAGCTTGGCTTCCGGCATGTGATGATGAAACTCATTCCAATCTATAATGCGTTCGACTGCCGTACGATCCAGTGGCAGCTCCCGTAAATAATCAATGAATCCAGTAGGTTTGCCCATGATCAATGCAGAGTTCCAGGGAAGAATGACGAATGATTACTAAAGAAGATTAATCGCTCATTCAAGGCGATGGAATCTTTCGTTTGGATTTCGGATTTCACTATTCTGATTTGTTTGTCATTCGAATTCCTACCCTCCGCCAACTCGGGCAGCATCGTGCGCGTTCTGTTCAAAGGCTGCCATAATAGCCTGCTCACCAGTCAAACCGGATTGCTCCATTTTTTTCAGCGATTCCAGCACGCGCTTGTGATCCTTGGGCATGACCTTCACAAACTTAGGAACCATTTTCTCCCAATGATCGAGAATCTTTGCAGCTCGGGCGCTGCGCGTATATGTCTGATGTCGCTGAATTAATTTCCAAAGCTGCTCAATTTCATCCGCATTTTCGAGTTTCTCCAGGCCGATCATCTGCATGTTGCAACGCGAAGGGAAATCCCCCGCCTCATCGAGCACATAGGCTACGCCGCCGGACATGCCTGCAGCAAAGTTCCTTCCAGCCGGCCCCAGAATGACAACCCGCCCGCCTGTCATGTATTCACAACCATGGTCGCCAATGGATTCCACTACAGCAGTGACTCCGCTATTGCGCACAGCGAAGCGTTCGCCCGCCATGCCCCGGATGAATGCCTCGCCGTTCGTGGCACCATACAGGGCAACGTTTCCGATGATGATGTTGTCCTCAGGCACGAAGGTGGCTTGCTCTGGAGGGAAAACGATGATCTTGCCTCCTGACAAGCCCTTCCCCACATAATCGTTCGCATCGCCCTCAAGAGTGAAGGTCATTCCTTTCGGCATGAACGCGCCGAAACTCTGTCCAGCACTGCCAGTGAAATGAATTTCAATTGTGTCTTCCGGCAGTCCTTCCGCTCCCCAACGCCGCGTGATCTCGCTTCCAACAATGGTTCCGACCACACGGTTGACATTCCGAATCGGCAAGACCGAGACGACCTTTTCTTTGCGCTCGATCGCTGGCGCGCAAAGCCGAAGCAGCACTGTGTTATCGAGTGCCTTATCCAAACCATGATCCTGCCCAATTTGGCAGAACCGGCCGACATCACTCGGCACCTCCGGTTGATGTAATATTTTACTAAAATCCAGACCACGAGCTTTCCAATGCTCGACCGCCTTTTTAACTTCGAGCCGATCCACCCGCCCGATCATCTTATTCATCTGGCGAAAGCCAAGTTGCGCCATTAACTCACGCACTTCCTCGGCCACCATTCGCATGAAGTTGACGACGTGCTCGGGTTCGCCGGCAAACCGTTTTCGCAACTCAGGATCTTGCGTCGCCACTCCCACCGGGCAGGTATTCAAATGGCATACTCGCATCAGAATGCAGCCCATCGCTACCAATGGAGCTGTGGCAAAACCAAATTCCTCCGCACCAAGCAAGGCCGCGATGACGACATCCCGTCCAGTCTTCAACTGGCCGTCGGTTTCAACAATGATGCGGGAGCGCAGATCGTTCAGAACCAATGTTTGGTGAGTTTCGGCCAAACCAAGTTCCCAGGGAATTCCTGCGTGCTTAATCCCCGTCTGCGGCGAAGCGCCCGTGCCGCCGTCATAGCCGCTGATCAGCACTACATCGGCGTGCGCTTTAGCTACTCCCGCCGCAATGGTTCCGACGCCCACCTCGGCCACTAATTTGACGCTGATCCGCGCGTGGTGATTGGCGTTTTTGAGGTCATGGATCAACTCTGCCAAATCCTCAATCGAGTAAATATCATGATGGGGCGGAGGGGAAATCAAACCCACACCTGGTGTTGAATGCCGGACTTTGGCAATCCAGGGATAGACCTTTTCGCCGGGCAATTGACCGCCTTCGCCTGGCTTGGCGCCCTGGGCCATCTTGATCTGCAATTCCTTTGCTTTGACCAGGTACAAACTGGTCACGCCGAATCTTCCGGATGCAACCTGCTTGATGGCGCTGTTCTTTGAGTCACCATTGGGCTCTAAATTATATCGCTCAGGATCTTCGCCGCCTTCACCGGTGTTGCTCTTCCCGCCGATGCGGTTCATGGCAATCGCCAGCGTTTCATGAGCCTCCTTGCTGATCGATCCGTAACTCATCGCCCCGGACTTGAAGCGTTTCATGATGCTCTCGACGGATTCAACTTTTTCGATCGGGATCGGTTTTACGTTTTTAAAGTCGAGCATTCCTCGCAAGGTGCACCAATTTCGGTACTGCTCGTTGACCAACGCCGAGTACTCTTTGAAGGTTTTGTAATTGCCGGTACGAACTGAGCTCTGGAGCTTGTGAATCGTTTGAGGATTGAATAAATGATACTCGCCTCCATCACGCCATTGGTACTGGCCTCCGGGATCAAGCACATGTCCATTGACCGGCCGGGCAGGGAAGGCCCGCTGATGCCGATCGAGGGCTTCCTGGGCGATGACTTCAATTCCCACGCCTTCAACGCGAGATGCTGTCCAGGTGAAATATTTATCAATAAAGGATTGTTTGAGGCCAAGCGCTTCGAAGATTTGGGCGCCCCAATAGCTTTGCACGGTCGAAATCCCCATCTTCGAGATGACTTTGACCACACCTTTGATCGAGGCCTTGAGGTAATTCTTGCAAGCAGTCTTGTGGTCCAGGCCCTTTAATAAACCCTGTCGAATCATGTCATCGAGCGTCTCGAATGCCAGATAGGGATTGATTGCCCCGCAGCCATACCCGATGAGCAACGCATAGTGATGCACCTCGCGCGGTTCTCCTGTTTCGAGCACCAGCCCAACTCGAGTCCGTGTTCCTTCCCGAATCAAATGATGATGCACTCCTCCGACAGCGAGCAACGAAGGGATCGGCGCTAAATCCTTGCTCACGCCTCGATCAGAGAGCACGACAACGTTATGCCCGTCCCGAATCGCCTCACTCACTTTTTGGCACAAATGATCCATCGCCTTTTCCAGACCGGCTGTGCCTTGCGCTGCCTCAAACAAAATCGGCAGGGTGATCGGCTTGAACCCAGGCATGTTCAGATGTTTAAGCTTTGCAAACTCCTCGTTATTAAGAATGGGGGATTTTAACTCAATGAGTCGAGCATGTTCGGGTGACGGCTTGAGCAAATTGCGCTCCGAGCCAATCGCCGTTTCAGTGGACATGATAATCTCTTCGCGGATGCAATCGATCGGCGGATTGGTTACCTGGGCAAAGAGTTGCTTGAAATAGCTAAAAAGCGGTTGGGATTTATTGGACAGCACCGCGAGCGGAGTGTCAGTACCCATTGACCCGACCGCTTCATTTCCGGCGCGTGCCATCGGCAGCATCAGGATCCGCAAATCTTCGAAAGTATAGCCAAATGCTAACTGACGCTGAAGAATGCTTTCGTGGTTAGGTTCGGGTAAAACTCCCGGATCAGGCAAATCAGCCAGCCGAACCAAATTCTGATCGAGCCATAGGCGGTAAGGCTGCTCGGTCGCGATCTTTTGTTTTATCTCTTCATCTGCGACGATTCGGCCTTCCTCGGTATCCACCAGGAACATCCTGCCTGGTTGCAACCGGCCTTTTTGAATCACACGCTCCGGCGGCACATCCAAGACCCCCACTTCACTGGCCATGATGACTAAATCATCTTTGGTGACATAATATCGCGATGGCCTTAACCCATTTCGATCCAGCACCGCTCCGATTTTTTTGCCATCGGTAAATGCAATTGAAGCCGGCCCATCCCAAGGTTCCATCAGGCATGAGTGATACTCGTAAAACGCCTTTTTCTCCGGACTCATGCTCTCGTGCTTGGTCCACGGCTCGGGGATCATCATCATCACCGCGTGCGGCAACGATCTCCCCGCCAGCACGAGCAATTCCAACGCATTATCGAACATCGCAGAGTCGCTGCCGTCGGTCCGCACCACCGGCAATATCTTTTTGATATCGTCGCCGAACAGTTCAGATTCGAACATCGCCTGGCGCGCGTGCATCCAGTTGATATTGCCGCGCAAGGTGTTGATTTCACCATTGTGCGCCATGTACCGATATGGATGCGCCCGGTTCCAACTGGGAAAGGTATTCGTGCTGAACCTCGAGTGGACGAGGGCCAGCGCTGTTTCCATCGCCGGGTGAGACAGGTCGGGGTAATACTCATAAAGCTGCGTGGTCAGCAGCATCCCTTTATACACAACCGTCTTGAACGAGAGGCTCGATACGTAAAAAAAGTCTCCGCCCTCGACCTTGCCCGAGTAACGGATCGCGTTTTCCGCGCGTTTCCGGATCACATAAAGCTTCCGCTCGAAAGCCATGTCATCGGTGAGTTTGGAGCTTCGGCCGATGAACACCTGGCGCATGAACGGTTCCGCGTTCCTGGCGGTTGTCCCCAATGAATTATTATTGGCAGGAACCGTGCGCCAGCCCAGTAACTTCTGTCCTTCTTCGGCAACAATCTCGCCAAAAATTTTCTCACATTCACTTCGTTGCCCAGCGTCGCGCGGCAGAAAGATCATCCCGACCCCGTACTCGCCTAGTCCTGGAAGTTTGACCCGCGCTTCTTTGGCGACCATCTTCAAAAACCTGTGAGGAGGCTGGATAAGAATGCCTGCGCCGTCCCCGGTATTGGCTTCGCAACCGCAAGCACCGCGGTGATCGAGGTTCAAAAGCACCTGCAAAGACTGCTGAATGATCGAATGGGACTTCCGCCCTTTGATATTGACCACGAACCCAACACCGCAGGCTTCGTGTTCAAATTGAGGATCGTAAAGGCCTTGCTTCGCGGGCGGACCGGTCCTGTTAACTGCCACCTTGCTCGCCATCTCTGAATTAATCATCGTTTTCGAGGAGATTCTCACCTCCCATCCTGAGTCAAAATAAATTTTTATAGTTTTTACCTAAACCGGGGCCCGATGCAATACTTGATTTTGAGAATATTGCTTGGCTCGCGATCTTCCACATATGAGACCATACCTTTTCCCTGGCATTTTATCCACCTCGCTCTGCGAATTTTCACTATTCCCAGAGAGGAGGGCCAGCGCGTGACGAGGATATAGAATCGACGCTGCGGACGATGACGGCGCGCTTCGATTTCTATCAACTGCAGTGGGGAATACCGCCCGCCGGGCTCCGTGAGGGGGCACCAGGCAACCACAGTGTATTTCACCGCATCGCGTTTCGTTGTCGATTTACCTCGTAAAGGAATACCGCCGCAGCGCTGCCGACGTTCAGGGAATCGATTTTCTGCGCCATCGGAATGGCGATGTGTTCTTCGCAAACCTGCAGGACATCCGGAGAAAGGCCTTGTCCTTCGCTTCCAAAAACCACGCAACAATCCGAACGAAAATCCGCCTGGAACAAAGTCCGTTTCTCACTGTGAGGATGCGCGGCAATACAGCGGATTCCGCGACGTTTCAAATCGCAAAGCGTGTCAGGCACGTTGTTGGACTCAATCACAGGCAAATAAAAAATTGCGCCCATTGAACTGCGAACCGCCCGTCGTAAAAATGGGCTGCAGCAGGTTTTTCCTACAATCAGCAATTGCACATTGAAGGCGGCGCAATTGCGTGCCAGCGCCCCCAGATTTTCCGCGTTTGAAATGCCATCAGCAACGGCAATCAGCCATGGTTTTGTGCTCCGGTCGAGAATGTTGGCAAGCTCGTGCTGTTCCGGCACTTTTCCAACCCCTAGCACGCCTTGGTACATCGAAAACCCGGTAAGCCCTTCGAGCACTCGCTTATCAGCGACGAACAGTTCAATATGTTCCGGTCTGATATTAAGGAGCGGCTCGAGCCGGCCCACACATTCTTCGGGCAACAATAGAGAAACGACAGGGAGTTGGCTTTCCAACAATCGCATGACCACCTTCTCTCCTTCAGCGACGAAAATGCCACTGGCCCGCTGCTCCAATTGCCGCCGCATGGTGCGGTAAGGTTGCAACTCTGGTAAATCGAGCGAATTAATTTTGCGGACAGTAAACATGGGACTGCCTCGAATGGCTAAAGGAGCAAATTATTTCCGGACTCATGTTGCTCACAAGCCGCGAAAAAATTGTAGCAGCCGAGGTAACGAGGCTCTAATCGCATCAAAAGCAACCTGTTTACGCAGGAATTTGAGCCTCGTTACACCTCGGCTGCTACAATATATCGGATTTCTTCACAGCTTCTCACTTACAGCAAACTACAACTGTAGCGTAGGGCAGGGGAGGTTTTGGTTGGCGACTTCCAACTGGACGTGCTGGGCCCCCATCCCCTGCAAGCGCTCATTCATGACCCGATGAGCCAATTGGGGCTGATTACATTCGCGGCTTAAGTGGCCAAGGTACAAATGCCGCAGATGAGGTGACATCAATTGTTCGACTGCATCAGCGGCAGCCTCGTTCGAGAGATGGCCATGGCGGCTGAGGATCCGCTGCTTTAAACTCCATGGGCGGTGCGGGCAGTCCTGGAGGAGCTTGATATCATGATTGGCTTCGATGAGCAGGACATTGGCTTCACGCAAGCGGTCCAGCACAAGTTTGGTCACCTGCCCGAGATCGGTCAATATGCCAATATTGATTCCTTCTGCTCGCACCAAAAAACCTACCGGGTCTTGCGCGTCATGCAGCACATCGAAGGTTTCAATGGTAAGGTCGCCGAGTTCGAAACTGTTCCTGGTGGTGAACAGCCGGCACTCGATTTTTCCTCCCAATTGAAACTCGATTGCTTCTTGCGTGGGCCGATTGCAATAAACAGGAACGCGCAGCTTTTTACTCAGGCCAGCCAGGCCCTGGATGTGGTCGGAATGTTCATGGGTGACAAGGACCGCGGTCAAGGATTCCGGGGTGCGTCCAATCGTCGCGAGGCGTTGGCGAATTTGGCGCAGACTGAAGCCCGCATCAATCAGAATCCGCACCTGGTCCGTCTCGATGTACGCGCAATTGCCCGCTGAACCGCTACCTAAAATTGTGAGACGTACAGGCACGTCGAACCTTAGGTAACCATTCGACCCCGGGCAATGCTTTTCGAATTGGTAAAAAGAAAACGGGCATGATTAAGAGCGGGTGGACCATTGTGGCACTTGCTCCGACCGTGTCCCATTAACACCCTCATTTATGGGGGTGTTGGAGAGCCTCAGGAAAGTTCAACCCTTTCAAGGGTTTCTCGCGTCCCCACTTTAATCACACGCAGAGAAAACCAAACCTCTCACGGCCGGCGTAGCCGGCTTCGTCGAAAACCGTATGTGAAATAAAGGATCAGTCCGACAACCAGCCAAAGCACAAACCGCCACCAGGTAATCCATGGCAATTCCCGCATTAACCAGATGCAAGTCCCGATTGCTCCGAGAGGAACCCAGGGAACCCACGGTGTGCGGAATGGCCTGGCCCGGTTAGGATCGGTTCGACGGAGAATCAAAATTCCCGCTGCCACGAGCACGAATGCAAAGAGGGTTCCAATATTGCACAGCTCAAGCACCTCATTGATGTTACTGATGCCGGAAAAACCGGCAACAAGCACTCCCGTAAGTATTGTGGTGATGTGGGGCGTCCGAAACCTGGGATGCACTTTGGCCGCCCATGGAGGCAACAAACCGTCACGAGCCATGACGAACAGAATCCGAGGCTGGCCGAGTTGAAACACAAACAAGACAGATGTTGTGGCGACCACCGCGCCAAACGAAACGATTCCAGCGGCCCAATGGATGCCGCGAGAAGAGAATGCGGTTGCCAGCGGTTCGGCCGTCCCAAGTTCGCTTGATTTCAACATGCCCGTGAGAACGACTGCCACGGCAATATACATAATCGTGCAGACCACCAGGCTCGCAAGAATGCCTATGGGCATGTTGCGTTGTGGATCGCGCGTTTCTTCCGCCGCAGTTGAAACCGCATCAAAGCCAATGTAAGCAAAAAAGATAATGGCCGCGCCGCTGGCAATCCCCTTGAATCCGTGAGGGGCAAACGGTGTCCAGTTTTCCGGTTGAATGTAGAATGCGCCTACGGCCAGGAAGAAAACTACAATTACCAACTTCACCGCGACCATCGCCGCATTGAACCAGGCGCTTTCGCGAATCCCCAGCACCAGGATCCATGTCAGCAGCATGACGATGAGAAAAGCAGGCACGTTAAAAATGAGATGGAAACCACCGAGTTGGGGCGCTGTAGTCCAGGCATTTGCGGCCAGCTTGATGTCCTGGCTCAAGGCGGACAAATCGGCATGCGCCGCGGTCGCTCGCGCCACTTCGCTGGCGGCCTGAACAGCAGAACGGTAATCGGTCCCCAACCAACTCGGCCAATGCATGCCCAATCCCCGTAATAATTCCTGAAAGTAACCAGACCAGGAAACCGCCACCGCGACGTTTCCAACCGCATATTCGAGGATCAAATCCCAGCCGATAATCCAGGCAATCAACTCCCCGAGGGTTGCGTATGCGTAGGTGTAGGCCGAACCGGCGGTGGGAACCATCGATGCAAACTCAGCATAGCAAACCCCCGCGAGTGCGCAGGCCACGGCGACCAGGATAAACGAAATGATGATCGCCGGCCCGGCTCCTGGGTGACCGGCGCCACCTGCGACGGCGCTGCCGATGCTGGAAAAAATCCCCGCGCCAATCGCCGCTCCGACTCCCAACGCTGTCAATTGCACGGGACCGAGCACCCGCTTGAGCTGATGCTTTGGCTCGATACTGTCACCGATCACCTGGTCAAGGGGTTTCCGACGGAGAAGATGAATCCAGAACATGGGTCAAACTTGGTCCGATTCCACCGATGCTTCAGCGGGGTGAAGGCGGAGTAAACGAGTGGTATGACGGGCTAAAACGGCTAACATTCTTGCAGCAGATTTCACGCAGGCTTGCACTGCAAGCTAAAAATCAGTGATCAGTATGACCGTCGTGTTCTTTTGGCAGCAAAAAGAGAAACGACCCCAAGGGACCGTTCGAGCTTGCACGGAACCACTGAGTTTCCGACCCTTCCGGACAATTTGCTATGCTCAAGAAAGCGTTAATCACTGGAATTACGGGACAAGACGGTTCGTATCTGGCGGAGTTATTGTTATCAAAAGGTTATGAGGTGCATGGCATCATTCGACGGGCGAGCACTTTTAACACCGGCAGGCTGAACGAAATCTATGCCGATCCGCATTTGGGCAAGAGCGGCTTGTTCCTGCATTATGGCGATTTGAGCGACGCGAGCGCGCTCGCCCGGCTTATCGGCAAGATTCAGCCACGCGAAATCTACAACCTGGCGGCGCAAAGTCATGTGAGAGTCAGTTTTGACAGCCCGGAATACACCACCGACATCACAGCCACCGGAACGGTGAGGTTACTTGAGGCCATTCGGGAAACGGGAATTCAACCTCGATTTTACCAGGCCTCATCAAGCGAGATGTACGGCATGGTGCGGGAAGTGCCTCAAACGGAAAGCACGCCATTTTACCCGAGGAGTCCTTACGGTTGTGCCAAGGTATTTTCTTATTGGATTACGGTAAACTACCGGGAGTCCTACGGCCTCCACGCCAGCAATGGTATTCTCTTCAATCATGAATCACCCAGGCGTGGGGAAACGTTTGTGACTCGAAAAATCACTCGCGCCGTCGCTCACATCCAGGCCGGACTGCAGGACAAGCTTTTTTTAGGAAATTTGGATGCCAAGCGCGACTGGGGCTATGCCAAAGAGTACGTCGAAGCCATGTGGCTGATGTTGCAACAGGAGAAGCCCGAGGATTATGTCATCTCGACAAATGAAACCCATTCCGTCCGGGAGTTCCTGCAGGTTGCGTTTGAGCATGCGGGTCTCAATTGGGAAAAGCATGTCGAGATCGATCAACGTTATTATCGACCTGCGGAAGTCGACCTTCTGATTGGCGATTACAGCAAGGCCAAACGCCAATTGGGTTGGGCCCCGAAAACCGGTTTTGTAGAATTGACCAAACTAATGGTGGATGCTGATGTGGCACTGCTGGGCCGTCATCGCAGAGGTGAAATCAAGGTCAGCAGTTAGTTTGATGTTTGCGTATACGCCTGTGATAGTGTACACTTAAATTGGTTTATAAGACGTATGAAAACTCTTTCCCCCAAAGGCTTCCAAATGGCGCTTCCAGGGTGTCTCGGGTTGGTTTTGCTGTCTTTGTCCCAAAGCTCTGCAATCGAACTAACCCAAAATACCCTTGAGGTTCATGCCGACGCAACCCGGTCATCGGCTGCTGCTCCTCATTATTCGCCAGGCATTTCGGAAATCCTGAAAATGATCGACGCGAAAGTGGATCTGGAAGTAATCAAAGCGTATATCAAAGGTTCGCTTGTTGCTTACAATCCTACCCCTGGAGAAATCATTGCTTTGAAAGATCGGGGTGTTCCCAACGAGATCCTCACGGTTTTGATACAGCGGGGCGGAGAGTTGCGTGGACAGCAACCCATGCCGCCGGCTCGGCCCCCCGCCATGACTCCTCCTTACGAAAGCGGAACCCCTGATGATTATGGCTCCCAGCTTGGGGCGCCATACCAAGCCAGTTATTCCGATTACGGATATTCTTACCCCTATTCATATCCATCTTATTCGTACTATTCTTCTTATGGCTACGGTTATCCCTGGTATTCGTCGTGGTACTGGCCGTATTTCGGATTTTATCCGTATTATGGATATTCCCATTACCCTTATCACTATGGGCATTACTATGGTCATTATGGAAACCATGGACACTATGGTCATGGAAACTACCACAATGGCCATTCACACGGGATTCAGGCTTCCGGTTCCGGGCACGGAGCTGGTTTCAGTGGGCATGGGCAACCCTGGGCGGCGGCTGGGCATAATGTGAATTCTCACTCATTTGCAGGCGGGACCAGAAACTTTACTTCCATGGGCCAAACAGGAGGTTTTCGATCAGGTGGTGCGAGCCCCGGAGTAGCACGGAGCGGTATGAGTTCATTTCGTGGAGGCGCGGGCGGAGGTTTTCGAGGAGGTGTTGCTGGAAGTGCCGGCGGAGGTGGATTCCGTGGAGGCGCAGCCGGCGGGGGTGGTGGATTCCGCGGAGGCGGAGGTGGAGGTGGGTTCGGTGGCGGTCGTGGCCGCTGAGCTAAACAGCATCTGATAACGAGGTAAAATGAAACGCCTTGAATTTCATCGCAGGTATCAGAGAGGCGCTTTGACCCTGGCTTTCTGAATTGCTGACCCGTTCCGAGGGTCCGATCATTTCCACATTCCCCGGGGCTAGCAATTCAAGCAAACTCTGGTTGAAACGAAAGTTGCTTACCGGATACTGAATTTTACCTTCCTCGATGAACCAAACACCATCTCGAGTCAGTCCGGTAAACAGCGCCGTTCGAGGATCGACTTCGCGAATATACCAGAACCGGCTGACCAACAGACCTCTTTTCATCGACTTCACCATCTCTTGAATCGTCGCAGGCGGCGAGGAGCTTTCCGTAATTGAATTGACCGGACCCGGTGTTGGAGCCTTGCCCTTTTCGTTTGCCCAATAGCGGGAGTATTCGAGGTTTTCCAAAACTCCCTTTCGGACAAAATAGATCTTTTCCGCAGGAACACCCTCTGGGCCAGCGGGCGAAGCCGGCAGCTCCGGATGCCAGGGATCACTGTAAATGTTTAGCCTTTCATCCAGGATTTTCTCGCCCTGCCTGGTTTTGCCACCGGGCGCCGAAAAAGGGCTGCGCCCCTCGTCCGCGCTGCGGGCATCGAATTCCATTCGTATTAAATCACTGGCCGCCTGGGCTTCGAGGATGACCGGATACACCCCTGGGTCGAGCTGGTGCGGACTTTTCGATGTGAGGGCTTTCTGAATAGCCGCGCGCCCGATCTGAGCTGTATCCAGCCTGGTAATATCGAAATGGTTGCGGAGAAAATAACCGGAACTGCCTCCATCCGGTGTGCGGGCAGTGACCGATAGGCTCGCCAGGCTTGAGCGGCGGTAGTGGAAGTTGCCATTTTTTGTTGCGAACCCGAAGGCGTTTCCGCTCGAATGATGAAAACCAGCGCCGATTACTCCATCCCTTTCACACATTCGTATGATTTCATCGATGGCTTTCGCACGGGCTGAAAGAGCAAGATTAACGGTAGCTTCCGCGTATCCGTAACTGGGTCGATAATTCTGAGGCGCTAGAGTAGGGAGGTACTCCTTATCGACTGGTGCGAGCTGCGCAAGCTCTTCGGCCTGAGCCACCGCCAGTTTCAACGAGGCGTCTTCCAAATCGACGGAGTTGGCCGCGCCTCGTTTCTTATCAATCCAAACGGTCACAGTGGCCCAGGCGCGTTCCCGGCGGCCATTTGTAGTGAAAGAATTCGCGGCAAAGCGGAGGTGCGAATAATCCTCGCTTTCGACCTCTACCTGAGCGTCGCCCGCCGTTATACAGCGCAGAGCTTTTTGACAAACGCTTTTGGCTTGTTTCTCCGAGATCATGATTAGGCTTTGCTGTGGCTTGAGGCGGTGTTGAGAACATTGATTTGCCGGAAGCGCGCGACCGGACATCCGTGGCTCACTGCGTTGGATTGCCCTGGCTCGCCTTTGCCATCGTTCGCCGCTCCGTTTAATTCATAGGTGCGTTTCCCGCCCAATCCATCGCATGCATTCCAGAAATCAGTCGTTCGTGACTGGTAAGCAACATCGCGCAGCATTTGGCCGACCTTTCCTTTTTTGATTTCCCAAAAAGTCTGGCCGCCGAATTGAAAATTATAGCGCTGCTGATCAATGGACCAACTGCCATTTCCCTGGATGAGAATCCCATCATCCACACCCGCAGCAAGTTCATCGAGGGAAACTTCCTCCTGTCCCGGGTCGAGCGATACGTTCGGCATCCGCGGGAAGGGAACGCTGCACCAATTATCCGCGTGCAAACAACCAAAAGACTGCTTTTGGCCAATCAACGGGGCCAAATCCCGCGTGGTCTGCCAGCCAACAAAAATTCCGTCTTTCACCAGGGGCCAGCGTTGCGCGGGAATCCCTTCGTCGTCATAGCCGACGGTTGCCAGTCCATGCGGTTGCGTCCGATCAGCGTAGAAGTTGCAAATGCTGGATCCGAACTTGAGTTTTCCAGTTTTCTCGGGAGTCAGGAAGCTCGTGCCCGCAAAATCAGCTTCCCATAACAGAGCCCGATCCAATTCGGTGGAATGGCCAACCGACTCATGGATGGTGAGCCAAAGGTGGGAGGGATGCAGGACCAGATCGTACTTGCCGGGGACAACGGGTTTGGCCTGGAGTTTCGCAACGGCCTCCTGGCCCGCTTTTTCAGCTTCCGCCTGCCAGGGGTATTCTTCGACATATTCGTAACCAATCGTTTTCGGTCCTGCCAGGCTGCTCCGAGTTTGAAAATCTCCCGCGGCGCGGTTTACGGCAGTGACCTGAAACGAGGGGAGCGTACGAATAATATATTGCTCGATCTGGGATCCGTCTGTTGAAGCATAAAATTTTTGCTCATTCTGAAACGACAAAACCGAATGAACGAAGCTGGCCCCTTTGGTTTTCATCGCTTGTTCGTTCAGCTTCAACAAAAAGTCGATCTTCCGGTCAGCAGGCACGTCGAATGGGTCTTGTTTGAAAGCACTTTTCCAGTGCGTGACCACTTTTGCCGCAGGTGCAAGCTGCACGGGTTTTCGCTGATAAACGGCATTGGCCTTTGCGATATCAACAGCCTGTTCCGTAATCCGCCGCACGGATTCCGGGGTCATCACATAACTTGCCGCAAATCCCCACGCTCCGTTCACCAACACGCGAACCCCAAAGCCGAAGCTTTGCGCACGTGAGACGACCTGAACTTGCTGTTCTCGAGTGGAGATCGATTCGTTGCGGTAGCGATTGATCCGGATATCCGCGTAACTGGCTCCCAGTTTTTTTGCTCGTGAAATTGCAACCTCTGCCAGTTTGACTTTATCAACTCCAGCAGCTTCTGCAGCTTCGATTTCGATGATAAATGCAGGCAATGCGGCAATTCCGCAGGTCACACCCGCAGTCTTGAGAAAGTCGCGCCGGGAGAAATTCATTCTTGAAATCGTAGCCTCGACCACATGGCAAAACAAGTTTCTAACGAAAAGCATCCTGCTCGTGTTTTCAGTTCCTCAGCAGGAATTGGCAGCCACGATTGTGAGATCCCAGACCTGCCGAACAATTACCAAACGAAGTTAACTGAGCAATCAAGCTTGAAGTTCGGCGCCGGCTCGTTACCGTCTTATACATGAATTTGGAAGATCACTTGGGAGATGTCATTCGGAAGGCGCGCGCGATGTCGAATATTTCACCAGCGGCCGCAGCCAAGGCCGCGGGGCTCACGGAGCAGGAACTGGCGGCTTTGGAAGACTCGGGCTCGAGCGCAAAGAAGCCTGATTTTGACGAGTTGGGCGAATTGATAGGTCTGAATCCCGCCAAGCTCAAGAGCCTTGCCGCGGGATGGGTTCCGTCTCAAAAAGATTTGAGCACATGGCCGGTACTGCATCAGCTCTCGACCTCGGCTGAAGGCATCACGGTAAATTGTTATTTGATATGGGATGAAGCATCCCGGGAAGCAGCGCTCTTCGATACGGGTTGGGATGCGACCCAGGCGCTGAAATTGCTGGATGAGAACAAGCTGCAACTCCGCCATTTATTCATCACGCACTCGCATCCGGATCATATTGCCGGAGTCGCTGCTGTGCGGGAGAAGTTTCCGCGGGTGAAAGTGCATTCGAGTTCAAAAAATGCGCCGGTGGACCAGCGGAATCGCGCCAATGATTTCGTGCACCTGGGAAGCTTGAGGATTACGCACAGGGACACCCCGGGCCATGCCGAGGATGGAGTGACCTACATTGTGGGAACCTGGCCCGAAGATGCCCCCCATGTGGCCATTGTTGGCGACGCCATTTTTGCAGCTTCGATGGGCCGCGGGAACGATTCCTGGGACGTGGCCAAACAAAAGGTTCGGGAACAGATTCTTAGTTTGCCACCCGAAACGCTGATTTGCCCAGGACATGGACCCCTGACGAGCGTTGCAGAAGAAAAGGAGCATAATCCGTTCTTTTGAGCCGTAAGAGTTTCGCCCCTCAAAGAACCGAAAAACCGCTTTGAATCGTGGTCAAAAAAACTTGGCCGCGAGGTTCATTTTTGGGGCGCATACCTACTAGGACTTTGTAAATGAGCGATTACTATACCTCGATGGAAACCAACGAAATCAAAGATAAAGTCCAGGCGTGGCAGGGAGAAGCACAAGAAGCAGCACAGCATCTCCAATCTGAAGCAGAATCAAAAATGTCCGACCTCAAGAACACAGCTCGGCAATGGCAACGCCGCGCCACCGAGACCAGCCGCAAGGCGGCCGAAGCGACCGACAATTATGTTCACGAGAATGCGTGGACTGTCATTGCTTCCGTTGCGGTCGCGAGTCTTCTTCTAGGATTTTTTCTTGGCCGCTCTCGTGACTGACGGGCCCCTGTCAATGGCCGGGAGGTAACTCGCGGCGGGATATTCAACAGCGTCATGACCAATCATAGGAAAGTATCTCCCAAAAATGTCGGTCACATCGTCGAGCACGCCCAGGATTTATTGGCGGTAACCGCCGGTCTAGCGGGAGATAACGTCGCCGCAGCTCGCAAGCGTCTCACCGAGGCATTGGAGAAGGGGAAGGAAGTTTATGACGAGTTTCGCAACCGGACTGTCACGAGCGCCAAAGCAGCTCACAAGTTCATCCGGAAGAATCCATATGCCGCCCTGGGCATAGGATTGGGTATGGGGGTAATAATCGGCTTCTTCATCCGCGGTTCCGACCGGGATTAGCGTTCAGGACGAGTGACGCTCTGATTCCAAAAGCTCTCTTCCCGGCACAATTTTCCAACCTGCGTGCAATCTTTGCACCAGGGCCAGCAAAGTGCTGGCATCAGGTGGTTTTACCAAAAAGGAATTCGCGCCCAGCTTAAATGCCTGGGCAGCGTGTGGATCCTCTTCAGAGGACGTCAAAATTGCTACCGGCAGATCCTGGAAAGCCCTCCTTTTACGAAACCACAACAGGAATTCAAAACCACTTACCTTCGGCATGTTAAGGTCTAAGAGGAGCAAGATCGGAACCGGAAATCGTTCGCGATCAGCAAAACGTTCCATGCCCTTAAAATAAGCAATAGCCTCCTCGCCATCCTGTACCACCTCCAGATGATTCGCCAAACGAGCCTTTCGAAATGCGAGTCGCGTGAGTAAAACATCGTCCGGGCTATCTTCAGCTAAGAGAATCGTCTGTTCAGGCCGAATCATTATGATTTACTATGACGTAACATTCCACGGCGCGTTAGGCAGGCATTCACCCCGAATATCACCTTTGGGATCAGGCGTTTCCCGTCATATTCCTCCCAACATTAGACGCAAAATTGTTCAGACCTTGAGGCAAACTCCATCCCCGGGCCCCGTCCTTTCGTTGAGGATGGCGGAACGATGCCTTTCTATTTAAACGAGCTTGCAAAGCAAACTTGCATTGCCCATCTGCATGATGGAGAGGAGGCAATCAACGATCTCAATCCTCCCTTACGCAGACAGGCAGAAAAAATCCCTTCCTTTCGTATTGGTCACTCAGAACACCAAAGTTTTCGGATTTGAACTGCTTAGCTGGATTCGAAAGGTGATTCGGTCACAAACCTTCATCATCGTCGTCCCTCAGGTTCGGAGGCGCCTACTGATCGAGTTCGAGCCCTGGCGCCGGGGCCGATGAGTTTTGGATTAGACCTCGGGTTCTCACCTTGCCGAGCTGCTGCATGGTATTGAAAGCCGGGCAAGTTGTCTGGTTAGCCTGAGGACGGTCGCTATTCGGAAGGATCAGATTCTCTTTCAAGGAATGCGGCTCTCCTCAAATCTTAACCGCAGCCAGAATTGCCCTATTCGTTTCACGATTATCGTGAAACCTTGCGGCTGATCTTATATGCATTTGACCCAACTGTTGCTAGGCCAAACCCCGCTCTTAAGTCCCAAGAAACTCCTGCGATGCGCTCTCAATTTCTCCTCATTCTCTTAGAGCGTGGTTGGCCTGTCGGACTAGCTCCGCTCCTCCTGCGCGTTGCGGTCACAATTTCCTCTATCACTCCCCGACCAGTTCCCTCCGCCACCGTCTTGCCTTGCGCTTCCACATAGTTCACTCCATTTCCCTCGTTCCACGGACCCCGGGCATCGATATCCCCGTTGTCTCCTGTCCCTGAGGAGTCGTTGAAAAATTGATCCACCACCCCGGGTGTCGGAGGTATCAATCCGATCTCCAACGGATTCTTTCCCATGCTTTCCAGTGCGGCCATGAAAGCTTTCATATGCGTAATTTCGCGCGTCATTAGAAATTGCAGGGCATCCTTCGTCCCGGCATCGTCGCAAAAGTTTATCAATCGTTCGTAAACAATCTTCGCTCGCGCCTCAGCCGCAATGTTGCTGCGCAAATCCACATCCAGCTCTCCCGTAACTTTCAAGTAATCCGCTGTCCAGGCATTGCCCATCGAGTTGCAAAGTGTCACCCCGCCGCCGCCCGCAATGGCTACCAGTGGATCCGCTTCAGCGGCCTGCCGGTTTTTTTTCATGGGTTTAAGATGCATCCGCGCCAGCGTCCCCACGATCTCGAGATGGCTCAATTCTTCAGTGCCAATGTCCATCAGCAGATCTTTGCGCGCCGGGTCTTCGCAGTTCAATCCCTGGATTGAATATTGCATTGCTGCGGCCAATTCGCCGTTGGCGCCACCGAATTGTTCCAGAAGCATGTTGCCAAATCGCGGATCGGGTCTTCCAACACGCACGGTGTACATCAATTTCTTAATATGGTGATACATAAATATTCGCTTTGTCTGTTTTGGATTTGCCTCGGGTGAAACAATAGAATATAGAGGTTAGACCGTCGGATTCCTTGTTTCTAGTGGGGTTGCAACCCCAAATTCATGAGTGTCTTCCAATCCGAACGGATTTCACATTGCAAAATAAGACCCCATACCACCGGAGCGCGTCTGGGATTAGTAGTTTTTAGTTGGCACAACGCCAAGGGATTAACAATTACAACAGCACTAAAATAAAAAATGACAAATTACTTCCGAATACTTAACGGCGGCGGCGCTGCGTGCTTCCTTGTTTTCACTACCCTCGCGCGCACTGCTGGCTCCTGTTGGAATCCGCGCGTCGGGCAACCTTGAATCTCACAGCAACCTCACCACGTTTAGCGGCAGTTTTTCTGATCTGAAAGACCATGGGTGCTATGAGAAAGACCCGCTCCACGGAGACAAAAAAGTTCACGGCCAAAACTAAAATGCTCCTTGCGGTCTCGGTCACCCTGGCAGTGACATTGTTCCTCACCTTGCTATTCCTTAACCTCCGCGCGGGGGAGAAGCAAATTCGTTACGAGCTGCTTCATCGTTTCCCCGTAACGGATCCACAGTTCCTTCGCTCGATGGGAACTTTGCTCGGCCCGGCAATCGAAAGTGGAAATCAAGTAAAGGCGCTGCAGAACGGCGATGAAATTTTTCCCGCCATGCTCGGCGCCATCCGCGCAGCGCGCCAAACCATCACTTTCGAAACCTATATTTATTGGTCGGGCGAGATCGGCCGGCAATTTTCAGACGCTTTATGCGAACGAGCTAAAGCCGGGATCAAAGTGCATGTCCTTCTCGATTGGGTCGGCACCGGTAAAATCGAGCAAAAATATTTGGACGATTTAAAAAACGCCGGGGTCGAAGTGGAACGTTACCATCCGCTCCGCTGGTACAACGTTGCACGGATCAATAACCGCACTCACCGTAAGCTCCTGGTCGTAGATGGAAGAATTGGCTTTACCGGTGGTGTCGGCATTGCCGACCTGTGGGCTGGCCATGCCCAATCCAAGGACCATTGGCGTGACTCACACTACCAGGTCGAAGGACCTGCTGTTGGTCAAATGCAGGCCGCCTTTACCGATAACTGGATTAAGACCCGTGCCAAAGTATTTTTCGGTCCGGAATATTTTCCTGAGCTGAAACCTGCGGGCGAATCGCGCGCCCAGGTCTTCAAGAGTTCCCGCGGCGAAGGCAGTGAAAGCGTGCGTCTCATGTACCTCCTCTCGATTGCTTCCGCCACCAGCAGCATCCGGCTGCAGGCCGCCTACTTCGTGCCCGACGCTCTTGCGATTGAAACCCTTCTCACCGCTCGCAAGCGCGGCGTCAAAATTGAAATCATTGTACCGGGCCCGCACACGGATACCAAACTGGTTCAGGCCGCCAGTCGCTCTCGGTGGGGTGAATTGCTCGACGGCGGTGTCCAGATCTATGAGTACCAACCAACCATGTATCACTGCAAAGTCCTCATCGTGGATGATATCTGGGTATCTGTCGGCTCTACCAATTTTGACGACCGCTCCTTCCGATTGAACGACGAGGCCAATATGAACATTTACGATGCAGATTTCGCGCGCACGCAGGTCAAAGTATTCGATGAGGATAAAAGCAGCTCTCGTCTTATGGCACGCGCTGAGTTCAAGAACCGTTCTTGGGCTGGTAAATTTCTTGATGAACTGGCAGGCACTCTCCGGAGACAGCTTTAACAACTCGAAGGTATAGATTTGATTCCCGTAACCTTTACTGGGGCGAAACCCCGCCGGCCAACCCAGAACGGACGCGCACCCTATTCTACCCGTCGTTTCTGCCCTTCCTTGGTCAGACCAAACTATTTTCCCATCATCTTTGCAACCATGAAGATCAGGACGGCTCCAATAAGCCCCTCCACCGAGTAGATAAATGAGGGAATAGCCCGCGGCTGCAAACATGGGCATTGCTGCAACGCAGGAACAATAAGCATAGGAGTTTTTTTGATTGTTGTTGATCGGTTTTTGGACTTAGCGACGTCTGCCGAACCAGAAGCCGCCACCACCAAGCAAAAGCAACACTACCAGGATGATGAGTATTGTTTGTGTATCTAAAGCGTACCCCTTTCAATCAAATCGACATGGGTGAAATGACCGGACTAAGGCTTTTTCAGTATCCGAACGAAAGGAAGTGGCGAAACTTGCAGGAAACGGCTTATTGGCGACGTTCACCCTTTTCAAGTTCAGAAGGGCTATTCCAAAGCTGGCCAGGAAAACTGCCGACAAGACCGAAGGATGATTGCGATAGTCCCCGATACGACGCCAAAGCCCAGAAAGGCAGCCACGGCCGCTAAGAGAAAAAAAGAAAAAGTAGTTTTTCATTTGTGATATCGGATGACATTGCGCTTTTACTCCTGGGCTGAGCGGCAACAATAGGTCGTAACCCGTTATGCGGGTAGTTAATTCCGAGTTTGACGCAGATAATCGCTTCCTGCTCACGCGCGTCCTCGCCAAAGCATGTCGCTTCTGCAAACTGATCAGGGTTTCCGCCGCTGAGGATGTAATCCCTTACCTCACGAGCGAGTGGTCCTCCCCCGACCGCTTACAGTCCCCACCTCTACAATTGCTGCTCATGAATTCGGAAATGAGCGGAATGGGTGCGGTCGACCGTAAGAGTGGCATGGGGAAATGGGGAATTCGAGGGTTGACCGCTTCGGTTTCGATTGCTAGCTTTCGCCCCCGCTTATTGGCGGGAACTATGCGACACACCATTTCAGTTTTAGTCGAAAACAAATTCGGCGTGTTGACGCGTGTGGCAGGACTGTTCAGCGGGCGCGGCTACAATATTGATAGCTTGAACGTTGCTCCGACGGCTGATCCGACTGCCTCCCGCATGACGATCGTCACCCGCGGCGACGATGCCACGCTTGAACAGATCGTCAAACAGCTTAACAAGCTGGCCGACGTGATGAAGGTGCAGGATTTTCGAGACGGCGAATATGTCGATCGTGAGTTGGTGCTGGTGAAAGTGGCTGTCGATCCGAAAGCCCGAGCTGAAGTGATGCAAATTACCGATATTTTCCGAGCGAAAATCGTGGATGTCCAGCCCAAGAGTCTGACGATTGAAGTTACAGGCGACGAGAGCAAGGTGGAAAAGTTTTTGAGCCTGATGAAGACCTTCGGCGTCCTTGATTTAACTCGCACGGGTCGAGTGGCGATGGCGCGGAAATGACTCGATCAAAAACGACCAATTGTTAAAATAAGGAGCAAATAAATCGATAACAGTTTTATCTTACCAAAAACATGCCAGCAAAAGTTTACACTGACAAAGACGCGGACCTTAACCGATTAAAAAAGAAAACCCTCGCCGTTCTCGGTTTTGGGTCACAAGGGCACGCGCACGCCCTGAATTTAAAGGACAGCGGACTGAAAGTGATTGTTGGCCTCTACGAAGGCAGCAAATCAATCCCTGTAGCCAAACAGAAAGGTTTCGAGGTGGTCTCCACCGCCGAAGCAGTGCGTCGCGGCGACGTCATTTTTATCGGTATACCCGACACCCGGCAGCCCAGCGTGTATGAAAAAGATATCGCGCCCAATTTGACCAAGTCCAAGACGCTGGTGTTTCCTCATGGCTTTTCAATACACTTCAAAACAGTTGTGCCCCCGAAGGACGTCAACGTCATTTTGGTAGCTCCGAAGGGACCCGGGCATATTGTGAGGAGACAATATCTCGAAGGAAAAGGGGTTCCATCACTGATTGGTGTTTATCAGAATCCCGGCAAGGATGCCAAAGCAATCGCTCTCGCCTGGGCTAAGGGCATAGGAGGAACGCGCGCCGGGGTCATAGAAACGAGCTTCCGGGAGGAAACGGAAACAGATCTTTTTGGTGAACAAACAGTTCTTTGTGGCGGAGTGACCGCACTGATTGCTGCAGGCTACGAAACATTGGTCGAGGCTGGTTACCAACCTGAGATGGCCTATTTCGAGTGCCTGCATGAATTGAAATTAATTGTCGATTTGATCAATGAGGCGGGTATCAGTGGTATGCGCTTCTCAGTTTCAGAAACCGCCAAATGGGGTGACGTAAAGATCGGTCCAAGAATCATCGATGCGACGGTTAAAAAGCGGATGAAGGGCGTTTTAAAGGACGTTCAATCGGGCAAGTTCGCTAAAGGATGGGTTGCTGAATACAAAGGCGGTTACAAAACCTACAATGCCTTGTTGAAGAAAGGGCAACAGCATCCGATTGAAAAGGTCGGGGCTCGTTTACGCGGTTTGATGCCCTGGATGCAGAAGCGATCTATTACCGGCGCACAGGCTGCTTACTAAAAGAGGCAGGAGGGTATCTCGCCTCTCCTGCCTGATTATCAATTCAACCGTCTGAACGGTTATTTGACGGATACTTCCGTTTCCGTTGCCATGCGCAGGTGTTCTCGAAGCGTGCTTAAGGTTTTCTGCGCGAATGCCTTCAGGTCAGGATCAGTGACGTCCCTGGAAGCATCTTCGAACTCCTTCAGGTCCTTTTTGTGATCCTTCACCATGTGCTCGGCATAATCCTTGTCGAACTCGCGGCCAGACAACTTGTCGAAGCGCTCGATTGTAGCATTTTCATGATGCGACATTTCCGAGGGGATTACAGCGCCTTTGCTGGCAGCGAACTGCCTCAGTTCGTCATTGGCTTTTGAATGATCTGTTATCATGCGTTGAGCCAAATCCCGAACCGACTGGCTAGTGCCTTTTTGTTTAGCTATTTCACCCAACCGAACTTCCATCATACCGCCTCTGGCTGCCTCAGTAAGAAATTTATAGTCCCTGACGCCCAATTGTCCCCGATTTTCCTTACTATTATTTTCGGCCCCTAAAAGCGACGCACCGCTTAGAATGACAACGGCAGCTACCGCTGTTTGCCACATCCATTTATTCATTTTCATAATGATTAATCTCCTTTCATAGCCTGAAATCTGACACTTCAGGCGAATTGCACTTATCTAAATAAGCCTAAGCCCCATAGGACGTAATAAAAGGGAGGCATAAGCCCCATTCCGCAACACAAGGAGTTATTAAGTCCTAAATTTGAACTGCTTACAGTGGCTTACGCTGGAAAATAATGATGTGTTGCCACGGCAAAGTTTCATTGGTCTCAAGCCATTGCAGCGGGTGCAGAGCCATTTCTTTGCGTACCTGCGCTTCGGTCATTTTATGAACCAGCTTGATCGGAACTTTCGGATCTTCGCCACGAAATTCCACAAATGCCATGCGGCCGCCCGGTTTGAGAGCCAGGCACATGGCTTGCACCATTTCAAAGGGAAAATCGAATTCATGGTAAACATCCACCATGAATATCAGGTCTAAAGAGGAGTTTGGAAGTTTTGGATCCGTGATCGTGCCGAGGATAGGTTTGACATTTCGGATATTTAACTCCGCCATTTTGTTGGTGAGCAAATCGAGCATTTCCTGTTGAATCTCCACGGCATATACGAGCCCTTTATTACCGACCAGCCTGGCTAATCGCCGGGTGTAATAGCCCGTGCCTGCGCCGATATCTGCCACCGAATCACCCGGCCTTAGTTTTAGCGCCGGCAGAAGCAGGTCTGGACGCTCCTCCTTTTCGCGCTCAGGACGCTCGAGCCAATCGGCAGCCTGGTGTCCCATGACGTGCGCAATCTCGCGGCCCAGGAAAAATTTACCAATTCCATCCGGATCATGGTCCTTGCGGATTTCATAATGAGAGAGCTCAGCCGGCGCTGAGGCTTTGTTTGTTTGTGATTGGCAAACCAAACCAGGTAGCAAAAGAAATGCTGAAATCGTTAGCAGTCTGTGATCAGAACGGAAGATCATGGTAGTAAGCGTACGTGCCCGCGCCTTCAAATACAACACGGGAAGCAGGGAAGTTGACAGGATACATCATTGCCTCAATGAGCGCAGGTGGAGCGCGGGTACGTCCGTACACATGGATCGCTTCTTTTCATTTCACCAACGCATTCCGAATTCCCCCAAGGCCGTAGACTTGCGCTGGCAGTATAATCATGTATGTCTGCTCCGGCACGGGCACGAAGCGACAGATCAAAGCTGGAAAAATGGGACTTATGGCGTTTAAGAAACAAACTCAGTTATCGGAGATCCCGATCACAATGGCGGCGGCCTGGACCGTTCTGGCGTTTGTGGTCTTGTGCCGGGGAATAATGCCTGCTGCGGGAGCGGACCCGATCCCGAACAACAACGGCTTCATTAGTCAACCCCTTTCCCGTGGCGACGCGATCAGTTTGGGATTACGACAGAATCCCAATATTGTTCGCGCTGAAAAGGATTTGGCAGCCACGCAAGGCATTGTCATTCAGACTCGCTCGATAGCGATGCCCAAGGTGCGGCTCACGGGCAACTTCACTGCCGTGCAACTTTCTGATGTGGACAGGCCACCGAATTTCCCAGGGTTCAGCTTTGGTTCAGACAAAAGTTGGGTGTCACAAGTTCGCCTGGTGCAGTCCATTTACGAAGGGGGGCGCATCGTATCGGCTGTGCGCGCAGCTCGGCTTACGCAGGAGCAATCCGTGCTCAATTATCAAACGACCGTAGCCAATAGCATCCTGGATATACAAGTTGCCTACGATGATGCATTGCTCGCCCAGCAACAGATCGTAGTTCAAGAGGCATCAGTCGAATTGCTGAGTCGGGAACTTTCGGACACGTCGCGGCGATTCGAAGCGGGAACAGTGCCGCGCTTTAATGTGCTGCGTTCGGAAGTTGAACTGGCGAATGCGCGGCCCAGGTTGATCCGCGCGCGCAATAGTTATCGCATTGCAAAGAATAACCTGGCGAATCTGCTGGGTTTTGACATTCCCCGCGACACGTTGCAAGACATCCCTTTGCAACTCGTCAGCAAATTGGAGTCCGAACCGTATGACCTCGAGTTGCCGCGAGCCATTGAACTGTCCTTGCAGAAACGGAGTGAGTTGGCTGCGCTGAGGAAAGCTCAATCTTTGCGACAGGAGGATGTAATCAATGCGCGGGCGGGTTACAAACCGAGCGTGCAGGCATTTGTCGGGTACGATGCCCGCAGTTCCCTTTTTCGATTGAACCTTACAGAGGAGGTGCACGGCTGGCTTGCGGGCGCGCAACTTACCTGGGACCTGTTCGATGGAGGCCAGACGCGAGGAAGAGTGAAAGAAACGTCTGCTCTCTACGAACGGGCGGGAGTCGAACTCCAAGATACCGGGCGGCGGATTGAATTGGAAGTAAGGACGGCATTCTCAAATTTCATCGAATCGCGCGAGGTTCTTGAGTCTCAAAAAAAAGTGATGGAACAAGCCGAGGAGGCGTTGCGTTTGGCTCGCGCGCGGAGCGAGGCAGGAACAGGCACACAACTGGACGTGCTAAGCGCGCAAACCGCTTTAACTGAAGCACGAACCACCCAACTGCAGGCTCTGCACGATTATTCCGTCGCGCGAGCCAGGCTGGACCGGGCAACCGGCGTGGCTGCGCCTGAGTACTCTGAAAAAGCAATCAGGTAAACCATTCCTGCTCTGAGCGGAGTTTGTTGCATTTTTCTTAGAAAAGAATTGCGGTTTGGCGGCTTCATTCTCCATCGTTTCCTAATGCATGACTTCCGTTATGTCGGCGGCAAATTATTTTGCGAAGGCGTCGCAGTTGAAACGCTTGCAAAAAAGTTTGGGACGCCATTGTACATCTATTCACAAAAGACACTCACTGAGCATTTCAAAAAGCTCGACCACGCCATGTCTGGGGTGGACCATTTGATCTGTTTTGCGGTTAAATCGAATTCCAACATTTCAGTTCTGCGGACCCTCGCGCGTCTGGGGAGCGGGTTTGACATTGTCAGCGCCGGCGAATTGCAGCGAGTCATAGCTGCCGGCGGGAATCCTCAAAACTGTGTCTTTGCGGGTGTCGGTAAGACGGAAGATGAAATTGAGTTTGCGCTGAAGAAAAATGTCTATTCATTCAACGCGGAGAGCGAGCCGGAATTAGAGCGCATCAACCGCATTGCATCGCGACTTAAGAAAGTTGCTCCGATTGCGGTCCGGGTGAATCCGAATGTGAAGGCGGGCACTCATAAAAAGATCACCACGGGCACTTATGAGAACAAATTCGGCATTGCAATTGAAAAAGTCGAGGCAGTTTATGCCCGCGCGTCGCGACTGAAACATGTTCGCCTTCGAGGGCTTCAAATGCACATTGGTTCCCAAATAACCGATGTAGCCCCTTTCGAGGCCGCGGTGCGCACCGTCCTGCCTCTGGCGCAGCGTTTAAAAGACCGACACGGCCTCGAGTTTTTCAGCATCGGCGGCGGGTTGGGCATTATCTATGAGCCTGCTCTCGCCAGTGGTGACGCAGCCTGGTGGAACTCCAGTTCCGCAAAAAATTTGCTCACGCCGTTGAAGTATGCCAGAAAGCTTTTGCCGTTATTGCAGCCATTGGGGTTGCGCGTCCTGATGGAGCCGGGGCGCTTCATCTCAGGCAACGCCGGCATCCTGGTCACGCGCGTTGAATACATAAAGCACACGGGCAAAAAGCGTTTTCTCATTGTGGACGCCGCGATGAATGATCTTATCCGCCCCGCTTTTTACGATGCCTATCACGAAATCGTTCCACTCAAGAGAAAAAACGGGTCTTTGGTGAAATCCGACGTTGTCGGACCCATCTGTGAATCGGGTGATTTCTTTTGCCAGGACCGGCCGCTGCCGAGAATCAACTCGGGAGATTACCTGGCGCTATTAAGCGCCGGCGCCTACGGGTCTGTGATGGCATCGAACTACAACACGCGGTCAATGCCTGCTGAAGTATTGGTAAACAACAAAAAGTCGGCGATCGTGCGTGAGCGGCAACCCGTAAGCGATATTTGGCGGGATGAATCCATCGCATCCTGGCTGCAGTCTTCCAATATCGCCGGGCGATAGTTTACCGCATGCGCCTGGCAACTATCGACCTGCTTCGTGCAGCCTATGGCAAGTATGCCCTGGGTGCTTTCAACGTCAGTAATCTTGAGCAAGTGCATGGATTGTTCGGTGGCGCGGTCAAGGCCCGAGCCCCGTTCATCGTTCAGTTCACCCGAGTGATGCGTGATTATGCCCATCCACTCATGCTCGAACAATTGCTCCGCGGTGCCGAAGCGGAGTACCCGTCCGCAATGTTCTCCGTCCATCACGACCACGGTGACGAGGCAAGTTGTGCCGAGGCAATCCGTTCCGGTCATTACAACTCCGTGATGATCGACGCCTCCCATCTTCCCTTCGAGGAGAATGTGATGGCAACCCGTCGCGTGGTTGAGCAAGCCCGCTCGCAGGGAATCGCCGTGGAAGCCGAGTTAGGCCAATTGAAGGGAGTTGAAGATGAGATGTCGCACGAGGTCAAGGAGGCTATTCTGACCGATCCGGCCAAAGCGCAGGAATTTGTCGAAAGGACCGGATGCCACAGCCTTGCAGTGGCGATTGGCACGAGTCACGGAGCATATAAATTTGCAGGCAACCAACGCCTTCACCTGGATCGATTGGCGGAAATCGAAAAACGCCTTCCCGGCTTTCCGCTGGTGTTGCATGGCGGTTCGGCGGTGCCAATCCAGGAGGTGAATCGAATTAACAAAGCGGGGGGAAAAATTGACGCTTCGGCGGGCGGCGTTTCCGAGAAGGAACTCTCGGAAGCCATCCGTCTGGGAGTCACGAAAGTTAATATCGGAACCGACGGCCGCCTGATATGGACCCGTGTCCACCGCGAATTCTTTCGGGACAAACCCGGCGAATTTGATTTCATGGCCCCGGGCCGCATTTACATGAGCGAGTATGCGGCCTTTGTTGAAAAAAAATGCCAAATCCTCGGCTCCATCGGCAAAGCGTGAGATCCTTCAAGCATGTAGCCTTGCCAACGATGTAACTCTCAGGAAATAATTTCAAAACGTTTAATGATGCACGATTCCCCTTTGCATATCCGAGCTGCCTCCGGGCCGGAGGAGTATATTCGGATCACGCCGGAGCGCGCCGGATGGGAGCATCTCAGCTTTGGAGCGCGTTCGATGAAGAAGGGGACTGTATGGGAAGCAAATACAGAAGGGTTCGAATACGGATTCGTGATTCTGAGCGGGACCTGCTCTGTGTATTCTTCGGGGGGAAATTGGCCAAACATTGGTCGGCGCGCCAATGTTTTTGCGGGCATGCCTTACGGCCTGTTTTTGCCACCGCACACCAAATTTCGTTTTGAGGCCACCAGTGACCAGCTCGATCTTGCTTACGGCTGGTGCCTGGGAGGTGGAACTCATCCGGCGCGGCTTGTTACCCCGGAGTCAGTCGCAATCGAAATTCGGGGCGGGGGCAGCGCGACACGCCAGATCAATTCCATTTTTCCACCGGGATTTGACTGTGAAAGGCTCGTTGCTGTTGAAGTTTATACGCCGGCTGGCAATTGGAGTTCTTATCCGCCGCATAAACACGACGTTCACCGCGTCGATGACGCCGGCCAGCTTGTGGAAGCGGACCTTGAGGAAATCTATTTTTATAAGATTGATCGGCCTCAGGGGTATGCAATCCAGAGAGTTTATACTGCCGACTTGCGCCTGGACGAAACGATCACTGCTCGTACTAACGATGTGGTCATGGTTCCGGAGGGCTATCATCCGGTCGCCTCTGCAGCCGGATATAATACCTATTACCTTAATTTTTTGGCAGGCAGTGCTCAGTCGTTGGCCAATAGCGACGATCCAGAACATGCATGGGTGAAAAACACCTGGCGCGAAAAGGACCCGCGTGTGCCGCTGGTGACGAGGGCGATGGAACAACATCCGTGATATGGATTCACCTGCTTACGATCTCATCACCATGGGCCGCTCCTCGATTGATCTCTACTCGAATGACGTGGGCGCGCCATTCGTCAACATCAAGTCTTTCGCTGCATATGTCGGCGGCTCACCGACCAATATTGCCGTTGGGGCGCAGAGGCTGGGGTTGAAAACGGCCGTGATTACCGCGGTCGGCGAAGATCCCGTCGGAGATTTTATTCTGAACTTCCTTGTAAATGAGAGCGTCGAGACCAAATTCATCCCGCGCAAACCTGGCACCCGGAGTAGCGCCGTTGTGCTTGGCATCGAGCCACCGGATCAATTTCCGCTGGTTTATTATCGGGATAACTGCGCCGACAACCAACTCACCATTGACGACGTCCTTGCGACACCTCTCGAAAAGTCTCGGATTTTTGAATTCTCGGGAACCGGTTTGAGCCGGGAGCCCAGCCGCAGCGCTAATATCTTTGCCGGGGAAAAGGCCAAGGCAGCCGGCGTGACTGTTGTGCTCGACCTGGATTTTCGCCCAAACCAATGGCACGATGCCCGAGCTTTTGGTGTTACGGTGCGCTCCGTTCTCCCGCTGGTGGACATCGTGTTGGGCACGGAAGATGAGTGTAAAGCGGTAACGCTAACTGATCCTTCCCAGGTAAACGTTACGCACTCACAAATATCCGGAGCGCAGGTTGCTGGAGACCTGGTTGCGGCAGTCCAAACGATGCAAGCGCGCGGACCGAAGACTATCGTCGTCAAACGCGGGGAACATGGCGCGACGCTTTTTGAACAAAGCCGTGTTGCGCGGGAGGTTCCTGGGTTTCCGGTCGAAGTGTATAACGTGCTCGGCGCGGGGGATGCCTTCGCGGCCGGCTATATTTATGGCCTGGTAAAAGGCTGGGATCATTTCAAATCAGCACGAATGGGAAACGCGAGCGGAGCCATTGTCGTTACTCGCCATGGCTGCGCCAATTTCATGCCATACGAAACAGAAGCCCTGAAATTTGTTGCCGAACGGGGCGGTTTTTAAAATGAAGATAGAGAAGACTTCCGGTCGAACCAGGCGGGTAGATCATATTCGAGAAGAGCCATGAAAACCAAAAAACTGACCAGCGCGCAGGCAATCATCCAATTCTTGCTCCATCAGCACGTCGAACGCGATGGAAAGCGCCAGCCATTTTTTGCCGGGTGTCTTGGAATTTTTGGGCACGGCTGCATCGCCGGGATTGGCCAAGCCCTGCAACAGTACCCTCAATTCCGGTATTACCAGACCAAAAACGAACAAGCCTCCGTGCACATCGCCGCCGGCTACGCCAAGATGAGTAATCGACTGCGCACCTTCGCTTGCGTGAGTTCGATCGGCCCGGGCGCGACAAATATGGTCACCGGGGCTGCACTGGCGACCATCAACCGACTACCGGTGCTGTTGCTGCCCGGAGATATTTTCTCGCGACGTGGCATTGGCCCGGTTCTTCAACAGCTCGAACAACCTTATTCGCAGGATATTTCCGTCAATGACGCCTTTAAGGCTGTTTCTAAATATTGGGATCGCATCAATCGCGCCGACCAATTGATGGACGCCTTGCCGGAGATGATGCGAGTGCTTACATCACAAGCTGAAACCGGTGCGGTCACGCTTTCTTTGCCGCAGGACGTTCAAACCGAGGTTTTTGATTATCCAGTTGACCTCTTTGCTGATCGTGTCTGGAGCATCCCCCGACCGGTGCCGGACGCAGCAACTCTCAGCCGCGCAATTGAAATGATTCGCGCCAGTAAAAAGCCCTTGATCGTCGCAGGCGGCGGAGTTCTCTATAGCGAGGCCCACAAGAGACTGGCAGATTTTGCGTCGCAAACAGGAATTCCGGTTGGTGAAACCCAGGCCGGCAAAGGGTCCTTGCCCTTTGACCATGCGCAAAACCTTGGGGCCATTGGCGTGACTGGCACGTTTGGCGCGAATATTATGGCGCGCGAAGCCGACCTCGTGATTGGAATTGGCACTCGTTACAGCGACTTCACCACGGCCTCCAAAACCGCATTCCAAAATCCTCGGGTCGATTTTATCAACCTTAATATATGTGAACTGGATGCTTTTAAGCATTCCGCATTGCCGATGATTGCGGATGCTCGGGCCAGTATAGAGATCCTTTCAAAAGCCCTTCGAGGCTGGCAAGTGAGCGGTGCCTATCGAATGCGGGGAAAGAAATTCAATCGCGATTGGGATGCCGAAGTGAAAAGCATTTGTTCACCCAAGGCCGACCGGCTGCCAGTCAGCCAGGGGGCGGTTATTGGCGCCGTAAACGAATTCTCGCGACCCGAAGACGTTGTTGTTTGTGCAGCCGGAAGTCTGCCCGGTGATTTGCACAAACTTTGGCGCACACGAAACCCTAAAGGCTATCATGTTGAATACGGGTATTCATGCATGGGTTACGAAATCGCGGGCGGTTTGGGTGTGAAAATGGCCTCACCTGATCGCGAGGTCTATGTCATGGTGGGAGATGGTTCATGGCTAATGATGTCGAGTGAACTGGTTACCTCCATTCAGGAGGGTTATAAGCTGACGGTCGTGCTGCTCAATAACCATGGTTTCCAAAGCATCGGCGGTCTTTCGCAGGCCATCGGCGGCGGCGGTTTTGGGACAAAGTATCGGGTGCGAAACCCGCGTTCCGGCCAACTGGATGGCGATTACGTCCCTGTGGATTATGCAGCCAACGCGAGGAGCATGGGTGCTCATGTGATTGAGGCTCGTGACCTGGCTGAGCTGAAACGCGGGCTTGAAGAAGCCCGTAAACAGACCGGCTCCACCGTTATTGTAATTGAAACTGACCCAACAAAACGAGTTCCCGGCTATGAATCCTGGTGGGACGTGCCGATTGCCGAAGTTTCTGAAATCAACGCAGTCCGCCGGGCAAGCAAAGACTATCAAAAATCAAAGACGAAAGAGCGATATTTCCTTTGAGAGCAGCGGTTTCTGGCGGAGTTAAGTATTTTCGCGCTTTCTTTTGCATTCCGCGATTAACTTTGCGCGATGTCTTTGCCACCATCGTAGGCACCCCTGAATTGTAATTTACAAAAAGCTTGAAACGTTGAGCGGAGATTGCTCAATGTGAGTCATGTCCGGAAATCAAACCTTCACAGGCCGCGGAGCAGTGAAAGCGCTTTCACGGTGTTCATGCATCGGACGGTGCGCATTTTGAAGGCTCGCGGCGCAAGTAATAATCGAAAGAATTCTGCCAAGGCGGCTGTCCGCGGGATTTCTGTCATGGTCATGGGGGTGGGAGCATTCGCGCACAGCACGGCGCAAATCCTAAAGGAGAACGGCGCGGAAATTTCCATCTACTTGACTCGGGATTACGGGCAGTATTCGCCCTCACTTGCCGGCCCGACCTACCGTCGCGAGGAATACCCGTCGCCCTGCCTTTTGGTGCGCGAGAAGAGTGTCGGGTTGATCGTGCCAATGTCCATCGATTGGGCGCAAGCGCCCTGGAAGGACGATTTGCTCAATCAGAACGTTCCTATTTTCTGTCCGACCGGAGAAGGCATGAGAATTGAGCGTGAACGGGATTTCGCTCGCGAGCTTTGTCAGGATTTCAGGGTGCCTTTCCCGGAAGCACACGTTGCGAGCAATCGTCTTGAGGCGGAACAGGTGTTGAAAAAGCACCCTCGAGCTTTTGTGATAAAAAACCCGCTGTGTTCGCCGACGAGCCCGATCCACACCATTGTCTGCCAGTCCATGGAAGACACTCGTTCGTGGCTGAAACATGTGGATTATGCGGAAGGCGTTTTCCTGCAAGAATATCTTGGCGCCAGGGAGGCCGGCCATATAGCCCTGGTGAGCGGCGGGGAGATCTACTCACTTGTGACAAATCAGGAGTATAAGCGCGCTTTTGCCGGCAACATGGGCATTGTCGCTGGTGCTCCTCTGGGTGGATTGGTGGAGCGCGATCCTGAGGATAAATACGGGTTGGCCCACGCTTTAATTCATCCACTCAAGCCCTGGTTCCGGGAGGTAAATTATCATGGCCCGATCCAGGTAACCGCTGTCCAGCGTAATAATGTTTGGCATGTAATCGAATACAACATCCGCATTGGGGTAACCTCCGGAGCGATGATTTTGCGAATGCTGGCCGATCCGGTGGAAACGTTACTTGCGACCGCGCAGAACCAAAAGCTGCGGCTCCAGTTCAACCCCGGGAAAACCTTCGGTTGTTCAGTCACGCTGGCAGGATACGGTTATCCTTACGTGCAGGTGAAGGGGCCCCATTTGCCGGTCGAAGTTGCAGGTTCTTTGGACTGTGATTTGTGGTGGAACGAAGTTACCCAAAATGGGGATGGGCAGATGATAACTTGCGGCCACCGCATTGCGGATATCATCGCGCTGGGATCTTCATTCGAGGCGGCAAGAGAGAAGGCCTATGCGAATGTTCAAAAAGTTCGCAGCCTTGGCAGCTATTATCGAGAGGACATCGGCAAGAGTCTGTGGCCGCCGGGAACGGACCTGGAGCAATCTAAAATATGAGCAATGTTTCTTCAATCGAGCAACCGACAGCCACGTTGGAAGATTTGGAAGGCATACAGCCCGCAGACCTGGCCAACACCGCAGAACAAGTGGTCCCTGAGAGCAGGCCGCCCCGCCGACCCGCTTGGATTGAAGTCGATCTCGCTCAACTCAAGAGAAATTTTGAGATCATCAACAAGGACAAACCTCCTGGACTCCAATTACTTTCAGTTATTAAAGATGAAGCGTATGGAAATGGTGCCTTTGAAGTTGCACAGATAGCGCTCGAATGTGGGGCGCGTTACCTCGGCCTGTCGACTCTCGATGAGGCCGTGGCTTTGCGTGATAAGGGTGTAACAGCTCCCATCCTGCTGCTGGGAGACCGAGAGGAAGCGGAACTTCCATGGTGCCTTGAATACAACCTGACCTGCTGCGTCAGTGAGTTCCACACCGTCAAAAAAATTGCCCAATTAGCAGAACGCGCCGGCAAGCGAACGGCAATTCATTTGAAGATTAATACAGGGATGAACCGATATGGCATTCGATGGGACCAGGCCCAGGTGTTACTGGAACAGATTGCCTCGGCTGAGTCTCTTGTTCTCGAAGGTGTCCTGAGTCACTTTGCGCAATCGGATGAAACCGACAAGAGCTTCGCTTCATTGCAAACCGAGCGTTTCCGGGAAGTGATTTCGATTCTGGACCAACTTGGTTTAGAAGTGAGGCTTCGGCATTTGTGCAACAGCGGCGGCTTTCTGGACTTGCCGGACGCGCATTTTGATATGGCGCGTATTGGAATTCTGCAACTGGGGGTTTATCCTTCGTCGGTTTGCCGCCGGTTGGATGGGATCAAGCCTATCATGACAGTGAAAGCCCGGATTGCCGCGATTCAGAATCTGGAACCGGGGGAAGTCGTGGGTTATGGGATGCGTTTCACTGCGACTTCGCCGCGACGGATCGGAGTGCTGCCTGTAGGTTACGGTGATGGCATGCCGCGCGTGCGCAACCAGGGTTGCGCGCTCGTTCACGGGCAGCGCGCGCCTATTGTTGGCGGTGTTGCTATGGATGCGTTCATGGTGGACCTCACCGATATTCCACAAGCCCAATTGTGGGACGAAGCTGTATTGATGGGGCGGCAAGGCGCCGAGGAACTGACCGTTCATGATATAGCCAGGATGAAGAACTCCGTTTCTTATGATGCTTTAACAGCCTGGCGCGCGCGTTTGCCAAGGGTTTACAAACCGTGAAGCTGTTGTTCTCTGAAACCCCGACTGATTATCCCAACTACATTTTTCCTTATGCGATTTGGGCATTTCCCGAGACTGGCGAAACTCCCGGTGATTTTTTTGCCCACGGATTTCTCCCATCATCACGGGAACTGGATCGCTTTTACCTCTGCCGGCAGGTGCGGATCGATCTAAAACAATTTCGGCCCTCCTCGGAAAACCGCCGCATCTTGCGCAAAGGAGAAGGTATTGTTGCCAGGCTGATTCCACGAACCGAATTCGAATACACCGAGCAAAGACGTGAAGCTTTCAAAACGTACGCTGATATCAAGTTCGGCAAGGATGTGATGTCTTATGAACGTTTGGATTGGCTTTTCAAAGGCAAAATCACTTCGCATCTTCTCATGTTTAGTGATACCCTTACCGGGACCGAGGTTGGAACAGTGACGCTTTATGTCGAGCCAGGCAATTTGGCATATTACTATTATGCTTTTTACGACCTCAACTATTACAGCCGCAATCTCGGCATGCACATGATGACATCCGCCGTGGCATTTTTTGCTGAGCATGGCTTCCAATTTCTCTATCTTGGCTCGTGCTATTCAGGAAACGCCTTATATAAAACCCAATTCTCCGGTGCGGAATTTTTCAATGGATTTCGGTGGTCACCAAATCTCGAGGAACTGAAGTATCTGATCGAGCGGGAATCGAAGGAGTTGCGGCAACACTTATTGGAAAGCGAGGAGTATCGCCAGATGTTTTATGAGGGCGACCTTGTGCACATTTCCGCTGCCAGCGCATTTCAAGTTCGGATTAGGAGCTAATTTCCTCCAGCGTTCCATCTCGCCGGAGGCGTATCCGCTGGCCGCGCCATTCGATCCGGTTACCGGCAAAAGATAGAAACCACAGTGCGAACTGAAGCAAGTCTTTGACCGGGACCAGCCACCAATAGACAAAGTGTTTCCGGGATTTTGTCAGACACTGCTGCAAGTCTAAAGCCGAACCGATCCGCGTCATCCAACAAGCAAGGCACAGGCTTAAAACAACAATGCTAGGGTGTGCCAGCAGCCAAACAAGCGGCCAGAGCGTTGTATTGCTCAGAATGCTAAAAAAATAAGGCACCGGTTGGCACACGCGGATGGTCCGAGCCCAACGGAGCTGATGTTTCCAAACGGCTTTCCAACCCATGGGCGATGCGAGGCAATCCACGACCACATTGGAAAGATTTATTGGATGCTTGAGGCGTGCAATGCGATTGCCCAGTTCGTAATCATCTGCCAGAACATCAACCAGTGCCTGGAACCCGCCAATTTCCTGGACACGTTTTCGCGTTGTAGCCATCACTGCTCCCAGCGCAAAATCGAGCGGCTTCAAACTTCTTGATTGCAGCACCTGGCTCCAAAAATCCGCGTTGATTGCGATCGCTTCCCACTGCATCGCCACCGTAATGGGATTAGCCAGCCTGTAGAAGCAATTCACCATTCCGCACGCCTCAGGATTTGCCGAGTTTTCGGGATGAAGAGCACGTGAAAGTGCCTTTGCGCGGAATGCCTCGACGAGGTTGGCAAGGAAGTCCGGCGGGACTAGGACGTCAGCGTCACTGATGACCAGCAAGTCGTGTTTTGCGAGCGGCTCCAATTGTGCCAGCTTCGATACCTTTGCGTTTGGTCCCAGCAACGGGCCGCAAATAATCAAGGAAGCATCGCTATTGGGGAACTCCTGTTGCAATTCGCGGACCACGTTGCAAACCGGGTCATCCGCAACAGCCACACCAAAAAGGAGTTGCACTCGTCCGGTGTACTCCTGCGCAAACCAGCTCCGCAGGCACTCGCGAGTCGTGGGCTCGCAGCCTTTTAGGGGCTTAAGCAAGGTGAGTGCTGACGGAAAAGCATGCGTTGCCAACCGCTGATGCAGTGGAAAGCTCCGCCCTGCGAACCATTGCCAGACCAGAAGCAACAGGCTCAGAAACGCAAGTCCACCGAAGATCCCATTCAGAACCATGGGCTTTCGTAATCTGAGTGACAGGGCTGCTGCAAGCTCATTCGCCGATCCGCCCCAATTACCTCAGGGTTGCTCCGAATTCTTTTTCGGTTGTCCAGCGAAAGAAATGGACTGCTAAATCAAAATCTTATTGAATGCACTCTACATGCTTGGTCGAACATGAGTGACGCGCTCGCTGAACGGATCACGCCTCGCACGGGTTTGGAAGCGCCCTCACGCCGCCTGCTATCGATCGATGCGTTGCGTGGGTTTGACATGTTTTGGATTGTAGGCGGAGAGGAGGTAATTCACGCGCTATACAAGGCATGGCCCTCCAGTCCTCTGCATTTGCTGGATCAGCAGATGGATCATACCCCCTGGCAAGGGGTGACCTTCTATGATCTGATTTTTCCTTTATTTGTTTTTATTGTCGGGGTTTCGCTGGTTTTTTCCATCCCGCGAATGATTGAAAAACAAGGCAAAGCTTCTGCGCTCAAACGAATCATCTTTCGCAGTGTCCTGCTTTATTTGTTCGGCGTTTTCACTTATGGCGGGTTAGCGAGAGGCTGGGAGGGGATCCGTTGGATGGGCGTGCTTCAACGCATCGCCCTGGCTTACTTTTTTGCAAGCCTGATCTTTTGCACATTCCGCCTTCGGGCGATGCTGGTGGTTTGGGCATCTTTGCTTCTGGGATATTGGGCGCTGATGGCCCTGGTTCCTATTCGTGATATTCAACTCGCTCCGGCGAACATCGCCCGACTTGCATGGCAATCGGGCGACACGGAAACGGCCGCCTTTTATGAAGACAGGCGTTCCCCCAACCCATCCATGATCAAGAACAGCCCGGCATGGGCTGGCGCACAACGGTTGTTTTATTCGACAACCAATCGTGTCATTGGGAAATTTGACCAGGGATATAACCTTTCGGACCACTTTGATTTTCAACATTTGCCTGGAAGGAAGTGGGACGTTTTTTATGACCCGGAAGGTTTTCTGAGCACTATCCCTGCTGTAGCGACTTGCCTGTTTGGCGTTTTCGCGGGACTGTTGCTAAAAAGTGGAAATCTCCCAGACCGGAAGAAAGTGGTGATCCTACTGGGGATTGGAATCGGCTCGGTAATCCTGGGTTTCATTTGGGGTCTTCAATTTCCAGTGATCAAGAAAATCTGGACCTCTTCCTATGTCCTCGTGGCGGGTGGTTATGCCTGCCTTGGGTTGGCTGCTTTTTACCAAATCATCGAAATTTGGGGATGGAGAAAGTGGTGCATGCCTTTTGTTTGGATCGGGATGAATCCAATTACTATTTACCTCGCCTTTAACCTCGTGCATTTCGACGATTTAGCGGAACGTCTCGTGGGGGGGCCGGTGAAAGAACTTCTCGGGGGTTGGGGACCACTAGCAACAACAGTTCTTGTGATGGCGATGATGTTCGCGTTTGTTCGATTTCTTTACCAGCGCCAAATATTTCTTCGGGTCTGAATCAGGCAACCTTTACTGGCTTTTTCCTTTATGAGCGTGCTTGTTCCCAAGGCCAGCCTTTCGCGCGCGTTTCTTGTCCGGTTTGCTCATCTTGGACCGTTCTGACTTATCGAGCTTTCCGTCCCGATTCGCATCGTATTTGTTGAGCAACTCCGTTTTCAGTGCCGCTTTTTCCTCGGTGGTGGCTTTTTGCGCTTTTTGTCCGGCATTCACGCTGAAGGTGGCGAAGGCTATTACGACGATTGTTGCGATGAGTTTCTGCATAAACAATTCAGGAGTGTTGTCTCAATATTTTGACTGACAATTGAGCAGACGAGAGTCTCGCACTTTAGGTTACGTCTTTTCGATGGAGCTAAGTGCGCCGGTCAGATGTTCGCTGCAAATGAGATCAAACGGCGGTATTCCGTCAGAATAGTTCGTAATGCGACTACCAGGGCTTCGACCTGCAAATCCACCGATTCGCGATGAGGTGTTTCCAAAATAATTTCAAAAGGAACCGGGTCTATTTCGGCAGGTGCGGCCAAAACTCCCTCGTAATGCTCGTAAATCATTCCGTCCCGTGCGGCGAAACCATCAATTGTGGCCGCATTATTTCGAGGAAGGATGTTCCCCGCCTCTCGCAATGCCGGTCGGAGCAGGTGCTCCGTCAACGTATGGCCTCGGACAAACCCATAGATGCCATCGCTGGTATCGTCCGCATGCAACTGGATGATTCCGCTGAAATGCGAGGAGCGCAGTTCGTGTTCGAGTATCTGCACCTCCGCCTCCACGGAGGATCGCCAGAATTCCCGATTTAAGTCTCGTCCCCTTCTTGACTCCCGAGTGTTATCCTCAAACCCTGTAGGATTGCAGATGGGGTAAACTTGCAGCAAAAAATTTTCTGCCAAAACGGGATCATTGGCAATTTCGACAAGAAATCGGGCAGCCGCGAGCGCTCCGGCCGGTTCATCCCCGTGAATTGCAGCAAAAATGCCAATTCGGATGGGGTCACTGCTATTAGGTCCGCGGAACCGAAACCGAGGCAACGCATATTTTATTCCACCAATGTCAAAGGACCCTAGAGAGTTCATCTCTACACTAGGCAGCACGCCTAAAGGGGCCAGAAATTCCGTTATGGAACGTCGGCTTTGAACTGCAGAAACTGTTTTTAAATTGGGATCCATGCTTTAGATCTGAGCTTAGTATTGGAGAAGGCTCTTTTCTGCACAAGCGGCCTTTGTTCAGGCGCCCAACTTTCGACCTGACAAATATCACTGGCTGAATGCGGGCTCTCAGGCCATTATCTAGTCGTATCTGGGATGATACCGATTTTGCCAATGACATGAAACTGAGCGCCTTATTCGCAGTGGTCGCAGGAATTACGATTCCTGCAGTTGTCTGTGCAGGAGATTCGAAGTCGGAGCAATTCTGGCCGCAATGGCGGGGACCGCTGGGAACGGGCGTTGCGCCATCCTCCGACCCGCCCACAAGCTGGAGCGAGAGCGAGCACGTGAAATGGAAGGCCGCCGTTCCCGGGTTTGGTGATGCCACTCCGATTGTCTGGGATGACCGGATTTTTCTCCTGACAGCGGTTCCGACGGGGAAGAAGGTGGCAGCAAAGACCGCCGAAGCCACTGCGGCCGCACCGCAAAGGGGATCAGGGGATGAGCCTCGGCAGCGCGGGCGCATGAATGCCGAAGCCCCCAATGAGACATATCAGTTCTCGGTGCTTTGTCTGGACCGCAAGACAGGCAAGACACTCTGGACGAAAATCGCCCGCGAGGAAGTACCTCATGAAGGACACCAACAGAACAACACTTATGCTTCGGCGTCGGCAGTCACGGACGGTGAAGTGGTGGTGGGCTTCTTTGGTTCGCGTGGTCTTCACTGCTATGATCTGAATGGAAATCCTAAATGGTCGAAGGACTTTGGACGTATGAAAACCAAAATGGGTTTCGGCGAGGGGGCTTCGCCTGCATTGCATGGCAACGCGCTGGTAGTTAACTGGGATCATGAAGGGGAGGACTTTATTACCGCCCTGGATAAACGTACCGGCAAAGAGCTCTGGCGGACAGCACGCGATGAGGGAACCGGCTGGTCAACTCCTCTCATCGTCGAACATGCGGGAAAGCAGCAGGTCATTGTGAATGCCACTGGCAAGGTCCGCAGTTATGATCTGGCTACCGGTAAGGAGCTTTGGAGTTGCGCGGGTCAGAGCGTGAATGCAATTCCTACACCCGTTGCTTCAGCGGACACCGTGTTTGTTACCAGTGGCTTTCGCAGCCACGCTCTATACGCGTTTGCCCTGGATCGAACAGGGGATTTGACCGGCACTGACGCCATTCGTTGGAAGTATGACAAGAACACGCCTTACATTCCATCGCCTCTCCTGGTGGATGATTTCCTTTACCTGGTCGCAAACAATGACGCCAAGCTGTCTTGTTTCGATTCCAAAACCGGCAAGGCTCATTTCGAGGCCGAACGGTTGGAAGGCGTTTTTGGGATTTATGCTTCTCCAGTTTGTGCCAAAGACCGCGTCTACGTGCTTGGACGCGAGGGCACCTGTTTGGTTTTAAAGAAAGGGACGAAGCTCGAAATTGTTGCGACAAATAAACTGGACGACAAAACCGATGCCTCGCTGGCGCTGGCCGGCAACGAAATTTTCCTGCGCGGACGCAAGAACCTGTACTGCATCAGCAATCAATAAGTAATTTATTTCAACGCCGCTTTCTTTGAGCTCGGGTCGGTCTCGCTGGCAGGCAAGGGGACCTGGCCCGGACGGCTTAAGTAATAAAGCAAGTCACGCACTTCCTGATCGTTGAGTGGTTGCAGCAAACCTTCAGGCATCATGGAGAGTTCACCCTGCTGCATGGTTTTGATTTCATTGCGCGGAAGCGTGATCGTCTCGTTTGCAGTTGCCAGGGTGACTGATTTCTCATCCTGCTGCTTGATGATTCCAGTGAGGCTCCGGTCATCGCGGGTCTCGATGTTCACCGCGCGATATTCATTGGGAACGACGGCATTGGGGTCGATGATATTTTGCAAGATGTAGTCAAGGTCGGCACGATTCGAGCCGGTCAGCTCAGGCCCAACCTTTCCGCCGGCATCGAACAAGGTATGACATTGTCCGCAAATTTTAGCGTAGACGGCCCGGCCGGAAGAGGCGTTTCCTGGCAGCGAGCCGCCGGCATGATAAATGGTCTTGTACTTCCGAATTTCAGCCTGCTTGTCCGCGCTGCTGTCACGGGAAATCCCCCAAACTTTTTGGACTCGCTGGGCAATATCAGTGTCTTTCAGACTTCGTAATTGCCGGACTAAATCAGCGGTGAGATCCTTGACCGGAAGCTGGCCTTGTTCTACGGCTCCAACCAACTCACTGGCGGAGCTGGCACGAGCTGCAAGCGTGTTGAGGGCATCGCGCCGTTGAGCACCATTTAATTCGGGGTATAATTTCAAGATGATGGAGGGCGTTTTTGGATCATCGTACGCCGCCAGGCCGCGCAGGGCTGCCGAGCGGAAAGCGTTTTCGTTTAAGAGCTGTTGGAGCAGGGGGGCAAGGGTTGGGTCCTTTGCGCCGAGCAAAGATTCCAGAGCGGTTTGGCGGGCGCGCGTTTCGGCGGAAGCGTTCATGAGAGTTTCGCGCAATGAAGCAAGCGCCGCCGAGCTGCCAAACCGGAGGGACAATGATTGAACCTCGGCACGGACTGATGCGTTGGGGCTTTGATTCAAGGTTGTTTCAATTTCGTTCCATCCTTTTGGCATCGGGACTGTGCGTTGGCCCTTTAAAGCCATGTTGAGTCCGGTTAGGATATCAAGGCGCTGCGCGTCGTCCCGGCTTTGATTCAGGGTTTTCGCAATCTCCCCGAGGGCGTCGGGAGTGCCAATGGCGGCGACACGCCGAGTGGTGAAGTGCAGGATGCGTGGCAGTTTGGATTCGCCTGCCAGCGCCAATGCTCGGTGCGCGTTCTGCGCTCCAAGTGGCTCAGCCGCATACCAGTTCATTAACGGCAAATTATGGTCAGTTGCATCTTCAGCATGTTGGTTCAGGGCTGCCACAATGTCCCAACGCTTTTGCACCGGAACTCGTTGCAGTGCCGCGGCTAAATAGAGCCGTACGACAGGTGAAGGATCCGTTTGCGCCAGGCGCAGCCACTGCGCGAGGGCAGCATCAGAGACATTTTTATTTTCAGCCAGGAACTGGATCGCCCAGCTCCGCAGGTATTCATCTTTGCTTGCGAGTTGGGACAGAGCGATTGGCTCGGTCACCCCCCCCGTTGCATGCAAGGCCCAAAGCGCGCTGAGTTGGCGCGACGGGTTGTTGTCCCTGTTCAGAACCTTCAAGAGCGCCTGGTGAACTTGAGGATTAGGTCCGCGCTCCTGCAAGAGCCGTCGGGCGTGCCGAACGTGCCACTCGTTTTTACTGCCTGTCAATTGGACGAGCTCTTCATTGCTTAACTTTTCCAGATTCACCTGTGTTGTCTTTGTCGGAGCGTAGGAAACTTTGAAGATGCGGCCATTCGAACGATCATGTGCCTCGGGCCGATTCTCATGACATTGATTTTTGTCATACCAATCAATCAGGTAAACCGAGCCGTCCTGGTCGGCTTGCAAATTAATAATTTGGGACCAGGTGTCATTGAATTTGATGAAATCGGCTCCGTGGTGCCCTACAAACCCAGAGCCTTTTCGCTCGGGGGAATCCATGTTAATCCGGGCGCCGTGGATGTTGTTCATGAAAATCTGGCCCCGATAACTTTCTGGCCAGCTATCTCCCTGGTAAACCATCAGGCCCGCGTGAGCGTGTCCACCACCCGCGGCGTCGGAACGGCCATTAGCGGCGTGCGGTCCTTTGGTTCCGGTGTAATGGAAATGGTCGGCGATGGTTTTGATGTCGTCAAAGACATAAGGATTAAAGTGTTGCCCGCCTTGTCGTTCGTAACGCCCTCCCTGGATCATGTGCCACAGATGCGGGATCACACAGGCTTCGATAATACACTGACCATGGGCGTCAAAATCCACACCCCAGGGATTGCTGGTTCCCTCGGAAAAAAGTTCGAAGCTGTGTCGAGTTGGATGGTAGCGCCACACACCGGCGGTCACAGGAGTTCGGTCGGCATCTGTCGAACCTGGCTTTCCAACCTTGGAATAAGTGAAGACGCCATGACAACCGTACAGCCAGCCATCAGGGCCCCAGCAGAAGGTATTCAAAGTCTCGTGTGTGTCCCCATATCCCCAGCCGTCGATCAAAATTTGCGGAGGGCCAGCCGCAGTTGGCGCATCGCCGTCGTTGATGGGGATAAACATCAGATAGGGCGCCGCCCCCACCCAAACGCCGCCAAAGCCCACTTCCAAACCACTGACGAGGTTCAGCCCTTCAATAAAAACGGTGCGCCGATCAAACTTTCCATCGCCATTGGTATCTTCAAAAACCAGAATGCGATCTTTCCCTTCACCTTCGCTGGCTCGCTTTGGATAGGTGTACGCTTCCGCAACCCAGATACGGCCTCGATGATCCAGGGCGAAGGCGATGGGTTGCTTAACATCAGGTTCACCGGCGAAAAGTGTCGAGTGAAAACCGGGCGGCAAAGTCATTTCGCTGGCCGCGGCTTCAGGGGAAAGGCCAGAAAACTTGACCGTGTCGACAGGGGTAAATTCGTCGTTTGAAGCAGCACGGGCGTTGAAGATCAAGGATAGTGCGAGGGACGCGACTAAAATTTGTTTGTTCAAGGTCATTGCGCGCGGTTGTTTATCTCATGCCGGAAAATAAAGGTCCCTTTTTTATTCCCGACGACAATATCCGGATACTTCAGGTTGCTTCCTGGGGCGGCGACGACTTGTGTTCCGACACCAGAATTGTCGTCGATCAGGTGTGGAAGAAATCCAACTGTTTTATCAGGCTGCCGAACCAACTCGAACCAGTACAAAACAGCTTTGGCGTCGGGACCGGCAGAGCCGTGGCTGCCATGAGACCAATAGCGATTCCCGGTCACGATGTCTTTCAATCCATCGCCGTTGATATCCACCAGGTCCAGCGCATGTAGTTCAGAAAAAGTTACTCCGTGCTTATCTGGCGTTGGCTTTTGTTCGGTGCTCAGAATGATGTGTTGTTTGAAGGTGATTGCGCCGTCGGTTCGGAGTTGTTCGTACCAAACCAGGCCATAACCATGGGCGGAGTAGCTGGTGATCACATCATTTAACCCGTCGCCATTCACGTCGTAGGCATACATTTGCGCGCCACCTTGTGAGAACGAAAATTTGTGGAATAGCCATACCGGATCATCTGTCAGCGAAGCAGGCTGCTCCCACCAGCCATCCTTCTCGAGTAAATCGAGCCTGCCATCACCATTTACATCTCCGACACCCATCCCGTGAGTGAACTTGCCGTAATTGTTATTCGGCGAAATGGGATGAAACTTCCAAGGCTTGGCTGAGTCGCCCGAATCCGGCTCAGCATAACCATAGAAGCCCCTGGAAGAACACACCAACTTTGGTTTTCCGTCACCGGTGATATCGGTGAAAGCAGGAGACTCATTATCTGTTTGATCGAGGACAACGTGCTTTTGCCAATGGCCTTCAGCGCCTTTGGGATTCTCATACCATGCGGTTTCCTGGCCTGGAAAACCAATGATCAGAATATCATTCCAGCCGTCGTGGTTAAAATCGTGAACAAAAGCAAAGAAATTATCGGAATAGGTGTTGTTGACGCCTAGTGCGCCCTCGAACCCGGCTAATTCTTCGGTGCCTCCATCCGCAGTCTTACGCTTGAACTTATGGGTTGCGGGGTAATATTCATGTCGCTTTTTGTAGTCGGGCCCTTCATACCAATAGGGTCCAGAGATGATATCGGGTTTTCCATCACGATTCAAATCACCCAGCGTGGCTCCTTCGCACCAGAATTTATCGGTCAGTTGGGTCTTTTTGAAACTGTGGATGGAATGATCTGCCGGAGAAGCGAAAGTGTCGGCAGTCAGAAAAGCGAACAGGAACATCGGGAGGGTTTTGACATATATCATAACGTGATTCGTCTAAACGGAATAAATCTTTTGTATGCTGGGTGAGTCAAAACTGCAAGCTTCAAGGGACTAAGGGGTGCAAGGGCACGCTTCAATGCAGTCCGACGTTTAACCCCCGTAGGTGGTGTCCCGTTTATAGAAAAAACACACACACATTAAATTCTTTATTTTTCGGCGGCCCCGCCCATGGTGAAATGTTCCTCTTGGAAATATTATGCACGGGCGGGGCCGCCGAAAAACAAATAGAGGTATTGGTCGGTTTTTTCTATAAACGGGACACTCCTAACGGAGTTTGACGTGACAAGAATTGTAGATGAGCGACCCGTTCACGTTCATTGAATCCAGCCTACGGTTTGACCCCGGGAACTGGAATGACCCCGGGAAAAACGCTTCACGCTGCACTCTCCTAGCACTTCCGAATGTCAGCGTTTCATAATTTTCCCAAAACTCCGACGGTGGGCTGTAAATCCACAATTGTGCTTAAATTTGATGCCTGCGTTTTATGGTCTTTCTGTTCGTCGGCTCATCAGCTTTGACCCGTGGCTTCCTTCTCATCCGCCGTCGCTCAGAAGCTATGGCGGGACGGGCGGAGCCTCGCGACTCCACAGTTGCTTAGGTCTAATGTTTGGGCCATCGTTCCCCTCAGTATGAGAGGCCCGACCACCGTGTTCACACATAGGGGACTTTCACCCCATCAGTTCACGCCCATGTCAGGCGCACACTTTTGCTGCAGCGAATGCGCCGGCGTCGTCTCGGTTGCAATCGTAAGCCCTCGCCGGCGCATCGCTGAGCGTTTTCGTCTAGGTCACATCACACCGTTATGAAAAGCAAACCGACAACTGCGAGAGAGTGGATCGCCTACATTCTGGTGTTCCTGTTGATTCAGCCGAGCACGATGTATGTTTGCCTGCGCGTGCTCCACTGGAATTTTTTCTTATCAGCTTTTTTGGCAGCAGCGTTCGCAGTTGGCGGTGCGGTGTTGGCTGTCACCGCCCTGAGTGCGAGGAGCGTGAGATGACGATGTGGCCTAACCTTGAAGGGTGTATTGCTGCCGAGCGCGCCGGGCTGGGTGCCAAAAACGATCAACTGACGAAATGGCGCGCGGAGCCAGCAAATACACCCCTAGTTGAACAAGCCCGGGGAACGAGCAGTTATGAGCAAGGGGCGCGTGATTAGTGTTTCGATTGGCGTGGTTATTTCCCTCGGGGTGATCTGTTTTGCGATCGCCGCGCCTGCTGCAAAGAGGCGCGCGGAGTCGCGAGGCTGCGCAAGCTCAGTCGTCTCAATCTGTCTTGCGGCGAAGGTCTGGGCAGAGGATCACGGCGGCCGCATGCCGACGAACTTCACTTGCTTCAGCAATGAGTTGTCCACGCCAAAGATTCTGTCCTGTTTGCCCTCTCGGCGTGCGAGTGGGGATTGGTCAGCGTTCAGATCGGAAAGTTCTACGTATGAGATTGTTGCCCCAGGAATGTCGATTGTGGAGACCAACAGGGTCTTCCTGCGCTGCAAAGTTCACGGCCACATCGGCTACAGTGATACTACAGTTTTTGACGGAGTTTGCAGACATGGAAAATTCGACTAAACGCGTTAACAAATGTGCTCCAGGCAAGGGCGGGGTTCCGTCTCTGTTGCATGCTGGACGCGTTCGGCCCTCCCTCCGTGAGCACAAACGTTCTCCAAAACGTCTATGAGAGCAAAAGCTATTCTCGTGATTTTGGCGATTCTTGGGAGTCTCTCGGCCCAAGGGAGGCCATTTCAAGTCATTCCTCCTAAAGAACTGATCGCCAAATCAAAGCGGGTGTTCGTGGGCCGGGTGAGCTCCGTCCGACCTTCGGGCATCGGCACAAGCCTTAGCTATGTCCCGTGGAAGGGTGCCAAGTTCGAATGGAAGATCGCCGAGGTCAAGGTGCTGCAGCCCTTAAAAGGCACACGGAAACTGGAGGTTGTCCGGGTGGCAATGCTGTCCACCGAAAGCGATCTTTTCAATGCACCTTTTATGCTCTTCCCTGAGGAGGGCGATATTCTTCTATTCTGTGTACTGCCAACTCCGGTAACGAACCTATTTGCAGCCTTGACTGCCCCCTACAACGAGAGTCTCTCCATAATTCCACTTCACAGGGTCCCACTCTCAACTGACAATTTGGACGACTTAATGAGCAAATCCTCATCTGAGGAGACAACGAATTTGGCATCCAAATTGAAACGCCATTACGGACGGCAAGACACGATAAACGGTTCTCTCCCGTTTTCGGCCTTGTTACCGAGAAAGGTGACGTGCTCTCCGCTGGCGTCAAGCACTTCCGCAGGAGTTTCGCACCGGAGATTAACTCAAAGGCTTCTTCAAAAGTAGTTTTTTTGGAGTGGGAAACAGCGATTTCAACCGGCGGTTGGCGTTCAGACGTACCGAAGGGTTACAACGCTCGACCAGATCCCCAGAGCTATACAAAATGAAGGGAGAACCCGAGCATGGAGCCAACGGAGGCAGCCGGTTCTGTCGGACCTTGCTATCGATTTCTGAGCATAACATGGCGCATTCAGTGGACGCGGGATTCCGTCTCTCTTCTATTCGACCACCGCTGCCCCGCGCCAGTGATGCGCATCGGGCGCTTGAGTAGCAGGGCTGCGCGGAGAGCGATATGGATGGAACGACCAGATTTGCGATTGGCTGCTGGGGTTTTGGCATCGCGTTCTGGATTGTAACAGCGTTTTCGGTCAAACGGACGAGGGAACAGCAGCCACTATCGCATAGGTTGTTTTACTTCGTCTTGACGGCCGCGGCAGCGATCCTCCTGAATGGAAGCGCCAGGATAACCAACTGGAACCGTGCTGTCCTTCCTCACACAGTCGTGATGGGCATTCTGTGCGACTTTCTCTTGTTCGTGGGATTGTTCATCGCCATCTGGGCGCGGAGAACGCTCGGAGGCAACTGGAGTGCGAGGGTGACCTTAAAGGAGAACCACGAATTAATACAGAGCGGCCCATACCGTGTAGTTCGCCATCCCATATACTCAGGGTTGCTGTTGATGATCCTAGGAACGGCAATACTGACAGGCCAAGTGGGCGGTTTTGTCGTTCTGGCGTTTTGCTGTTGTGGGCTTTGGGTGAAGCTGCGGCGGGAGGAGCATTGCTGACCAAACACTTTCCCGAGTATTCCGAATACATGCGCCGCACAAGAGCACTGGTGCCGTTCGTCTTATGATGGGAGCCGCAGCAAGAGTTCTGCGTCCGGCTTCATCCGGAACAGTTATGACACCACCCAAGTCGCGTCTGCCAAGGCCCGGTGAATGAGGTTCCATAGAAAGGAATAGGGTATTTACCCCATTCTGGGCGCTCCGGGCTTCCTCATATCCGTGGGGCGTGCCTTCCCATTTGGAAACTCTTTTCGCGGACGAAACGCGTCGAAACCCGTACCCGCCGTACGAACAACTGCGCAGCCACACACCAAAGATCCAACCACGGGCTTATGGGTGGCGCTGAGCTACGACTCAGTCAAACGTGTTCCTAACGATCACGAACTCTTCAGCTCACGGCTTGGCCCAGCGTTTTGGGTGATCTTTCTCGACCTGCCAAAGCACATGAAACTGCGCGCGCTCATCTCGCAGGCATTCACGCTGAAGTCGATATAGAAAAAAGCACACACGTTAAGTTCTTTTTGTTTTTCGGCGGCCCGCCCATGTAAAATATTTTCCACGAATCCAGCCTGCCGGCTTCAAAATCAATAACGCGAGGGCGTGTTGCCTCATGGGAAAATGTTACCGGGTGACGGCTAAATTGAGGAGGTCGTTGCCTCAAGATAAATGTTACCGGGTGTTTGTTAATTCATTTGATCAATTTGGAAAGGAGAAGGTCCGT
>Ga0157375_10000073_pt1 | contig 105972 bp, 91 predicted proteins | sample M35metaG_FD_115311 | JGI IMG/M metagenome (GOLD analysis project Ga0157375, IMG submission 115311) | Miscanthus rhizosphere microbial communities from Kellogg Biological Station, Michigan, USA - M3-5 metaG | ecosystem: Host-associated > Plants > Roots > Rhizosphere > Soil | place: USA... | reverse complement strand
TGTAGGGGCACGATTCAACATAACCGGGTGCCCTTTCAATATATTTTCAAGAATATCCCAAACAACGGCTTCCTTGCGATCCACCAGTTTCCTGGCGCTCTTTACCGTTTTTACGATACCTCTTTCAATCAATTTGCGAATGATGAATGGCTTGAACAACTCAGCTGCCATATCTTTCGGCAATCCGCACTCATGCAATTTCAATTCAGGACCTACCACGATTACAGAACGACCGGAATAGTCAACACGTTTACCAAGCAGGTTTTGACGGAAACGTCCCTGTTTACCCTTCAACACATCACTCAAAGATTTCAAAGCGCGACCACCTTCAGCCTTTACCGCATTTGATTTACGGCTATTGTCGAAAAGTGAATCGATGGCTTCCTGCAGCATACGCTTTTCGTTACGCAGGATCACTTCGGGCGCCTTAATCTCCAACAAACGCTTCAAACGGTTGTTGCGGATAATCACGCGGCGATAGAGATCGTTCAGGTCAGAAGATGCAAAACGACCACCATCCAGGGGAACAAGTGGACGAAGCTCCGGCGGAATCACCGGGATATATTGCATCACCATCCATTCAGGACGGTTTTCAATGCGTGTATTGGCTTCGCGGAAAGACTCCACCACACTCAAACGTTTCAGCGCATCGGCCTTGCGTTGCTGTGAGGTTTCTGTTGCTGCTGCATTACGGAGGCTGAAGCTCAGTCCGTCGAGGTCGATGCGACCCAACAGATCATGAACGGCTTCTGCACCCATCTTCGCGATAAACTTGTTGGGATCATCATCAGGCAGGTACTGGTTGTCTTTCGGCAGGGTTTCCAGAATTTCCAGGTATTCTTCTTCCGTCAACAGATCATTTACATTCTGATTTTTGTCTGCGCGGATACCCGGTTGGATAACCACGTATCTTTCATAATAAATAATGGTCTCGAGTTTTTTCGAACTCATACCCAGCAGGTAGCCGATCTTGTTAGGGAGCGACTTAAAATACCAGATATGCACAACGGGCACCACCAGTTTGATGTGACCCATTCTTTCCCTGCGCACTTTCTTCTCGGTAACTTCCACACCGCAACGATCGCATACGATACCCTTGTAGCGGATACGCTTATACTTACCGCATGCGCATTCATAGTCTTTAACCGGACCAAAAATCCGCTCGCAGAACAAACCATCTCTTTCAGGTTTGTAGGTGCGGTAGTTGATCGTTTCAGGCTTCAATATTTCACCATAAGATCTTTCCAGGATAATATCCGGAGATGCCAGTCCAATTGTAATCTGCGAAAAATTGGACCTGGGGCGGTTTTCTTTTTTGATAGCCATATTATAGTTAATATGAGTTTTAAGATGTAAGTACTGATTTCGGATTGTGGATTGTTGATTGTGGATGAACATTAGTTTCTGCATCATCCACAATCAACAATCCACAATCCACAATCTTATTCAAATTTCAGATCAAGCCCCAATCCCCTCAGTTCATGCACAAGCACATTGAAGGATTCGGGTACACCAGCGCGAGGAATGTTATCACCCTTCACGATGGCCTCATAAGTTTTGGCGCGACCGATGATGTCATCACTCTTAATGGTAAGCAATTCCTGCAGGATGTTGGATGCACCGTATGCTTCGAGTGCCCAAACTTCCATTTCACCGAAACGCTGACCACCAAACTGCGCCTTACCACCTAACGGTTGCTGGGTAATAAGACTGTACGGTCCGATAGAACGCGCGTGCATCTTATCATCCACCATGTGGTGCAGCTTGATCATATAGATAATACCAACCGTTGCCTTTTGGTCGAAGCGGTCACCCGTTTCACCATCATACAGGTACGTATGACCGAAGGAAGGCAATTCTGCTTTCACGATATAATCTGCGATCTCTTCCTTAGTAGCACCGTCGAAAATGGGCGTAGAGAATTTCACACCCAGTTTCTGACCAGCCCAACCGAGAACGGTTTCATAGATCTGGCCCAGGTTCATACGGCTCGGTACGCCCAGCGGGTTCAACACAATGTCAACCGGTGTGCCGTCTTCCAGGAAAGGCATGTCTTCTGCACGAACGATCTTGGCCACAATACCCTTGTTACCGTGACGTCCTGCCATCTTATCTCCCACTTTCAACTTACGCTTCACAGCTAGATAAACTTTGGCAAGTTTCAATACACCGGCAGGCAATTCATCACCGATGGAGATATTGAATTTCTCCCTCTTGTAGCGGCCCAGTTCCTCATTGTATTTGATGCTGTAGTTATGCAGCAGCGTGTTGATGAGATCATCAGCTTTCGCATCAGCACTCCATCCCAGCGGGTTCACGTTTTGGTAATCAATGCCGGCAAGGTTCTTCGCGGTAAACTTCGCACCCTTTCCAATCAACACTTCGCCGAAGTTATTGGACACACCCGCAGACGCTTTGTCTTTCAACAATACCTGCAGTTTGCCAATCAATACATCCAGCAATTCCTTTTCGTTGTTCTCGTGAACCTTCTCCAGTTTTTCGAGAGAAGCTTTCTCACGAACCTTAGCATTCTTATCTTTCTTCGCGCGCTGGAACAATTTCTTGTCGATCACTACACCTTCCGTTCCTGATGGAGCTTTCAGTGAAGCGTCCTTTGCATCTCCGGCCTTGTCACCGAAGATGGCGCGGAGCAGTTTTTCTTCCGGTGTAGGGTCAGATTCACCTTTAGGCGTGATCTTACCGATGATAATATCACCTTCCTTTACGTGTGCACCAATCCTGATCACACCATTTTGGTCGAGATCTTTGGTGGCTTCTTCAGATACGTTTGGAATATCCGGTGTCAGTTCTTCTTCACCCAGCTTCGTGTCGCGAACTTCCAGTTCAAATTCTTCAATATGGATTGAAGTGAAGAGATCTTCACGTACAATCTTTTCGTTGATTACAATGGCGTCTTCGAAGTTGTACCCTTTCCATGGCATGAACGCCACTTTCAGGTTACGGCCCAATGCCAGTTCACCATCTTTTGTTGCATAACCCTCAGTAAGAAAATCGCCTTCCTTCACGCGCTGTCCTTTCTTCACAGCAGGTTTCAGGTTGATGCAGGTGGCCTGGTTGGTCTTGACAAACTTGGTGAGTTTATAAACCTTCAGGTCTTCTTCAAAGCTTACCAGCTTCTGCGTTTCATTTCTTTCATAGCGAACATGAATCTCGTTGGCGTCAACAAATTCAATGGCGCCCTCACCTTCTGCGTGGATCTGGATGCGCGCGTCGCGGGCAGCCTTGCCTTCCAGACCAGTACCTACTACAGGCACTTCAGGACGGATCAGCGGAACAGCCTGACGTTGCATGTTTGACCCCATGAGCGCGCGGTTGGCATCATCATGTTCAAGGAAGGGAATCAGCGAAGCACTCAAACCAACAATCTGGTTGGGCGCAACGTCCATAAATTCCACTTCATGTTTATCCAAAATCGGGAAGTCACCAGTTTGACGGCTCTTCACCTTTTCCTCTACAAAATTTCCTTTCTCATCCAGGGGCGCATTTGCCTGTGCGATCTTCGCGATGTCCTCTTCTTCGGCGCTCAGGAAGGTGATCTTTTTCATTTCCACCTTTCCATCTTCCACTTTCCTGTAAGGCGTTTCGAGAAAGCCCATCTCATTGATCTTCGCGTGTACGCAAAGCGTTGAGATCAGTCCGATGTTCGGACCTTCAGGCGTTTCAATGGTACACAGACGGCCATAGTGACTATAGTGCACGTCACGAACCTCGAAGCCTGCACGTTCACGGCTCAAACCACCGGGCCCCAGTGCAGAGATCCTGCGCTTGTGCGTGATTTCGCTCAAGGGGTTGGTTTGGTCGAGGAACTGTGAAAGTTGCGATGTACCAAAGAATGAGTTGATCACGGAAGAAAGCGTTCTTGCGTTGATCAGGTCAACCGGTGTGAACACCTCGTTGTCCCTCACATTCATCCTTTCGCGAATGGTACGCGCCATACGCGCGAGACCCACACCGAACTGAGCATACAATTGTTCTCCCACGGTGCGTACGCGACGATTGCTCAGGTGATCGATGTCATCAATTTCAGCCTTACCGTTGGTGAGACGCACGAGATACTTGATGATCTCAATGATATCTTCCTTCGTCAATACTTTATGATCCAGCGGATAATTTAATCCGAGCTTGCGGTTAATCTTGTAACGGCCAACTTCGCCAAGGTCATAGCGCTTATCACTGAAAAACAGTTTGTCAATAATACCCCTCGCTGTTTCATCATCCGGAGCATCAGCACCACGTAACTGGCGATAGATGTGCTGAACGGCTTCCAGTTCAGAGTTTGAAGTATCCTTGTTCAGTGTGTTATAGATGATGGCATAGTCGCCACTTACTTCTTCTTTCTGAATGAAAACGCTCTTCGCCTCCATCTCGGTGATCAGCGTGATGGCCTCTTCATCCAGCACGGTATCGCGCTCCAGCACGATTTCATTTCGCTCGATTGATACGACTTCACCGGTATCTTCATCTACAAAGTCTTCAACCCAGGTGCGCAGCACGCGTGCAGCGAGGCGCTTACCGAGGTATTGAGTCAGGTGCTTTTTATCTGTCTTCACTTCATCGGCCATGCCGAAGAGTTGCAGGATATCGCGGTCGGTTTCAAAACCAATTGAGCGAAGAAGTGTTGTTACAGGGAATTTCTTCTTACGATCGATGTACGCATACATCACGTTGTTGATGTCTGTAGCAAACTCCATCCACGCGCCCTTGAAGGGAATAACGCGGGCAGAATAAATCTTTGTTCCGTTCGGGTGAATAGACTGACCGAAGAACACACCCGGCGAACGGTGTAATTGTGAAACCACAACGCGCTCGGCGCCGTTGATCACAAATGTTCCGCGCGGTGTCATGTAAGGGATGTTTCCCAAAAACACATCCTGCACGATGGTCTGGAAATCCACGTGTTCTTCATCGTTACAGCTTAAGCGCAATTTCGCTTTGAGCGGAACGGCGTAGGTAAGACCTCTTTCAATACATTCGTCGATCGTGTAGCGGGGAGGATCAACGAAATAATCAAGGAATTCAAGAACGAAGATGTTTCTTGTGTCGGTGATGGGAAAATTTTCCTTGAATACCTTAAACAAGCCCTCGTTATTACGCTTGTCGGGGGTTGTTTCTAATTGGAAAAAGTCTTTAAATGACTGAATCTGGATCTCCAGGAGGTCCCTCGCGTCAGCCAGGTGTTTGATCTTTCCGAAATCTACTCTTTTGTGTGCAGCAACTTTTGTAGAAGACATACTGATTAAAGTGCTTTTTGAGTGACAGACGTACAATACAGTTTCACCCCTGTCGGATGATTCAACAGAAACAATTCTTTTTCAATCATTTATGATTGTAATGAAACGTCAAAATATATTAGGCCTAAATTAAAGGATGGCAAAGGTACGAAATATAGCTTTACAAACAATGGATCAGGGAATTTTTGTGGACGACCAAATTCTCCCCAAAAAAAGGAGTTTTTGCTCATTTTAAGCCTTTTATGCCTGTTGAAATTCTACACAAAAAGGCCCCGACACGCTGTGTCGGGGCCTCAAATATGTTCTTTTCGGAACAATTACTGGATTTCTACATCAGCACCGGCTTCCTTCAGTTTGTTAGCCAGTTCATCAGCTTCTCCCTTTGTAACGCCTTCCTTGATCGGCTTTGGAGCGCCGTCAACCAGGTCTTTGGATTCTTTCAATCCCAAACCGGTCAATTCTTTCACCACTTTCACTACAGCGAGCTTGTTGGGACCGCCGCCTTTCAGAACCACGTTGAACGCAGTCTTTTCAGCGGGAGCTGCTGCTGCACCACCATCACCTGCTGCAACAACAACGGCTGCTGCTGCGGGTTCAATGCCGTACTCGGATTTCAATACATCGGCTAGTTCCTGCACCTGCTTAACGGTGAGGCCTACCAGTTGTTCTGCTAATGCTTTTACGTCTGCCATTTGATTTAATTTTTTCCGCCTTCAGTGTTCCTCGCGGAACTCCGGCGGAGGGTTTTAAAAAAATTTGCCACTTGTCCCGGGCCGGGGATTTTATGAAGTAGTCCCAACCTCTCGGTTGAAACCAATCTATCGCTTATTCAGCGGGTGCAGCTTCCGCACCAACACCTTCTTTTTCTGCTTTGTTCAACAATGCAGCAAGTACACGCTTCGCGGGTGACTGCAACAGTCCGATCACCTCACCGATCAATTCGTTCTTCGTCTTAATCTGCGTGAGCGCCTTCAGGCTATTATCACCCGTATAGATTTCACCATTGATGAAAGCGGCTTTCAAAACCGGCTTCTCCCCCTTGATGCTCTTGCGGAATGAACTAATGATAAGCGCAGGATCTTTTGGATTCTCGGTAAACATCAAGGCAGTCACCTTGTGCAGAGAATCATACACGCCCGCATACTTTTCACTGTCCAGCGACTCCAATGCTTTCTTGATGAGGGTGTTCTTTGCCACCTTCATTTCCACATGCTTGTCAAAGCACGCGCGACGCAACTTGACTACCTGTTCAACCGTCAGCGCTTCCGTATCGGTAACGTAGAAGTTATTGTATTGAGAGAACTTGCCCTTGAGGAGCTCGATCACTTCATTTTTTTGGTCTTTTGTCATGACGCTAATTTTATATCGATCCGCCTGCGGCGGACTGAATTTGAATTAATGATTTTAGTGCACAAAGTTTTTGGTATCGATCGAAATACCCGGACTCATCGTGCTGGCCATTGAAACACCCTTCAGGTAAATACCTTTTGCGGAAGAAGGTTTCAGCTTGATCACAGCATTGATCAGTTCCTGGCTATTCTCGGCGATTTTTTCAGCACCGAAGGAAACGCGCCCTATGGATGCGTGGATGATACCGGCCTTGTCTACTTTAAAGGCGATCTTACCACCTTTAACCTCATTTACGGCACCGGCCACATCGTTCGTCACGGTTCCGGTTTTGGGGTTGGGCATCAGGTTACGTGGACCCAGCACCTTACCCAGTTTACCAATCTTCGGCATCACAGAAGGCGTAGCGATGATCACATCTACATCAACCCAACCGCCTTCAATCTTTTGAACAAATTCATCCAGCCCAACGAAATCAGCGCCGGCATTCTTTGCTTCGGTCTCTTTTTCCGGAGGACAAAGCACCAGTACTTTTTTCGTTTTACCCGTACCGTGAGGGAGGGTTACCGTACCACGAACAGCCTGATCGGCCTTCTTGGGGTCAACACCCAAACGGATGTGCAGGTCAACTGAACTATCGAATTTAGCTGTATTAACTTCTTTAACGAGTGAAGAGGCATCCTTCAGCGAGTAAACTTTTGCTTTTTCTATCTTGGCCTCTGCAGATTTTCTTTTTTTGGAGATTCCCATGTCATTCCGATTTTAGAAGGTGAATGATTAATTATCCCAGGGGGCTTTACCATCAACAGTAAGTCCCATGCTCCTTGCCGTTCCAGCTACCATACGCATAGCGCTCTCAACGGTGAAGCAGTTCAGGTCCGCCATCTTGTCTTTCGCGATAGCTTCAACCTGGCTCCAGTTTACCTTACCAACCTTGGTGCGGTTGGGTTCCTTGGAGCCACCCTGAATCTTCGCAGCTTCCATCAGTTGAACAGCCGCAGGTGGCGTCTTAATGATGAAGTCGAAAGACTTGTCAGAGTAAACTGTGATAAGTACGGGCAGAACCTTGCCCATTTTATCCTGGGTCCTTGCATTGAATTGCTTGCAGAACTCCATGATGTTGATACCCTTGGAACCGAGGGCCGGTCCGATGGGGGGTGCAGGATTGGCCTGGCCACCCTTGCATTGCAGCTTTACAAAGCCGGTGATTTCTTTTGCCATTTTTCAACAATTTTTGGTGTTAGCGATCTGCCCTGGGGCCGATCTCCCAAATGAATCATTCTTCTTCTAAAGAACTTTTTGGGACGGCAAAGGTAGGGGGTTTTTTCGAAATTCACAAGGAATTTGGGGGATCAGTTAACCGGTTAATCAGCTAACCAGTTTACCAGTTGATTGGTTGAATAGTTGAACCGTTGAATCGTGTGCGGGTAACTTCAGAACTGGTAAACTGATTAACCGGTTAACTGATCAACGCACTTGCAAAATTCAGCAATCGAAAAAGACTGTGAAGAGTGAAAAAAATGTGCGCACACTATTTTTAATATTGATCGATAATACCTAATTTTCAAATCAGTTACTACACATTACAAACTCAAAATCTCCACTACTATGGCCAAAGCGAAAAAGAAAGCCGCAAAAAAAGCAGTTAAAAGAGCAGTCGTTAGACGGGCTGTTAAGAAAGCTGCTAGAAAGAAGGTTGCAAAGAAGGCAATCAAAAGAGCAGTTGTAAAAAAAGCTGTGAAAAAGAGAGTTGTTAAGAAAGCAGTTAAAAGAGCAGTTGTAAAAAAAGCAGTTAAGAGAGCTGTTGTAAAAAAAGCGATCAAAAGAGCAATTGTGAAAAAAGCGATCAAACGCGCTTTAGTGAAGAAGGCCATCGCTGGTCAACTGCCGGGCGCATCTACGCTTCCTTTTGCGGACTCAAGCTCTTCCGATTCCAACGATTCAGGAAGTATGTAAGGTCCTTTGCCAAAAAAATTTACATAAGAAGGCACCGCCTGTTGCGGGGCCTTTTTTTATTTCATATGTTCAATAAAACTTCGTCTATACTTATCCGTTATACATCCAGTCTTGCGCATTTTCACCTTTCACATTTTACCTTTTACGCTCTGACGACGCCCTCACCATCAACGTAGGCGCCAGCGTATGCTGATGTTGTTTGCGCGGCTTCTTGCTGAGCTGGCCAATGAGCATATCCACCGCCATCCGGCCGATTTCCGTGATGGGCTGACTGATTACGGTTATGGCGGGCGTATAAAGTCGGAAGAGATCGTGATCGTCAAAAACGACCATGCCCATATCCTCCGGGAGGCGCAAGCCGAGAGAACGCAGGCTTTCCAGCCCGTAAATACCCAGGTAATTGGTGGTAAAAAACAGCGCATCGGGCCTTGGTTCGTGTTGCAGGAACTCGCTGATGCGACTAACCGCCTCCTGCCTTGCAGCATCGAATGGGATCCGCAGGAGGCTATTCTTGCGAATCGGTTGCCCCTGGTCCTTCAAAGCGTCCGCGTAGCCACGGTAGCGCTCCTTCATTTGCACCTGCTCCTGGCTAATGGTGATAAGTCCAACATTCTTATATCCCTGGGCAACCAGGAAGGACACCGCTTCATGAGCACCTCCGTAATTGTCAACCGCCACATAAGACGTATCATAGTCGGGGAAATAGCGATCGATCAATACCAGGGGTTTTTTTTGCCGGACGAGAAGTTCAATGTCCTTCTTCAATTCGATGGTGGGCGTTATGATGAAGCCGTCCATCTGCCGGTATTCAAGCATTTTGAGCAGTTCACGGGCCCTTGTCTCATTGTTCTCCGTGCTGCAGTACATAAGCTTGTAGCCGTGTTTATCGGCTTCGTCTTCGATGACCTTTGCCAGGCTTGCAAAAAATGGATTGGAAATGTCTTCAACCATCAGGCCAACGGAATGCGTCTTGCCCGTCCTCAGTCCGCGCGCGACCTGATTGGGTGTGTAATTCAGCTTCCTCGCGATCTTTTCAATTCTACTCACCAACTCTTTGCTGATTCTTTTTTCCTCGGCCTTGCCATTTAAAACGAAGGAGATGGTAGTGGTGCTGACGCCGGCTAGCGCAGCTATATCTTTTATAGAAGCGTTCTTCATTTCTATGGAGCAATCGTTTTACAAGCGTACAGAATTTTTTTTGAATCCCAAACCTGAACCGACAAGCAATTTCCTAATAGAAGGAAATATGCTTATTTTTTCAGTCCAAAATCAGTTTACCATGAAACGGTATTGTCTCGCGCTTGATCTCAAAGACGACGAGCGCCTAATTGCGGCTTATGAAAATTACCACAAGGCCGTATGGCCCGAGATTATAGAAAGCATTCGCGCCTCGGGGATCAATGCCATGCAGATTTACAGAACGGGCAACCGGATGTTTATGATCATGGAAACGCGCGATCATTTTTCATTTGCCAACAAGGCAGCAATCGATCTGGCTAGTTCGAAAGTGCAGGAGTGGGAAAAGCTGATGTGGAAATTTCAACAGGCGTTGCCCTGGGCGAAGGATGGAGAAAAATGGGTCTTGATGGACAAAATATTTGAACTACCTTAATAACCAAAACTGCTTATGATTCCAAGCCCGGCGAAGGGTTCAGCAAAGAAATACACCACACCCGTTATCCTCGTAATCAGCCTGTTTTTCCTCTGGGCGCTACCTTCGAACTTACTGCCGATCCTCATTCCACACTTGAAAAAGGCCTGCAAACTCAACGTTTTTCAGTCCTCCTTCGTGGATTCTGCTTACTGGATCGCCTATTTTACCATTGCTATTCCCGCCGGATATGTTGCCAAAAAATTCAGCTATAAAATCACCATTATTGTGGGTCTGCTTTTGGCCGCCGCAGGAGCATTTCTTTTTTTTCCGGCTGCCGAAAGCAGGATCTATGCATTTTTCCTGGTGGCATTGTTCATGGTGGCCAGTGGGATGACCTTCCTCGAAACGTCGGCGAATCCCTACATGACCGTTCTCGGCGACCCTGCCACGGGCGCGCAGCGACTGAATTTCGCACAGGCCTTCAACGGCCTGGGCGCGGTAATTGCGTCCATGTTTTTAAGCAAGCTGATCATCACGCCTCACGATGTTAAAACGGATGATGAGTTGAAGGTGATGAGTCCGACCGATATTGACAGTTACTACTCAACACTATTTCACAACGTGAAGTTGCCTTATATGCTGTTGGGCACCTTGTTGCTGATCGCGGCGTTGATGTTTTTGCTTACGAAATTTCCCTCGCAAGCTAAGTCTGGCAAGCCTTTCACCCTGAAGTTGGATGTAAGCCGGTATCCTAACCTGGTGTGGGGGATTGTAGCGCAGTTCTTTTATGTGGGCGCCCAGGTTTGCGTTTCAAGCTTTTTTATTTTGTATACAGAAAAGGCTGGCGGCATGAGCCAATACGAAGCAACCACTTATTATGCATTTCTGTTGCTGCCCTTTGCAGCCGGTCGTTATGTGGGCACCTTCCTGATGAAGTATGTGGCGCCGCAACGACTGTTGATGTTTTATGCATTGGCCAATATCCTGCTTATGACCATCATCGTCTTTGTAGGCGGCAGGATTTCCATTTTCACATTCTATGGAGTAGAATTTTTTATGAGCATCATGTTCCCCACGATTTTTTCTTTGGCCATCAAGGACCTTGGGGAAAAGACCGAAGTTGCGAGTTCTTACGTCGTTATGGCGATCCTCGGGGGCGCCTTTTTCCCTCCCCTACTGGGACGCATAACCGATGCGACGGGGAATATCCAGATGGGCTATTTGATTCCCCTGCTTTGTTTTATTCCCGTGTTTTATTATGGCTGGAAGGGGCATAGGGTGAAGGTTGTACAGGAAGACGTGATAGAGAAGGTGGGATATAATGTCTAGATTTTGGATTGTGGATTTTAGATTTTGGATAAAGATTTTAGTCAATGGATCTGGGATCGTGGTTGGATTTTAGATTTTCTGCCTGGATCTTACTTCTAACGTCTAAAATCATTATCCAAAATCTAAAATCCACAATCTAAAATCTAAAAAAAATCCCCTGCCGGAAACCGACAGGGGAAAAAAATATATTCTATCTGATCAGGCTATCTTTTCTACCTGCATATAGTTCAGCTCTACTGGTGTAGCCCTTCCGAAGATCTTCACCTGAACTTTCAATTTCTTCTTTTCATCATTCACTTCCTCAATCACACCATTGAAGTCATTGAACGGACCATCAATGATCTTGATGGTTTCACCCACGATAAAGGGTTCACTCATGGTCATACCACCCGCATCGCTCATTTCGTCAACCTTACCCAGCATCTTGTTCACTTCCGCCTTACGAAGCGCAATGGGGTTGTCTTTGCCCAGAAAATGAATCACACTGGTCGTATTCTTAACCGTGTTGATGATATCGTCGTTCAATTTGCCATGTTCAACCTCAATCATCACATAGCCGGGATAGAAGTTTCTTTCGCGCATCACTTTCTTTCCATTCTGCACTTTATAAACCTTTTCCACCGGGAGGAATACCTGCTTAACAGATTTGCCCCAGTCACTACGTGAAATTTCCTTATCAAGGTATTCTTTTACCTTTTTCTCCTTGCCGCTCACAACACGCAGCACGTACCATTTGGTCTCTTTCGAGTCCTTGGTTTCCTGGCCTTCCTGAGTTACTGCTTCCATTAGTTTAAGAATGAGTAGAATAATTTCAATAATGAATTACTTCCAAGGTCCATCAGGTAAACAATCGCCGTAATTACGATAGTGGCCACCAGCACGATCATGGTAGACTGCTGCAACTGCTCCCAGGTGGGCCAGCTCACTTTTTCCATCAATTCATGATAGGAATCTTTGAAGTATGCTGATATTTTGTTCATATGATACTTTAGAATTTTGAGATATTGGGTATTAGGTATTAGGTATTGGGAAATGCTACCAATACCTAATACCTAATTCCAATTACCGATTTCAAGGCACGGGCACTAGGATTCGAACCCAGATCGAAGGTTTTGGAGACCTTAATTCTACCATTGAACTATGCCCGTAGAAAGCTAAAAGCTATCCGCCTGGTGGCGGACAGCTTTTAGGAATATGTTGCAAATATAGGAAATTTCCTTTTGCAAAGACCATTTGCCGATTACCTCATACCTTTTGGATATCAGGCCATTGGCGCTGATCAGGTCTTATTTCAAAATATCTGTAACCTGTCCGGCACCTACCGTACGACCACCTTCGCGGATGGCGAATTTCAGACCTTTTTCCATGGCGATGGGTTGGATCAACTTCACCACGAGAGAGGTGTTATCACTAGGCATTACCATCTCAGTACCTGCAGGCAGCTCAACTTCACCTGTTACGTCTGTGGTACGGAAATAGAATTGAGGACGATACTTATTGAAGAATGGCGTGTGACGACCACCTTCTTCTTTGCTCAATATGTATACTTCGCACTTAAATTCTGTATGCGGAGTGATTGAAGCGGGTTTGCAGATTACCATACCCCTGCGGATGTCTTTCTTCTCAATACCACGGAGCAACAGACCTGCGTTATCTCCAGCTTCTCCTTCATCCAACAACTTCTTAAACATTTCAACACCAGTTACCGTTGAAGTCAGCGGAGCAGGGATCAGACCTACGATTTCTACACCGTCACCCACTTTGATCCTGCCTCTTTCAATACGACCGGTGGCAACAGTACCACGACCTGTGATTGAGAATACGTCTTCTACAGACATAAGGAAGGGTAAATCAACCGGGCGGGGAGGAAGAGGAATATAAGTATCTACTGCGTCCATCAGTTGATCAACTGCCTTAACCCATTTTTCTTCTCCTGCCAGTGCGCCGGTAGCAGAGCCCTGGATGATCGGTGTATTATCGCCATCAAAGCCATAGTAAGTGAGCAATTCGCGAATTTCCATTTCAACCAGCTCGAGCAATTCGGGATCATCAACAAGGTCAACCTTGTTCATGAATACCACGATGCGGGGAACACCAACCTGGCGAGCCAGCAGAATGTGTTCTTTTGTTTGAGGCATAGGACCATCAGTAGCCGCAACCACCAGAATCGCACCGTCCATTTGGGCGGCACCAGTGATCATATTCTTTACATAGTCGGCGTGACCAGGACAATCCACGTGAGCATAGTGACGCAACTTCGTCTGGTACTCCACATGCGCTGTGTTGATTGTGATACCCCTCTCTTTTTCTTCGGGAGCAGCATCGATTTCATCATACTTTTTAGCTTCAGCCATCCCTCTGCTTGCGAGAATAGAAGTGATGGCAGCAGTTAATGTGGTTTTTCCATGGTCTACGTGACCAATGGTACCGACGTTAACGTGGGGTTTGTCCCTTTTGAAGGTCTCTTTTGCCATTTTATTTGTTTTTTATTGTAGTTAAAATAAAGCTTCGAGCAATGAGCAGAAAGCCATAAATTTTTTAAACATGTTTGATATCCACTTGAGCCGTTGATGAGAATTGAACTCACGACCTCTTCCTTACCAAGGAAGTGCTCTACCACTGAGCTACAACGGCTTGTCGGAGTTGACGTTTACCGTTGCCGGTTTGATCAATAATATCCCGGACTTCCTCCCTGTCAACTTTTTCCTGAGCGGGAGACGAGGCTCGAACTCGCCACCTATAGCTTGGAAGGCTATCGCTCTACCAAATGAGCTACTCCCGCTTTTACCCGCCGAAGCCCCGGCGAAGGCGGGGTTAACCGCAATCCTGGCGTAGGCGAGTTAGTTATATGAAAAGAACTTTTTCTGTTTCTACCTGCCTTCGTCCCGACCTCCGGTACGGGACTATAGCGGGCGATGTGGGCAGGAGTGGATTCGAACCACTGAAGTCGAAAGACAGCGGATTTACAGTCCGCCCCATTTGGCCGCTCTGGAACCTGCCCTTCAAAATTTCCAATCGCAGTATCCGATTCCAAAGTCACGGATTCAGTTCCGCCTTCGCAAGGGCTTCGGCGGATCAATTTGGAATTTTGATACTGAGCCAGAGAAGGGACTCGAACCCCCGACCAGCTGATTACAAATCAGCTGCTCTACCAGCTGAGCTACTCTGGCAATCTGGTTGAAATCTAAGTCTGCAAAGAACTTCACGCCCAAACACACGATTCTACCGTGTTTTTTGGGAAGGCAAAGGTAATGCAAATCTTTTAATGCAAAAATTTTGGGTGGGAAATTTTTGACTGCAAAACACAGAGTCTCAATAGGATTTCCGGGAAATAAAAAACCCCGACACAAAGTGTCGGGGTTATGCTAAGCAGCTTGTTTTTCTTTTTTCTTCTTGATTTGTGTTATAATGGAATCAAGCGCGGTGTCGAATGATTCCTCAAATGATTTGGAAGATTGTTTTACAAAAAATTCACAACGCGGGATAGAAACCTTAATCTCAGCAATCTTGTCTTTGATCTGGTGTACCACATTATCCAGCTTCAGGTAAACATCAATTTTGGTGATTCGTTCGTGAAAACTGTTGAGCTTTCTGATCTTTCTGTTGACGTGCTCAATCAATTTGGTATCGGCATTAAAATGCACTGTCTGAATGTTTACGTTCATAGCAACTCAATTTAATTCAGTTAACAATAAATAAAGAACTTTAAGAAATTACAGGGTGGGTAATGACCTGATTGAAGGTAAGATTTTGACCCCGTTTTTAAAAATTATTTTTTATTGCGCAGCCCGAAAAATATTGAGAAATTGATCAGGCTTTTGGATGCGCTTTACGGTAAACTGATTTCAGTTTTTCAATCGTATTATGCGTATATACCTGGGTGGCTGCAAGACTGGAATGACCCAACAATTCCTTGACTGCATTCAGGTCGGCGCCATTGTTGGTCAAGTGCGTGGCAAAACTATGACGAAGAACGTGCGGACCTTTGTAGGCAATGGTCGTCACCAAGGATAGATAATGTTTCACCGCGAGATAAACGTATTTGGGATATAACTTCTTCCCCTTGGCGCTCACGAGTACATATTGATCATCATAGTTGTCTAATTGCCCACGCTTGTTTGAAATATAAGAATTGAGCGACTGAGTCAATTCTTCATTCAGCGGTATGATCCTTTCCTTGTTACCTTTTCCCAATACCCTCAGCGTGCGCTTGTGCGAATCAAATTGGTTCGTTTTAATATTGATGAGTTCGCTTAATCGCATTCCGGTACCGTACAGGATTTCCAATACCATGCGATGAGTTCTCCCATCCCAGTCATCCGGGAATTCCATATGCCTGAACAAAGTTTCGGTGTCCTTTTGTTCTACGAATACGGGTAGACGTTTTCCAACCCTAGGTGAAACAATGGTAGACATGGGACTGGTCACCACCAGTTCCTGGCGAAGGAGGAATTTATAGAACGATTTGAGCGTAGAGATTTTACGGTTGATGGAACGGGAACCGATTCCGGCATCTTTAAGGGAGGCAAGCCAGGACCTGATTAGGTAAGATTCAGCTTTTCTGAGCTCTTTACCCAGGCCTTCGGCCAAAATCCAGCTTTGAAATTGCAATAAATCATCCTGGTAGCCCCTGAGGGTATGGGGGGAATATCGCTTTTCAAATTTGAGGTAATCCAGGAAGGCTTGAATATCAACCATTGGGTAGCAAAAAAGATAGCCCTAAGTTAATGAACTCAGGGCTATCTTTTGCATATTCTTACTGGAATGACTTAAGATTCAATCTTTCCGCTGGCGATTTGTTGCTTGTAAATAGCCTTCAGCACCCTTGTGCGCTGCCTTACAGAAGGCTTCATGTATGACTGACGCTCTCTCAACTGAAGCAATACTTTTGCTTTTTCGAACTTTTTCTTGTACTTCTTCAGCGCTTTGTCGATGTTTTCGCAGTCTTTAGAATCAATAATGAGCATAATTTAATACCTCCTTTTGGGGACTGCAAAATTAAGGCAGGTTGCTGAAAAAACCAAATCTTCTCGCTATAATTGGTATTAGGGTATTAGGTATTGGGTATTAGGGAAGAAGGGATTCGTTTGCAGTATTCCGTATACCGTATACCGTTTACCATATTCCGCATACCCAATACCTAATACCCAATACCCAATACCTAAAATCTTATATTGCGCCCATGTTTACCGGCATCATAGAGGCCAACGGCAGAATCGAAAAAATCGAGGAAAAAGGCACCAACAGGAGCTTTTGGGTCAGTTCAGTACTGGCACCCGAACTCAAAATCGATCAAAGTCTTTCACATAATGGAGTTTGCCTTACGGTTGAGTCAGTCAACGGCAATCAGCATCGTGTTACAGCAGTCCAGGAAACGCTGGCCAAAACCAGCCTGGGCAGCTGGAAAACTGGCCATCTTATTAACCTTGAGCGATGCCTTCAAATGAATGGCCGCCTCGACGGCCACATCGTTCAGGGCCACGTTGACACGGTAGCCACCCTGAAAGCAGTGACGGATCAAAATGGCAGTTGGAACTACTCCTTTTCATTCCCCGGGAATTACGCACCGCTGATCATCGAGAAGGGATCTATTTGTGTGGATGGGATCAGCCTCACGGCTTTCAAGGTAGGCCAAGATGAATTCACTGTGACGATCATCCCCTACACCTACGAACATACTAATATCCACTCGCTGAAAGCCGGAAATACCGTCAACCTTGAATTTGACATGGTGGGAAAATACATCGCGAGGCAAAACAGCCTGCTTTCAACACACTAGCGCTATCCATATATCGTTAAAGAAAAACTCTGCTTATTTTTAAAGCCCCATGCCATTGGTTTCGGTTATCATACCAGTCTACAACGAATCGGAAAATATTCCCGAACTCTACCGTGAACTCAAGGCTAATTTACCTCCTCAGCATGAGATTCTCTGGATCGATGACGGTAGCAAAGACGACAGCTTGAGTAGAATCAGCTTGCTGGCCCGCCATGACGGTTCTGTGAAATGCATTTCCTTTTCCAGGAATTTCGGTCACCAGAACGCCATTTTCGCCGGACTCCAGTATGCAAGGGGCGATTGGTTCGTCATCATGGATAGCGATTTTCAACATCCTCCCTCGCTGCTGCCTCAAATGCTGGGAAAACTCAGGGAGGGTTACGACCTGGTTTCAGCAAAACGCAACAAGACTGAAAACATCGGCCTGTTCAAAAAGGCTCTCACCAGTATTTATTATAAACTGATCAATTTCTTATCCGATACCAATATTGAGGAAAATGTAGCCGATTTCCGCGTCTTCAATTCCAAAGTCAAAAACTCGATTCTCCAATTCAATGAGAGGGAATTGTTCCTTCGCGGCATTTTCAGCTGGATCGGGTTCAAAACCTGTTATATCAATTTTGACGCGCCCGCTAGAAGGCACGGCGACAGCAAATATTCTTTCTCAAAAATGTTTCGACTCGGATTGAAAGGAACAACCTCCTTCAGTTTCCGTCCGCTGCGAATTTCACTGATGCTTGGCACCATCGTGTCAGTCGTAGCTTTTATTCTCGCCATCAATTCTGTGATCGCCTATTACCAGGGCCGCACGGTTCCTGGATGGGCTTCGTTAATGGTAGCTGTGGTTTTCCTTGGAGGCATTCAATTGCTGGTAGTAGGTCTGCTTGGTGAATACATTGCAAGCTTGTTTATCGAATCAAAGAAGCGCCCGCTGTTCTTAATTTCAGAGAAGATTAATATTGAGGAGTAATCCCTGCTTCCAATACACCCGCCCATAAGGGAATCCTGAGTGAACCAGGGACCATCGTTGACGCAAATCCCAGCTTAAAATAATCCAGCGTATACCGAAGTGGATATGGCAATGAAACAGGTCTGCTGAAGATTTCATGCGCGTCATCCGACATGTGCAGTTTCTCCGCTGCACGATTAAACAACATACTCGCGCCTTTAACGCTGGGAATGTTCAAATGCTCTCCGGGTAAATAGAAGGGCCACTGCTTTCGCCAGAATTTTCTGCTGAAACTTCCGAAATCCGGCTGCGCAGTATAAACCACGCCGGATTCAGGCTTGGCCAATTTCACCAGTTTGAATGCAAACTTGTCAGGGTGCTGAATGTGTTCCAGCACCGCAAGTGAAAACACCAGGTCGGCCGAATTGGGAAACAACAGGGAGAAATCTGTTTCATTCAAATCCTGCCTGACCCAATTTACATTCTTTACATCCTTCAATAGTGCGGGACATTCGTGGAAATCGACCGCAATACCTTTTGAGTTTGGGAAATTTTCCGAAACTAATTTCGAAAGCTCTCCCGCTCCTGCACCCACATCAACCCAGCTAAATACAGACGAGGAATCAAGATTCCTTTTGCGTCGCTTCAGTGCGCGCTCCAGGCACTGCACATACCAGGCGGTCAACGGATTGCTGCGCCTGCTTTCACGAAGCCTGGGATTGATTCCGCCGTCAAAAGAATGATAAAGCGCAGCTAATTGTTCCGACGTCGGGACCGGGATCGTAACTCCAGAGCCGCAATTCCTGCACAAATAGAAATCAAAAGGGCCATGATCCTTTTTGAAATGATGAAATTGTCGGTTATACATGAGCGACAAGTGATCACTCTCGCAAAAACAACATATTTTTCTTGAATCAGGCATGATCGTACTTGACCGAAAATAATGATTTGTATATTAGTCAGGTTAAAAACCAACATTGAAATTTTTAGCCCATATCAGCGTATCCATCATCCTCGTTCTCCTTCTCGCCTATCTGCCTTTCTCGGGATTTTTATTCGCACTCAAGAATGATGCCTTCACCGCCTACTTTCCGGTGAAACATTTCATGAGTGAAAGTTTACACGCCGGACAATTCCCGTGGTGGAATCCGTATCTCAACTACGGCCTCCCACAGTATGCAGACATGAGCAGCGCATTTTGGAATCCGGTTACCCTCCTTTTCGCAACCACCATCGGATACAATCCCTATACCTATACCCTGGAAGAATTGCTCTATATCCTCCTGGCGGGCATTTTTATGTATAGGCTTTGCTCCTATTGGACTTTGCCCAGGGAAATAAAATTCATCACCGCAATATCTTATGCCTGCTGTGGATTCATCGTTGGCCACCTGCAACACTTTAATTGGATCAGCGGCGCAGCCTGGCTTCCGTTTGCATTCCATGCGTACCTGTTGGCATGTGACAAACCAACGCTTAAGCATATGGTGACAGCCGGACTGGCATTCTACCTTTTCGGCTCATCTGCACATCCCGGATTGCTCATTGGCGCCTTTTACTTCTTTCTTATTGTCTTTCTTGCGAGACTATATGAACTGTTGAGAAGTCATAAACCGGACCTTTCTAAGGTTTTGATGGGACATTTAATCATGTCGGCAGTTTTTCTCCTCATGGGATGGGCAATGTTGATGAGCTGGTCGGAGATTATGCACGAAATGGACAGAGGAACAAGAATCTCACTCGCCGCATCGCAGGTGGGCCCTACTCCCATCTGGAACTGGATTTCATTCCTCCTGCCCTTTAGCATTACCCAGTCGCCTGGGTTTTTCAACAATGATGTTGCGCTGCGAAATGTTTACATGGGATTGCCCCTTTTGATACTACTTTGTTACGCAACGTTTAAAGAAAAATCAAAATGGCAAACGCTCTTTCTGCTTACCGGACTACTCTTTTTCCTTTTATCCATGGGGGGCATTTTTAAACAGCTCGCTTACTATATTTTACCATTTCTTGGTTATGTTCGACTCGACGGTGAATTCCGGATATTCGGATTGTTCTGTTGGATCATTGCGGCAGCCATAGCCATGAAAAAATTCGTGCAAAGCGACTGGAAAATTGACCGTGATCTGAGGCTCATTTATCGGTTGGTTGCGATAACCCTGGTCATTGGAATTGTTGCAGGAATGGTTCGCACCATTCAAACCGACAACGGGATTCTCGCAAATTTTCCATCACGCCAACCGCAGTCCGGTTTTGCCGGGTTTCTTAAGCAAATCGTGGATTCAATACGTTTTCATGACACGCTGATGATCCAGGGATCGATCCAATTGATCTTTTTGTTTCTCACCTGGCGTTCATTCAAAAACAAATCCATCTCTGCGCTGGCAAAAATTGCGGCTGCTGACCTGATCATGGCCACACTACTGAACGTTCCCTTTACGGGAGTGGGACAAACCTCGCTTAAAACGGTAAGCGCAATGGTTTCAAGAGCACCCAAAGGATTTCCAATTCCCGATCTTAAGCCCATTGGGGAGCATTCCACAATTTCCCCGTCAGAAGAAAAGATCATCGGCAATTGGGGATTTTACAACAAGGAAATCGGCAGTCCGGAATTCATGCCATATCCGGTGTTACTAAAATCTACACGAAAGTTTTATGAGTCGCCCGAAAAATCAATCTCCGATCAAAAGGCATTTGCATATTTTGATCATCATGCCACAGAAGATTCAATCTCAATCACCCATTTCCTGCCCGGGCTTTTCGAGTTCAATGTTCGCACCGTTGCGGAAAGAAAATTGGTGTTAAAGCAAAATCAGTTTCGCGGTTGGCAATGCACACTTGATGATAAGGCCGTTGACATAGAAATTGCAGAGGAAAGTTTTATCTCGGTATTGGTACCGCCGGGGAGCCACCATGTTAAATTCGTGTTTGAAAAACCGCTGATGAAAGCAGCGGCCTGGATCAGCCTGATCAGTTTTTGTGCCGGCTTAATCATCCTTTTACTTCCTTCCCCTCCTATCCGCAGAGAGAAATCGTGAACAGGAAGAATTTAAATATCGTCCCGTTTTTTCTTGTTTTGATCCCACTCTTCCTGGTGTTGAACGGCATGAACCAATTTCACGGGTTGGTTAGCGGGAAATCTGCGTTGAGTTTGCTGGCGGTGCTTGTGGCTGCGGTGCTGATTGTTTATTTCTTCATTTCAAAGATGATCAGGAACCAGGCCAAAGCAGCCCTGATGACTGCCTGGTTGGCCGTACTCTATTTGTTCTTTGGAACCATTCACGACGAAATGAAAGAAATTCTTCCTTCCGGAATTCTGTCTTATCGTTATTTTCTTCCTCTCTGGATTCTTTTTGTCATCGCCGGAATTCTTCTGATCAGGCGATCACCGGCTGGCAAAAATGGGTTCAACAGGTATTTGAACATACTTTTTTTTGTGCTCTGTTTGTATGAAGGGAGTCGCATGTTGCTGCGGCGGGAACAAAAAGCCGATTTTTTTCTGCCAACGACAGGCGAGGACAATTTTATTCATGCTGCAACTAAAACCGCCAGGCCAAATATTTATTTGCTGGTATTCGATTCATACCTGAGACCCGATACTTTCCGTGATAAATTTCATGCAGATCAGGAGAACATCGACAGCTTCCTTCACGGCAAGGGCTTTTATGTTTTTTCAAAGTCGAGATCACACTACAACAACACTACGGAATCTCTTTGTTCGGTGCTGAATATGCGCTTGTTGAACAAGGAAGGATATTTCAATAAGATTTCTCCGGATCAGTCTTATCCAACGCATCTGCGATTAATTGAATCCAACAGGTCTTGTGAATTGCTAGACAGCCTCGGATATACAGTCAAAAATGGATCGCTGTTCAACCTGAAAAATCAACCTTCTCCATTTAGACAACCTTATTTGCCTAATAATAAGGCGCTCTTGCTTGAAAAAACCTTGCCCAACAAGTTAGTGCAGGATGTGTTTCCGCTAGAGTGGATTGTAAAATTCAAATTGAGTTTGCTGTACGAACCATATGTATTTGGTGTTCGCAACTACAACCAGTCGGCCGGTGCCTTCCTGGAAAAAGTCCTTTCGGCGCGAGCAACAGGGCCCGAGTTTGTATATAGCCATCTGCTTTTACCTCACGCGCCCTATTATTATGATGGGAATGAAAAAGAAACGGCTCCCTCGCAATTGATGAATCCAGAGAAATATCCCGGGTATTACAAATATGCTGGTGACCAGATCAGGAAATATGTAGACATGATTTTGGAACGGAATGGCGGCAATTCAATCATTGTGGTCATGAGTGATCACGGCATTAAAGATCCTGAAGAAAAGGACAGGGAAATTGAATACAAGAATCTGTTTTCGATCTACTACCCCGACAAGGATTATTCTTCTTTAAATGACTCGATCCAGATTTCGAATACATTCAGATTAATTTTCAACAAGTACTTTGGTCAGCAATATGCCTTAATTCGAGGGTATTAGGTATTAAATATTGGGTGATGGGTATTAGTAGTTCCCAATACCCAATACCCAATACCTTTTATCTCATCAGATACATCTTACCGTATCCCTTATTGAAATATTTATCAGTATCGTCGGCTTCTGACTTATATTTATCCATGCTCTTTCCGTGCAGGCTCGTCACCACCCTGTACAGGTACACACCATTCGCGAGCTTCGCGCCGTACATATCCGTTCCATCCCACTTAAACTCGGTGATATTTCTGCCGATATGTATGGGGCCCAATTCATCCTTGGTAATTTCTCTCACAATCTTACCCGTAATGGTCAGGATTTGAATCTTGATATTCGTCGGTATTTCGCTACCTGTCACGGTAAACACAAATGCCGTAGACGTCGTAAATGGATTCGGATAGTTCAGAAGGTTCGAAATCATCGGCTTGTTGATCACGGTAAAGGTCACCCGATAATCAAGCGATCCGGCCTTATTTCCACTCTTATCCTTACCCGATACCACCAGCTCGTATTCACCGTCTTGCAAAAGTGACGGCAGGAATTCAATCGTTGCGGTGTTTTCTTTTCCGCCCTGCTGCAAGGTGGAAGGTGTAAACCGCATGGTATCCCCATCAAATTTATAAAGATGCTTTGAGCCGTCAGGATAAATCAATTGCACATTCATCAGGGATGTGTCATCCAGTGCCAGGTATCGGCTATCATCCTTCAGCGTGATCAAAACATTGGGCCTCGCCGAAACGATATCCTTATTCAGAATGTGTACTCCGTCAAACGTCACATCCAGCAAAGGATTGAAATTATCCGTGCGGACAAAGAAACTCTTGTAGAGGAAGTTATTGAACATATACTGCTCGGGCTGCGCATAGTCCGGGTTCACATATACAAACATCTGGTTGGCGCCACTATAATCCTTTGTATCGAGCGAATAGGATACGATCAAAGTATCTCCGGCTACCAGAGGCTTCTTCTTCGGCAGCACGATATTGTGCGCCACATTGCTCTTGTCGGTAACGACCATCCGGATAGTCATGCTGTCGAATGCAGTCTCACTGATATTCTTGAAGGCAACGCTGAAATCAAACTTTTCGCCGAGTTCAAGCGTATCCTTACCCTTAAAATATACGTTCGGCGCAATTGAACCTTCGGGCGTCATGTCTGCATTCAGTCTCCAGTATCGCAACTGATTGGGTGTACCATTCACAGAATCCACATTCACCATTTTCAGTTTCAGGAATGGATAGGTCGCCGCGTTAATGAAACTAATGTTGGTATCCTGGGCTGGCCAGATGGTGCCGACGAGGGTCTCATTGCCAAGGTAGTCCTTGCCATAAATGCTCATCACTACACTGTCATGCGTCGGATTCTCGCGGCTGTTGCCCCTCCAATGGAAGGCCTTCCAGGTTTTGGCCGGGCCGAACCAGGGAGATTGCATTTCACCATATTTATCGCGCACGTTAATATCGAAGGTCTCATCGATGTAGCTGCTCTCGGTAGGACCCATGAACTGGTAAATTGGCGTACTCACACTTCCTTTCCTGAAATAGAACAAGAAGGGAAGATTTCTCGTGAATTCATCAATATCGATCAGACCCAGGTTAACAAATTTATGATACAACGATTTTCCAGGTCCATAGAGGGTGGTATCACTCTTCCATTGATCAATAAAGCTCTGGTTGATTCTGCTTGGATCCGGATGTTGCGCAATGCTGAAATTCGTAATCGAAACATACATGCCTTTGGGAATGCTGTCAAGGAAATCCATCATAGCCTTTCTTGATGCAGGCGTATTGTAGAAGAATTCGAACATATTTCGAACCGGCCCCTGGCAGGTAGGATCGGCGCTTCCGAATCGACCCTGACCAGGCGCAACCAGGAAGTTCTGCCAGGGCGTGTAGGTAAGACTATCGTATACCATGATCTGGAAGGTGCTGTATTTGCATCCATACGAGTTGAGGAAGTCATCATCCATCGACACGGTGATCTTGTCGTTGATGAAGTAGGGATAAAGACCTGTCTTAATCCTCAATTTGCGTGCAGTTAGCTGATATCTGAACTCACGATCATCATCCAGCGTGAGCCTGGTGAAATCATTTTTCTTGTATTGATAAAAGTGTGACTGGTTAAACCCAGGCGTACTATTCGATAGATATACAAATGAAGAATTATTCCACAAGTAAGCACCACCCGAAGTTGGTACGGGTGAAACGCGCCAATAATAAACGACGCTGTCACGCAAGGTCAACGATGGGTTGAATTGCAACACGCCGCCGGTGCTGTTGATGGTCTTCGATACCTTCGAAGAAGAGTTGAACAACTCGGTGGTGTCTATTTCCATTACGTAATCCCTCGCTGCACTGAAAGGATTCGCGGCAGATGCGTAGAAATTCGGTGTGGTCGTTGTAATAATCGAATAGTTGAATGGATAGATCGGTCTCGCCTCGTCTTCGATGATGAAGAATTCTTTGGTAAGCGAATTATTGGTCTCCAGTATTTCGTCTACATTATTGTCGACGTCCACAGTTACGGTGATCTTGTTTGTTCCTTTGTCTGTTAAGGGATTGATGGGTACGGTAAGCACAACCGAATCTGCATATTTGATACCGGCAATTTTTTTCCTGATCAGCGTGGTAGAAGTGCCTCCGGGCAGCTCTCTTTTCACTTCTACAAATATTGAATCTTCGATGGCCTTGCCGATATTCAGGAACTTAGCCGTCACCGTAAATCGGTTATCCGCCACCGATACGAAGGCAGGATCGATTTTTACCAATGCGTCTTCAATAATATAATCGGGCTTGGAAGAATAATACATCTTAATAGCAGGATCGCCCTGCAAGGTCATTTGTTCTACATGAAATCTGCTGAAATAATCTCCGATTCCTGTGATGCCCAACATTTCGCCTGCAGCCGACTGCATCACCGCACCGATCGATTTTCCATAATCAGCATTGGCCAGGGCGTCGTAAAAACTGTGGGTATAGATGTTAAGATAGCTTACAATCCCAAAGTGCGTGCTGGCCACGAAGGCGATACTACCCCGCTGATTGGCCAGCGTATATTTTTCTGAAAGGGAGCTGTTACCACTTGCAAAACGCAAACTGTCGAATACATAAAAGTTACCGGCGTTACATCCATTCACCAGAAATACGGGGTATTTTCCCGGGTTGTTGTAGACTTGCGGATCATCCAGGTTAAACTCAAGTGTATTTGCCGACGAGTGACCAAAATAAGTTACCAATCCCAGCCCCTCGGCAAAAAGGTTTTGCAATTGCGAACTCGTAATCTGTTGAATAGAAAATGCCGAATTTTTGGAGAAGGTGTAAACGTTCGCACCCATTAAAGTGTCTTCGAGGACCTGCTTATTCGCCTCCATATATCCAAGGATCACAGCCTGCAAGCTGGGGTCGCTACCACCTATCGCGTGCACCACATTTTTCATCCATGCTTTGCCGGCAATTGTTTGCGCTGACCCGACTGCAGCCTGCTCGTATTCTTTGGTCTTCGTCAGGTATATTTCTACTTCATTTCCAGAAACTGCACCCAGCCTGCCGATCGGGACGGCGGGCAGTGTTTCATAATCATTTGCGGCCAGCAGGTTATCCGACGCCGGATATCCAAATGTCGGCACCAGGTTCAATTTCTCAACACTTGAACTACTTTCATTTTTTCTGTATTCATTGTATGTCACACCCTTACCAATGATAAATACGAACTGCGGCGGACTGGCAAAATTATTTCTCGCGAACTTGATAAAATTCTTGACGGACGAGGGATGCGACTTGATCCCAAATGCAAATTGATCCACCAGCTCCTGCGTTTCATAAATCTTTGCATTAAATCCGCCACCTGCTGGTGAGCTTCTGTATGCGCGATACCTGTCTACGGAGTTGCCACTGGGACCTGAATACAAAAGCGGGTTGCTGATGATCAGGTAATTTCCCTGCTGATCGGTCTGGAGAAAATTGATGAAATTCCTGACCTTCAATTCTGTCACCAATTTGATGTTCGGGTTTTCCAGGCTAGCGAGAGATAATTTGCGCGGCTGGGCTGAAGCGGGAAGCGCAAACTTCACTGTGCCAGGTGTTGAGATATCTCCGATGTATCTTTTGCTATTAGTCAGGTCATATAATACAGGCGCCGCTGACCCATAATTGAAATTCGTGATCTGCAAAAAATTTCCGGTAGCCGTTGCCGGTAGCTCAAAGCTGAAATTGCGTGCCCCCTCAAAATTGTAAGTGTGCGGATAATTCAGTTCCCAAAAACTCACCACGCTTCGGTCGTTCAGATTTGGTGAATTGTTGGTCATCTTCCAGGGCGTTGTGGGACCATTGATCAGGTTGAGTGGCACTGCGCCCGTTGTTTTATACTGACCGAAATAGGTGAAAAAATAATCTACAACCTGGACATTACTGAGTTCGAATTCGAAATTTCTGCCGTTCCTCGCAGCACCAGAACCGGCCACAGTGAGTGTGGCGGCGGGACCCGAATTGTAGACATAAAGATTCCCCAGCGTGTCCTGCCAGGGGAATTGAGTATAAATTTCCGACGTAGATAATCCTTCACCGTCGTCATACACGGAAGAATAGACATATTCTGCCCCGATCACTTCTGCGCGACCGCCATTGACCACAGATCTGAAATTGTGGCGGAGCTTGTACATGAAAAAAGATTCTGCAGGAAGTACGTTTCCTGCTACGTTGTTAGCGTCGTTGACCACGCGCAGGTTTCCACCTGCGGGATTTACAGTAAGGAAGAAAGCAGCAGTATCTGTTTCAAGGCTAAGCTGGTCTGATATTTGAAAACTGGGATTGCTGTAAAGTTTTGTGTCGGGCTTACCATCATTCATTTCACCCCAAAATTCAATATAGTCGCCGGCGCCCATCGCGCCGGATGCAACCGATGTAAAAATGGCCACCTGCTGACCATTGCGCCAAAGTTGAAATTGATCCGCCGGCACGTTTCCAATTCCCACGGAGTTGAGCATGGGTTGGGTAATGCGGTAAAGATTTGTTGACCCTACCTTGAACTTATAATAAGTTTTATTATAGTCAATCCATTCATTGTTGTATTGAGCCTTCGCCAGTAAGCTGGTGAACAAAACGATCCAAAGCAGAAATCTTCTTTTCATAAATCTAGTTTAAGGGTACGCCTCACTTCTTCTTCTCCTCTTTTTTTGGAACGAAATCAACTCTTAAGGAAAAAATATGCGAATACAAAGGATTTGATTGGTTGGCCAGGTTGGTGAACGCGTAATCAATCGTCACGTTTTTCAGTTTAAATCCCACACCCAGGCTTGGTTGGTAGATCCACACTTTTTTAATATTCAGCGTATCTCCATCTGCGAGTGCCTGTTGAAAATTGTTCACGCCTGCTCTAAAGTGAATGATATGCTTGTAGCCGAGTTCAACACCGAGCTTCGGATCGATACTGACGGGGTTTGAGCTGATCACGGTATTGCGCTTGCCATCGAAAGTAATATCAAGATTGGCTTCCGCCAGGAGATTCAAATTCTTATTCAACCTGAAATCATAAGCGCCACCGGCGATAAGTCTCGGCGAAGTGAGTTCGGTTGATTTTACAGGAATATCATTATTAGTCAGATAGAGCGCTTCTTTTTCCTTATCGGAAAACGAGAATGACCATGCGTTGAAAGTTGTGGTGAGGTCTCGTGCGACAAGTGCCAGTTTCCATTTCTTAGTCAAAATTTGCACGCCAGCGTCAATTCCGAATCCCCATGCTTTAGCAAAACTTCCAACATTTCGATGAATGACTTTCGCATTTCCCCCGAAGCTGATCTTCTTGTCGTCCGTATTTTTCACATACTGTGCATACGAAAAGAGAAAGCCGTAATCGGCAGAAGAAAATGATCTGATATTATTATAGTTTAGCGAACCGTCTGGCTCAACCAGGAAAAGTGTATTCGGAATATCGTCTACACCAAACCGTAAGATGGAAAGTCCGATCGTTCTCTTTTTGTCGCTTAAGGGGATTGCCATGGACGCATAATCATACTTTCCAATTCCGGCAAAATATTCTGCGTGCATGAGGGAGAGGCTCGGAAAATCGCGAACATTAACGAGACCCGCAGGGTTCCAATAACCAGCGGTAGCATCCATTACAGAGGCAACCTGAGCGCCACCCATGGCTAATCCTCTTGCCCCGGCACCGATATTCAAGAACTCATTGGAATACTTGCGGAATTGAGAAAATGCATTGAATCCGGACAATAAAAGGCTAACCAAGAGGATGTTAGTCAGGGTTTTTTTCATCAATATGATTTTCAGATAAGCATGTTTAAGACGGCAGTCTCCGGATGTTCGCTGCTTCCCAGCGGCAAATGTACCGGATACCCTTCGAAAATAAAACTTTTGAAAGGTAAGCCTTAATGAGTTATAACGTATTAGTGTTCAAATTATTGTCTCTTTTAGGCCAATCGAAATCGGTGCTTTACTTTTGGCAAAATATTGGAAAAATGAACCTGATTGAAGAATTGCAATGGAGAGGAATGATTCAGGATATTATGCCTGGAACGGAGGAACAGCTGAACAAGGAGATGACTACAGGTTATATTGGATTCGACCCTACTGCAGACAGCTTGCACATTGGGAGTCTTGTGCCGATCCTGTTATTGGTTCACTTACAAAGGGCCGGGCATAAGCCAATCGCACTCGTTGGCGGTGCTACGGGCATGGTGGGTGACCCAAGCGGGAAAAGTGAAGAAAGAAATTTGCTGAGTGAAGACGTGTTGCAGCATAATCTGAAGGGTGTGAAAGCGCAGCTTGAAAAGTTTCTGGATTTTAATTCCGCGTTGACCAATGCTGCGGAGATGGCGAACAATTACGATTGGTTTAAGGGGCTGAGCTTTCTGAGTTTCATTCGCGACGTAGGCAAACATATTACGGTGAATTACATGATGGCAAAGGATAGTGTAAAAAAGCGTTTGGAGGGAGAGACCGGCATGAGCTTTACCGAATTCACCTATCAGTTGGTGCAGGGATATGATTTTTTCCATTTGTTTACGGAGAGGAATTGCAAGCTGCAAATGGGAGGAAGTGATCAGTGGGGAAATATCCTGACTGGAACAGAGATCATTCGCCGCAAGTCCGGGGGAGAGGCTTTTGCGTTTACCTGTCCGCTCATCACGCGTGCAGACGGTGGGAAATTTGGCAAGACGGAGAAAGGGAATGTGTGGCTGGATTCGGCTAAAACAAGCCCTTACCAGTTTTACCAATTTTGGATGAACGCTTCGGATGAAGACGCGAAGAAATGGATCAAGATTTTTACGTTTCTTGGGAAGAAGGAGATTTCTGAATTGGTGGAAGAACATGGGCAGAATCCTGGTGCGCGAAAATTGCAGAAAAAGCTGGCTGAGGAGATCACGTCTTTTGTGCACGGATCGGAAGAACTGGAAAAGGCAGTTGCAACGACTGCAAAGTTGTTTTCCGGGCAGGATACGCCGATTGAGACGTTGGGTGTTGAAGACATAGAGGCCATGGAAGGAGTGGTGAAGTTTAGTTATTCATTTGAGAAAATCAGCCTGGGAGTTGATATCGTTTCATTTCTGGCCGAAACGGGCAGTTTTTCGAGCAAGGGTGAGGCCAGGAAGATGATTCAGAATGGCGGTGTGAGTTTAAACAATAAGAAAGTGAGCGATCCTTCGCTGCTGGTGAACGACAGTTTTCTGTTGCATAACAAATTTATTCTGATTCAGAAGGGCAAGAAGAATTATTACCTGGTGACGGCATCTTAGATGGGTTCTGGCTAACTTTCTTTTGGCCCGAAGGCTATCAAACCTTAATTTTGCCGTCCATTCGAGTTAATTAGGACTGGCCTATAGTATAATGGTAGTACGACAGATTTTGGTTCTGTTTGTCTTGGTTCGAATCCAGGTAGGCCAACAAAATCCCAACCACTTTGCGGTTGGGATTTTTCATTTCGTCGCTGGTAAGCTTGCTTGCCTTCCCCCATTTTACCTATCTTTGTTCCCCTTTTTTTAACGATTGATTACTCTGCCTTGTAGTATAATGGCAGTACGACAGATTCTGGCTCTGTATGTCAGGGTTCGAATCCTTGCAAGGCAACAAGGGCCTTGCCGCCGATAGGTGGCAGGGTTTTTTTGTTTGGGATCGCCGAAGGCAATCCTATCCACCACCCACCCTTTCCTTCACATCCGATGCCCAATTTTTCGCCTTCAATGCCAACATAATCAGAACAATTCCAAACGTAATTGAAAATCCTCCAATCAACCACACCAACGCCAGTGCACCCGCACCCGGACGCAGGATGACATATAAACCAGCCAAAACAGAAAGCACACCACTCAATGCGAGCCATCCTTCATTCGCAATTTGCTTCCGAAGTGAGATAGCCGCATAAATCTCAAGTACACCGGTAATCAGCCAGCTCACCCCCATGAGTATCACCAGGTAAACCGCGGTGAGTCCCGGATTTGCGAAACAGAAAATTCCTGCAATGACGTACACAATGCCCAGCAATAGAATTACCCACCAGTTGGAGTCGAGTCCCCGGGCAACCCAACTGCCATGGATAACTGAAATTCCCTGTGCGATCACCGCCAAAGCGAAAATCCAGACCAGCGTCGTGAGCGTTACGCCGGGCCAAAACAAAGTAAGGGCTCCAAAAAGGATGCTGAAGATACCTGTCAAGAGGACATTTCTCCAGGCCCTTTTTAATATTTCTTTCATATTGCAAGTGTTGATTTGCGTGAGTGAAAGTTCCAAAGGGAATGGTGGGGACTTGCAGAAGGGGATTAAAGCGATACCGAAAAATTCCGGGCAGCCAAGGACAAAATAAGACAAATTGTTTATCTTTTATAAAATTCACTCAACATGAAATTGTCACTTTTCCTTAGCCTGATTCTGCTTTCGCAATTGGCCTGGTCGCAGGATTGTAAAAATTATTTTTTCCTCCAGGAAAACAAAACGGTCGAGATGACCATCTACAACAAGAAAGGAGATGCAAATGGAAAACAGATCTACAAAGTCTCCGATGTAAAAAACAACGGGGCGCAAACGACTGCTTCTGTCAGCAGTGAAATGTTTAACAAGAATGACAAATCAATTGCCAAAGGCAATTCACAAATCAGCTGCAATGGTGGTGTGATGATGATTGATATGAAGATGATGCTCCCTCAACAGCAATCCGAACAATTTAGTAAGGCCGATGCAAAGGCACAGAATGTATACATCGAGTATCCTGCCACCATCAATGTTGGCGACAATCTGAAAGATGGTATCATGGACATGGAAATTGACAACAGCGGCATGAAACAAACCCTGCACATGGAAGTAACCAACCGGAAAGTAGAAGCAAAAGAATCCGTTACAACCACTGCCGGCACCTGGGAATGCTACAAAATCAGTTATAAAAGCAAGCTCAATATAAAAACCATGGGTATTGGCGTTCCCATGAGTTTTGATGGAATCGAATGGTATGCTCCGGGATTTGGCGTGGTAAAAACGGAAAGTAAAAACGGAGGTACGGCAATCACGGCGATCAAGTAAAAGTTAAAATTCAAAATTCAAAATTGAAGAACCTTCTTTTGAATTTTTACTTTTTACTTTTTACTTACTTCGTTGCGATTCCAAGTATCGCGTCAATCTTGCTGATAGGAATATCCTCACCGGGATCAATCAGGAATATTTTCATTCTCGACCTCTTTTCGGAGAACAATTCGGGCGAATCGATAAGTTTTCCGTCCACTATACCCAGATAAGGTTGGCCAATTTTCTTGTGCACCCACAGGTAACAAATTCGCCTTTTACCCAGGAGATAAAATGGCATTCCATACTGCCAGTTTTCGGTTATGCCTGGTCGGAAAGTTAGAATGTGTTTACGCAGGAATTCCATGCACCCGCGAACGGGCTCTTCAAGCGAAAGAAAATATTGATCGGCGGGACTTAGCAAGAGTTTCAAAACTTAATAAAAAATAATGACCTGCCACCGGGTGTAATTGGGACGCGCTACATGTGATGCCCCGGCTTCACTAACGCATAAACTACCAAATCCGGCTCAGATTCCAAAGGTCCCTCATAGTCAAATTTGAGTTTTTGGAGCAGGCTAAGTGATTTCAAATTTCCGGGAGACAGGCAGGCTTCAATTTTCTTCAGGTTCATTTTTTCAAATCCAAAATCGAGAACTGTCCGCACAACTTCCAGCATGATTCCCTTCCCATGGAATTCTGGAAGGAGTTCGTACCCAATTTCAGCTTTCGAGCTGGACTGGTCAAGGTTCCATAGAGTGACAGTGCCTGCAAATTTGCCTTCCTGCCTTGTCTCCAGCGCCCAATACATGGCCTCCTTCCCATCCACCAGGCGAACAATGCGATCGATGAAATTTCTTGCTTCTTCAATAGATTCGGCACTCTTTCTACCCAGCCATTGATTAATTGCCTCATCTGACCGGAGCCGAAAAATGGCAGCTTCGTCATCGCGGCATAGTGGCCTTAAGAAAACACGCTCGGTCTCCAACAATGGAAATTCGCCAAAATCGGTTCTGATCATGTAGCCGGAATTTTCGGGCGTTTAACATTCCTCCCATTAAATTTCTATCTGTAAACTGTGCTAAACTAGATCATATTTTCTACCTTGATATTCTAAAATATTCTAGTATGAAAAAAGCTGCTTGTTTTATCATTATTTGTTGCTCGTTGCTTTTGCTTTCCGTGAGCACACAAGCCCAACCCATGAGTTCTGAAGACATTAAGGCCTCCATGATTAAGGAATGGGAACGCGCCAAAGCATACACGGTGGAATATCTGAACACCATGCCTGCTGATAAATACCGGTTCAAAGTTATTGACAGCATTCCGCGAAGCTTTGCGAACCAAATGCTTCACATTGCTGTAGCAAATGTTTTCCTGATGATGACTGCTACCGATGCAGCTCCAACAGCCTGGTTAAGCCAGGATCTTGAAAATCGTGCTTCTGCTCAAAACAAGGATTCTGTGATGTATTATGTGCTTAGCAGTTATGATTATTGCATGAGCGCCATCAAAGGACTGGACGTGAACAAATGGGGTGAGAAAAAGAAGGTCTTCAATACTTTTGAAACAACCCGGTATGCACTCATCAATAAAACATTTGAACACCAAACCCACCATCGCGGACAAACCACCATTTATATTCGTCTGCAAAATATCAAGCCGCCGCAAGAAAAGTTATTCTAATTCTCCCAAAATTTAAAAGACCGCCAACAGCGGTCTTTTAAATTTTAATTTCGAGAGTAAGCAAATCCCTGCCGGGTGCGTAGGGTGGTTCGCACCAGGGAGATCGGGTACGGAGGTACGCTATAGAGCAACCAAAACCTGGCTCACTAGCAAACCATCTTTAACATTGCCCGCATAGTTGCCATCCAGGTCGTAAAGTTTGCAATTGATCTTTACGGCAATCTCAAATTTTTGTGATCCATTAACCGGTGCATTGTCTACCGGTTGAATGCTCAGCACTTCGATTGACATGCCATCCTGGGGACCAAGGCTGGTCCAGATTCTGCGCACAGCACATTCAACACAACCATTCGTTCCCGTGCTGTCGTTGAGGAAATAAGTAACGCCCAATCCCTCCCCACCGTAATTATAAAAAGGCTGTTTGCCAATCGCGAGAAACCTGTCGACTTGACGCGCATTTGATGCGCCGTCTGCAGCTGCTGCCACGTAGATCCTCTCATCACCTGGCTGTTCCGGAGTCAATGGTGTAAGTCCGAATTCTGTGTAGGCGTGACCTGCGTCAAAACCGTTACGGAAGTCATTAAAATAGCGATCTCTCCCTTCTTTGTAATATTTTTCATCCCCAAAGACTTTGCCCTTGAAGTAATAGAAGTTTTTAAAATACCTGGAATCGTGGGTGTAACTGGTTTCTTTCGTGCAGGAGGTCATCATCACAACCACCGTGATTATGCCTAATAGATACGCACCTTTGTTTTTATACATAGCGTGATAGTTTCATCAAGAACAGGTTAATCAAATCAATTGGATTAATGGCTGAGACGGCCGTGAACCCTGTATTTTCTTGATGGTGCTATAGAAAAGACTTAAACAGATGGGAATATTGGTGGTAAGTCTTTTACTGGCATTGAGAAATATCAATTGCGGTCAGGGGCCTGGTAAAGCTTAAAGTGGAATTGGATGAAAAGAATAGTAGGAAGGATAATCCTGACACTAAAATAATAACAAATATTTCTAAATTATAACTTTCGACGAAATAAATTATTCACATATACAATAAAACCGCTTTCGGTTTTTCGCGTGAGTAACCGCTCCGAGGATAAGTGGAAAGAGGTTAAGGGAATTGGGTCGGCATTTGGCCCGAACGATCCAAAATGACCGGATTACAGGTCTAAATATACCATCGAAGGATCGGGTTCGGTTCCCAACCTAATAACATGCCCATCAGGGTCTTGGATATGAATTTCCAGGGCCCAGGAATAATTGGTTGGCGGCATCAAAATTGTCACCCCGTTCTCTTTCAGCTCCTCATGCAGCCCATAAATGTCGCCGTCAAAGCCCAACCAAATCCAGGTTCCGACCTGACCTTGCCCACCCTTGCACAAATAAATGCCTCCTGAGTCCTTCGTAACCATCGTAAACGCTTCCGTTCCCCAATCGGCATTTTTAAAGCCCAGCAGATCGACATAAAAGCGCAAACTGGCTGAAATGTCTCTCACATTTAGAATCGGATTGATGCCTTCAATCCTGAATTTTAAATCAGGCCTCATCTTTAAATGCATTAATCGATGAATGATGGAAATCTAAATTAAGACGTGTTTTAATCGCGTGAATTTCTTCCTCTCAAACTATACAGCACCAACTTTACGCCAAAGAAGAAACTACCTGCTAGCGAAACGATAAGAAGGGTAAGACCAATCTCCTCGTTAGCTTTACCCGATATCAAAAGGTAAGCGCTTGCAAAGGTGGAAACCGCGGCCAGGCAGGCAATCAGGATCAGGTCCTTGAGATCATGCGAACTGTCTTCTTTCCTGATCACCAGGCGGGAATTCGGCAGCTGATTGCGCTGCACGATGATATCGCTGTTAACGCCCCCGGTCCTCGCAATTTCAGGAAATTCAAGCACCAGTTTTTCAAAATCATCGTTGGCGAAGTGAGTCGAATGCCAGATTTCAAAGCGGGTACCGTCCTTTAAATTGAGTCGGAAGAGATCGAAATTGTTGAAAGGTTGGTAGCGATAGCTTTCAATTTCCGGGATCGAATAAACACGGTCCCTTCTGAAATTCAGCAGGCTCTGGCTGACCCAGTGGATGGATAAACTTGAATGATTAATGCTGATTTCCGCAACGCCACGTGAAGTAAATCTTTGAAGATAGTTCGAAAGCAGAACGAGTGATAATACCAGGATCGAGACCGACAGCGGCTCCCGCGGAACTTTCAGGGAAGCCAGCAACCCCAATCCGAAAATGATAACGACCAGGGTCGTAAACCACTGCGCAATAAACGTGCACCGGATCTTATAGGTTACCATGGCATAGGAAGGTTGAAACAAACTTGACGAATTTAGTTAATTCATCACTTAACTTATTCGTGAAATGTCCACTTCTTTGGTGGGAAATATAGTTTTGGAAGGCATTTATTAAAATCGCCGTAACATTTGAAAATCCTAGTTAAAATGATCACAGAACGAAGCAATTATTCGAGCTCCCGAAGTTTCCTTAAACAATCTTCAAGCCTCAATTTCCAGGGTTGCTGCCCAATCCCGAAAGCTTCCAGAATTTTATGACAATCGAGCACAGAAAAATGGGGCCGTTTGGCGGGTGTAAGAAATTCGGTGGTTGGAATAGGATACAATTTACAATCGCTTTTTGAGGATGCCCGGATGGATTCGGCAAATTCAAACCAACTGATCGCACCTTCATTGCAATAGTGGTAGATCCCGGCTTTCCAGCTGTGCGACTTTATGATAAACAAAATAGCGTCGGCAAGATCGAATGTGTACGTTGGGGATCCCTTTTGATCATCTACTACCTTCAGTGTTTCGCGCTGTGTCATCAGCCTGAGCATCGTCTTTACGAAGTTTTTGCCAAAGGGCGAATAGAGCCACGATGTGCGAAGTATAACGATATCCGGATTGAGCGCCTGTGACAATTCCTCTCCCCTCCGCTTTGTATATCCGTAATAGTTTACGGGATCTGTCGTATCACTCTCACGGTAAGGTATAGACGAATTTCCGGCAAAAACGTAATCCGTAGACAGATGAATCAGTTTGACCTGGTTTTCCCTGCAGGCAAGCGCTAGCTTCTCGACGGCGGTGGCATTCACCTGGTATGCCAGGTCTCGCTCCGATTCCGCCAGGTCTACAGCAGTATAGGCCGCGGTGTTGATGCAATAGTCAAACCGAACCAGCGAAAGATAATTAAAGAGGGTCTGGTGTTGCTCAATCGAAAGACTATGACGGTCAAGAAAAACGAACTCTAACCCTTTCTCCACGGGTGCCATTTCCTGCAGCGTTTGGCCCAATTGTCCATTGGACCCAGTTACCAGAATGCGTTTAGGGTTCATAGTCAGCCTTCAAATTCAAAGTTTTGGCGGCTTTCGGCGAATGGTGGATGGTCAATATCCTTGTGGGAGAGCAGAATATCTTTTGCCGGAATTTTCCAGTCAATCTGAAGCACGGGGTCATTATAAATAATGCTGGCCTCGGATGCCCTGTTGTACAATTGGTCACATTTATACAGCACTTCTGCCGAACTGCTCAATACAGAAAACCCATGGGCAAATCCCCTTGGTATCAGAAGCTGAAGTCTATTCTGATCGGACAACTCAATGCAATAGCATTTTCCATAAGTAGGCGAGCCCTTTCTAAGATCCACCGCCACATCCAGGATTGTACCAGCCACCACACGTACTAACTTCGCTTGTGCGTGCGGATTAAGTTGATAGTGCAAGCCACGCACCACGCCATAAGTGGACCTTGACTGGTTGTCCTGCACCCAATTGTAATTAAGTCCTGCTGTTTCAAAAATTTTTTGATTGTAGCTCTCAAAAAAGTATCCCCTGGCGTCTTCAAGAACGATGGGTTCAATAATCATCAGCCCGGGAAAATCAGTTTTGTGAATTGGCATCTACTGGATCGATTAGGGGTGTTGGTATTGCTGCCGATAATATTGCTGGTATTCGCCAGAAGTTACATTTGCGATCCATTCAGGATTGGCGAGGTACCAATCGATCGTCTTTTCCAAACCTTCTTCAAAATTCACGGAGGGGTTCCAGCCCAGTTCCCTGCTCAGTTTGGAAGCATCGATGGCATACCTGAAATCATGACCTGGCCTGTCTTTCACAAATTCAATCTGGGACTCCGATTCTCCCTTAGCCCTGCCCAATTTCTGATCCATGATTTCGCAAAGCCTCTTCACGAGGTCGATATTCTTCCATTCATTAAAGCCGCCGACATTGTAGGTTTCGCCAATCTTCCCCTGGTGAAAAATGATATCTATTGCGCGCGCATGGTCTTCCACCCAAAGCCAATCGCGTATATTATCGCCTTTGCCATAAACCGGAAGTGGATTTCGGTTCAGGATATTGATAATCATGAGCGGGATCAACTTCTCGGGGAAGTGGAAGGAACCGTAATTATTAGAACAGTGCGAAAGCAATACTGGTAAATGATAGGTGTGATGGTACGCCATCACCATATGATCTGAAGAGGCCTTTGAGGCCGAATACGGCGAGCGCGGATCATAGGGACTGCTTTCGGTAAAGTAGCCCGTCGCACCCAGCGATCCATATACTTCATCGGTTGAAATATGATAGAAAACTTTATTTTCAAAGTCCTTTCCCCAATACTTTTTGCAGGCATTAAGGAGTACAACAGTGCCCAAAATATTGGTCTTTGCGAATTCAAAGGGCTCGAGAATGGAACGGTCAACATGCGACTCAGCAGCCAGGTGAATCACGGCTTCAAAACCAAGCTGATCAAAGGCAGCATTTACACCGTCCTCATCGGTAATATCTCCTTTGATGAAATTGTAATTTGGCGCCCTTTCAACGTCACGGAGGTTTTCAAGATTCCCGGCGTAGGTCAATTTGTCGAAATTGTAAACAATGTAGTGCGGATATTGCGTTACAAAGCGGCGAACAACATGTGACCCGATAAAGCCTGCCCCACCCGTAATTAATATTCTGCGTGGCAAAGATGACATCACAGACTCCAGTATTTAATTGTATTCAATTTGTTCCTGTAAATGCCTTTCAAATCTGCAAAAAGTGCGTTCGGATTCATCAGCGCCAGCAATTCCTTTTCGGAGAAATTTTTGAATTCATCGTGCGCCACAGCCAGTATGATTGCATCATAACCGGTTCCCATGCCGGCCTTGACTTCCAATCCATATTCGTGCTTCACTTCTTCAGCATCGGCGTGCGGATCAACAAAATCAACGTTGAGTGAATAGTCAAGCAAGTCCTTCACCATATCGGCAACCTTGGAATTGCGGATATCACTTACGTTTTCTTTAAAAGTGGCACCCAGCACAAGCACCCTTGCATTGGCAGTGTCCTCTGAATTTTTGATGATGTGCTGAACCACTTTTTTCGATACGTAGCGCGGCATATCATCATTTACAAAACGACCGGCCGCAATCACTTTCGAATTGTATCCCAACTGTTGCGCTTTATAAGTGAGATAATATGGATCCACACCAATGCAATGTCCACCCACCAACCCCGGGAAATATTTCTGAAAATTCCATTTGGTTCCCGCAGCTTCAAGTACATCATATGTATTGATGCCAATCCGGTCAAAAATGATGGACAATTCATTCATAAGTGAAATGTTCAGGTCGCGCTGCGTATTCTCAATAATCTTACCCGCTTCAGCAACTTTGATACTCGGGGCCCGGTGAACACCTGCCTGAACAACCAATTCATAGACGGAAGAAATTTCCTTTAGCGATTCAGCATCGCAGCCCGACACAATTTTCATGGTGTTGGTGAGTGTATGAATCTTGTCGCCCGGGTTAATCCGCTCTGGCGAATATCCCAGCTTAAAATCTGATCCCATTTTCAGGCCAGAAATTTTTTCAATAATTGGCAGGCAGTCATCCTCCGTACAGCCCGGGTATACGGTTGATTCAAACACAACATAGTCGCCTTTCTTAATGACTTTGCCGATTGTTTCAGAGGCTTTTTGTACGGGTGTCAGATCAGGAACCTTGTAATCATCCACTGGCGTGGGTACGGCAACAACAAAAAATCTCGCTTCCTTAAGTTTGTCAAGGGAGCAGGTAAATTCAATATTTCGATCTTTAAAATCCCCCGCCTCCAATTCATTACTCGGATCGATTCCCTGTTTCATCAAATCAATGCGTTTGGCGTTGATGTCAAAACCAATCACAGGTATTTTTCTTGCGAACTCAAGCGCGATAGGCAAGCCCACATATCCAAGTCCGATCACAGCCAGTTTGGCTTTCTGGTTAACTAAGTCCTGGTATATCATCCTATTTAGTGCTTTTAAATTCTTTCGGTTGCTTGTACAGCTCATCCTTTGGCAAGGACTTGAAATAATCGTAAGTGATCTTCAATCCTTCCCTTCTGTTCACCTTTGGTTCCCATCCCAGCAATTCTTTGGCACGCGTAATATCCGGCTTGCGTTGTTTTGGATCATCCGTCGGTAGCGGTTTATAGACGATCTTCTGTTGGGTGCCAGTCAGTTTAATAATTTCTTCGGCAAAATCCTTCAATGAAATTTCATCAGGGTTGCCAACGTTTAGCGGGAACGCATAATCACTTTTTAAAAGCCTATAAATCCCTTCTACCAGGTCATCTACATAGCAGAAGGACCGGGTCTGCGAGCCGTCACCGAAAACAGTCAGATCTTCCCCGCGCAGCGCCTGGCCGATGAATGCAGGCAACGCACGCCCGTCATTTAGCCGCATCCTTGGACCATACGTATTAAATATGCGCACGATCCTCGTTTCTACCTGGTGAAACGTATGATAGGCCATGGTGATCGCCTCCTGGAATCGCTTGGCTTCGTCATATACTCCTCGTGGCCCCACTGGATTAACGTTTCCCCAGTAGTCTTCATTTTGTGGATGTACAAGAGGATCACCATAAACTTCTGAAGTCGATGCCACCAGGATGCGTGCGCCCTTGGCCTTGGCTAATCCCAGGCAGTTATGGGTTCCCAGTGAACTTACCTTCAAAGTCTGAATGGGAATTTTCAGGTAATCAATCGGACTTGCGGGAGATGCAAAGTGGAGGATGTATTGCAGTTCGCCGGGAACATGTATGAATTTCGAAACATCATGATGATAGAATTCGAACTCTTCCAGCTTAAAAAGGTGTTCAATATTCCGGAGGTCGCCAGTGATCAGGTTGTCCATTCCAACCACCTTGAAACCTTCTTTAACAAACCTGTCGCATAAATGAGAACCCAAAAAACCAGCGGCGCCTGTAATTAAGACCCTTTTCCTTTCCATGTGGTATTTAATTGTGTTGTGTAGCAGCGCTGCGTCCCACACTTTCGTAATGAAAACCCAGCTGCTTGATGGCGGAGCGATCAAAAAGATTTCTTCCGTCAAAAATCGCCTTGTTTTTCAGGCTCGAAACAATTTTCAAAAAATCCGGTGTTCTGAATTCATTCCACTCGGTGGCAATGATCAAAGCGTCGGCGTCATGCAAACACTCATACTGATTTTCCACAAAGGAAATACGGTCGCCCAATACCTTCTTCGAATTATTCATCGCCTCCGGATCATAGGCTGCTACTGTGGCGCCTTCCTTTAATAGCGCTTCGATGATTTCAAATGCGGGAGCTTCGCGAATATCATCCGTATTGGGCTTGAAAGCCAGTCCCCAGATGGCAAATTTTTTGCCCTTGATATTGTCTTTAAAGTATTTTTTGATTTTTGGTACCAGGTGCAATTTTTGTTTTGCATTCACATCCATCACGGCATTCAGGATCTTGAACTCGTAACCTACCTCCTTCGAAGATTTAACCAGCGCCTGAACGTCTTTCGGAAAGCAACTTCCGCCATATCCGATACCAGGGAATAAGAATCTTCGCCCAATTCTCTCATCACTGCCAATCCCCTTTCTAACCATGTCAACGTCCGCTTCCATGCGCTCACAAAGCTGCGCGATCTCGTTCATAAAAGAAATCTTGGTAGCGAGGAATGAATTGGCGGCGTATTTGGTTAATTCCGCAGAGCGCTCATCCATGAATAAAACGGGGTTACCCGAACGAAGGAATGGAGCGTAGAGTTCATTCATGACCTTCCTCGCCCTTTCTGAATCAGTACCAATCACGACGCGATCAGGCTTCATAAAATCATCCACGGCTACTCCTTCCCGTAAGAATTCGGGATTGGACACCACGTCAAACTCACCACTGTAATTTTTAGCAACCGCGGCTCGTACCTTTTCAGCGGTACCCACCGGTACGGTGCTCTTGTCAACAATCACTTTATAGTCAGTAAAAATCTTTCCTAATTCTTCCGCTACCCCAAGGATGTATTTCAAATCTGCCGACCCATCTTCACCCGGAGGCGTAGGCAACGCCAGGAAAATAATCTCGGCTTCTTTAACTCCTTCTTGTAAATTGGTCGTGAAGTGCAACCTTTCCTCACGCAGATTTCGGATGAAGAGTTTTTCCAGGCCGGGCTCATAAATGGTGATTTGACCATTTGAGAGCATTTCCAATTTCCGGCTGTCGATATCGACACAGGTAACGGTATTTCCGGTTTCCGCAAAGCATGTTCCAGTTACCAAGCCAACGTATCCTGTTCCAACTACTGTAATTTTCATTCGGTGTATGACGGTTTAGCGATTTACAAAATCAAGTACATTCTTCACGATAAATGCAAGCTGTTCATGATCGAGCTCCGTGTGCATCGGTATTGAAATTACCCTTTCAGTCAACCAATCGGTGACGGGCATCACTAAATCAGCCGACTTAAAATTGGCAAACATCTTTTGCTTATGGGCCGGAACAGGATAGTAGATCATGGAAGGGATCTTCTGGCTGCTAAGCCACTGGTGAAGCCCATTCCTGTCAACGCCTTCCAGCAGCAGTGTATACTGGTGGAAAACGTGATTGCTGTAGGGTGCAATATAAGGCGTTTGAATTTTCTTATGTCCATCGAAGGCAGAATTATAATAGGCGGCCGCCCGGTTACGTGCGGCGATGTACTCATCCAGTTTTTTCAATTTCACATTCAAAACTGCGGCCTGGATCGTGTCGAGGCGTGAGTTGCAGCCCACCATGTCGTGGTAGTACCTTTCTGACTGTCCGTGGTTGGCAATCATTCGCATTTTCACAGCCAGTGCGTCGTCATTCGTGTATAACGCGCCCCCGTCACCGAACGCGCCCAGGTTTTTTGAAGGAAAGAAGGAAGTTGAACCAATAGTGCCAATAGTACCTGTCTTTTTCTTCGTGCCGTTGCTAAACGTGTAGTCGCAACCGATAGCCTGTGCATTGTCTTCAATCACCGCGAGATTGTACTTTCGCGCAATGGCCATGATCTCTTCCATGGGGGCAGACTGACCGTATAAATGCACGGGCACGATGGCCTTCGTTTTGGGAGTAATGGCATTTTCAATGGCTGCGGGATCGATGCAAAATGTTTTTCGATCCACTTCCACAAATACCGGCTTTAGTTTCAACAATGCAATCACTTCGGTGGTTGCGATATAGGTAAACGATGGCGTAATCACTTCATCTCCGGGTTCCAGGCCCAGCGCCATCATGGCTATTTGCAAGGCATCCGTACCATTTGCACAGGGAATGACGTGCTTTATCTTGAGGTAGGATCCAAGGGATTCGGCAAATTCGGTTACGGGTTTCCCGTTAATAAAGGCCGTGCTGTCTAACACATTCAAAAGAGCACGATCTATTTCTTCCTTAATATGAAGGTATTGCTGCTTCAGGTCAACCATCTGGATCGTGCGCATGAGAATTAATTTTAATAAACGGCGCAAAAATAACAAAATATAGACAGGGTAAAGCTTTGATTATTAGATTTGTTCACAATTAATTGCCCACATTTGGCCACCATCGTTTACAATCTTTTCCTGGTTCTCTATTCGCTGGGTATCAGGATCGTCGCTCTTTTCAATCCTAAAGCACGGCTTTGGCTGGCGGGAAGAAAGGGAATTTTGAAAAGGATTAAATCAACCATCCCGCCCAATACCCGAAAATTGGTATGGATGCACGCGGCTTCGCTGGGTGAATTTGAACAGGGAAGGCCATTGATTGAAAAAATAAAATGGCACGATCCCGAAGTTAAGATTCTCCTCACCTTTTATTCTCCTTCAGGTTACGAAGTCAAAAAAGATTATTCTGGCGCAGATTATATTTTCTATCTGCCAATGGATGGCGCCAGCCATGCAAAAGAGTTTATTAACTGGGTAAAGCCGGAGTTGGTGTTATGGGTGAAATATGAATTTTGGTATCATTACCTGAATGAACTTCATAAGCAAAAAGTTCCCTTGCTGCTGGTTTCCGGAACATTCAGGGAAGACCAACCCTTTTTCCAGTCCTATGGAAAATTCTGGAAAAAAATGCTGGCCTGCTTCTCGCATATTTTTGTTCAGAACGAAGAATCCAAATTGTTACTGGAAAGTATCAATGTCAATTCAAATGTTTCTGTTTCGGGTGATACCCGCTTCGACCGCGTAATTTCGATCGCCGGATCATTTGATCCCGTTCCCCTGGTGGAAAAATTCTGTGAAGGCCATCGGGTAATCGTCGCCGGTAGCACCTGGGAAGACGACGAAGTAGAACTCATTCATTTTGCAAAGGCAAATCCGGGTATTCGATTCGTGATCGCTCCGCACGAGATCGACAAAGAAAGTATCAGGGACGTTAGAAAAGAATTTCCAAAAGCAATTTTATATTCTGAATTAGTGGCAGGAAAACCCATGGCTGATGCCAATTGCCTGATCATCGACAATGTGGGAATGCTTTCTCGGCTTTACTATTACGCGTATATTGCTTATGTAGGTGGAGGATTTGGAGAAGACGGAATTCACAACATTCTGGAGGCCGCGGTGTTTGGGAAACCGGTAGTGTTCGGGCCCATCTATGATAAATACATTGAAGCCGACGAACTCATCGCTGAAGGCGGCGCCATCAGTATTTCAAATGCGTTAGAGCTGGAAGAAGTCTTTAACCGGCTCTTCAATCACGAAACCGAGTACAAATGGAGATCCGATGTTGCTGAAAAATTTGTGGAGATCAAGGCAGGGGCTACCCAGAAAATATTCGATTACATTCAGGCAAACCGCCTTCTTACCAATTGATAAAAATGCTGGGCTGTATTATCGTCGTCCTGCCAGCCTAATTTCAATTTCAATTCGCGCTGCATCCAGTATTCGGCTTCCTGAAGAATGGAAAAACCATTGATGGTTTTAACGGAGCGCTCGTACATCGCTTCGTCACCGCGGAACAGATCACTGATGAATACGAAACGATCATTGATACCGATTGCTTTTTTTAGATCTCGTACTGGCGCCTCTTTCAACTTTTCACCCAGCTCTGTTGCGCTGCCTTTAAGTCTGTCGTTCAACGAAAGCTGATCCTTTCCAACGGCCTGGTTCACCTCCTTGAAGGTTTGCTGATGGGCCAGCGTAGGAACTTCTTCGAGCGGATCGAATAATTCTTGCCGGGGCTGCACATGGAGGCTCAATTGTTTTTTCAATTCGGCGCTCTTCTTCAGCTCTTCTAATTCCGCAACGATGGCTGCTTCATCGACCTGTAAAACTTCGATGACCTTTTCTTCCGCCTTAGGAGGACCTTCGACTGGCTTATTGAAAATGGCCTGTGAAATTGAAGGATAGAGAACCACAACCTTATTGGTTGAGGCAGACCTTGGCTGGGCAGTTAATTCAGCTTGCAATTGTTGAATCACAAGCAAGAGTTGAGCTGCATCAGCCTTCTCCTGGTAGAGTTGCTGCAGTTTGTTGATCAAAACGCCCACTCTTTCCATCTGAATACGGTATTTTTGGGGGTTGGTTTGCAAAAGTAAGACTCATTGAAGTTACAAACAGTTTGCCAGAATTCATTTTTAACGAATGTTTATAGAACCAGACATCAGGGGAGAGCGGAGAGGATGGATTGAAGTGATCTGCGGATCAATGTTTAGCGGTAAGACGGAAGAGCTGATCAGAAGACTAAAAAGGGCGAAGATTGCCAATTTGAATGTCGAAATCTTTAAACCCGCGATGGATACGAGGTACCATGCTTCAAAGTTGGTCTCGCACGATGAAAACGCGATTCCCTCAACGCCCGTCGAAAATGCTTCCCGGATTTTGATGCTGGGTCAGGGTTTTGATGTTGTAGGCATCGATGAGGCCCAATTCTTTGATCAGGATATTGTTTCGGTTTGCGAACAGTTGTCCTTAAAGGGCATCCGTGTCATCGTTGCAGGACTGGATATGGATTACCTTGGAGAACCATTCGGGCCCATGCCACAGCTCCTCGCCGTCGCAGACTTCATCACCAAACTTCATGCGATTTGCGTAATATGTGGCAATATTGCCAGCATGTCATATCGTAAAACAAATCATGAAGACCAGGTAGTATTGGGTGAAAAAGAAATGTATGAACCGCGCTGCAGGACTTGCTATTACAAAGAAATTTCCTCACCCGCTTCATGAAGTCTTTCTCACATATAATTACGCTGCTCAAAAAAGACTTACTGCTCGAGCTGAGGCAACAGTATACTTTTTACGGTATCCTGCTCTATGTTACTTCCACAATTTTCGTGTTGTTTCTTTCAATGGAAAGTCCGGAGGCAGCAACATGGACCGGGCTCTTTTGGATGATCCAACTCTTCATTTGTGTCAATGCGGTAGCGAAAAGTTTTTTGCAGGAGAGCAGGGGCCGGATGTTGTACTTCTATTCTATTGCAGGACCCATTCATTTCATCGTCGCCAAATTATTATACAACCTGGTATTAATGCTGCTCCTTAATTTGCTCAGCCTCTTTTTATTTATGGCGTTGATGGGCGATCCTACCATTCACACCCTTCAATTTATTGGCATTAGTTGCCTGGGTGGTATCGGGTTGAGCGTCGTGTTCACATTGCTGGCGGCCATCGCTTCCAAGGCCCAGCAGCAGGCTTCATTGATGGCCATCCTGGGCTTTCCCATCATCATTCCTCAATTGCTTTTGTTAATGCGCGTTTCCAAAACGGCTTTCGCTGAAGTATTCAAGGCAGGCGCAGTTAGTGAAACCATTTTGTTATTGATTGCCCTGGACGCGCTGGTTGTTGTGCTCTCCATCATTTTATTTCCTTTTTTATGGAAAGATTAAGGGAAGCCCCTAAATTTGCCCCCGTTAAGTAAGCCCCTGCCAGGAATCTCCCTGATTCAAAGTCCGTTAATTCCGGATTAACTATGCGAAAAAAATGGTGGAAAATCGCCTGTGTTATTCTCCTTGTCTACACATTTATTGGTGGCTTCTTATTTGACGTGCCTGCCCTCCGGCAACTGCAGGAAACGATCAGGAATCTTTACTTCCATGTTTGCATGTGGATGGCGATGATGACACTGTTTATCATTTCTGTGATATATAGCATTAAATACCTTCGTTCTGGCAATTACCTGCATGACATTTATGCTGTTTGTTATGCGCGCGTAGGCATTTTGTTTGGCATACTTGGATATATTACGGGCGCCATTTGGGCCAGTTACACATGGGCCGACCCTAACAACCCCGGCTATGCGTCATTTGGATCTATCCTTCGGGAACCCAAGCTTATCGGTGCAGCCATGGCGCTGCTGATCTACTTCGCTTATTTTGTACTGAGAAGCTCGGTCCTCGATATCGACAAGCGTGCACGCACAGGCGCAGTGTACAATATTTTTGCTTTCGCCATGTTATTCCCTTCCATCTGGATCGTGCCGAGATTGCTGCCGAGTTTACATCCGGGTCAACAGGGAAACCCCGGGCTCGATTTCAGAGATCTCGATAACAGGATGAGGATGGTGTATTATCCGGCCATCATAGGCTGGACATTGCTGGGCGTTTGGATTGCCACCCTGCAGGTCCGACTCAAAAAAATTCAAGATAAAACCCTTCTCCATGCCTAAACTGTGTTCCAGATTACTTACAATCTTTTCAATTCTGCTTCTGAATATCCAAACCATGGCGCAGGATTTCAGCAATGGAGAAAAAGCCGAAATGGCTGATTCCATGCGCAGCAACGGTAAAATTTATGTTGTTGTTGCGGTCCTCCTCGTGATTCTTGCAGGACTTATTTTCTACCTGGTAGGCCTGGACAGAAAAATTTCCAAACTGGAAAAAGAAAAACCCTGACCGTTCGTTTAAACCATTGTTATTACTACGTACCCTCTGGATGCTGAAAAACGATTGTATCATATAAAAAGCAAACATTTCATTTATGTCATCACAACCAGAGTATAGCTTTTTTGGAGCCGTGGAAAGGAGTTTCGACAAGGCAGCCAAATTCACCAAATGGGATAAAGGCGTACTGGAACAGATTAAGCAATGCAACTCAGTTTACAGAATGCATTTCCCCGTAAAAATTGGAGACAAGATTGAAGTCATCAAGGCATACCGGGTGCAGCATTCTCACCACAAAACACCTTGCAAGGGCGGAATCCGCTTCTCACTTTCGGTAAATCTCGACGAGGTCATGGCGCTTGCAGCACTCATGACGTATAAGTGTGCGATTGTAAACGTGCCCTTCGGTGGTGCCAAGGGTGGTATCAGTATCGATCCGCATAAATACAGCCCGTATGATCTGGAAAAAATCACGCGTCGTTACACGGCTGAACTCATCAAGAAAAATTTCATTGGTCCGGGCATTGATGTTCCTGCTCCTGATTATGGAACGGGTGAAAGAGAAATGTCCTGGATACTGGATACCTACACCAGCATGCGTCCCGGCGAAATAGACGCACTGGGATGTGTGACCGGAAAGCCGGTTACGCAAGGCGGCGTACGTGGAAGGCGCGAAGCAACGGGCCTCGGGGTGTTCTTTGGCATTCGCGAAGTGTGCGAAATGGCTGAAGTGATGAACAGGCTAAAACTGCCCTTGGGCGTAAAAGGTAAAACAGTTGTGGTGCAGGGCCTGGGTAACGTGGGATACCATGCTGCAAAATTTTTCCGGGAAGGCGGCGCAAAAGTAGTTGGCCTTGCAGAATCTGAAGGAGCGATTTACAATCCCGATGGCTTGAACGAAGAAGAAGTATTCCAATACAGGAAATCAACGGGAAGCATTCATGATTTTCCCGGCGCGAAAACGCTAAAGAAGAATAGTGATGCATTGGAATTGGAATGCGATATTTTGATTCCAGCAGCATTGGAAAACGTGATCAACGGAGAGAATGCACCCCGAATCAAGGCGAAAATCATTGGTGAGGCCGCGAATGGTCCGCTCACGCCGGAAGCCGATGAAATCTTTATCAAAAAGGGTGTGTTGGTCGTTCCGGATATGTACCTGAATGCCGGTGGTGTGACCGTTAGTTATTTTGAATGGTTGAAGAACCTGAGCCATGTTCGTTATGGCAGAATGGAAAAACGATTCACAGAAAATCTGAATAGCAATATTCTTGGCCAGATGGAATTTCTTTCAGGCAAGAAGGTTGCCCACAAAGACCGGGAAGTGATCATGCATGGTCCGGAAGAAATTGACCTGGTTCACAGTGGGCTTGAAGAAACGATGATTACCGCCACGCATGAAATCATGGAAGTTTGGAAGCATAATCCTGAAATTCCCGATATGCGCACGGCTGCATATGTTGTTGCGATTAATAAGGTTGGGACGAGCTATGCGGAACTTGGGATATTTCCTTAAGGCAAGGTATTGGGAATTGGGTATTAGGTGTTGGGGGTTAGGTTTAGCACACTCAAACCATCCACAATCGAAAATCCAAAATCCTGACCATCTAAAATCTGATAACAAGTATATAGATTCAAGAATTTCCAAAAAAAACCTGTAAGTTTTTCTGCTCAAGATTGTGAATTCGTACCATGTCATTTTCCATAGGTAGGCTGGTTTCTCACAATACTGGATTCTGTTCTTTACAGAATACGGGACTTAAAAGAGTCACTTGTAGCAGAGGCTTACAGGTTGTTGCTTACGCCGTTTTTTAAACGTGAAAAAAAGCCCGGTATTTTGTGGAACACCCTATTTTACCGCCTTTTGACAGTACTACAGGGCTAATACATGAGAAAGAATTTAGATACTTCGAACTTACCTGGCCACTAATGCCGGTATTTCTTCCAGCACCGTAGCGCCCTCCATGCCAATTTTGAATCCGAAAGTGTGGCTTCCGTTGGTCACAATAAGTATGGGAACGGGCATCGCCAGGTTGTACCTCACGATCTGGTCAAGCGTTTTTTCGGTCAGGTCTACCTGCATCGCCTTGCATTCAACCATCATGTAAGGCTTTGCATCCTGGTCAAACACGAGGATATCAAATCGCTTCGACAATTCTCCCAATTTCATCTCACGCTCAACGGCCACCCAACTGGAAGGATATTTCTTTTCGCCGATCAGGTATTGAAGAAAATTCTGACGCACCCATTCCTCCGGACTCAATCTGACCCAAAGTTTGCGCACCTCGTCAAAGATGAATTCTTTGTCGCCATCTTTTTTTGTTCTGAACGGATGTGAAGGAAAGTTGATTTTTATCATGCGTCGGAACTATTTGCTAAATTAGCCAAATATGCCCACCGGCGCAGGAATTGAAAGCTCATCCATGCAAACAAAAGACGATATTGTCCAAAACTGGTTACCCAGGTATACGGGCGAGCAATTGGAGAATTTTGGGAAATACATCCTGCTCACCAATTTCAGCAATTACATCCACCACTTTGCGCAATGGCATGAGGTGGAGGTGGTAGGAAAAGATAAACCGATGCAATGCGCGACCGCAGATGGCATCAGTATCATCAATTTTGGAATGGGCAGTCCAACTGCAGCTACGATCATGGATCTGCTTTCTGCAGTGAGTCCCAAGGCGGTTTTGTTCCTGGGCAAATGTGGAGGACTGAAGAAAAGAAATAAGATCGGTGATTTAATTCTTCCCATTGCGGCGATTCGGGGTGAGGGTACCAGCAATGACTATTTCCCGCCAGAAGTACCGGCTCTTCCTGCTTTTGCGCTGCAGAAGGCAATCTCCACTACAATTCGTGACTCTGGATTTGACTACTGGACGGGTACGGTTTATACCACCAACCGAAGGGTCTGGGAACACGATGACGTTTTTAAGGAATACCTTCAAAAGATCAGGGCCTACGCCATCGATATGGAAACGGCTACCATTTTTTCAGTTGGCTTTTTCAATAAGATTCCCACCGGCGCTTTGTTACTGGTCAGTGATCAGCCGATGATCCCTGAAGGCGTAAAGACTGAGGAGAGTGATTTGCAGGTGACTAAAAGTTTTGTGGAAAATCATTTGCGCATCGGAATTGACTCCCTCAAGCAATTGATCAACGATGGTCTCACGGTAAAGCATCTGCGATTTTAGAAAGCAGGTGTTTCGAAACATTCATGCTGCCACTCCTCGAAATAAAAGACCTTACCATCGAATTTGAATCCGAGGGCAACACCACACCGGCCCTTCATGGAATTTCGCTTAGGGTTGACCGTGGTGAAATCCTGGCCATTGTTGGCGAATCCGGTTCCGGTAAATCGATTACCTCGTTAAGTATTTTGCAACTGCTGCCCTCTCCTCCTGCTAAATTTACACGGGGAGAAATTCTTTTTTCAAGAGATGGAATCCGTGCAACGGATCTTTTGAGGGCGTCGGGAAAAGAATTGAAGTCTGTGCGCGGCAACGCCATCGCGATGATTTTCCAGGAGCCCATGAGTTCCTTGAACCCGGTCTTCTCGTGTGGAAGCCAGGTACAGGAGGCGATCCTTGAACATAAAAAAATATCCAGGGCAGAAGCACGAAAGGCAACCATCCGTCTTTTTGAAAAGGTAAAGCTTCCCGATCCGGAGCGCATCTACAAAAGCTTTCCCCACCAGTTAAGCGGTGGACAAAAGCAGCGTGTTATGATCGCCATGGCGATGAGCTGCGAACCAGAACTGTTGATTGCGGATGAACCCACTACTGCCCTCGATGTAACTGTACAGCGAACCATCCTTGACCTGATCAGGGAATTGCAATTGCAGGAGAACATGGGCGTGATCTTTATTTCGCACGACCTTGGTGTTGTATCGGAAATAGCAGATCGTATTGCGGTAATGTACAGGGGAACCATCGTGGAAGAAGGTCCGACCGCGCGAATCATTCAAAATCCGCAGCAGCCCTACACGAAGGCGCTCCTTGCCTGTCGTCCCATTTTACATACGAAGGGTGAGCGCCTGCCGGTTGTTGACGATTTTCTGGGCACGCCGCAAGAGAAACAGCCAGCCGTTCGAAAGGAGCTATTGCAAAACGATAACAAGCAAGAGCCATCCAAAGCGATGCTGGTGGTGAAAGAACTTTCCGTATACTTTCCCAACCAAAAATCATGGACGGGTAAAATATTATCTGAGACTCGTGCCGTGGATGGCGTGAGTTTCGAGGTGGCGAAGGGTGAAACACTCGGTCTCGTTGGAGAGTCGGGTTGTGGCAAATCCACGCTCGGCAGGGCTGTCTTGCGTCTGATTGAACCCAGTGCCGGAGATGTTTGGTTGAATGGCGTTCACATCAATCGGCTTCCGAAAGAAAACCTACGCACTTCGAGGCGAGATATTCAAATCATTTTCCAGGATCCATATTCTTCACTAAACCCAAGAATCAGAATTGGGGATGCAATTCTTGAGCCCATGGAGGTGCATGGATTGGAGGGAAACCAAGCTAAGCGCAAACAAAAGGTGATTCATCTCCTGGAGAAGGTAAATCTGCAACCCGATCATTTTAACCGCTACCCGCACGAATTCAGCGGCGGACAAAGACAACGCATCGGCATCGCCCGGGCATTGGCTTTGGACCCATCTTTCATCATTTGCGATGAATCGGTATCAGCACTGGATGTGAGCGTACAGGCGCAGGTTTTGAATTTGCTGAATGATTTGAAAAAAGAATTCGGTTTCACCTCTATCTTTATTTCGCACGACCTGGGGGTTGTTCACTACATCAGTGATCGGATTATGGTGATGAACAAAGGAAAGATTGTTGAACTGGGAACGGCAGACGAGGTATTCCATCGTCCTAAGGAAGCTTATACGAAGCGCCTGATTGCTTCAATACCGAAGGTTTGAGTTCGCAAACTGCACACTTGCCCTTTCATTCCATTTTTGAACATTTACTCCTTTGATGATCATCCACAGACAAATGGATAGTTCCGCGACGAAGGGAGGAAGCAAAATTACCGGGAACAATTTGTTGGCAAGCGCGGGCGAAAGAATCAACGCAAAACTGTTTATCAGGTAACAAATTCCCGCAATAGGCATAAGGATGCCGAAGATTTTCGGAAAAAATCCGGACTGGTAGACCAGGTAACCAAGCACGATGCAATAAACGCCGAAAAAAATGAGTCCGTTTCCGAAGCCATACGAATGCGCCCTGATGAATACGTAAGATAGCGCCTGAATTTGCGCGGGATCGAATGCGGCCATATAACCGGCATTCTTATCCAATAGAAAGAGAGGAACGAGCAAATTTAATTTGTTAGCTACGAGTACTGCCGTCTGCGTAAAATTGAACAGCAGGGCCATCAGCGCAATATTCCTGTTTACCGGCCTGAGTAAAGTGTAGAAGACCAACATCACAATCACATCGCAAAGATGCATCACCAGGTCCCCGGCAATGCCAAGGCGCCAAAGTAGTGGAGATGCCGAAATATTGTTTACCGTCGCCTGTGCATCGCCCGAAACGACGAGTTTATTCCTTATAAACATTTCGCCCAACGCCCCAGCGATGATGATTACGAGGTAAGCAATTCCACCTATTCTTGCATACAGTTTAGGAGAAAAATGATCGGGAAGATTGGACATGATGAATGGTTGATGGTACAAATTATAAACTTATTGCGCCGATACAATGCGTCTTTAATCTTGCCGGAATGGTCGGGTTTCCACCCCGGCCAGACCACCCTGTCCGGATGTCAACCAAATTCCCTACCTTTGCACGCATTTATCAGTTACATGAGCGAACCTGGTGCCGTAAGATCAGGTTTGGGCTTCCCGATGATCCCCGCTCACCCGTTTGTTTCATGTGGCTATACAACCGAAAATTTTATTTAAGCACATGAAATTATCCCAGTTCCGCTTCGACCTGCCCCTTAATCTGATCGCCCAACACCCCGCAAAAAAAAGAGAAGACTCAAGAATGATGGTGGTTCATCGCCACACCGGCCAAATGGAGAACAAACATTTCCGGGACATCATCGAATATTTTGACGACAAGGATGTGTTCGTAGTTAATAACACGAAGGTTTTTCCGGCACGCATGTATGGACGTAAAGAGAAGACCGGCGCAAAAATTGAAGTATTCCTCCTCCGCGAACTGAATAAGCAAAATCGCCTTTGGGACGTAATCGTTGATCCTGCCCGTAAGATCAGGGTGGGCAATAAACTTTATTTCGGCGATACAGAAGACCTGGTTGCCGAAGTCATCGACAACACCACTTCCCGCGGCCGCACCATCCGATTCCTCTTTGAAGGAAATGATGATGAGTTCAGGAAGATCCTGGAAACACTTGGCGAAACTCCTTTGCCGAAATATATCAAGCGCAAGCCGGATGAAGAAGACAAGGAGCGCTACCAAACCGTATATGCTAAATACGAAGGTGCAGTGGCGGCGCCCACCGCTGGTTTACACTTCAGCAAGGAATTGATCAAGCGTCTTGAAATCAAGGGTATCAGGTTTGCCGAAGTGACGTTGCACACGGGCCTTGGTACATTCCGCCCCATTGAAGTGGAAGACCTGAGCAAGCACAAAATGGATGCGGAGTATTATCGTATTGAAGATGCGGCCTGCAAAATCGCCAACAAGGCAAAATTAGACGGCAACCGCATCTGTTCTGTAGGGACAACAACAATGCGCGCGATGGAGTCTTCATTCACTGCCGAAAAATTGCTAAAGCCTTCAGAAGGCTGGACCAATACCTTTATTCATCCGCCTTATGATTTCTCTATCGCCGATGCGCTGGTAACGAATTTCCACCTTCCAAAGACGAGCCTGCTGATCATGGTCTGCGCATTTGCCGGATATGACCTGGCGATGGAAGCTTACAAGAAAGCAATTAAAGACAAGTATCGTTTCTTCAGCTATGGGGATGCAATGCTGGTGATATAATTAAAAAGTAAAAAATTAAAACTAAAAAGGGATGCGGCCTGTGTCGACATCCCTTTTTAATTTTTACTTTTCACTTTTTACTTTCTATTTTTAGCCATATGAAAAAAATAATTTGCGCTATGATCCTGTTGGCAGGAAGTTGCTTATCCCAGGCACAACAGGCGATCAATCTATATGAGAAGAACATTCCGAATTCAATTCCGGGAAAAAATGAAGAGAAAATAGACACTTCGGATGGCTTCATTTTCACAAGTAAGGTTTCAATTCCAACACTTACCATTTTCCTTCCCGATAAGGCAATAGCAACGGGCGCAGCGGTGGTCATTTGTCCAGGTGGTGGTTATGGCGTTGTTGCTTTTGCACACGAGGGCAACGAAGTCGCTAAACAGTTTGTCGCTAATGGCATTGCTGCTTTTGTGGTGAAATACAGGTTACCCAACGATAAGATCATGCCCAATAAGGAAATTGGGCCGCTTCAGGATGCGCAGCGCGCCATTCAACTCGTGCGACAGCGCGCAGGCGAATGGGGCATTGATCCAAAGCGTGTGGGCCTCATGGGGTTTTCTGCAGGAGGGCATCTGGCGTCTACAGCAGGTACTCATTTCAGCAAGTCCTATATCGACAATCCTTCCAACATCAGCCTCCGTCCGGATTTCCTTATGCTGATTTATCCGGTAATCAGTTTTTCAGACAACATCGGCCATATCGGGTCGCGCGATAATTTAATAGGTAAAAATCCTTCTGCAGAAAAAATTAAATTTTATTCTAATGAGGAACAGGTGACTGCTCAAACGCCACCTACTTTCCTGGTTCATTCCACAGACGATAACGGGGTAAAAGTGGAGAATAGCCTGAACTTCTATTCAGCCTTAATTAAGAACAAAGTGCCCGCCGAGTTGCACATCTATGAAAAAGGTGGGCATGGTTATGGTCTCCATAACAATACGACGACCGAAGACTGGATGGCCAATTGCATTCAGTGGATTCAATCAAATGGATGGTCGAAGGAAAAATGACACACTTATTCCAAACCGAATAACCCCTTGTTGAGTAATTGCAAGGTTTGATTCTTCTGCTCGCTCGGAATCAGAACAGATACATTGTGTTTGCTGCCCCCATAGCTTACCATCCTCACCGGTATGGATGCGAGCGAATCAAACAATTTCACCAAAACGTCCTTGGTTTGTGTAATCTCATTTCCAACAATGGAAACAATGGTCTGATTCTGATCGATCTCTACGGTGCCGAAGGGTTCGAGCTCCTTCAGGATGACCTGGATACTCGCAGAATTATCGATCGTTAAGGACACGGCCACTTCTGAAGTGGTGATCATATCGATGGGTGTACGGTATTTTTCAAATACTTCAAAAATCTTTCTTAGGAATCCATAAGCCAGGAGCATCCTGCTGCTCTTGATTTTAATCGCGATGATTCCGTCTTTCGCGGCAATAGCTTTTACGCCAACCGATCCTGCTTCTTCTACGATGAGTGTACCCTTTGCTTCGGGCTGCATGGTGTTGAGCAATTTCACGGGAATATTATAAGACTGTGCCGGCCAGATGGACGCAGGATGAAGAATCTTTGCGCCGAAGTAGGCAAGTTCCGCAGCCTCATCAAAACTCAACTGTTCTATCGGCATCGTTTTTTTCACAACGCGGGGATCATTGTTGTGCATGCCGTCGATGTCCGTCCAGATTTCGCAAACACTCGCACCAATTGCTGCTGCGATCAGCGATGCGCTGTAGTCGCTACCCCCGCGTTTAAGGTTGTCTACTTCGCCCTTTGAATTACGGCAGATATACCCCTGGGTGATGAATAAACGCTTGTCGGGCAATTGTTGCAGGAGATGTCCGAGTTTCACCTTGATGCTGCCAATTTGGGGCTCATCATGGCTGTCGATCGACATGAAGTCGAGCGCAGGCAGCAGCTGATGATCGATTCCTTTTTCCCCAAGGAATACGCTGAACAATTTTGTACTCAGCAGTTCACCCTGCGCAAGGATGTCTTTGTTGAGTGCTTCATTGAAAGATATCTTGAGGATGATATTGAGAAATTCGAAGTGTTCGGATAAAATGGCGCCAGCTTTCTGCAACGCCTTATCGGTATGCACCAGGTCCCTGATGAAGGACTGATAGTGCGCTTCAAGTTTGTCGATTTGTTGCTTGGCATTTTCCTTATCTCCCTTTGCCATGGCTTCGCCGATAGCAACAAGGGCGTTTGTTGTTCCGCTGAGTGCGCTCAACACCACGATCTTCGGTTCCGTATCCCTGGTAATAAGTTCCGAAACCTGCTGCATTCTTTCCGGCCTTCCCACAGAAGTGCCGCCAAACTTCATGATTTTCATTGATAGATATTGTCCGTGTTATTTTTTCGAGGTGCAAATATACTGGAGATTGTGGATTCGGGATTGTCGATTTTAGATTAAATAATCATCAGGCGAACTGAAGTCCCATTTTCTCAGCAACCCTTTGCAAATCTTCCACTACCGCAGGTAATAAGGGAATGCCCTCAACAGATCGAATCGACTCCATTTCTCTTTCCGGATCGCCGGGAATCAAAACAGGTTGATCCTTGTTCACGCGCTTCGCAGATCTGAAACGCTGAATCCAGTGATCCATATGTTTCCTGAATTCTGCAGCCGGACGAAACGCATCGATTCGCATCACACCAAAAAAATGTCCGATGCCCTCACCCGGCATTCCCTCGGGCATGGGAACAAACGCAGGGAACGGTGGAACCCAGGGTCCATAATTTGCGCCGCTGAGTATGGCGGAGAAAATATCCACTACCGAACCCAATGCGTAGCCCTTATGACTTCCATGTTCACGATCACCACCGAGAGGAAGCAGCGCCCCGCCCTTTTTCAATTCTTCCGGATCATTCGAAGCATTTCCGCCCGCATCCTGTATCCACCCGGTAGGCGCGCGTTCTTTTTTTCTTTGCAGGATTTCAAGTTTGCCGTTAGCTGCCGTGGTTGTTGCAAGGTCTGCCACAAATGGAGCTTCGCTGCCGGCAGGAATCGCAACGCAAATTGGATTGGTCCCCAGCATGCGTTCAATGGAAAAAGTTGGCGCAACCAGTGCACTTGCATTTGTCATGGCGATACCAATCATGTCATGGCCAACGGCCATGAGAGCATGCGTGGCGGCAATGCCGAAATGATTGCTGTTTTTGACACTCACCCAACCGGATCCTACATTCGTCGCTTTCTCAATTGCAATCTCCATCGCATGCGGCGCAACAACCAGTCCGAGACCACTTCCGCCATCTACCACGGCAGTAGAAGGCGTTTCGTGAACCACGCTGATCTTGGGATCGGCTACTACTCTACCGGCCTCCCATAGCCGAAGGTAGCCGCTCAACCTGGCGATACCGTGCGAATCGATGCCTCGCAGATCAGCCGATAATAAAACGGATGTGGCCAATTCTGCCTGCCCAGCAGGACATCCCATTTTTTCGAACACGGCTCTTGCGAACTTCTGCAATTCAGAATATGAATATTTCTTTTCCATTTGGGCTGCAAATTAAGGCTAGTGAGGAAGATCACCTGCTGAATTACCTAATTTTACGCAATGAAACGTTGGATTTACGTACCTGTATGCCTGTTGATGTCCTTATACGCCGGGGCACAATGGAAGCAGGAAGACATTTATACGCCGTTTGTGCTTTACAAGGAAAGGGTGAAGCTCGACGAAAACCTGAAGGAAAATATTATCGGCAAAACTTTCAATTTGCCGCTCGACAGCAATACTGCCTACAAGTATGAATCGGCCTGTTGGGCAATCACGCAATTTCTGTTAAGAGATGAACAAATCGAAGCAGGATTCGAACGAATGTTGAAAGCTTATGACATGCTGGATGCTGACGCAAGGCAGGCAGTTCTTGAAGCGATCTACGGAAACTATCCAACCAGGTTTAAAACTGAAATCGATGCCATCTCACGTGTAGAAACGGATGCAAAATTATTTTCCATTTGCCTGGTTTACCTTTTACGAAACGACAGTTCTGCAAAAAACAGGTCCGAATTACTGATTCGAATGACCGAGCGATTTCCCGAATACGACAGCACGATGGTGCTATCGGCTTTGCAATCTTTCCTGAACAATCATTCTCGCGAAATCCGAACACCAATACCCGCATTGACTGAGTTGTTTTCCTATTCGAAAAGCCTGGGAAGAAAAACGGTCTACTCATTTCAACGATGGAACAGGGATTATCCCGGACTTGCCATTGTTCAAAATGTCGATGGCAGGTTTGTTCGACATCCCGATGGAAGACTGATGGTCTTTCAGCAACTTGCCCGTTCCGGATCAGATCTGCCTTATTTCATTACCAATGGCAGCACACCGCAAGGTGTGTATTCCATCAGCGGCATAGGTATATCGCACAATAATTTAATTGGGCCTACGCCCAACCTTCAGATGGCTATGCCTTATGAAGAGAAATGGGAAAAATATTTTCAACTCGATTCAACAAAAACCTGGGACTCCACGCAAAACACGCTGGCCGCCTATCTCAACCTGCTGCCGGCTGGATGGAGAAGCTACACTCCCATGACCGAGGCTTTTATAGCAGGCAAAGTGGGCCGCACCGAGGTGATTGCGCACGGCACCACGATCGACCCAGAATATTTCCGCGATCAACCCTTCTATCCCCTGACGCCAACATTGGGTTGTCTTTGCGCCCGCGAACAATGGAACGTCACAACGGGAAGGCCTACCCTAAGTGAACAACTCGGGTTGGTCAATGCGTTTCTTTCCACCCATGGCAGCAAAGGATATTTAATCGTCGTGAATTTGGACAATCAGCAGCGGCCGGTTACGCGGGAAGAGCTGGATAAATGGGTTCAAAAATTCGAGCAAAGCAGGTAGACTTATTTCAGCCAGTTTCCTTTCCAACCCACGGCCCTGCCCCCGTTCTTTAGCATCATTTGATAAAGAAGGATTGCGAGTTCTGCGCGCTTGATATTCCGGTTCGCTTCAAAACTTTCAAGCCCCAATAAATGAACCCAGCTCGAAGACCAGGCAGCGGAGTCAGCACCCAGTTTTTGAGCATTCGATTTCAACGTTGGATCGGAGCTTTTTGCACAGTAATTGTAAACCGCCTTCAATGCCACGGAAATGGGTAAATATTTAGCGGGCTTTGAATAGCTGATTATAAATGAAGCATCGTAAGCTTTCATGGCCTGCTGCCACTCCGAAAATGGCATCAGGCTATCGGGATAAAAATAGGTTTTGTTCTCCCAACCTTCGGATTTTCCGAATCCCCTGATCGTGCCTGCAATGCCGGTCACCTGAGCTGCCATCCAGGCCGGATGGGTGGTGTCGATATCAAAATAAGGCATGAGCCAGGCTTTTGCCGCCAATAGGGCAAGTTGTATTTCGCGGATATTGGCTTCACGCGGCTGCTTGTCATTTTTCAGACACCATGCTGCGAGGGTGCCGGCGGCCTGGCCCGTGAGCAGCACACAGGGTTGCAAACGCGTGGCACCATTTGCCATATTTGAAACCGAGATCCCTTTGTCGGCCACGATCAGGTTGTTTACTTTTTCCGGCACCAGTGCGCCCAGCGGGATATTAAAAGAGTTGACTTTGGGAAATTTAATGGCCGGTGCATCTTTCATTTTGCCGTGGTGATGGTCTACGGGATAATCACCCACGGCAATTCCGGTGCGATACAGTTTTTCATCCCCTGCATAGGGATCGATGAGCTGATTGACATTGAGTCGCACAATTCCTTTTACTCTTCTCCCCTCCCTGTGGTAAGGCATGAGCGCAAGTCCATCCATGCCAGGAAAATATGCTTTGGGTAGCACCAGGTTTGATTTGCCTAAACTGGTTTGAATGAAATAAACGAAACCCAGTGTTTGTTGTCGTGCTGTCTCAAACACCCGATCCCTTTCGCGCGGTTTGAGGTCAATGACGTTCAGATAATAATCATTTCCATGCGCCGGCCAGTTGATCATATAATAACCGTTGGGCAATTTGGCATAGTCGAGCATAGTGGTGGCATTCACCTTGTAAGGCTTTCCCTCCGGACAAGGTGCGTCGGTACAGGAGCAGAAATAAAGCGTCGAGTCATATTGACGTGGCCTCAACAGCTCGGTGGAGGGTTTACCAATATCTTTTAAAATGGCAACCCATGTGAGGTCTTGTATGATTTCGTTTTTGCCGGGCGCCATGGATTCATGGCTGTACGATTTATCTTCCATCCCAACGTCGAAATCAGCATCTGCGGAGGCGAATGCATCTCCCAGGTCCGTTGCGTCGATGACCATTCGTGCTTCAATGATCAGTGAATCACCTTTAGCGTTCTTGAATATGGCGCCCTTCACAGTGCCTGTTTTTTCAGTAACTGTTTCGAAGTACCATTGATAGAGCACTTCCAGGTTGCGTTCCCGGGAGGCAAGCGCCTTGAAAATGCTATCCCCCACCCGGGGTTCGAAACAGGTCGCACTCACCCATCCTGTGGCGAGATTACGCTTACCATAGTGTTTGTACAATTCCTCCCTGAATTCCTGCCAGATGCCGGAATTGAGTTTGTCATTGCCATCGGTGCAGCTAACACCAGCGGCAGTAAGCATTCCGCCGAGCCAGCTGGTTTGCTCTACGATGGTGGTCTTCACCCCAAGCCTGGAGGCTTGTAGGCCTGCTGCTACACCGCCTGTGCCGCCGCCAATGACCAAAACACCCGTTTGCTCCCGTCGTGTTTGCGAAAACAGGGCGGAAGCCAACGATAGAAACCCCAGGACAGGGAGAAGGCACCTTGATGTATGCTGCAAAATTCTCATGCAGGATTTGATCGAAGTCGCAGTGTCTTCCTGATCAGCAGCCGAAAACTAAGGTTTTAGCAATTAAATGTTCTAGAATGGCAGGTCATCGACCGGCTCAGAAATATCATTTGCCGAAGTGACCGGTGTTGAAATGGAACCGGCACCCGCGAATCCGGAGGAACTACCACCTTCTGACCTTGAGCCACTTCCTAATAATTGAATGTTAAAGACGCGAAGCGTCAGGGATGCGCCATTTCTGCCATCGCCTGTGGTATAAGTTCTCACCTCGGGTACGCCTTCAACGTAAACCTGGGTGCCTTTTTTCAAATATGGAGCGATTCCCGTGCGGTCTGTCCAATATGCGCACTCTACCCACGTCGTCTTGTCTTTTTGAACACCCTGTGAGTCTTTGAATTTTTCGGTGTGGGCTACGTTAAAATTGATCACACTTTTACCGTTCACGTTGTTGGTGATACAGTCTTTTCCAAGATTCCCTATGACTTGCAACTTGATCATATGAATGAATTTAAATTATAAAATGAAGGTAAATATTTTTTGAGGCAGCCAATACTGCCTTTCCTTCCCAAGCGGACGTAATTTTCCCACCAGTTTTCCTCTTTTTACGTTGAACTACAGTTTCTACCCAAACTGACAAGAAAATCGTCAGAATGTCAGTCAAAATAATGGCACGTAAATTGTTTCAATGTTTAAACATTGAATTTAACTTTACACTTAAAAAATATGATCATGACCACACAAACGATCTACAAAGCCAACTCCAGGGGTCATGCCGATCATGGATGGCTGAATTCATTTCACAGTTTCAGTTTCGCCAGCTACAATGACCCTGACAGGGTTCATTTCGGGGCCTTGCGCGTTTTGAATGACGATGTCGTTGCTCCGGGCATGGGCTTTGGTGCCCACCCTCACGATAATATGGAAATCGTCTCTATCCCGTTGCGGGGCGCACTGGAGCATAAGGATTCTACGGGCCGCAATGAAGTGATCCGCACCAACGACGTGCAAATCATGAGCGCGGGCTCCGGCATTCGCCACAGCGAATTCAATGCCTCAAAAACAGATGACGTCAACTTTTTGCAAGTCTGGGTATTTCCCAAAAAACGCAATATTGAACCACGCTATGAACAGAAAACGTTCAGTGCGTCGGACAGGGTAAACAAATTCCAGGTTGTGGTATCACCCGAAAAGGGAGAAGGGGGCGTATGGATCAACCAGGACTCTTGGTTTTCACTCGCTGAAATTGAAGAAGGAAAATCCATCGATTACAAATTGCACAAGCCCGGCAATGGGGTGTATTTTTTCGTACTTGAAGGGGGCGTTGAACTGGATGGACAAGGTCTTGAAAAACGAGACGCCATCGCAATCACCGAACAGACTGACATTCGGGTAAAGGCAAATGCCAATACCTCACTCCTCGCAATTGAAGTTCCCCTGCAATTCAATTAAACATCTATTACAACCAAAATGAAAAATATGGCAACAAACAAATGGGTGATCGACACAACGCATAGCGAAGTGGAGTTCAAGGTAAAACACCTGATGATCACCAACACAACCGGAAAATTCAAAAATTTTGAAGCGACTGTGGAATCTAAGGATGACGATTTCACCAAAAGCAAAATTAGTTTTAGCGCGACGGTCGATTCGATTGACACGCGCGATGAATCTAGAGACAATCATCTGAAAGGCGAAGATTTTTTCAATTCAGAAAAATTTCCGAAGCTCAGTTTCGAAAGCACCAGCTTCACGCATAAGGACGGCGATCACTACGTTCTATCAGGAAGCCTTACCATCAGGGATATTACCAGGCCAATCACGCTGGATGTTGAATTCGGCGGAATCACCAAGGACCCCTGGGGACAAACCAAAGCCGGATTCACCGTTAAAGGAAAGCTCAGCCGTTCAGCCTATGGATTACAATGGAACGCCCTCACCGAATCGGGAAGTGTTGTAGTCAGTGACGAAGTGAGGGTGAATGTGGAAGCGCAGTTTGTTAAGGTTCAGGTCGCCGAAACCGTGGAAGCAGGGTAAGACGGATTGTGGATTGTGGATTGTGGATTGTGGATAAAGTTTTTGGATCATGGATTTTAGATTGTAGTATTTGATTTTGGTATTTTGGATTTTTCAATCCAAAATCTAAAATCTAAGATCCAAAAACTTTATCCACAATCCACAATCCACAATCCACAATCATCTCTTTAGCAGCTTACTCTCCACCACCTTCTGCATCACCTCTTCACGCAACTGGCGGCTGATCGGGATACGGCTATTGCCCACGATCACTTCATTTCCCTCAATCGCCGTGATCCTGCTCACATTTACAATAAAGGATTTGTGAACCTTGATGAATTTTTGCGAAGGCAATTGTTTTTCCATTGCTGTAAGTGTGAGATAAGTCATCAACTTGCCATTCGTGAGGTGAATGGAAACATAATTCTGCAGGGCTTCCACAAAACAAACCTCCTCGTAAGCCACGCGTACGTGCTTGTTATCTGCCTTTACGAAGAAATGGTCATCCGTATGCTTTGCCGCCACGGCTGCTCCATGTAATTCGTAGTGCGCCTTGGCCTTCATTACGGCCTTTAAAAACCTGTCAAATGAAATTGGCTTCAACAAATAATCCAATACATTCAATTCATATCCATCAAGTGCATATTGAGGATAGGCCGTGGTAAGAATCACCTGGGGCGGATGCGTCAGCGATTTCAACAAATCAATTCCAGTCAATTTGGGCATCTGAATATCTAACAGGAGCAAATGCACTTTCCCGGAAGCGAGCATCTCCATGGCCCTTACAGGGTTTTCGAACTCACCCAATAAGTGCAGAAACTCTACGTCCTGTACATATTCCTTCATGCCTTTTCTTGCCAGGGGCTCGTCATCTATGATCACACAATTCAATATCATGAGAGGTCCAATTGAAGATGAACAGAATAAGTATCACCCGAATCGCTAATCTCTAGCCGATGCTTGCCGGGGTACAACAATTCCAACCGACGCTTCACATTCGCGAGTCCGATCCCTCCTGCTTCCTGTATTGAAACAGCCTGGTTGTCTTCCTTCGTGTTGTCTACCTGCAAACGGAACGTCCCATTCTCCCGATTCGCCATGATATCTATCGTATTGGGCCGGTTAGAATAATGTGAAATGTGCTTAAATGCATTTTCAACAAAGGGTATGAAGAGGAGCGGCACGACATCGAAATTCTTCAGTGATTCATCAAGTTGTAAATTCACCTTATACTTTTGATCCCTGCGTAGTTGCTGCAATTCCACATAATCCCTGAGGTAGTTCATTTCTTTTTCAATCGGAATCGAATCTCCGTTACAATCGTATAACTGGTAACGCAACAACTGTGAAAATTGCAGCAGGGTCTGTCTCGCCACCGGATTGTTCTTATCAATTAAAAAGTAAATGCTGTTGATGGAGTTGAACAGAAAATGCGGGTTAATCTGTGATTTCAGGAATTTCAACTCTGCCTCTGCCTTTTCCTTTGAAATTTCCGTGAGCCTTCGTTGCGTTCTGATATAATCCACCACAATTTTCGCTGCAACGCCAGTTGTTACCAACAAAAACAGTGGAATGATATTGTCGTAAAACCTGGCCTTGAAATCGGTGAAGAGCGACTCTTTAAAGAAGGGCTCCAGCATCAGGGTATTGATGTAAACCTTGAGTGTGCCAAAGATGAAAATAATGCTTAGGTAAAGCGCGGCAAAGCCAGCATACCGCTTCTTGTAAAGAAAGTACGGCACCAGCCAGTAATTGGAGATATACACCAGTGAAGCCAGGGTGGCCACTTTCACAGATACTTCTTTTAATGCCACCGATATGGTAGGAAAATCCTGGTAGCGAAAAAAGAACCATCCCAAAAAAATGATCAGCCAAAGCAAAACGTGGTGAACCTTCCACCTGAGTAATGTTTGCCGAATATTCATGCCTCAAGATAAAATTACAAAAAGCGTTTGTTAGCCGGTTTAGGTCAAACGTCTCAATTCCTTGATGAAACGCAGCTATAGCGCGACCATAAGTGAATTCATGCAATTGGTCAAGTTATGACTACCGGTGCTGTAATATTTTATTACCGGGGCATAAAAGGCTGCAAATTGGCATAAACTCATTTTTATGAAACGTTTGCTTCTCATACTCCTTAGCTGTATCATCCTGCAGTCGGCCTGCGCTCAATCCCCGGAAAAACCGCGCTACAACAATGTAGGTTCCCGGTGCGAAGGCTGCGAAGCGATTTTCGATGGAATGCCATCGCCAGATAAAATGAACAATGTTGACACCCTGCCTGATTTCTCGCAGCCGGGGCCGAAAATGCTGGTTTATGGTACCATCTTTAAATCCGATGGAAAGACCCCGGCTGCCAACACCATTCTTTACATTTATCACACGGATCAGCAGGGCTTGTATTCGCCGGCTCCAGGCCAAAAGGGTATGGCGAAAAGGAATGGCGCACTTCGAGGTTGGATAAAGACCGATGCATCCGGCAGTTACAAATTTTATACGTTGAAGCCAGCACACTATCCCAACACTTCTATCCCCGCACATATCCACCCGATTGTAAAGGAACCTGAAATGAATGAATATTTCATTGATGAGTACCTGTTTTCAGATGATCCGTTTGTGATCGCAGAAAACAAAAACCACGACTCAGATATTGGCGGTAACGGAGTCGTAACCCTGGTAAAAAATGGCGATATGCTAATGTGTAAGCGAGATATCATTCTGGGTAAAAATGTCCAGAACTATCCAAAATAACCAGGTTACCCGGGTGCGAACGCTGAACCTTCCTGCCGGCTGGCTTCTAAAAGGCTGGTAATCACTACCGGCCCTTTGGATTTTTAAGCTCTCCCCGGCTGCGGTCGTCTTCGTATATTTGCAAACTGAAAAAAGGAGCATCGATGAGTAAGAAAGGAAAAGTTTTGGTTGCCATGAGTGGCGGTATCGACAGTACCGTGACCGCTCTGATGCTGCATGACCAGGGCTATGAAGTGGTGGGCATTACCATGAAAACCTGGGACTATGCTACGTCGGGCTCGGGCAAAAAAGAGACCGGTTGCTGCAATCTCGATAGTTTTAACGACGCCCGGATGGCAGCCGTGCAGCATGGCTTTCCACATTTCGTTTTGGATATCAGGGATGAATTCGGTGATTTCGTCATCGAAAACTTTGTAGAAGAATACCTCGCGGGACGAACGCCCAACCCTTGCGTCATGTGCAACACACATATCAAATGGCGCGCCTTGCTAAAAAGGGCAGACGCCCTTGGATGCGATTTCATCGCCACGGGTCACTACGCCAATGTAAGGCAGCACGACAATGGCAGGTACGTCATCAGTAAGGGTCAGGATGAGCTGAAGGATCAGAGCTATGTGCTCTGGGGATTGCAGCAGGATTTGTTGAGCAGGACGCTTCTGCCCCTGGGTAATTTTAGAAAGACAGAAATCCGGCAGATGGCCATGGATTACGGTTATCCTGAACTGGCAAAAAAGAGTGAAAGCTATGAAATATGCTTTGTGCCCGACAATAACTACAGGGACTTCTTAAAAAAGAAGGTTGATGGTTTGGAAGAAAGACTGTCGGACGGAAACTTCATCGATAAGAATGGAAAGATTTTGGGAAAGCACAAGGGCTATCCCTTCTATACGATTGGCCAAAGGAAAGGTCTCGATATTGCTTTGGGCAGACCCGCTTTTGTGACGCAGATCATTCCTGAAACAAACACGGTGATGCTGGGTGAAGAATCAGATTTGAATAAGAAGGAAATGAAGGTGGCTAAAATGAATTGGATGAAGTATGATGGAATAACAGATGGCATGGAAGCCGTCACAAAAATCAGGTATAAGGACAAGGGTTCACTCAGCAACCTGTACAACGGTAATGGGGGAATTCATGTCAATTTTTATGAAGACGCCAAAGGCGTTGCGCCCGGCCAAAGTGCTGTATTCTATGACGGGGAAGATGTGATTGGGGGCGGGATTATCCAACGTGCCGTTGATTTCTTTTCAAATCGTTAATAATTAAGGATTTAAGACAATATTTGCGTCTTTTTGACGTTTTTACGAAAATCGCAGCTGGGATTTGTTAATCCCTCTCCGGACCATATCAAGAACCAGAATCGGAACTATGTTCAAACCGCTTACACTTGCAGCCGCTTTATTCCTGACTGCTATTATCTTCAACGGCTGTTCAAAAGAAACTGAAACTTTACCCACTGCTACAATTGCGGACTATTACCCTACGGAGATTGGTAAGTCGGTTACCTACAGAATGGATTCCACGGTTTTTGTCAATTTCAATTCAACCGAGGAAGTTCATTCCTATGTTGCCATGGACGTCGTGGAGGCACAATTAACGGATAACCTTAACCGACCTTCCTTTCGCGTACATCGCTATATCCGCGATACGGCTGAGACACAACCCTGGATGGAAGATGTAACCTATCTCGTCACACCCCTGCAAACTTCGCTCGAATTGGTGGATAACAATCTTCGTTACATCAAATTGCACCTGCCCATTCGCGACGATTATAGTTGGAAGGGCAATAGCTACATCGATACATATTCCACCAATTCTGATCTTCACTATCTCGATGATTGGGATTATATCTATGCCAATGCCTATCAGCCCTATGACCTCGGCAACCAGGTTGTTGACAGCAGCGTTATTGTTAACCAAATTGACGAAGTGATTGGCGACCCCACGGTGGATTCCGTTTTTAGCAGAAAGGATTACAGCATTGAAGTTTATGGCAAGGGAATCGGACTCATCTATAAAGATTTCCTGCACCGCGAATACCAGCCACCCACACCGGGCAAGGATGCATACATTCTTGGGTATGGAATAAAGCTGACCATGATCAGGCATGATTAACCTGGTACTTAGTACTAAGTACTCAGTACTAAGTTTTGACTATGAAAAAAATTCTACTTCTACTTCTTGGGTCATGTCTTTTGGGCCTTTTTTCAAGAGCCCAGTATTCGCGATACATCATCCGATTCACCGACAAGAATAACAGTCCTTTTTCGCTTAGCCAACCCGGCGCTTATCTTTCTGCAAAATCTCTCGACCGCCGGAGCCGTCAGAATATATCCGTCGACAGCACAGATCTTCCGATCAACCCGGCTTACCTCGACAGCATCAAAAATGCCGGTGCGGTTACGATTCTGAACAAATCCAAATGGCTGAACCAGGTTGCGATACTAACAACGGATTCAGCCGCGCTGGCGAAAATCCTGGGCTTTCCATTCGTAAGGCCCTCCTCCGGTCCAATTGCGATCCGAAAACAAAACCCCGATGCGGCAGCAAGAAATAAGTTTACCGAAAAAATTGAAGAGATAACGACAACGACCACCCGAAGTGGAGATACCGTTGACTACTATAATTATGGCACGAACGACGCACAGGTTAGAATTCACCACGGCGAATTTCTCCATAACCAGGGCTTCCACGGTGAGGGAATGACCATCGCCATCCTTGACGCGGGTTTTTTTCATTACCAGACCAATCCCGTTTTCGACAGCGTCAGAAACAACAACCAGATCCTGGGAACCTGGGATTTTGTGAAGAACGAGGCCAGTGTGAATGAAGACGATGCGCACGGCATGTATTGCTTTTCCATCATCGCTGCCAATACACCGGGGACGATGATCGGTACCTGCCCTAAAGCAAAATTTTATCTCTTCCGCACAGAGGAGGCAGCAACGGAATATCCCATTGAAGAACAAAACTGGGTTGCTGCAGCAGAGATGGCCGACAGTCTTGGAGTTGACCTGATCACTTCTTCACTTGGCTATAGTGAATTTGATGATCCCTTCTTTAATCATACTTATGCCGACATGAATGGAAACACGACCATCATTGCGAATGGTGCGGACCTGGCAGCAAGAAAAGGAATGATCGTGACAAACAGCGCGGGGAATTCCGGGCAGGATGCATGGCACTACATCATCTCACCAGCAGATGCGGATAGTATTCTTGCTGTGGGTGCAGTAAACAGTTCAAAACTGGTTGCTCCGTTCTCGAGCTATGGTCCAAGTTCTGACGGCAGGATCAAACCCAACGTCGCATCAGTTGGTTGGGGAACCATTATCAGCAATACAGCTGGCGTGCCGGTGAGTGGGAGTGGAACTTCATTCTCAAATCCAAATCTGGCGGGTTTGGTAACCTGCCTCTGGCAGGCGTTTCCCGAGTTCTCAAATATGGATATCATTGACGCGATTCAGCGCAGTTCGGATCACTATTCCAACCCCGATGATCGGGTTGGATATGGCATCCCCGATTTTCAACTGGCTTTTCAAACCTTGCAGGCAAAGCGAAAAACAAAGCAGGCGATTTGGGCCTTCCCGGTACCCTTCAAGGATCGCCTGACTGTTAATATCCTCCCTTCAACAACGGGCATAGCAAGTTTGCAGCTGGTCAACGCAATCGGACAACTCATTCAATCCAGGTCGCTCCCTGTCGTGAATGGACAATACCAGGTTGTTCAATTAACCGTGAAGCCCGGCTTGTCCAGGGGCGTTTATTTCCTTGTGTTCAGAGAGGGAAAGAGCAAACATACCATCTCTGTCATAAAGTAAACAGTGCTGCAAACATCGTATCTGCTGCCGACTGATAGCCTTTCACAACATTTGTCTTCACCAGTTTCAACCCAAATTGATTTACCGCCCATTCCACATTGTCTTCATTTTCCGCTTTGAACACTGAACAGGTAATATATAAGAAGTGACAACCTGGTCCCAGTTGCGGCATCACCCGTTGCAGAATCCTTCTTTGAAGATGTTGATATTGTGCAACGGTTGCGGTTTCATGAAAGTACAGTTGCTCGGGCGTGCGGGCCCAGGTTCCGGAGCCGGTGCATGGTACGTCGGCCATGATGAGATCGAAAGGCTTCCCCGGGTTTGAAAGTTGTTTGGGCAACACTTCGTTTTCGAGATCGGTGACCAGGGTCTGATAGGCTATAATTCCAGCTTCTTTGAATCGCGTCTTCAGATTCGAGATGATCGATTCCCGTTTATCCGACACCGTTAGCCTAATGTGCGGTTGATGGTCGTATAATAAAATGGATTTTCCGCCACTTCCTGCACAGCAATCCCAGGCTGAGTATTCTGATTGGGATACCGGGAAGAATGCTGCCACCTGCTGGGAACTGAGATCCTGCACGACTGCCTCCCTGTTCAGGCTGATCAGGTTGTCGAGGTTGGAAGATGCTGGAAGCGATAAGGATTCATTGCTTTTTTTTTCAAATTTAATTCCGGCCTGCTCCAGTTTTTGGATAACGTTCTTTTCATTTCCCGGCCTGATGCGCAGAAACAAACGCGGTTGGTAGAGAAAGGACGCGCAAAAATCATGATGATCAACATTCCCACTCAGCAGCTCTTTCCAGGGCAGGATCGCTTCAAGTTGAAAGGGAATTTGAGCGATGGCTGACTTTTCTGCAGTTGATGCGTGAACCTGTGCATTCCATTCGGGCCTGAGCGCCTCGAGAACCGGATCGCTCTCATGAGCGCAGATGAATAGTGAAAATAGCAACCTTTCGTCCACGGGTAGCTCTCTAACGGCTTTGCCCAACCGAAAATAGCAATAACAAATATGCGTGATTGTTTTTCTGTCCGTAGATCCGAATTTCTTTTGCCGGCTGAAAAAGTTTTTAGCGAAGATGTGAAAAGGCAACGCACCATGATAGGCCTGCAGGATGGTTGAAGCCGTGCGTAAATAGGCGTGAAAGCGCATGATCAAATGTAAAGGCTTCTTTGATTATCTGCTCCTGCTTTTGAGGCCTACTGGTAATAATATGCCGTCTCATACACCTGCCCCCCAGGTTGATACGTAGAAGTGCCGGAGACAGGCTTGCTTTTGGAATTGAGCACAAAGATGGTCGTAAGTGTGTTCCCATTTGACGGCGTTTTGACATCTATCGTCTGAAGCGAGTTATTGTTATTTGGCGAATAAAGTGCCGGCTTGCCGAGGATGATGGCATCGCCATTGCTCAGGACAAGGGGGTTCACCGAATTATCATAGCCGTAAACATTTGCTGAAAGATAGGTCGGGACACCGGTTGTGGGATCGGGTTCGTAATATTTTACACTATCAATGCCAGATCCTGCGTAGGTATATTCAATCTTGAACATTAATGCATAAACGCCAAGGGGGTCTTGTTCATAATCCTCTGAGAAGGAAATTCTTCCAGAACCATCATATATAAAAACTGTGCTGTCAACATAATTTAAGCCACCGAAACTAACTTTTATAATCGAATGCGAATAGCGGTTGTTTGCTCCATCAAAAAACACATCTGTTGTCAAAGTTCCTACCTGTGGATCAACCACAACCACTTGGGAAATATTGCCGGAACCGTCGCGACTGATGGTTTGCTTGTTATCTACAACGGTTCCACTGATATTGCCTGAATTGTTGATTGCAGTCAACCGTTTGGCTCCATCATAACTGTAAGAAGTAACGACAGAATCTACAGTAGAATAATTGATGACGGAGCGAACCAATAGGTCGCCCAAAGTATCAGGACCAGGGCCTGGACCGGGGGGCGGCGGCAGGTGGTTGGGATTTTCGAGACTCAATTCCTTCTGGCAGGATACAAACGTAATTGCAGCAAGCCCGATCAAAACCATCTTGAGAATTCTCATAGTGGGAGGGTTTATTTATCAGATTCCTCAGGGTCGTATTTAAACCTCGAGTAGGGTCTTCACGGGATCTTTGCCGAATAATAATAAGTCAGGATTTTCTAAGAGTTCTTTCACGCGTACCAGGAAGCTGACAGACTCTCTACCATCAATGATCCGATGATCGTAGCTCAGGGCCACATACATCATGGGTTTGATGACCACCTGTCCATTTAACGCTACGGGGCGTTCCTGTATTTTATGCATGCCGAGGATAGCACTCTGTGGGATATTGATAATTGGGGTTGACATCAGCGAACCGAACACACCACCATTGGTGATGGTAAAAGTTCCACCGGTCATTTCTTCGATACTGAGTTTATTGTCCCTGGCCTTCGTAGCCAGTTCCAGTACTTTCTTTTCCAGTTCGGCCATATTGAGGCTTTCGGCGTTACGGATGACCGGAACAACGAGCCCCTTTGGCGCGGAAACTGCGATGGAGATATCGCAATAATTATGGAAAACGATATTCTCTCCATCAATATACGCATTCACGGAAGGCCACTCCTGCAAGGCGTAGCAGCAGGCCTTGGCGAAGAAACTCATGAATCCGAGGTTCACGCCGTGAATTTCTTTGAACTTGTCTTTATACTTTGTGCGGATTTCCATGATCCTGCTCATGTCCACCTCGTTAAAGGTGGTGAGCATGGCCGTGGTATTCTTTGCCTCCACCAGGCGGCGTGATACCGTCTTGCGAAGGTTGCTCATCTTTTCAGCCTTTTGATCCCTGCTGAACAGCTCTTTTCCTGGAATCCGACCTGGATGACTCAGCGCCTCCAACACATCACTTTTCATGATGCGACCCTGGAATCCGCTGGGTTGGATGGTCTTAAGATCAACCCCTTTTTCTGCAATGATTGCAGTTGCCACAGGCGTAGCCTTTATTTCTTCCCCTACAGCCGATTTTGCTGGCTGTTGACCGTTTCCACTGGCAACGACCTTTTCTTCGGGCTTTTTTTCAGGTTTTGGTTCAGGCTTTTCATCTGCTTTTTGTTCCGAGGCTGCGGGAGTCCCTTCAGGCTTAGCAGCAGATTCGTCGATTTGTGCCACCAAATCCCCTATTTTCAAAGTATCTCCCTCCTTACCCACTGTTTTGAGCAAACCAGCCTTTTCGGCATTCACCTCAAAAGTCGCCTTTTCGCTTTCCAATTCGGCAAGTACTTCATCACGGTTCACATAATCACCATCCTTTTTCATCCATTTGACCAGCGTGACTTCACTGATCGATTCACCCACCGTTGGAACTTTTATATCAATCATTTTTAGTGTTCAATTTCGAGACACGAATATAGCTAATAAAGGTGTAAGGTAAAAGGTCAAAGGTGAGGGTATTGGGAGCTACTTTGATCGGTAGATTAGTTGATTGGTTAACAAGGCAACGAATCAACCCCTGCCTACCGGCGGGCAGGAATCAACGATTCAACCGTATTTTAGATATTAAACGCCGTCTCAATAATTTCAGCCTGTTCCTGCGCGTGCACCTTGGCGTAACCCGTTGCAGTGGATGCGCTTGGTTGACGGCTGATGACACCATAGTTAATGGATTTCAAGTTCATTAAGAGGAAGGAAGCGGCACCCATGTTTAGCGGTTCTTCCTGAACCCAGAACCAGGTGGCCTTATTGTATTTTTGGTAGAGCGCTTCAAGTTGCTTTAAGGGCAGTGGATACAACTGCTCAAGACGAACCAGAGCAATATCTTTCCGGTTTTCCCTGGCCTGTTTTTCAGCCATGTCGAAATAAATCTTGCCGCTGCAATAGAGCACCTTCTTAACATTCTTTGCGTCATCTGCAAAAGGATCGTCAATGACTTCCTTAAATCCACCATTGATGAAATCCTGAACATTAGAATACGATCCCGGGTGGCGAAGATTAGCTTTTGGAGAAAAATTCACCAGCGGCTTGCGGAAGGGCCAGTGGATCTGCCTCCTTAACGTGTGAAAAAGATTGGCCGCAGTTGTGATGTTCGTAACCACGATATTCAGTTCAGCGCACATTTGAAGGAACCTTTCCATGCGTGCGCTGCTGTGCTCAGGACCCTGTCCTTCGTAACCATGCGGAAGCAGCATTACCAGACCGGTCATCTTCTGCCATTTTTGTTCCGCGCCGCAGATGAACTGGTCGATCATTGTTTGCGCGCCATTACAGAAATCGCCAAATTGTGCTTCCCAAAGTGTGAGGGCATTCGGATTCGCGATGGAATAACCATATTCAAATCCCAGCACCCCATATTCACTTAAAAGAGAATTATAAATCCTGAATTCGCCTTTCGCATCGGGTATCCTGCTCAGGCGATTATAAGATTCATCTGTATTCTCATCTCTCAGGATCGCATGGCGATGAGAGAAAGTTCCTCTGCAAACATCCTGTCCGCTCATGCGCACGTCCTTTCCTTCCAGGAGTAAACTGCCGTAAGCCATCAATTCACCCGTGGCCCAGTCCACTTTCTTCTCCGTATCGTACAACTTTATTTTGTCCTGCAATAATTTTTCAACCTTGCGCAACGGCGTGAATTTCTCGGGCCATGCCATGATGGCCTGGAACACCTTCTGGAAATCCGGGTCTGAAATCGCAGTTGCAGGCGACGCATCGAAATCCTCTGTCCTGGCGCGGCGCAGGCTCTTCCATGCAAGTTCGGGAGGTTGGTAAGTGTAAGGCAAGGGACTCTGCTTAACCTCGTCTAGCCTTTCCTGTAAGTCGGCCCAGAATTTCTTTTCCATATCCTTGGCCAATTCCTTAGCGTCGGCTTCACCATTTTCCAGCAGAAACGTAGTATATACTTCACGCGGATTGGGATGCTTTTCGATCAGCGCATACAGGTGCGGTTGGGTGAATTTGGGATCATCGCCTTCGTTGTGTCCGTGCTTGCGATAACAAACCATATCAATGAACACATCAGAGTTGAATTCCTGGCGATAGCGGGTTGCGATCTCCGAGCATTTCACAACGGCTTCAGCATCGTCGCCGTTTACGTGCAATACGGGCGCCTGCACCATCGCTGCCAGCGAAGTGCAATAGTCAGAACTGCGCGCATCCTCAAAATCGGTTGTGAAGCCAATCTGGTTATTGATTACGAAATGCATGGTGCCGCCCGTGTAGTAACCGTCGAGATCCGACATTTGCAACACTTCATAAACAACACCCTGACCAGCAATAGACGCGTCTCCATGAATCAGGATCGGCAATATTTTATCGAAATCACTTTTGTAGAGCGTATCGGCCTTCGACCTTGCAAAGCCCACCACAACCGGATCTACGGCTTCGAGGTGAGATGGATTCGGCGTGAGTTTCACATAGATCTTCTTGCCCATCGCGGTGTCTACTTCACTACTGAATCCAAGATGATATTTCACATCGCCGCTACCCATGGTTTGATCCATCTTCCCCGTACCTTCAAACTCACTGAATATTTGTTGGTAAGTTTTGCCAAGGATGTTTGCGAGTATATTCAAACGTCCGCGATGTGCCATGCCGACTACCACTTCTTTCACATCATGTCCGGCAGCCGTAGTAAGGATCATATCCAATGCGGCAATCGTTCCTTCGCCGCCTTCCAGTGAAAATCTTTTTTGCCCGATGTATTTGGTATGAAGGAATTTTTCGAACATGACCCCTTCATTCAACTTCTCAAGAATCCTTTTCTTGGTGCTGATCGGCAATGGATTGGTAAACTTCCGCTCCATTTCATTCGTGAGCCAGTCTATTTTTTTCTGGTCGCTGATGTACTTGAATTCGATACCCACATGCGAAGCGTAGCATTTCTGCAGGTGAGCAAGGATGTTACGAAGAGAAGTGGTACCCAGGCCGATCAGGTTGCCAGCGAAGAAATTCTTATCGAGATCTTCGTCGGTGAAATGGAAAAAGGCCAGGTCCAGGTTGGCTCCCCTATCCTTTCTTTCGCGAATGGGATTGGTTTTGGCGATCAGATGGCCCTTATTGCGATAACCCAGGATCATGCGATAGGCATTCAATTCCTTTTGCCAGTCAATGCCATCCAACCTTATCCCATCACCCTTCACCTCAATGGTTTCGTGGCCATTGGTTGCCTTCCCCGCCCCTACAGCGAAGTCAAAACCCTCAAAAAACTTCCGGAATTCGGGGTCCACACTGGATGGGTCCTTTACGAAATCCTGGTATAATCCTTCAATAAAAGCGGGGGACGAGTTGGTGATGTATGAAAAATCTTTCATGAATCAGCGTTTGAGAAAGGGTGAACCGGACGACAAATATCGTGTAAAAAATGGCAAGATTGGGTCGCAAATGGTTCGATTTCACAGTTTTTTCTGTGAAAGCCATGCAAATAATCCAGATTTTGCCCAACAGGGGGGTGAATTGGTAAGCGTACAAATTCAATAATTTTCCAATTTTTGTCCACCGTTTTTCAAATTTCAACTGGATTTACCTACCTTTGCCGTCCCAAAATTTCATTATGGCAAATCATAAGGCAACCAAAAAAGACGTTCGTCAGGCAACCAAAAGAAGGGATCGTAACCGCTATTATGGCAAGACTACGCGTAATGCCGTTCGTGAGCTCAGGGCGTTGACCGACAAGAAAACGGCCTCCAAGGATTTGGTTGAGGTATCCAGCATGATCGATAAGCTGGCGAAGAAAGGGATCGTTCACAAGAACAAGGCTGCGAACCTGAAGAGCAAGCTCACCCGCAAGGTGAACGGTCTTTCAGCTTAAGGCTTATTAATATATTTAGGAAGCATCCCGACAGGCAATGTCGGGATGCTTTTTTTATTGATGCCACTTAAAATAATAACCAGGCCCGCTAGAGAAATTCCAATGCACAAATACGAAAACAAATCTCCGATGAGTGAGTAAATCGTTTGATGATGCCCGATTGGCAAATCGGCCCACCAGATCTTTTCTCCCTCGGTATAAAAATCCATGGACCCAAATCTTCTGCCTGTATAATCTGTTGCCATTGACAATCCGCCACTCACCTGTCTGAACACAGAGCTGCCATTTTCAATTCCGCGAAAAACAGCCATATGGGAATGATAGGGATCAATCGCCCACCAATCGCCGGATGGCAAAAGCAACAAATCCGTATGCTGTTTTCCCATTTGTTGCATGTGGATTGGAAAGTCTGCATCGTAACAAATGGAAGTGGAAATCGTACCGAAGGATGTTGGAATCGCCGGTATCCTTCCATCTCCGGGTTCGCTGGCTTCAGCATATGGAACGGGTTTGTTTTTGTGCAACACGTTGGCCACATCTCCACCCGGGCGGATCAGGATGGCTTTGTTCTCCAACCACTTTTTCTCCGGCGTAACCTTACCCGGATGGATAACCGCCATGGTCATCAAAAGCCAAATTTTATTTTCAAGAGCGACCAACTTCGCCCTGTTCAAAAACGCTTCTTCATCAAAAGGAAAAACAAATCCATTTCCTTCTGACCAAACAACAATCTTCGCACCACCGTCCGCTGCCTTGGTGGTAAGTCGAAGCAGACTGTCCTGCATGGTTTTCATCGCACGATATCCCCTGGCAAATCTGACCGTATCTGCAGTTTCGATAAATGGCAGGTAGGCCTTTTGCATTTCCGCCAACCGGGGCGATGTGGGGGATGACTTTGGATCGAGCGTTTCCTTTTTACCGCTATAATCCTCATAAAGAGATTCAATGAATTGAAATGAAGGGACGGAGATTCCTCCGATGCGCGCCATAGTTAACTTTGCAGGATTGAACTCATACCTGGAAGCTCCGTAGATAAGCACCAATAGAAAAATGGCGCAATAACTCAGCGCTCCATATCTAAATGTTTGGTGACTTCTGATTCTACTCATGATCCAGACTACCACCGACGCTAACCAATAAATCATAAAACTGATTCCAAATATGCCGGTTATGGAAGCCAATTGCGAAAACCAGGAAAAGCCCAGTTGGGAATTTGCAATCGATCCCCATATCCCTCCACCGCCCCTCGCGTCGAGGTATTCCCGGGTTACGAAGGCTGCGGGTAAAAACAAGGTCACCAGGAAATGATCCTGCCGGCGTATGAGCCAACGATCCAGTTGAAAGATGAGTCCCAGGATCAGCGCATAAAGGGTGGAAATGACGGCCAGGACAGGCACTGGAAAAGGCACGGTTTCCTGCGTGGAAATGATATTCGCTCCAATAAACAAGGGCAGGAACCACAGCCATTTCCGTTTCAGATTGCCTTGCCGGAAGAATATTAAAACAAAGATTGGCCAAATCCAGGCGAAAAATCCCAATCCGAATCGCGCAGAAGAGAGCACAGCGGCTACCGCCCCCAGGATCAGCATCAAGATCGCAATTCGGGGGCGGGTTAGTTTGTCGGTGAAAGTTTGAAGTTTGTCCATGATCTTTTTTAGGACAAAAATGGGCCTGCAGACAGCCCATTGTCGACCGACAATCGAAACTGAAACCAAATCTATTTCGTTCGAGTTCCGTTCAACCTAAAGTCGAACCTTCATCATGTGCATGTCGTTTCTTGAACTCGCTTGGCGTGATGCCTGTGTACTTTTTGAAAAGGGTGTTAAAGGAGGATTTGGAATTGAATCCTGATTCATACAACACCTCCAGGACGGTGACTTTTTTGTCGACGGGATTGGTTAAGAGTCTTTTCGCCTCGTCGATCCGGTAGTGGTTAACGAAATCAAAGAAATTCTGGTTCAGACTTTCGTTGATGACCTGGGAAAGCACCTTAGGCTTAAGCGATAGTTGTCCGGCCAGTTGCTCCAGGGTCAATTCGGCTTCAAGAAATGGTTTCTCTTTTGACATATAATTCCGGAGCTTTTCCTCAATCGCTTTCTTTTCATTTGGAGAAATGTTTGAATAGGCGTATTTGGCAGGCCTCTCATCTTCCGTCTTGTCCTCCTCAATGATGGAAAAAATCTCCGGTCGGCGCATGGCCTTCAGCAGGATCCTGTTAAGAAAAATGATAAGTCCAACCAAAACCAAGGCGAGCAGGAGGTAATAATAGTTGGCGTAGGGAGTAAGACTGACCAACCCATTCATAACGCCAAAAATCATCAACATCACAAAGAACAAGAGCGTGGTGGACAACCAGGAGATATTCTGGCGGTTGGCATCTGAAAACTTCTCTGTTGCCTGTTTCTTGAATCGGCCGATCAGCCTTAAGCTGGCACCGGCATAGATGAAAAAATGTCCGAAAATGATCACGGTAGCCCAGTAGGAATAAGTAGGCAATTTCCTATCGAGCAGTCCCTGCATCAACGTGATCTTTTTTTCGTTAGGCAGCGACAGGTAGGCGAATTCGGTAAAAAGAAATCCTAACAGGAAGGGCAGAAAATGGAGCCATTGCTTTCCATTCAGATGAAAGTATTTGTATAAGACCGACTTGCAATATTGATAAAGCAGGGGACCAAACAAGAGTGGCAGGCAACTTCCCCACAGTCCCAGTGAAGGGTAGTTGAAATAAACTTTTTTAAGAATAAGAAAAGTATCGACGAGGTTGAAGCAAATAGAAAGAAAGAATAAACCGAGCAAAATATTGCTGACCCTCCGACCTTTTTCACTTGAGAGGAGAAAAAGTCCGAGAAAGAGCAATTGAAAAATTACAATGCTGAAAAAAATATCCTGCCAGTTGAAATTCATACCAAGTGCTTACTAAATTATACAATAGCGCAATAAGGCTCAATAATTTTAACTCAGAAGTGGATGGCTGGACACATTTTCATAATTTTCGCGCTCAATTGACATGAATGAGAAAAATTCTTTGTTTTCTGTTACTCTTAAGCACGTTCAAGGCACATTCCCAGGCCCTAAGCACTCCATTTGAAAAATCAAATGGAAATCAAACGTCGGTTTACTCCGAAATCATCGACTGGTGGAAGAAGCTGGACCTGCAGTATCCACAGGTAAAGATGAGAACGATAGGAGCCACCGATGCGGGTTTTCCATTGACGGTCGTCATGGTTGGAAAAGACAGCAACTACAGTTTTCAAAGACCGAAAAATTCCAAAACGACGGTTATTCTGATCAACAATGGCATTCATCCCGGTGAACCCGACGGCATCGACGCGAGCATGATGCTGGCAAGAGATATTGTTACTGGAAAATTGGCATTGCCGGAAAATGTGGTGCTGGCCATTGTTCCGGTTTACAATATTGGCGGGTGTCTGGACAGAAGTAAGAACTATCGTGTGGACCAGAATGGGCCCGAGGAATTTGGGTTTCGGGGAAATTCCCAGAATCTCGATTTGAATAGAGATTTCATTAAAATGGATTCAAAGGAAGCAAAGGCCTTTGTTGCGATGTATCGGATGATTGACCCCGATGTGATGATCGATAATCATGTGAGCAATGGAGCCGATTACCAGCACGTGATGACGCTGATCGCTTCGCAGCATAATAAACTCGGCGGGGCAATGGGAGAATTCATGAACAAACAATTTGAGCCGGGCATTTACACGCTGATGAAGAAGAAGGGCTATGATTTGGTTCCGTATGTGAATTCCTTTGGCGAATCGCCCGAACAGGGATGGCCGGAGTTCCTGGAAGGCCCACGTTACAGCAGCGGTTATGCAAGCCTGTGGCAAACTTTTGCCTTTGTTCCGGAGAGTCATATGTTGAAGCCTTATGCACAAAGAGTAAAAGCTACTTATGCGATGATGGAATGTTTCATCCAGTTTACTTCAGAAAATGCAGAGACGATTATCGGGTTGAGACAAAGGGCGAGATTGGAAAACATAACGCGGGCGGAGTTCCCGATCAACTGGACATTAAACAGGAATGCATCCAGCACCATTCAATTCAGGGGATATACGGCAGGATACAAGCCCAGCACGATTTCTGGCCTGCCACGACTTTATTATGACCGCACAAAACCCTTCACCAAAGAAGTGAAATTCTATAATGAGTACACGGCAGACAAGAATATCAAAAAGCCAAAGGCCTATATCATTCCCCAGGGTTGGTGGGAAGTCATTGACAGGCTTAAACTCAATAAGGTGCAATACTATCAATTATTCAGGGATACGGTAATGACGGTGGAAGTATATCATATAGATGGATACAATGCGGGTGCGCGTCCGTATGAGAAGCATCATTTGAACGGCGATGTGAAGCTGACGGCTTCACAGTTATCCATGAAATTCAGGAAGGGAGATGTTGTGATACCCATGAACCAGGAAGCCAATCGTTTTGTGATGGAAGTCCTGGAGCCGCAGGCGCCCGACTCCTACTTTGCCTGGAATTTCTTTGATGCCATATTGGGACAGAAAGAGGGATACAGTGATTATGTGTTTGAAGAAACCGCTGCTGAATTTTTGAAGGGTAGTCCTGCCGTGAAGAAAATGTTAGACGATAAAAGGGCTTCCGATACGGCTTTTGCAAGAAATGGTGGGGCCCAGTTGGAGTTTGTTTATCGGAATTCTCCTTATTATGAGCCGGCGAATATGCGATATCCGGTATATCGATTATTGCAGTAATAAAATATGGGGCGCCCGCCTGCGGCGGGCGCCCCATATTTTATCTTCTAATCATTATTCCAATGCCTTCACCGTACCACTTCCCGCAATATGACTGGTGATTTGCGGCTTACCCAGGTAGTATACATCACCGCTTCCCGCCACGCGTACGTCCAGCTTTGAACTCGCATATACGTAAGCGTTACCGCTACCGGCAATGTTTACATTCGCGTTCTCACTCATCAATTCCTTAGCCTGGGCCTTGCCACTGCCTGCAATTTCAATCGAAAGGTCCTTCGTACGTCCCTTCACCTCAGAATTGCCGGAGCCCCCAATATCCACTTTTACTTCGGGTGCATCAACGTCTGTATTGATATTGCCGCTGCCCGCAATGCTGAACTCGAGTCGGCGGTCGCTGGTGAGCTTGGTCTTTCCAATAATATCACCACTGCCCGAAATACCGATTTCTTCCAACATCGGCGCACTCACATACACATTCACTGGCTTGGTATTCCTCAGTCTCCATCCGCTCTCGGTACTAATGATCAGGTTGTTGTTTTCTTTATACGTCCTGATGTGTTGAATAATATTTTCTTCTCCTTCGATGGTAACCTTGGTGGTTGCCTCCTGCGTCAAATACACATTCATGAAACCGCGAAGCTTCACATTTCTAAAATCAGAAACAGAACGTTCATCAGTCACGACATGACCATCACCCTTGACCGAATGCCAATGACAGGAACTAAGAAGAAAGAGGGATATGATCAGAAAAAATAAGTTGCGCATTTTATTATGTTTAGGAAAGACAAAATTTGCTAAATATTACTACAAGAAAAAGGGCAGAGTTACAATTCTCGGCTAATTTTCGGTCAATCCCCCTTATTTCCCGGCAGCCTCTCTAACCCCGTCTTTTGGCGAATTTCATAACTTCGCAGCACCATGACAGAAAAAATCCTCGTCCTTGACTTCGGTTCCCAATACACTCAGTTGATTGCCAGAGCAGTACGTGAGGCCCGGGTGTATTGCGAAATCATTCCCTTCAATAAAAAAATTGAATTTACGCCCGATTTAAAGGGCATCATACTTTCCGGCTCACCCTTCTCAGTGAACGAGGAAATGGCTCCCAATGTGGATGTAAAATCACTGCTGAAGGAACGACCCGTGCTCGGGATCTGTTATGGCGCCCAACTCACTGCGCGTGATTTTGGCGGACGGGTTGCCAAATCATCCAAACGCGAATACGGTCGCGCAATGTTCAAGATCGAAAAACCCGACACAATCTGGAAGGGAGTTTCACCCGTATCACAGGTTTGGATGAGTCATGCGGACACGATCCTGGAAGCACCCTCCGATTTTGAAATCCTGGGAACGACCGAGGCCATTCCTGTTGCTGCCTTCAAAAGAAAGAGCAATGGCATTCACACCATCTACGGCTTGCAATTCCATCCTGAAGTTTATCATTCACAGGAAGGGAAAAAAATAATTGAAAATTTCCTCGTCGAAATTTGTGGTTGCAAACAGGATTGGACACCGGCACATTTTGTAAATGACACCATTGAATCGCTGAAAAAGCAAATCGGAAACAGAAAAGTCATCATGGCCCTCAGTGGTGGCGTTGACTCAACGGTGGCGGCTACCCTCATTCACAGGGCGATTGGCGACAGATTGTACGGCATTTTTGTTGACAATGGCGTTTTGAGAAAAAATGAGTTCAAAGAAGTTCTCGCCACCTATGCCAAATTGGGATTAAACGTGAAAGGTGTTGACGCACGCGAACACTTTTATACTCGTCTGGCGGGCAAGGTCAACCCCGAAGAAAAAAGAAAAATCATTGGCAGTACCTTTATTGATGTTTTCGACCAGGAAGCCCACCTGGTGGAGGGCGTCGAACTGCTCGGACAGGGCACGATTTATCCGGATGTGATCGAAAGCGTTTCGGTTCACGGTCCCTCGCAGACCATCAAGTCGCACCACAATGTTGGCGGACTTCCTGATACCATGAAGCTCGAACTGGTTGAACCATTACGATATCTTTTCAAAGATGAAGTGAGAAAAGTCGGACTCGAACTTGGCATTCCCGAACAGATGATTTTTCGTCATCCATTCCCTGGTCCGGGACTTGCCATCAGGATCCTGGGCGAGGTAACCGAAGAAAAGGTGGAACTCCTGCAGGAAGCTGATTTGCTTTACATCAATGGGCTCAAATCCTCAGGCCTGTATGAGAAAGTGTGGCAGGCAGGCGCTATTTTGTTGCCCGTAAAGAGTGTGGGCGTGATGGGCGATGAAAGGACCTATGAATACACCCTGGCATTGAGGGCTGTAACCAGTGTAGACGGCATGACGGCCGACTGGGCACATCTCCCTTATGAGTTCCTGGCAAATATTTCCAGCGAGATTATCAACAATGTCAAGGGTATCAATCGCGTTGTTTACGATATTAGCAGCAAACCGCCTGCAACGATTGAGTGGGAATAGATCGTCTTCTAAACATGAACGGAATGAAAATAATGCGGGGCTACCTTTTTACCTGCCTGGCCCTTTTACTGGCAAACGGCGCATTCGCCCAGATAGACAGCAACAAAATTCACAAGGTTGCCATTTTTACTCCGCTCTACTTAGACTCTGCATTTGACAATACCAATTCTTACCGCTACGGAAAGAATTTTCCGAAATTTTTGAACCCGGGCCTTGAGTTCTATGTGGGCGCCAGCATCGCACTCGATTCTTTAGGGGAAGAAGGATTGAAACTGCAGGTAGCCGTGTATGATACCCGAAGCAATGATGGTTCAGTGAGCAAACTGATCAGCCAGGCCAAACTTGACAGTGTTGACCTGATCATTGGCTCGGTAAATGGTACTGAATACAAACAGCTGGCCGATCTGGCATTCAAGAAAAATATTCCATTTATTTCGGCCACGTATCCCAATGACGCCGGTGTGACGAGTAATCCCTACCTGGTTATCGTGAATTCAAAACTGAATACGCACCTGACTTCAGTTTACAATTATCTGCTGAAGAATTTTTCCAAAAGCCGCATACTTTTGTTAAGAAGAAATAATCCCGAAGACGACCGGATTGTTTCTGTTTTCAAATCTCTCAATGCTGCCCATGACGGACCCGGCGTATTGAATTTCTACACCGTACCGCTGCCGGATAATTTTACTTCGAAAGATTTGTTGAAGAATATGGATACCCTCAGGCAGAATATCCTGATTGTTGGAAGCCTGGATGAAAACTTTGCGAGAAATGTGGCTAATCAGTCTTTGGAATTTGCTGAAAAATATCCCATTACCATTGTAGGTATGCCCACCTGGGAAGGGATCAAGGATTTTGACAAGACCGAATACAAGACCCTGCCCATCGTTTACTCGTCCACGTTTTTTAACCCTGTGGTGGACAAGTGGAGTCAGAATTTCAGCAACGAATATAGAAGGAGAACTTACAGTCGTCCCAGCGATATGGCGTTTAAAGGATATGAAGTCACTTATTACTTTATTCGCCTGCTGGAAAAATACAACAAGACCCTGATGTCGAACCTCACCGATAATTCTTTCCGCCTCATTACTGAATACGAGTTCCGCCCTGTTCAATGGAGCAAGACTGCTTCCGGTCCCGACTATTATGAGAATAAGAGGATTTATATTCTCAAGAAGTTTAATGGGATGACGATTCGGTTGTATTAGATTTTGGATTATAGATTGTGGATTGTGGATTTCCATGATCTATTTTTTGATGCAAAATGTCTCAACAATTGGGCAGCATCATTGTTATTCCGGTATTATCATCCACAATCCACAATCAACAATCTACAATCTAGCTCATGCCCCTAATTGACTTCACCGATCGCGGCCTCTATTGTGCTGCGGGAAATTTTTACATCGATCCGTGGCGGCCGGTGGAAAATGCAGTGATCACACACGCACATAGTGATCATGCGCGCGCTGGTTCCAATAACTATTTATGCCACCACTACACCAAGCCCTTACTGGAAGCACGTTTGGGCGCCCAACGCATTGAAGCCGTGGAATGGGGCCACGAGTTTGATATGACTGGTGTAAAGCTAAGTCTACATCCTGCCGGGCACATTATCGGATCCTCCCAGGTACGCGTTGAATATAAGGGTGAGGTGTGGGTTGTGAGTGGGGATTATAAATTGGAGAATGATGGACTTAGTGGAAGCTTCGAACCCATTCCCTGCAATACTTTCATAACAGAATCAACTTTTGGTTTACCCATTTATCGCTGGGAAAGCCAGAAAAAAATCTATTCCGATATTCAGCATTGGGTCCTGGAAAATCACAAGAGAGCTGTGACTTCAGTGTTGTTGGCATATAGTCTGGGTAAAGCGCAGCGGATCCTGCCCTGTCTCGTGGAAACGGATTTACCCATTTTTGTTCACGGCGCGATAGCGGTGATGCACAACGCGCTCACCGCCGCAGGCTTTCCCTTACCTCCTGTTCAGCGCATCACGCCAGAAACGCCAAAAAACATCATCCAGGGAAATATCATCATCGCACCGCCGGGTGCAGATGGAAGTCCATGGATTAATCGTTTTCAACCTTATGAGATCGGCGTTTGCAGCGGATGGATGCAGGTAAGAGGAAATGTGCGCAGAAGAAATGCTGACGCAGGATTTGCATTGAGTGATCATGCCGACTGGGATGGACTAAAGGCCGCGGTCCGCGCCACGGGCGCTCAAAAAGTATTCGTCACACACGGTTTTCAATCAGTATTCAGCCGCTGGTTAAATGAAAATGGAATTGAAGCCGCAGAAGTAAGCACAGAATACAACGCAGCGGAAGAGGAAACAAATATTGTTACAGAACCTACTTAGTACTAAGTACTGAGTACTAAGTACTGAATTAGATGCAAACTTTTTCAAATCTTGTCATATCGCTTGGAACATCAACCGGCACCAATGCAAAAGTGGATGCGCTGGTAAAATATTTCAGCACCGCAAGCGACAAGGACAAGGTTTGGGTCATCGCACTTTTCAGCGGCCGAAAGCCAAAAAGGGCAGTAACCGCCACGCAACTTCAGTCCTGGTGTGTGGAGGCAACGGATTTACCACAGTGGCTTTTCGACGAATGCTATGGAACCGTGGGTGACCTGGCGGAAACAATCGCACTGTTACTTCCGCCCATCACAGATTCACTGGATACGCACGAAACGCTCAGCTATTATATCGAAAAACTAGCGACCATCAGTAATGTTGAAGAAGGGGTTAAAAAGCAGTTCATTGTCAGCAGCTGGAATAAAATGAATAAGGAGGAGCGCTTCGTTTTCAACAAACTCATAACCGGCGGCTTTCGGATCGGGGTATCGCAGCAGTTGATGGTGAACGCGCTTGCGAAAACACTATCAATCGATGCGCCCCTGGTTGCACATCGCATCAGTGGCAACTGGGATCCTTCCACGACCAGCTTCGAAGAATTGTTACAAGGTGATCCGCTCGCTGGTGATTTATCGAAACCATATCCTTTCTATCTCGCCTACGCGCTGGAGGATGAACCTGCATCGCTGGGTACACCCGAAGAGTGGCAGGCCGAGTGGAAATGGGATGGGATTCGCGGTCAAATCATCAAACGTAATCACCAGCTTTTTGTTTGGAGTCGCGGTGAAGAATTAATGACAGATCGATTTCCCGAATTTCAATTGCTGCTCGAGCATTTGCCCGAAGGCTCCGTGCTTGACGGAGAAATCCTGCCCTTTCGGGATGGCAAGCCGCTCCCCTTCGCCTTGTTACAAACCAGGATCGGCAGAAAAAATGTCACCAAAAAACAACTGCAGGATGCACCCGTGGTTTTCGTAGCATACGATCTTTTGGAATGGCAGGGCAATGATTTCCGCGAAAAAACGATGACAGAAAGAAGGGAAGCACTGGAGAAGATTGCAATTGATGTAAACCACCCCAATCTTCGTCTTTCCCCAGTGGTCAGCTTTCCGGGCTGGGACGAGCTTTCGGAAATGCGCATGCGCTCACGCAATGAAGGAAGCGAAGGTCTGATGCTGAAAAGAAAGAATTCAGTTTACCAGACCGGAAGGAAGCGCGGTGATTGGTGGAAATGGAAAATTGATCCGCTGGTGATCGACTGCGTGATGATTTATGCGCAAAAGGGTCACGGTCGCAGAAGCAATCTCTATACGGACTATACCTTCGCTGTGAAAGACGGGCCCAACCTGGTGAGCTTTACGAAGGCTTACTCCGGACTCACAGATAAGGAATTTGCCGAGGTGGATTCATTTGTGAAAAGAAATTCACTGGAGCGTTTCGGGCCCGTAAGAACGGTTAAGCCTGAGCTCGTATTTGAAATTGCATTCGAAGGGATTGCCGCTTCTAATCGTCATAAATCCGGCGTAGCCCTGCGTTTCCCCAGGATCAGCCGCTGGCGGCGGGACAAAAAACCAGATGAAATAAATACGCTGGATGATCTTAAATTGATGTTGGAGAAATACGGAAAATGACCGAGCTCAAAGAGACGAAGGGATACCAGGTGATTCAACAGTGGTTGGAATCAAAAGGCTACCAGCCATTCGCGTTCCAGGAAGAAGCCTGGGAACAAATACTCGCCGGGCAAAGCGGTTTGGTAAATGCACCCACCGGTTGTGGAAAAACATTCTCCGTTTTTCTCGGCGCACTCATCGACTTCATCAACCGACATCCCACAGATTTTCAGAAAAGAAAAAAGAATGGACTCCAATTGGTATGGGTCAGTCCACTGCGCGCACTTGCAAAAGATATTGGCAGGGCTATGGAAGAAGTGGTGACTGAGCTCGGCTTGTCATGGAACATAGGGATTCGCAATGGCGACACGGAAATGACGGAAAGACAGAAACAGAAAAGACAGATGCCCGAGGTACTGATCATCACGCCCGAGAGTCTCCATTTACTACTCGCTCAAAAAGATTACCCGCCTGTTTTTACCACCCTTAGAATAATTGCAGTGGATGAATGGCACGAGCTGATTGGATCCAAAAGAGGCGTACAAGTTGAACTTGCAATCTCCAGGCTGGTTGGACTAGCGATGAAAAGACTCTCAGCGGGCGATGGCCACGATCACGGCTTGCAGCTCTGGGGAATTTCTGCAACCATTGGAAACCTCGACCAGGCCGCGGAAGTGTTGCTTTCACCTTTGCAGTTGCTGCAACCCTTAATAAAAAATAAGAAACTCATTGAGCCATTCATCGTAAAGGCCAGGATAAGCAAAAACATTATTGTTGAATCCATCCTTCCGGATGAGATCGAAAAATTTCCGTGGTCAGGACATTTAGGACTGAAACTCATTGACAAGGTTATTCCGATCATCAATGAAAGTCGCACCACGCTCATCTTCATCAACACGAGAGGAATGAGTGAGATCTGGTATCAATCCCTCCTGAACCACAATGCAGATTTAGCCGGTTTGATCGCGCTGCACCATGGAAGCATTGAACGACAGTTAAGAATTTGGGTGGAGGAAGCACTGCACGAAGGAAAGCTAAAAGCTGTAGTCTGCACTGCCAGCCTGGATTTGGGTGTCGACTTCAGGCCTGTTGAAACCGTGATCCAGGTTGGTAGTCCGAAGGGGGTGGCAAGATTTCTTCAGCGCGCGGGAAGAAGTGGTCACCAGCCTGATGCGGTAAGCAAAATTTACTTTCTGCCTACGCACTCCCTGGAATTGGTGGAAGCAGCTGCGTTAAAAAATGCGATTGAAGAAAATTTTATTGAAAGCCGGGAACCTTTTGTACGATGTTTTGACGTGTTGACACAATATTTGGGAACGCTTGCCATCTCTGAAGGATTCAGACCTGGCGACATATTTCCCGAAATCCTGTCCACTTATTGTTTCAGGGAAATGTTGGAGTCTGAATGGTTGGAAACCCTTCACTTCGTGACTTCAGGGGGAACGGCCCTGCAGCAGTACGACGATTTTTCCAAAATTGAGATCGTAGATGGAGTGTATAAAATAACGAACAGAAGAGTCGCCATGCGGCATCGCCTGCATATCGGGACCATTGTGAGTGAGCCGATGCTGAAGGTGAAATTTATGAGCGGCGGTTATATTGGCGTGATCGAAGAATATTTTATTTCGAGGCTGGAGCCCGGGGCCGTGTTCACGCTTGGGGGAAGAAACCTGGAGCTGGTTATGATCAAGGATATGACCGTATTGGTGCGGAAATCAAATTCGAAGAAATCCATTGTGCCCAGCTGGCAGGGAGGAAGAATGCCGCTTTCGGCAAATCTGGGAAAGAAATTGCGTGAAAAATTTAATGAGGCCCTAGATCCGGTTGCTGAAAGGAAGGATGTTGAACTGAAAATATTGCGACCCTTGTTTGAATTGCAGAATGAACTTTCCTATGTGCCCAAGGCAAATGAATTGCTGATTGAACACATTGAAACCAAAGACGGCTTTCATCTCTTTGTATATCCTTTTGAAGGTCGCCTGGTTCATGAAGCGATGGCGGCGATATTGGCCTATCGGATCGGCAAGATTGTGCCGATTACATTTTCCTTCGCAATGAATGACTATGGATTTGAGTTGCTCAGTGATCAACCCATTCCTGTTGATGACTCGAATGTATATGAATTGTTCAGCCCGGACCGCCTTTTCGAAGACATTCAGAAATCCGTTAACTCAACGGAGATGGCCAGGCGAAAATTCCGGGATATTGCGGTGATTGGTGGCCTTGTATTCCAGGGATACCCGGGTGAATACAAGAAGGCCCGGCATTTACAATCCTCCGCCTCGCTCCTGTTTTCAGTTTTTGCAGAATATGAGCCGCAAAACTTACTCTTAAGGCAATCGTACCAGGAAGTATTTGATCAGCAGATGGAGGAGGTAAGGTTGAGGAACATGTTGAGCAGGATTCAATCGTCCAGGATTCTCATCAGCGTACCCAGCCAGCTCACACCCTTCTGCTTCCCGATCAAGGTCGACAGCATGAGGGAGAATTTATCTTCTGAGAAGCTGGAAGACAGGGTCAAAAGGATGCAAATGCAATTAGGGAAGGCAGCAAAATAGTCGACCGGTAAAAAGCGTTAAATAATATACTTTTACGCCAAATCGCTACCCATGTCCTTTGTGCTTGACGAGGTCAAATCCTTCTTTGAATCCTGGAACCACGCTCCTGCCAGCCAGATCATTACCCTGAGGCAGGCCGGGAGCAACCGCATGTACCTGCGCGCCCATGCCGAAAAGGGCTCCTATATCATTACGTACAATCCCAATAATGTTTCGGAAAACAATGCTTTCATAGAGTTCAGTCGGCATTTTCACCGCAAAAAATTGCCCGTGCCCGAGATCCTGCACGCCGATGCGCTCAAGAAAATGTACATCCAGACCGACCTTGGTGATGACAGTTTATTTGATCAGATCCAAAAACAGGGGTATTCAAAACCGGTGAAGGATTTGTACAAGCAAACCTTTGACCAACTGGCGAAGTTACAGGTGGTGGGCGGACAGCATTTGGATTACAGTCATTGTATTGCCACGAGATCCTTTGACAAGCAGGCCATCTATTCTGATTTGCTTTACTTCCTTTATTATTTCGTGCGTGCTTTGGACCTGGCCTATGACAAGAATTTGCTGTTAAATGATTTTGAATTACTGAGCAGCTACCTTATGCAGGAGGAGGCAAATTTTTTCATGCACCGTGATTGTCAGAGCCGGAACATAATGTTGAAAGACGGTGAGGTATTCTTTATCGATTACCAGGGCGGTATGCAGGGAGCGCTACAGTACGATGTAGCTTCGATGCTGTGGCAGGCCAGGGCCGGACTGCCGCACGATTGGCGTGACGAACTGGCAGAGCATTATTTCGAATGCGTAAATAATTTATTAGGTGGGAGGCTCAACAAAAGGGACTTCCTGGACAGCTATGATGGGTTTGTGTTGATCAGGATGCTGCAGACGCTGGGTGCATACGGATTTCGCGGCTTGTTCGAAAGGAAATCTATATTTCTGTCGAGTATCCCGATTGCGCTTAAACAATTGCGGTGGTTTTTAGAGAATAAAAAAATTCCAATTCGCCTGCCAGAGCTTCAGAAAGTATTGTGGACGATTGCGTCAGACGAGGTGATCGAGAAATACGAGATCGTGAAAGCCGCGGCAGATTGCCCGCTGGTGGTGGAAGTCAAAAGCTTCTCCTATCGGAATGGCATACCCGAAGATGAGCACGACAATGGTGGCGGATTTATTTTTGATTGCCGCGGTATTTACAACCCCGGACGCTATCCCGAATACAAACAATTGACCGGGCGGGATAAAGAGGTTCAGGAATTCCTATTGCACCGGACCGAAATGCCAAATTTTTTACAGCACGTATACGGATTGGTTGATATTTCCGTTCAGGATTATATCAAACGCGGATTTGAAAGTCTGACGGTGAGTTTCGGATGTACGGGAGGCCAGCACCGGAGTGTATACGCTGCAGATAGCCTGGCGAAGCACTTACAGGAAAAATTCGGCGTCAAGGTCAAGTTGAATCATTTAGAACAGGAATCAAAAAACTGGATTAACCCTTAAGCATGAAAGCGATGATTTTCGCCGCGGGACTCGGAACACGGCTCAAGCCCTGGACCGACCAACATCCCAAGGCACTGGTACCTATCAACAGAAAACCACTACTTCAACGCAATATCGAATACCTGCAATATTTTGGGATCCGGGAGATCATTATCAACATTCACCATTTTGCAGAGCAGATTATAGACTTTCTGAATTTAAATCACAATTTCGGCTGTGAAATCTCCATTTCACTTGAAAGTGCTGAGGCATTGGAGACGGGGGGCGGCCTGGTCAAAGCTGCCTGGTTTTTTTCTGATCAACAGCCCTTTCTCGCCATGAATGCCGATATACTCACCAATCTGCATTTGGGTCAAATGATCGATGCGCATATGCGGGACCGTCCACTTGCATCGCTGGCAGTAAGTGACCGCGAAACTTCCCGTTACTTTCTTTTTGACCAGCACAAAAGGTTATGTGGCTGGAAGAATGTGAAAACGGGCGAGAACAAAATTTCTTTTCTAAGTGCCATCCAGGTGGCCAAAGCATTTAGTGGTATTCATATTATTGATCCCTCGATTTTTGCAAAAAATTCCCGCACGGGTAAATTTTCACTGGTTGATCTTTATTTGGACCTCGCCCAATCCAATATCATTATGGGTTATGACCATACCGGGGACTTGTTGATCGACGTAGGCAAGCCGCATAGTTTGGAGGAGGCGGAGCGGTATTTTCATTAAGGAACCGAGATGAACTATTGATCTCCCTTAATCACAAACCAGGCGTATGCATCTGCCTCAATCGTGAATGTAAACTCCACATCATAGTTTCGACCCATCATATATTTTTTGGTCATCCCATTCTTGTCTGTAATCAAGCAGACGTGCGTCAACCCTGTATAGTACAACGGCAGCCTGAATGTTCGGGTGATCTTTTCTTTTAGAGGGTTGTATAACATCAGGAAGCCTTTTTGCTGCAATCGGGGATTCACGTGAATGAACCCATCCCAATCCCTTCCATCTGCGCGACGCAATTGGACGATATCCGAATTAAGAATATCACGGTATTTTTTGTACCAGCCGACTGTCTTTCTTACCACCGCCTTCGTCGCTTCGGTATCATACAACCGGGGACCGCGGTAACAGGCCTGCACACCTGCACCATAATATTGTATCATCAATTGTTCATAATCCTTTAAATGTTCGCTCAGCGGCTCAAGAATGGCTGACTCATCTCCTCCCTGGTATTTGGTCAATGGTACAAAACCCCAACTCATGGAACCCGTCTTCTCCTGCAAACCATCATGAATGTTCTGACGGTTTAGAATTTTCTGCTGATCGCGTGAAAGTGAAAAATTCACTTCCCGATAACCAATGGCAATCTTATTTGTGCCATCCAGGAAATACCAGTCGGGGGCGTTGATATAAACACCTCTTTCATTTAACCAGTGATACAATTCCTTTTGTATCTCCATCTGTCGCCATTGCGAGTCTTCATAATCCCTGTGGCCGGGATGCGTGGTTGAAGCACACATGTCGCCAGGATAGGGGCCGTCGTTTTCCCATATGTCAAACCCGGTTTGGGCAAAGAAATATTTGATCTTGTCCCGGTAGGTCAATCCCCATTTACTTCCAAAGCAAGGGGCATTGCCGAAAAATGCACCACCCGGTTTGCCGGTTTTAATATCAACTACATCATCTTCATCACTGATCCTCCTGCTGCTAAACAGCGAATAACCACCCAGCAAAATATGCCTGGCGTGGGCATAGTTAGCCAGTTCCTTCCATTTGCGAATATTCGTAGCGCTGCTGTCTTCCATGTCTAAATGACTCCCGAAACTCAGGATCACTGCTTCGTAACCCGTAGCCACGCACTGATCAATCGCGACTTTCACTTCTTCATCGTTCTTACTGACGAGGTGCATGAAGATTGGATTCTGCGTAGTCCACGGCGCAATGGTGCTGTACATCTTTTTGATCATCATTCCCCGACGCTGACGGTCGAAGCTATCCATCAAAAGTTCATGCGTTCGCACCGACTTAAAAATCTCTCCCGGCATCAATTCAATCCCTGGTGCTTTTTCAGGATAAATTTCCAACAGGCAAGGTGTCTGAAAATTGTAGTTCACCTGTGAAGTATAGGCAGAATCGATTTTCCAATGGGTCGTCTGGTCGCTGATGTCGTAACGCATGGCATTGTTGAAGGCGTAATTGGTTTCAACATATATACCGTGTTGCTTCTTCATTTCCCCGGGTGTGCCCACTACAGCACTTTCTTCTTCCACTAAGCCCAGCACTTCATTGACCACCGTGTTTAGTTTGAACGATCTTGCAGATTTGTTCTCTATAGACACCCATTTCACAATCAATGGTATTCCATCATACAATTCGTAATGCACTTTCACCACCAGTTCTTTAACCGCCTCCTCGGTGGATTCAAATTCAAATATCAATTCCTTTCCGGTGGCCTGTTGACTATTGTATGCCCAGGTGTTTCTTTTCCAATTCAAAAAGGGCTTAATATCTGAAATTGAATGTTTGGTTTCTACAAAATCATGCTCGCCGGTCCGCATGCCTCGTATCCATTCGGGTAAGAAATAGGCGTTCTCTATTTGGCCCACCAATCCGCCAACGTTATATGCTTTTTGATCAATAATGATCCTCGCTTCGGGTTTCACAGCCCGAAGGAGTTGTTGACCATTCGTGAGATTAGTATAGCTGATGCAGGCGAGGTTCGACGTTTTTACAAATTCCCTTCTCACGAGGCCATTATCTATAATGATGGAATTACCCTGTTCCCTGACCGAAGCCTTTTGAGATATTGGCTTTATCAGCCAGTCGCGCGCTGGCACCGATTCTATCCCCTGTGCATTGCCGTTTGTAATCAACCCGACTAAAAGGGCTGTTTTGAAAAATCTCATCCCGTTGCAGAAAAAAGTTAATCGCATAAGATTATAAAATACGCCTTATTTTTAATTAAGCCATCTGTGTTGAAATCTCATGAGCATTCCCCCGCACAAAATTGAAGTCCATCACGCAAGTAAAGAGACGGCACGTGTGGAAGCATTCAGCGACGGCGTCTTTGCCATTGCGATCACCCTTTTGGTCATTGAGTTGATTCAGCTCATCCACGTGAAGGAACAGGAAAAACTTCTGCCCATGCTTCTCCATCACTGGGCGTCACTCTTTGCATTTGGCCTGGGATTTGTCACCATTCTTATTTGCTGGATCAACCACCACGTTGCATTCGACTACATCATCAAGACCAACAGCAAATTGATGTGGGTGAATGCATTTGTATTGCTGATGGTCACCTTCACACCCTTTGCGATAGCCGTGTTGTCCCAGTATTTTGAATCGGAACGAAACCTTGCTATGGCCTTGTTTGGCTTTAACTATCTGCTTATGTCACTCGCAGCTTATCTCCTCTGCGCCTATGTGTATAAGCGATCCCTAATCGATGAAAACAATCGCAAGACCTTTCATCGACTTGTCAAGCTCTATGAATACAGCGTCTATTATACGTTCCTAGCCTTCCTGGTTTGTTTTTATTCAGTACCCGTTGCCATTACACTTTATTGCCTGCTCTTTGTTGTTTTCGCATTTCCAAAAGCATCGGCGTCAAAATTGATACGGGGGAAATAAATTAAAATCAAAGGGGGAAAACGCTCCATCAATTAATCCAATAAATAAAATACAATTGTAAACATGAGAAAGAAAATCGGCTACCTGATCTTGATCCTTGTCATAGGAATTCAATTTATTCGCCCGGCCAGGAACCTTGGAAACACCACGGGACCAAACGAGATCGGATTAAAATATGCCATTCCACAGGAAGTCTCGAAAATCCTGGAAAAGTCCTGCTACGATTGTCACAGTAACCACACGGACTATCCCTGGTATACTAATATCCAGCCGGTTGGATGGTGGATGCAATGGCACGTGAACGAAGGCAAACGTCATTTGAATTATACTGAATTCGCATCGTACGAGCCCAAACGCGCAAGGGGAAAATTCAAAGAAACGGTGGACCAGGTAAAAGGAGACGAAATGCCCCTGAATTCTTATTTATGGATTCATAGGGATGCTATTCTATCCGATTCTGAAAAGCAAATTCTCGTAAGTTGGGCCGATAGCCTGCAGCATCAACTCACGCGCCAATACAATTTGCCCCCGCCGGAAGACAACCGTCAGCGTTGACGTAAAAATGAATTTTCTTTAAAATATGATCGGCGCCTGCCACCTTCATCTTAACTTCGCCTCGTGCAGGCGCCCCAATTATTCAACATAAAAAATAACCATTTCTGGCTGTCCCATCATCGGTGTGCTTTTTGGGAAGAGCAGAAAATTCTCATCCTCTCCGATTGCCATTTTGGTAAGACCGGGCATTTCAGAAAATCCGGAATTCCTGTTCCTCAGAATCTTTTCCAGGAAGACCTCCAGCGCCTCCTTCATCAGATGCAATTCTTCAATGCGCTCACGCTCATCGTGGTGGGCGACATGTTTCACAGCGAGGCCAACAAAGAACTGGATCTTTTCATACGATGGCGCAAAGACCATGCGAACCTGAATTTCAAACTTGTAGTAGGCAATCACGACATTCTCCAGGAAGATTGGTATGTGAAGGCTGATATTGAAATTATCCGCGGCGAATGGGAACAGGAGGATTTTAGTTTCATTCACGATTTTAATCCCATTACTGCAAAACCCAATCGCTACTATTTCTCCGGGCATATACATCCTGGTATTCGCATCAGCGGCATCGGGAGGCAGTCACTGGCATTCCCCTGCTTTTACTTCACTCCAAAATTTGCGGTACTGCCTGCTTTTGGAAAATTTACCGGGTTGGCAATGGTCAATCCCAGGGAGGGTGAAAACGTGTTTGCCATCGTGAATAACCAGCTGCTTTCGCTCTCATGAGTACGCCTGCCCGGTTCCAGATCGCCTACGATCCCATTTATGCCCACCCATTACCCGAGGGTCATCGTTTTCCCATGTTGAAATATGAATTGATCCCTGGCCAGCTGGTTCACGAGGGGACCATCCAAGTTGAAAATATTTTTGCGCCAGAAGCTTGCCCGGATGAGACTATACGGCTTACACATACCCAGGAATACCTTGACAAACTGAAAAACCAAACGCTCACCGCATCGGAGCAAAGAAAGATTGGCTTTCCACAATCGCCGTCACTTACGCAAAGAGAGCTGGTGATAACACAGGGCACGATCGATTGCACGCAACATGCGATCAAACATGGCGTATCGCTGAATGTGGCCGGGGGCACACATCATGCGTACGCAGATCATGGCGAGGGATTTTGTTTGTTGAATGATTTCGCGGTGGCTGCCAATTGGCTCTTACATGAACGCATTGCCGAAAAGATTCTAATCATAGATCTCGACGTGCACCAGGGAAATGGCACAGCCAAAATTTTTGAATCAGAACCCCGCGTATTTACGTTTAGCATGCACGGTGCACACAACTACCCTTTTCATAAGGAAAAGAGCGACCTGGATATCCCATTGGTGGATGGGCTGGAAGATGAAGAATACCTTTTACTGCTTGATGGAACCTTGAAGAAATTAGTTCCTGAAGTGCGTCCGGATTTTATCTTTTATTTGTCCGGCGTCGATATCCTGAGGAGCGATAAGTATGGGAAGTTAAAAATCACAATAGATGGATGTCTCAGAAGGGATGAAATGGTGTTCAACTATTGCAGAGCGTTCAAAATACCCGTCACTGTAGCCATGGGAGGCGGATATTCGAAAGATGTGAAGGTAATCGTGGAAGCGCATTGTAATACGTTTCGGATGGCGAAGGATGTTTTTGAATTGTAGCTGCGTGGACAGTAGACGGTAGACAGCAGACAGCAGAATAGAGTATTACTTCTGTCCACAGTCTACAATCTAAAAAAAAGCCATTCTCCTATTACGGAGAATGGCCCCAACCGCGCTAACTATACTAAACCAAAAAACTGCAACTAGTTATAGCGTTTCTTTAAAGTGGTTACTTGTTCCTGTAATGAGCTCACAAGTGTTGCCAGTTGATTAACGTCCCACAACTGTTGCTGCGAAACCTTACTGATCACAACCTGTGCCTGCCATATTTCTAAAATATCTTCTGAATTCACCTGGTATGGCTGAAAGGCAGGATTGTCACTCACCAACGTCACCTTATTCTTCAGTTTATTATTTTTCACTACCCGCTTGAATACAATACCCTCTGTTCTGGATAACACAATACAAGGCTGATTATTTTTTACGTCTTCCAATCCGCCTGCTTTTGAACCCACAATCACCGAACCACTGGGAGTTGGTAACATGCTGTCGCCAATAATTTCAAAGGCTCTGTAAGTTCCGCCGCTTAGCATGGGAAGAGTGAATGTGTTGAGCTCGTCCAGGAATTCGGTATCGGCGTATCCGGCGAGATAACCCGCCGCGGCTTTTACCGGCACAAAATGGATAACATTGCTCTCACTCATCATCTTCAGCTGCCTTCGCTTTGCAAGGTAATTGCCTTTCACTTCGCTGAGGTCTTTCCTTAGCAGATCATCAAGGGTAACCTTGAACAGGTCACTGATGATCTCAAGAATATCGATCCTCGGTTCCGCCCTTTCTTCCTCATATGCACCCACCAGCGATCTTTTGATTCCAAGCTTGGTGGCGAATTCTTCCTGTGTCCATCCGCGGAGTTTGCGGAGGTACTTGAGGTTTTTGCCGGCATAAGATAAAGCCATGGACTAATAATTTTAGGTGAAGATACTAAAGTTTTTAGTTTATCCAAATAAATATTCAAAAATTCTTCTTCACGGTGACCGTTGGCCATTGATCGTAACCTGAATGAACATCGTATTCATAATGATACCAGAACGGTCAACGCCATGTCAAAATAATTCCAGACTTTTGCACCCGAAACATTGATTCATGCCCCGGAAAAAGAACGAACGACCTGTTATCCTGGTAACCAACGACGATGGAGTAACGGCACCGGGTATCCGAAACCTGGTGGAAGCCGTAAAAGACCTCGGAAAAGTCGTGGTGGTGGCGCCCGACAAGCCTCAATCCGGAATGGGACATGCCATTACTATCGGTTACCCGTTACGTTTACATCCGGTGGCACTCACACCGGGGGTAGACAGTTACAGTTGCACCGGTACTCCGGTAGATTGCGTGAAACTGGCAGTGGACAAAATCCTGCACCGGCCTCCCGATCTTTGCCTCAGCGGCATAAACCACGGCGCCAACCATTCCATCAATGTCATCTATTCCGGAACGATGAGCGCGGCGATTGAAGCCTCCATCGAAAATATTCCATCCATTGGCTTTTCCCTGCTGGATTTCAGTCTGGAAGCGGATTTCACGGCATCCCGGCAATATGCACGCATTATCGTAGAAAAATTGTTGAGTCGAAAGTCCGATAAGCACCTATGCCTTAACGTTAATATTCCCGCGGGCGCGGCCTCCCTGATCAAGGGAATCCGGATTTGCCGACAAGCTTATGCCAAATACGAGGAAGACTTTGACGAAAGAAAGGATCCGGGCGGCAGGAAGTATTACTGGCTGACGGGTGATTTTGTAAACTTCGACAAGGGTAAGGATACTGATGTGTGGGCCCTGGCAAATAATTACGTCAGCGTAGTGCCCGTACAATTTGACCTTACGAATTACGTTTTAAGGGATAAATTGCAAAAAACTTGGAAATTTTAATGCTCAAGCGAGACGATTTGAAATTTGGCATCATCCTGGGTTTCCTGGCCCCCATCATCGGCATGATCACCTATTATTTCATTTCTTTTTATACCAGGGATGTTCGGTTTACGGAATTCCTGATGTACATGAAAACCAACAAAGCTCTGCTTACCGGTGTGTCCAGCATATCACTCGTCGCGAATGCGGTCATCTTTACCATCTTCATCAATACCCACAAGGACAGGACCGCGAGGGGAATTTTCGTCGCCACATTAGTCTACGGCATTATCGTTTTGCTGATTAAGTTGGTAGGTTAGGTTATCCTCTTCTTCGTAACTTCGAATAGGAAGCCCCCACGGCACCTGTTCAACTATGTACACCAAATCGATCTATGGTTCGCTGAGTGTGATTTTTCTACTCAGTGCATGCCAACAACCTTCGCAAAATACCGATGCCATCACCGCTGAAAAAGTTGCAGGCGCAGTCTCCTGCACCATCAACGGCCTGACCGTTGCAGATAGCACCCTTTATGCCGTCGGAGGCGGAAATGATTATCGTCCAACGATTGTCAGCAATCTCATGGCCCCCGCCAACATTCCTGAAAACATGGTTTGGATACCAGGGGGCGAATTTAGCATGGGTGGCGTGAATCCCGTTGGCATGGGCGATGGAGGCCACGAAAAAATGCAGGATGCCAGACCCGTTCACCGCGTTGAAGTAGACGGTTTCTTCATGGACGCACACGAAGTGACCAACGAAGAATTCGAAAAATTTGTGAAAGCAACGGGCTATGTTACGGTCGCTGAAAAAAAACCAACCAAAGAAGAATTTCCTACAGCACCGGAAGAAAACCTGGTCGCGGGTTCAGTCGTATTCACGCCTCCCGCACAGGCAGTTTCGCTCGACAATATGTACCAGTGGTGGAGTTATGTGAAGGGGGCAGATTGGCGTCATCCATTTGGACCGGGCTCTACCTTGCAAGGCAAAGAAAAATTTCCTGTGGTGCAGGTTTGTTGGGAAGATGCCCAGGCCTACGCCAAATGGGCTGGTAAAAGATTGCCAACGGAAGCGGAATGGGAATTCGCGGCGCGTGGTGGTAAACCCGGAGCGTTGTATACATGGGGGAACCAATTCAAACCAGATGGAAAATGGATGGCAAATATTTTCGAAGGGAAATTCCCCGTGAAGGATGATGGACAAGACGGATTCGTTGGGGTGGCACCCGTAAAACAATTTCCGGCCAACGCATACGGACTCTACGATATGGCGGGCAATGTTTGGGAATGGTGCGCCGACTGGTATCGCGCGGATTATTATGCACAACTATCCGGGCAAGGCGTGGCAAAAAATCCGAAGGGACCGGAAACCCCATATGATCCGGAGGAACCCACTGAGAAGAAGAAGATTCAGCGTGGCGGTTCATTTCTTTGCACGGACCAATATTGCACAAGGTATATGGTGGGTACACGCGGAAAAGGTGAATACCGTTCAGCCAGCAACCACATCGGTTTTCGTTGCGTGAAGGACATGGATAAACTTGCGCTTAAATAGGGAATTGCAGTGCCCTTAAAAAAAATCTATCAATCTATCATCAAGACCCTGCGAACGCGCATTAGCCGGCCGCAGTTCATCATGGTCCTCGCTACGCTTACGGGTATCAGTTCCGGATTGATCGCCGTGATGCTGAAGACAATTGTTCACTTTTTCCAAAGAGGGCTTGAAAGATTGCCCGGTTCCGGTTACACCATACTTTTATTTCCGATTATCGGTCTCCTGCTTACAGTATACCTGATCAACCGTTTCTTTGGCGGACATATCGATCGCGGTATCGCCATGGTGCTGCAAGCGATCGCCAGGAAGTCTTCTTTCATTCCACTTAGCCACACTTACCTGCATGTGATCACCAGTTCCATCACAGTCGGGCTCGGCGGATCTGCAGGACTTGAAGCACCCATTGTTGCAACAGGATCCGCTGTTGGTTCTAACTTGGGAAGAATCAGCGACCTCAACTATCGGGAGAGGACCCTGCTCATCGCCTGTGGGGCAGCAGCCGGAATTGCAGCTGTCTTCAACGCACCTATCGCGGGTGTGATCTTTGCCATCGAGGTACTGCTTACTGAAACCATCGTGAGTTATTTTATTCCACTTATCATTTCTTCCGTAGCCGGGGCACTTTGTTCTAAAATCATTCTCAAGGAATCCATTCTCTTCAATTTTGTGTTAAAACAAAATTTCAATTACAATAATGTGCCCTGGTATATTCTCCTGGGCATCCTTGCGGGGTTTGTTTCTTTTTATTATGCTAGAAGTTTTAAACAAATTGAATCGATCATCCACCAATGGAAGGTGAATCCCTACACGCGTGCCTTTATGGGAGGCATCCTTCTGGTCGCGCTATGCTTTTTCTTCCCTCCCCTCTTCGGCGAAGGCTACAACAGTGTCAAAATACTTGCTGGAGCCTCCCTGGATGGCATTTCTGAAAAATCGGCAATCGGTTCTCCATTCGGAGATCATGCCGGGCTCATCATTTTCGCCGCGCTGATTGTTTTGTTTAAACCCATCGCTGCCGGAATCACCATTGGTAGTGGAGGCAATGGCGGAAATTTTGCACCATCGCTTTTTACGGGTGCCTATCTTGGTTTCGGTTTTTCCCGGTTGCTCAACAGCACGGGCTGGTTTAAAATCCCGGAGGGCAATTTCAGTCTTGCAGGCATGGCGGGCGTACTTAGTGGCGTAATGTATTGTCCGCTTACCGCTATATTCTTAATCGCCGAAGTGACGAATGGATATGAATTATTCATTCCCCTCATGATCGTTTCATCAATTTCATTTTTTATTGTCAAGAGCTATGAACCTTTCAGCATGGACATCAGGAAACTTGCGCAGGAGGGGCAGATCTTCACGCATAAGAGAGAGAGGAATATTCTCACTTCCATAAGCCTGGACGACATGCTGCAGGACCGCTATGAAAGTATCGGGATGGACGAAAAATTACACGACCTGGTGGAACTGTTTAAAAAAAGTGAAAAGAACATCTTTGCTGTGCATGACGCCAAGGGCAAATTTGCAGGCATCATTGAACTGAATGACGTGAAACAGCAATTGTTTCAAGCCGAGCGTTACGATAGTTTGCCCATCCACGCTCTGATGAAAAGACCTTCGGCGGTTCTTTATGAAGACCAAGATATGCATGAAGTAATGGAAAAATTTGACCTCACGCAAAGCTGGTATCTGCCCGTACTCACGAAAGACAAAATATTCACCGGTTTTATCTCAAAGACAAAAGTCTTCAACAAATACAGGGAGATCCTTTCCACCCAAACCGATTTCTACGACGAAGCCTAGCCAGGAACTATCATCGCCGCCAACGGTGTCACCTTCGTGCTCGCACTGGTCATTCTTACCTATAAAATTAAGTACGGATAGAAACGGAGCGCCCCGTCCCAACAATTCTTGCAGCATGTCCACGACAAGGGCGAGACTCCGATCTGCTTCAAAAATAAAAAAGGCAGACAGCCCTCGCAATGCCATCTGCCGTGAATTTAATGGGATATTCCTTAGTCGAACGGAGTGAAACCAACAATTACGGAGTCATCCATTTTTAAAAAGTCAGCGACAAGCCTCCCTGCGCAATATATTTTCCATAGCCCGCTTCCAGGAATAAACCAACATTCGGATTCAAATTGAACTTCGCACCCAAACTCACCTGGTATGCAAAGGTGGTGGGATAATTATTCGCTGGCAATTTGTTACCCGAAAAATCGCGGTATTCCTCATTCCAGATATTCACACCCGCAGCAGTTCTCAAATAAGGAGACACGGCCTTGCCAGCAGGGAAATAATTCAACATGTTGAACATGATGGCATAGCTTTCCAGGTGCGCATAGAAATCCGGATTATAATTATTTCCATAGTAGTTATAGTAATTCGTATTTAGCTTACCGTAAGTCGCCATCACACCCACGCTCATGTACCTGCTGAAACGATAGTCAATGGACCCGGTGATCGGTCCGGTTTGCTGCAGGTTACCATGATAGTAATTGTAGAAATAAGCCAAATGATTCTGGTCGAGGTTTGGAAAACCGTAACCTATATTCAAACTTACCGAAGGCTTAAAGGGAGGAAGGGCCGGACGTCGAACGGGCTGTCTTTGATACCTGGGCCGAGGTGGTGGTGCGCCATGTACCCTAATTATGGTGTACTGCGCGTCTGCCGTTGAAAAAATAAACAAAAGTGTAAGGATCAAAAGCCACCTAAACTTGGTCATAACAGGGTTTTGAACTTAGATGCTCAATTTGCTCCAAAGTTTAAGCTCTCCAGGCAAAAAATTCTCCCTTAACGAACGCTTTGCGAAACTCAATTTGGGCCGTTTTCGTACAAACCATAATCTTTGATTACCCTCAGCCATTCCCCAACTCCCCAGGCCTGTGCGATGCATCCCCTGGGATGAAAGGGAAATTCAGCATCGGCAATCTCGCTCACTGAACCAAGGCCAGCCTCCTGCAAATGAAATTTGAACGATTCAACCACTGCCCTCGCCTCATCAGCGCCCCCGCCAAATTTCATGATCGCATCAACGTATGGTCCCATTAGCCATGTCCATACCGTTCCCTGGTGATAGGCACTGTCGCGCCTTTGAAGGTTTCCATCATAAACTGGCGAATAGCGCGGGTCTGCAGGTTCAAGACTTCGCAATCCCGGTGGCGTGTACAATCTTTCCCTGACCAAACTCAAAATCCTTTTTGCCTTGTCATCTTCAAATAATGAAAATGGCAGGCCGACGGAAAAAATGGCATTGGGACGAACAGTCTTGTCTTTATCAAATTCCCCGATCACATCATAACAATAGCCAGCCTCTTCATTCCAAAATATTTCAATAAAGCGCTCACGCGTACGGACAGCTGAAGCCTCCGCTGCTGCTGCTTCTTCGATCTCCCCATTCATAGCCAGCAATTCCGCGAAGATTTTTTGCGCATTGTACCAAAGCGCATTCACCTCAACGGGCTTTCCGATACGGGGCGTGATCACCTTGTCACCAACCTTTGCGTCCATCCAGGTGAGTTGAAGTCCATCCTCGCCGGCATATAACAAGCCGTCAGCATCCATTTTAATATTGTACCGCGTGCCCCATGCATGCCATTCGAGAATATCTCTTAACGTAGGAAGCAAATCTTCAAGTACGAACAACTTGTCGTCTGTCGCCTTCAGGTATTTGTAAATCGCTACAAAAAACCAAAGCGTGCCATCTACCTGGTTATAATCCAGGCCACCTCCATCCTCGAACCTGTTTGGCAGCATGCCCATATTGACAAGGGATGCAAATTCCTTAAGAATTTTCTTTGCGTCATCAAAACGGCTAGTGGATAAACAAAGTCCGGGCAGCGAAATCATCGTATCGCGCGACCAATCTGTGAACCAATGATAACCGGCTATTACAGATTTGAGTTCTGCGCCCCTGTTTACAATAAATTGATCCGCAGCAAGCGTGAGTCGTTTAAGGGTTTCATCATCCGGACAACCCACCAATAACGACTGTCTTCTCAAGCTCTCCATCGCCAACAACGCATGCGCATCACGGTTCGCGGGATTTCCGGTGGAAACAATAACACCCAACGAATCCCCTTCTTTCATACCAACAAATAATTTCCCGTGATTGAATAGATCTTCTTCAAAGTCAAGGCCACGGCTTTTTTCCTCAGTATATTCGAAACGATAGTACCATTGAGGATGATGTTTGTAAGTTGAATTCGGTATTGAAATGTAGACCTGCGGCGAAATTTGATTTGGCTGGTTGTTGAAAATGCCATCATGGAAATCGACATCCCACCAAATATTGGTGGATGCGTGTTGTAATTGATGATAGCCTCTTGCACTTACGAGAGGCAGAAATTCAAGTTGAATAGGCTGAGCAGATGTAATGAGATCATAAATAATAAGAACTGTGTTTTCTCCATGGATCATCGCAATCGTTTTCTTCAATTCAACACCACCCGCGCGAAAAAGC
>Ga0157375_10000072_pt1 | contig 106823 bp, 83 predicted proteins | sample M35metaG_FD_115311 | JGI IMG/M metagenome (GOLD analysis project Ga0157375, IMG submission 115311) | Miscanthus rhizosphere microbial communities from Kellogg Biological Station, Michigan, USA - M3-5 metaG | ecosystem: Host-associated > Plants > Roots > Rhizosphere > Soil | place: USA... | reverse complement strand
GCCTACATGAGTCCGGAGCAGGCGGAGTTCAACGCGCGCGACGTGGATACACGCACGGACATCTATTCTCTCGGAGTGCTGCTCTACGAATTACTTACAGGCTTTCCGCCGTTCGATTCCGAGAAGTGGCTCGAGTCAGGCATCGATGCGATGCGAAGGGCGATCCGCGAGACGGAACCGACTCGGCCCAGCACGCGGTTGACCCGGGAAATCCTGGCGGCGGGAGCCAAGGAAACTGAAGATCGAACCAGCGTCTCCTCAAAGCGGATGCTAAGGATGAAAGAGGCCATCGCCCAACTGCGCGGAGATCTCGACTGGATTGTGCTCAGGGCCCTTGAAAAAGACCGCTCTCGCCGATACCAAACTGCCGCAGATTTTGCGGCCGACATCCAGCGTCACCTGGCTCATGAACCCGTTGTTGCATGCCCCCCGAGCCAAGTGTACTTGTTGAGAAAGCTCTTCAGACGAAATCGTCCGGCCTTTGCCATCGCGATGGTAGTGGTACTCCTCCTCATGGCGGGGGTGTTCTTTGGCGCACGGGACATCGCCCGCACGCGATCGGCGGAGCGCAGCCAGCGTGAATTGCGCCGGTTGTCAGAGCAAGCGCGCGGTGAGTCCGAGGCTGCGAACCGGCGACTTACTCGCACCCTGTTTCTCCGTGAATGGCAAGATGCCGAAGCACTGCTGGAGCAGGGCAAGACTGCGTCCGCGCTGGCGTGGTTTGCCCGCGCCGCCCGCGAACACCCCAGCGACTTCGGAGTGCAGACGCGGCTGATGTCCATCCTCACAGAAAACACTTTTGCCATGCCGCTGGGGCATCCGTTAGTCCATGACTCGCCCGTTACAAGCGGGGCGTTTTCGCCAGACGAACGCCACCTCGTCACAGCCTCCAGCGACGGCCAGGTGCGAATCTGGCCGATCGGTTCGGAAGCCGCCCCTCTGGTTCTTCCCCACCGATTCTCTGGACTGGGCGTAAGCGCGACGGTGGCCTTGGGCGGTCGCGTGCTTGTGGACGATGCGGAATCCGTGTCGCTCTGGGAAATGAGCGGCGCTCAGGTGAAAATGGTCCGAACCCGGCACCTAGTCATCGGGCCGGTGCGGATCACACCCGATCGCAGGTTCGCCGCCTTGAACTGTGGTGACGGCGGGCCTCAATTATGGGACACCACGGAACTTCGGCCGGTAGGCCGGCCGGTTCTGGAGCTTTATGAGGATGGCCCTGTCGGCATCGACCCGGCTGGCCGCTACCTTTTTGGCATTAGGGTCGGTGCCTGGCTTTGCGCCTGGGAGTTATCGAGTGGTAAGCGCGTGTGGGAAATGGACCAGGCTCGGACCCCTCTAAGTTGGATTGGCATGGCAATGGCACCGGACACCGGGCGTGTCGTGCTTAGCCGCCCGGTGGGGGTCGCCAATGGCGAGTTGTCGGAATGGAAATTTGAGCCCGAAACGAATCCGGAAATTGCGCGAAAACCCTCGTCGCCCTATTCCGTTCTTCCCATGAGGAGCCGGGTCATGGAACTTGCGTTTTCCCGGACAGGGGACCGCCTGTTCGCGGGTGATTTGGAAGGTCACTTTGGCACTGTTCGACTCGCAACGCGTGAATGGCAGATGTTTAACGGCGAACATGACGGGCGAGTAACCTGGTTGGGACTTTCCGCTGATGGCCAACGACTCGCTACGACATCCGTGGACGGCACTGCGCGCCTCTGGGACGTGCGGATGAATTCCCCTGAACCCCGCCTTTATACGAACGGGAACACGATCTGGGACGCCACGTTCAGTCCGGATTCTCGCTCGTTCGTTTTCGCCGGCCAGCAAGCCGCGGAGATCCGAGATGCTGATTCGGGTGCTTTGCGACATCGACTGCCGATGGATCAGCTCGTCACGCACGTGGACTTTTCCCCCGACGGACGTCGAGTGGTGGCGGGAGGAAGTGCTGGCGCAACACGCGTTTGGGATGCGCAAACAGGCAAGCCAGTAACTCCTGTCTTGCGCGGGCCGCCCAACCATCACGTGGAATTCTCTCACGACGGACGTCGGTTTCTCATTGTGACCAGTGCATCCACCGTCGCGGTTCACGAAACTGAGACAGGGAACCCGGTGACGACCCTGAGGAATGACACCATGGGAGTCCATGCACATTTCAGCCCGGATGACCGATGTCTCATCGTCACAACCCAGCATGGTGACGTCGAGTTTTGGGCTCTGTCGGAAAGTCGCCGCCTTAAAAAAACGATCCGACACAAGGACGTAATCTGGACTGCGCAGTTCAGCCCGGACGGTACGAAATTCGTTACGGCTTCCCGCGATCGCACGGCTGCCCTATGGGACCTGGAAACCGGCCGCCTTTTGCGGGAGTTTCGGCATGACCAACAGGTATACTATGCTGCCTTCAGCCCGGACGGGAGCCGAATCCTAACCGGGGATGCGAACCACCTCGCCCATGTTTGGGATGTAGAAACTGGCCGCCGGTTGTTTGTACTATTGCCACATCCCGGAGGCGTCTGGTATGGCGAGTTCACCCGCGACGGGCGCGTACTGCTCACCGGTGACGACGCCGGAAACGCGCGGCTGTGGGAAGCATCGACGGGTCTGCCACTGAGTGGCTGGATTCGTAATGGGATCAGCTTGAAACGCGCCCGGTTCAGCCCTGACGGACGCCGCGCATTGAGTGCCGCAGATAGCGGTACTGTTCGCGTGTGGCCAATTCTGATGTGCCCATTGCCCGCTCCAGCCTGGCTGCCGGAACTGGCGGAAGCTGTGGCGGGGCGACGCTTGCGCGAAGATGGTGTTCCTGAATCGGTGCCGGTGGAACGTTGGGCGACGTTAAGCGCGGCGCTGTGTTCACTTTCTTCAGACGATTTCTACGCCCGCTGGGCCAGATGGTTCCTCGTAGAACGAATGAAGCCTCATCCGGCGGCCTTCACGCCGTAAGCTAATTTCCAACGGCCCGACGAACCACTAAACCTTTCGGGTTGCGATGGTTTGTGCGAGTTTTTTCAAAGAACAGTCTGCTAAACGAATTCGACCATTGCTCTTCAGAGGAGTCATGAGTTGGGGATTCTCAGTGCCAAAAGATTCTGAAAACTTTTTGGCCACCTTCGGTCGGCATTTCCGCCTTGTTCAACTGACGGCCCGAAAGGGCGCCGGTCATCATGCCAAACACCATGGCCGAACTAAACCGAAAAGAAATTAATTGGTCTGTGAAATGGAACTTTAGAATTACTGCCGGTTGGCTGTTGGCTACTGCGCTGCTGGGCGGGGGCCAAGTCGCGCACGCGCAATGGCTCACCCAGACTATCGGCCTTAAGACAGGCTGGAACGCCGTGTTTCTGCATGTGGACGCCTCGCAAGATGTGCTGGACGAACTCGTCGGCGGCGACAGATCCAACCCAATCCAGGAGGTGTGGCGCTGGACACCCGCGTCCACTGCGCAGTTTACCGAGGACCCGGCACAGCCCTCAACCGCACCGGAATGGACCAGTTGGAACCGCACTAATACAGGCAGCGCCTCATTGCTGAGGCTGATGGGAGATTCCGCTTACCTTGTGCGGGTTGCAACGAACGTGGCCACCTACAATTGGAGCATCAAAGGCAAGCCCGTTGCCCCACGGCATGAATGGACGATTTCCGGATTGAACCTGATCGGTTTTTCGACAGTCACGAATACGCCCCCAAACTTCCGAGCCTTCCTGGCACAAGCGACCGAGTTCCTGACCAATCCTCCCGAGATCTATTATTACCCGGGCGGAGACTTGGGTTCCAACAATCCAGCCGTGTTGCCCTCGATTTTGCAACCGCTGATCACGGTCAAACGTGGTCAGGCCTTCTGGGTTCGCTCGGGGACCGTGTTCAACCATTACTTTGGACCGTTTGAGGTGGTCCAAGCGGGCGCTGGTGGAGTGGACTTCCTCGATTCGGGCAGCAGTTCCACTTTTCGGTTGCGCAACCTCACCAGCAGCAATCTCACCGTCACACTACGATTGGCAACCTCTGAGCCCGCCCCCATTGGGCAGACCTCAATCGCGGCCGCCCCGCCGTTGATTTTGCGAGGAAGCGCGCTGAACCTGACCAATCTCACTTATGGCTACACCAACCTGCCTCCGAATAGCCCGCGCAGTTGGACTCTCAGCCCGCGCAACCAGGCCGGCTCCGAGGTGGAAGTTGTGCTGGGCCTCAACCGCGCGGCCATAACAGACCCGGCGGGTTCTCTGTTGGCCGGCATCTTGCGCTTCACCGACTCGCTCGGATTTTCACAGGTGGATCTGCCGGTCTCGGCTATGGCGGGCTCCAGCGCTGGATTATGGGTGGGAGCGGTCAACATCAACAAAGTCGGCCAGTATCTCGTGACCTATGCCCGCGGAAACCAGACGAACTACGTCGAGGCGGCCAACGGAGAGCGGACCATTTCCAGCATCGCGACAAATCAACTTGTGCGGGACAACGAGGGGCATTATCTCTCCACCGCCACGGATACTTCGCTCGCGGCAGTGCCTCGCTCTTTCTCGGGGCGTTTGATTATTCATAATCCCACCAACGGGAACGCGGTCCTGCTTCAACGCGTATATTATGGTTTCGATCCCACCACAAACGTTGTTGTTGCGAGCGGAGAGTCCGCGCTCCATCCGGGCTATTTAAAAAGCGCGCGGAGGATTAGTTCCACCTTCCTGCCATGGACAGCGGCCAACACTGTTTGGCCATTGAGCGGCAATCTCGGCCAGGGTCTGACTTTATCCAACACACTGCCAGTCACGCTGCCCTACGCCGATCAGGCAGCAAACCCATTCTTGCACACGTACCATCCGGATCATGACAACCTGAACGCCACGTTCGATGCTGTCCTGCCTCAAGGGATGGAATCCTACACTGTGGAGCGGGCCATCACGCTCACGGTTCAAGCGCCCGCGGATGATTTTGCCAGCATTGTGGCCGGAGCGCAGACCCTAAGTGGAGAGTACCAGGAAACGATCGCACTGAAGGGCCTCGGGAGCAACCGTCGTGAATATAGAGTTAGCGGCAGCTTCAGCTTAAACCGCATCAGTCCAGTACCTAATTTAACCATCTCACCCTGAAAAACTTTTTATCCTGCAAAACAAAACATGAGCAATACAAACATGAGCAAGATCTCAATTCCCTTAAGCAGGGCGCGTCACTTTGCGCGCGCCATCCCGGCCTTCGCACAAGCCCGACGCGCAAGTGTCGCGCATTGCCGTCCCTACCGACACGCGTTTGTCACACTCCTGCTAATAGCTCTGGGCGGCCTTGTTGCAATCCCTGGCGCGCAAGCCCAAATCAACGGTGACCCCCCGGAGCGGATGACTTATCAAGGCTTCCTGGCAGACGGCAACGGCGACCCGCTGGGCAATACCAACACGGGGCCCAGGAACTATGACGTGATCTTTCGCATTCTGGGCGCACAGAGCGGCGGCCCCACTAATTGGACCGAACAGCAGACTGTGACGGTGGACAGGGGCAACTTCAGCGTCTTGCTCGGAGAAGGCACGCCGGTCGGCACTGAACCGCATCCAGCGCTCTCTTCGATTTTCGCAACCAATACGGCTTCGGACCGGTTCGTGGAAATGACTGTCAAGGGCATCGGCGCGGGTGGCGATTCTGTGACGATTTTGCCAAGGTTGCGCCTGATTACTTCGCCCTATGCCTTCCTGGCGAAAAGCGCCGTCAATGCCGTGAACCTGGTCAACCCCGCTGGAAACGCGCTAGTCACCAGCAGTGGTGGCAGTGTGATTATCAGTGCCCCAGTAACTGCGACCTCTTTCACCGGCATCGGGACCGGTTTGACGGCACTCAATGCCAGTCTGATTTCTACCGGCACGCTGGCCAACGCGCGCTTGAACCAAAGTCCAACGGTCACGGGCACCGTGACGGCGGCCGCATTCTCAGGTAGCGGCACGGCCCTAACGGCGCTCAACGGCACCAACATCAACAATACCTCTATCGAGTTAGGCAAGTTGGTAGCGGCAGTGCAACAAGCATTGTGTCCCGTCGGCACCATTTTGCCATTTGCAGGCGACACGGCCCCGGCCGGCTGGCTGCTTTGCAACGGGACCTTATACAGCACGACGACCTATGCAGCACTGTTTAATGTAGTCGGGAATCGCTTCGGCAGCACCGGCGCGGGCTCTTTCAACGTGCCTGATTTTCGCGGCCGTTTCTTGCGGGGCCGGGATAATAGTGCGGGTCGGGATCCAGATCGGGCGGCGCGAACCGCTATGAGTGCGGGGGGCGTTATCGGAGACAACGTGGGTAGTGTTCAGGGCGATGCCTTACAAAATGTCACGGGAGTGATTGGAGAGTTCGATACTTATGCGGCAATTCACGGCACCTCCACCGGACCCTTCGCTAGAGCGGCTGCGGGAACGCAAACCGGAATAGGCAGTGGGTCAGGAGATGCATATGTCAGTGTTTCCATGGATTTGTCCCGATCGGCCAGAACCTCCTCGGAAACCCGGCCCGCTAACGCGAACGTCAATTACATCATTAAATACTGATCAGGTGCGCTATGCCATTCGGCTGGGTTTGAATCTCTCATCTCATTTCGCACTGATCTTTTTACCGAACTTATGAGACCGCTTTTCCGCCTGCCACTTACGCTCGTGCTGCTGATGGGCGGCGTGGCGCCTCTCCTCGCCCAACCGCTGCGCTTGCCCCTTGAATTCCGCCAAACCGACACTCTCTTCAATTTACAATCCCAGCTAGGCGTGCCCATCTCGACGGTCACAAACGATCCTCCTGGCTCGAACGGACAGATGCCGGCCAGCAACGCATCGGGTTCGGTCCTGCTGCCAACCACAAACCAGTTTCAATCTTTTATCTCGTTTGGCGGGACTCCCGGCCTGACCCTTAATGCCTGGCAAGCTGTGAGCAATAATCCCGCTTTGCGCTCCGGATCAAGTCCCTTCTCTGGCGCTCTCGCGCAGGTCATGGGCTTGCCAGTAGGCACTTCCAACAACGTTGTGGGCGGCCCCCAAATTGCCATCGTCCTGCGTCAGGCCAGGATTGGCGCGCCCTACTTGAACCGGCAAATCTCCTTTGCGTTTGGCAGCATCGTAGAGGCGCCGCTCACCGATGAAAATGGGGTTTCCTTGACAAACCTCGCGACTGCCTATTGGCAGGCGCAGCCTTACCCGTTCACGTCCAACGGCCAGACCAATACCAGCTATTACTGGAGTCCGCACGCCCAAAAGGTTTATGCCAGCCAGGCCGGGCCAGTACAAATTACCTGGATCAAAACGGCCTATGTTACCGGCAAACCGGCAGACTATACCAATGCTGTCACGGGGATCACAAACTACTTCGAAAATGGCGGCAACTACTTCCGGCTTTACCCTGTTGATTACATCGTATCCGGCAGTCCAATTAAACCCACCAAAAATTTCTACTGGACGGAGAAAGGTTTCAGCGGGCTGGGCAAACCGGTAGCGGTGCTGGCGGCCCAAGTTGGCGATGTGGCGATTGTTTATAACCGGAATTTCCCCAAAACAGTGGACACCGCCTACGCAGGACCTGGTGACTCCACTCCGGGTGGCACCACAAACCAGGTCTTGCAGGAGTTGCGCACTCTTTGGTGGGACAAGCAGCAGGGCTACATCTTTGCTTATAATCGGGAAGGCCGTGTTTTCGTGGAACTTCTCGGCGATTTGCACACCGATGGCGTGACCCGTGAGCCACTAGGCTTCGAGATCGTGGACGTGTTCAAAAGTCCAATTCCGCTGGACACGACCATAGAACTTGGAGAGCACGTTATTCCGCCGCTGCCCGACCCGCAGGAATTATTAACTCCCCAACCAGTTCTGCAGTCAGGAGGACAGAGCTTCGCTTACCAGCAAAACGTGGGCAATGCCGGGCGTGTAAGGCTTTACGCGACGCGCGAGACCTCCACCCTGAATGACTATCAAGTTCACTGGATGGAGACGAGTGTCGCGGGGTTGCAGTGGCCAAAACTTCTTGGCCGCTACAGCTTTGTCTGGCCAACCGATGTAACCAAGTACAGTCATTATGTGCGGCCCCTCGTAGCAACTGAGGAAGAAGCAAGAGCCACTGCTGTGCCTCTCCCTACCGCTAATGCGCCTATTCTTGAATACCAGGATCCACTCGACCATCCCCGCGGCAAGCTCACCGACACATTTGCTTACTATACCTGGCTTGACCTGGACCATCCGGCACACCGCGCGCTTCTGAGATTAAACGCCTCCGAGGAGGTGGCTTTTGAGCGCGTCTTCTCATGGTTGGATGTGAATCTCAAATCAAATAATTTCGCAGGCACGATTGTCGAGAATCTTGATGGCTGGAACCGGACTAATGGCACGGTGCAATTTCCCGATGCTCTGCGCGCTCCACGTGTGTTTACCGATACTGTGGACGTTGGGAAGCGCATTAACGCACCCTCGGGGGAGCCCGGCGCGACCGGCAACTATCTGGCCGGCCATATCAACCTGGACGCAGGGACGCTCTTTAACATCAATGCATACACTGACCCATTTGTGGCTGGCTTTAACGTGGCGGGATTGAGCGCAATCATCCCGGTAAACGCAATCCCCGGCGCCAATAATCTCGAAGTCTGGTGGTTCCGCACCAACGCGACTAGCGCTGGGGCCAATGCGGCCAATCTCGCGCTAGGTTTCCAACCAGTGTATTGGCCCTCGGTCATCGGTCGCTATACAATCCAATGGCCGAATTTCTCGGATGAAATCGTGCTGGCGAGTAATGATGGCAGCGGTCCGCTGGCCAGCCTGGAAGCTCGCGGAGTGATCTATTATCAAAACGACCGTTCCTTGCCAGGGTACAATCCAAACGAGGAGCACGCTCTGATGCAGGGTGGGCAGGCCTATGCTCTTCGTGATGATCTCAACCTGACTGATACCAACGCTCCAACTCTTTATTCGTCCGCGCCATTTGTGTTGGTCTCCTATACGGCCAGCGACAATCGCCCGGCGATGCATGCTTTTAAAGTGCTGAGAGAGAAAGACGCGGACGTTTTCAATTATCAGGTGGAAGCGGGGGCTCGATTGCAACCACCCATGCCGCTTCCTCTACTGGACCTGCCGTTCGGGCCAAAGCCAACTGGCGCCCAACCTCGCAGCTTGAACCAGGAAACTTATTTCCGCACTGTCGCCGCTTCAAGCATCAAGGGAGATCTCACCACGGTAGAAGCGCACCACTTCCGGCCTTGGTTCCGGGAATTGGCGCTGCAATCACCAGACCTGCAAAGCAATAAATGGTTTTTTGCCACCAACGCGGATTATCTCGGCAATACACTGAGCGGCGTATTGTCAGATACCAATGCCTCCAGGTTGGCAAATGGCGTGTCGCAGCCGCCGCTACTGAATTTGCAACTGGTTCAATCAAATGTTGTCACCCACCACCAGGAAAACGAGGATGATACTTACACCACAAACCGGACCTATTCGGTGACAGCTACCGGGATATTCCGGTATGACAACGTTGGCGCGGCTGCGGTCCTGGCCGGCCAAGCCGTTTACCTTCTGGCGCCACCCTTGAGTTCGAGCTGGCAACTGACGGCTCTGACGGATGCCGGGCAGTTTCTGAATGTCGGGCAATCATTCACTAACAATTCGATCACGACCCAGGATCAAGAGTTGACGGTTGACAGCCCGCAGGTGACCAATGCCGCAAACGTACTACTCCAGGCATTTCTTAATCCGACGGATCTGGCGAAAGCAACACTGGTTTTCGTCGCTTCGCCGGGGGCTTTGGGCCTCAATCAATTTGCCGGGTGGCGACTGCGGACCGAGCCGGTTCCGGCGTCTGGCAACACCAACCATGGCTCTTTCGTCCTTCAGGATCGCAAGGGCAACCTCTGGGTGTACCGCGGGCCTCACCAGGCGGAGGATCAACCCTGGATGGCGATGCAATACTACTACAAAACGCTGCCTGGCTTTTTCTTCCCCACACTGCCGCTGGCGCAACAACCCCCGCCAGGTACCATCACTCCTTATCTCCGCAACGCGAATGAGGACGGAACTTTTGCAGGCGACCCGGTTTACGGAAACCGGGACAACAGCGCGGTGGCCGGGGACAACAATGCCCTGGGGATCCATTATCGGCCAGTCTGGCCAGCCTTTGCGCCAGTGCTGCAGATGGCAGAAACGCTCACAGTCCCGAAACGCGGTCTCCCGGCTGTGCGCGGGCAGACCAGCCTCGAAGTGATTTATCAACAGTCTCAAGCCGCAAACATGGATCGAGTTACCGTCCGACTGCACGATGCGACTCGGGAAAAGGAGTTCGCGCTAGGGGTGCCGGACGGCGTTGCTCTTTTAGGCCGTATTCCCGATTCCGTGAAGACCGAGACCTCACGCGGTAATACTTATTTTCCCACGTTGCCCCCGCATCTGAGTCAGCGGTTTTTCCTGGACCCAAACCGCGGAAGCCATGGCAAGCTGGTATTCAAAGGAGAGTTCGTGGATGAAATCGTGGGCGACAAATATCTTAATTTGAATGTGCTGAGCCTCAAGGACGGGACGACGCTTAGCAATCTGTGCTTGATCAGTGACCCGGCACGGGGCCGGTGGAACAACGCTATCGCCAGCCTGACGACCACATTGCAAAAGTTTGTCGAATCACCACAGCAGCCGGGAACTTACGTGCCAGCGGAGGGACCAACCGTTGTTGGTCCGAGTGAATTATCGGAAGTGACGGATGATGACGTCGCTGTGGATTCCTATGCCTTAACGGCTGTGGGGCCGGGCTCAGGTTACGTGACATTAATCGCGGGCAACGGCCTGGCCTTCACGCCCCGGTCTGAGCCCGTAAGTGTGGTTGTGATGCGCGTGTCTGACGTTTTGTACCCCGGAGAACTCAAGATCATCCAATCGCCCAACCCTTTAGCCGAACAACTCACGATGCAACAGGTTGTGGATTTATGTGGCAAGACGGACGATTACGGGTTTGAGTGGCTCATCGCAGCTCCAGTGGATGGACTCCCGCCCAAAGTCTATGAGAACACTCAGCAACTGCTTCTCGGCGATGGCGATTGGGGTCATCTTCCATTCCCACTGGCTTCCGATCAACCGGGCAGCGCCTACGCCACAGCAGCGGCGAGAGTCAGCAGTGTGCTCGGGGGCAATGGCGTCATTACTGTGGAAACGGTGCCGTTCTCCGGGTTGATCACTAATGATAGCATCTTCCAATTCACGGTTAATGCAGAGAGCCACTTGACAGCGGGGAACCTTGTTACTCTGCGCGGTGAAATATCAACCAACAGCACCCTTGTTGTGAATGACATCATGGGCACGGTCCTGGCCGGCACCACACCCTCTACCATTCTGGTGGATTTCGGCCGCACCGATTTCCGACCAATCGACAGCGAACTCCACGAGGTGGCCGTTCCCAATCAGGCGCAGAGCATCCTTTTCCGGCAGTTCACGGTGCCCTCCACCTACTCGCAATTGTGGTTAAGCCTCGACCTGAACGATTTCCTCGGGGCGAATGTTTATCTGAATGGAGAGCGGGTTGTCGTCGCCAACCAAACCACGGGCAACACCGCGATCGATTCGCCTCCCCCCAGTTTTCTGGCACTGCCGAAAGCATACCGCTTGGATCCGGCATTGCTTGCCCGTTCGAGCGGCAGCACACAGCAGGTGGTGGTCGAGCTATTCTCCAGTGCCGTGCCAGGGACTCCTCAGAATTTTAATCTGCGTCTGGAAGCCTACGAAGCAGTGGACAAAACGGCCGAAGGTTGGGTTCCGCTGGCAGCAAATAAATTCCCGGATGGGATTCGGACGGTGATCGGAGAGTCGGCCGATGTGCGCGCGCTGACTGATAACTACTTGATCATGCGTTACCGAGCCACCAACTCGATCTATTCCTCCGGCTCGACCAATTGGTCGCGCTGGACCACGCCGCAACTTGCCGAAGGCTGGATCAAACGCGTGCTGGCGGGGATCAATCCTTTTAACCAGCGGGTGACGGATCTATTCAACAATCAGGTGAACACCGATGCCAGTCTGCTCACTTCGGCGGGGCATCGTTGGGAAGGTGACGTGGCGCTGAATCTGGATACGATCAATAGCTACGGTTTGATTGAAATCTACGAAACGGTGCTGCGGCGAGGCCGTTTGCTTAGCATTGACGGAGGGATTAACTACGGCCCGGCCAATGACGCGCTCCTCTTGGCCGCAGGTTATCTGAATGACCTCTACATGATGGAGGGCAACGAAGCCTGGGCCGACGCCGCGAATCCCACTATTGGCATCGGCACCGCGGACCACACCTACGGCGACATAGCCACGGCGCTCTTTTCCTTTAAGGGCCAGGTGCCGTCATTGCTTGAAGAAGAACTGGCGCTGTTGCGTGGGCGCGATGATTTCCTGCAACCGGGCGTAGCGACTCCGCCGTTCTACAACCGTCTGGTCTGGAATTACACCCGAGGCATTGATGCCGGCGAAGTGATCTACGCCCTCAACTACAACATTCAAGAGAATCCTAATCAGACCCCTGATGGGGTTATCAACGCCGCCGATGCAGCCCGCATGTTCCCGCAAGGGCATGGCGACGCCTACGGCCACTACCTCACGGCGCTCAAAGGTTATTACGCGCTGTTGCTGAACCAGGACTTCGCCTGGGTGCCGCGCATCGAGGCTGTCAGTGTTCTGGGCGCCCCGGTGTCAGTGGATTATCAGGACGAGCGGAAGTTCTCCGCGGCCGCCGCGGCGGTCGGGCGGGCGGGCCGACAGGTATTCGATTTGACCTGGCGAAGAGATTACCAGCCAGGCCATGAGTCCGGTTGGTCACAGTTCTCCACCACCCGCGTCAACACCTCGCGGCCTATCCCCACAACGCGCTACTGGGGACTGGATCACTGGGCCAGCCGCACGGCCCAGGGAGACTTCATTAACTGGGTTGTCGGCAACGCCATTCTGCCGGCAGTCGATCCTGACAACACACACCAGGGAATCCAGAAGATTGACCGCACAACAGTGCCAGAGCTCACGGAGCTCGCCAATATGGCGAGCGACCTGCAAACGGCTTTGGACAATGCCGAAGGCGGCCTCACGCCGCTTGGGTTGCCGCAAGGCAGCCTTGCTTTGGATATCAATCCCAGTGTGGTGGTGGGCACAGATAACGGAACTCACTTCGAACAGATTTACGGACGGGCCAAGGGAACGTTGAACAATGCCGTAGCGGCATTTGACGACGCGAAAGATGTGACCCGCTTGATGCGCTCCGAGCAGGATTCGCTGGCCGGCGTGCAAGCCGCGGTCGCACAGCAGGAACTGGCCTACAACAACGCGTTGATTGAACTGTACGGCACGCCCTACACTGATGACATTGGCCCAGGCAAGACCTACAAGCAGGGTTACGCTGGGCCGGATCTGCTCCATTTCACCTATACCGAAATGCCGCAGTTGACCTTCCCGGGCCTGCTGACCAACACAGCGCCGCGTGAGGTCAGAATCGACATTCAGAACTTCACCACTGCTTACAACGGCAGTGATAAGAGCCGGTTTGATTTCGTGCGGCGGGCCGCGGACCCTGTTTATCTGGAGAACTCGAATTACATCAGTTTCACGCTGGACTCCTCGGGCAACTTTCAGAAGCCCTCTGGCTGGACCGGCCGGCGCGCGGCGCCCGGCCAGGTGCAGGAAGCCATTTCCCGCATTCAACTCGCGCGGAACGCCGCCCTGGGCACGCTTTCCGAGCATGAGAACTTGAAACGAAAATTGGATCGGTCCATCGAATACTTCCAGGCGCAGCAGGATGCCGACGACTCCCTGCACGCATGGGATTTGGAAAAAGCGGCGGTCCAAACCTCAATCGAAAGTGTAATCTTCGCCGGAAAGATGGTGTACCTGGGCCTCAAGACCTTCGACGAGCTCATCGATAAAGCGGCAAACACCGCTCTGGAATCAATTCCCAAAACCACAATTTTTGGACTCGCGGTAGGTGGCGATACTCTGTCCGCGGCGCGTGGCGCTATCCTGGCGAATTACGCCATCGCTCACGAGGTCAACGGCAAACTGAGTTTTGCGAAGGAGTTCGCCGTCGGCGCCTTCTCCACGGCCCAGGAGGGTTACGTCCGCTTGCGCGAAGCCACTTTTGTCGCCCCCTTGATGCGGAATCTGGAACAGCGGGGCGCAGTGCTTGAGTTGGACGCGGCGCTTGGCGAACTACAACAGCATCTCTTCACGATCAATCAGCGGCTTCAGGAGTTGGATGACGCGATGCGGAATTACCAAACCCTGGTCGCCCGAGGTGATCGCATTCAGTCGGAGCGCGAAGTAGCCCGCCAGCGCACGTCGGCGGTCGTCCAAGGTTATCGCACGCGGGATGCTGCCTTCCGCATCTTCCGCAACGAGAAGTTGGAACGCTACAAGACCCTTTTCGACCTCTCCGCGCGCGACGCTTTCCTCGCCGCCAATGCTTACGATTATGAAACCGGCCTGCTCAACACCAGCGCCGGACGGAGTTTCCTTAACCGTATCATCAGCGCACGAGCGCTTGGGGTGGTGCGAAACGGCGAACCTCAGTTCGCAGGCAGCGACCTCGGCGATCCCGGCCTCTCCAGCGCGCTCGCCGAGATGAAGGCTGATTGGGACGTGGTCAAGACCCGGCTCGGTTTCAACAACCCGGATGTGTATGGGACCACCGTCTCATTGCGGACCGAAAACTTCCGAATCCTGCCCACCACGAACAGCGACAACGCCTGGATGGATCTGCTGCATCAGAGCCGTCATCGGGATCTGCTGGAGGACGAAGATGTGCGGCGCAATTGTTTGCAAATCAGCCGCGGTGACGGGGTGCCGGTGCCGGGGATCATCATTGAATTCAGCACCACAATCGCCAATGGCTACAATCTGTTCGGCCAGGAACTCGCTGCCGGCGACCACTCCTTCAGCCCAAGTTCTTTTGCGACGAAAATATTCGGCGTTGGAGCGGCGCTGGAAGGCTATCGGGGCATGGATCAACCGGCAGCCAACGGCAACCTCGGAGGCCTCACGCCGGCTGATCCGAACCTTTGGTATCTTGATCCACTGGCGCTCGCCGCCACACCTTATGTTTATCTCATCCCTGTGGGCGTGGATTCGATGCGCAGCCCACCCCTGGGCGACGCGGACGCTATCCGCTCATGGACGGTCAATGATGTGGCCATTCCGCTTCCATTCAACATTGGAGCTTCACAACTCTCTAACGGCGGCTTTTACCAGACGGCTGATTCCTTGAGCGAGCCGCTCTTCACAATCCGTAAACATCAAGCATTCCGTCCAGTGCCCAGCGCCTCCTTCTTCAGCACCAGCCTTTACGGCGTCGGCGGCACTCTGCAGCGCACGCAGTACACCAACAACCGCTTGATCGGCCGATCCGCTTGGAACAGCCGCTGGAAGCTTGTCATCCCCGGCCACACTCTGCTGAATGATCCCGACGAGGGGTTGGAGCGCCTGATCCAAACTGTGCGCGACATCAAACTGCAGTTCGTCACCTATTCCTATTCAGGCAACTAAAGCACGCCTATGAAAATTCTTTCATCTTCGAGATTTTGCGCTGTGAATCGCCTTTTCAAATGTAAGCGCTTACGATCCACACCTTGGAGCGTTGTGCTTTCTGCTTTCTGCTTTCTGCTTTGTTTCTCCTCCCCCGCCTTCCCTCCAGCCCCCAGCCACGTTATTTATGGCGAGGTCCGTGACGAATACGGGCTCCCTCTCACGGTGTCGAACGCTCAAATCATTTTCGAACCCACCAATGGTGTTCAGATTACTACCACAATTGTGCCAGATATGGAGCCCGGTGTGAACTACCGGCTCACCCTCCCGATGGATTCCGGAATTGCCCCCGATCTATACAAAATTACCGCGCTGAGACCGTTCGTTTCCTTCCGCATCCGGGTCAAGATTGGGAACACGACCTATCTTCCGATGGAAATGTCAGGCAACTACGCCACTCTGGGTCAACCCGCCCAGACCACTCGAATTGATCTCACACTGGGAGTGGATGCTAATCATGACGGTTTGCCGGATGCCTGGCAGCAGTTGCTTATCGCCCTGCTGGGGCCTGGCGCCAGAACTGGGCCCAATGACGATGCAGACGGGGACGGCATCACTAATATGGACGAATACCTCGCCGGCACCTACGCCTTTGATCCGGCAAGCGGTTTTCGCCTCAATATGTTTCGCGGCGCAGGGGGCAAGCCAATGTTGGAATTCATGGCGGTTAGTCCCCGCACCTACACGGTTTACAACTCTACCAACTTGCAAACCTGGGCGCCCATTCAGTTCAACATCCCCGTCGATGGGCCGACGGCGACAAACCTGCCGAACTATCATGCGACCGATATTCGAACCTTGCAGGTGGAGCCTATTCTTCCTGCAGGTACCCCTGCCGCAGGCCAGTTTTTCAAGGTCCTGGTGCAATAAGATTGTTCCATGATGTCTTCACCCAATAAAGCAGGGTTTTCACGGACTGTTTTCTTCGCGGTCCTGTTGCTGTTCGTGCTAAGCGGAGTGCTTTTCCTGCTGAGCCGCCCGCGCCCGCCTTCCACCTCACCTCTACCGGAGGTCCATCGCAAGAATCTCGAGAGGCGCGCCGATACCTGGTACCTGCCGGGACAGACCAATGGTTTCACCGGCCTCCTGCTTGACACCTACGAAGACGGGGCGATGAAGTCGCGCTCAGCGGTTTCCAACGGTTTGCTGCATGGTCTGTCACAGGGTTGGCACACCAACGGACAGCAACAGGTCGAGGAGCATTTCGTCCTCGGGACCTCTCACGGATTGCGAACCAAATGGTACCCGAATGGCCAGAAGCTCTCTGAGGTCACGATCGACAACGGCAAACTGGAAGGCATGTTCCGAAGTTGGCACGAAAATGGGCAACGAGCTGAGGAAGTGGAGTTGAAGGACGGCCAGCCTGATGGGCTTTCCAGGTCGTATTTTGCCAGCGGATTTTTGAAATCGCAAGTCACCCTGAAGAAAGGAACGATTGTGACCAAGCAATTCTGGAAGGATGCGGAGTACCGGGAACCTACGGCCTCAGGAGCGGGCCAGCTCTCCAGTAAATGAAACCATCAGACCGTCGGGGACCGCGACGCAAGATCAAAATGCGGCTACAATTCAACCTTACCCTGTTACTCTCCCTGCTCGGCGTTACCAGCAACGCTGCGACATTGTTCGACTCATCGGGGTTTGAAGCACCCATTTACGCCTTGGGGGTTCTTGATGGTCAAAACGCCTGGATTTCTGATGGAAGCTCAACGGAGGGGATTGTGCAAAGTGCTGTCGTCAGCAGTGGCTCGCAGGCAATTTTGGTCTCCGGCGGGACAACGGCGTGGCAGTTTCCAAAGTTAGAATACACCCCTTTGCCTGGGGAGATCATTCGCATCTCCTTTGATGTTCGCCGGAGCGCCTTCACTTCAGTTAACAACCTCGGATATTTTGTTGATGTGTATAATACGGCCGCCGGTGTTTTTGGCCGGATCGCGCGCACCGGGTTGGACTGTACCGGCACCCCCAGTGCGCCGGGCAGGGTACAGGGCTCGGTAACGATCGGCGGAGCGAGCCCGGGCAGATACTTAATTGGGAGCCCGCTCCTGAATGACACGTGGTACACTTTTGTGATGGAGCTGAATTTTGCTTCGAACACTTACTCGGTCAGCATTAACGGTTCCACTGTTGCATGTGAGCTACCGTTTGTCACGCCCTCGACTGGCATCGGTGATGCCGACTTGCAAGTTTCCGCCACTGCCGGCTCAACCGATAAAGGTTACTTCGACAACTACCTCGTTGAAGCCCTTGTCATTCCAGAACCGGCCATCATTTGCCCGCCGGATAAAGTTTTGACCTGCGGCGACTCGACCGATACCAATAACACCGGGACCGCAACCAGCACCGGCCACTTCAGCTCGCCGGTCACAATCACTCATAGCGATGTCGCGACCGCGCCCCAGTGTGCCGGCCTCGCGGGCATTGACCGCACCTGGAAGGCCAGGGACGCCTGCGGCATCGAAAGAAGCTGCGTACAACACATTACGTTTGCCGATACAAACGCGCCGGTCATCACCTGTCCGGCCAATAAGGCACTAATCTGCGGCGACTCGACGGCCACGAACAACACCGGCATGGCGACAGCCACCGACAGTTGCAGCGGGTTGGCCTCTATCTCGTTCAGCGATGCGCAAACCAATGGGAGTTCCGGCTACATTATTGCCCGGACCTGGGCGGCCACGGACAATTGCGGCAACACTGCGACCTGCGTCCAAACCATCACAGTGACGGATACCAGAGGGCCAGTGGTAACTTGCCCGCCCGGCGTCACCAATAATTGCTCTGCAGGGACTGCCACCAACGTGACAGGAGTGGCGACGGCCACGGATGATTGCAGCGGTGTTGCCTCGATCACCTGCCAGGACGCGCGCCCGGGCCCCGGTTGCGCGGGGAGCTACCTCATCGCGCGCACATGGACAGCAAGAGACAACGCCGGCAACAGTTCCAGTTGCATCCAGAACATCACTGTAAGCGACACCACGCCGCCAGTAATAACCTGCTCGAGCAACCTGACGTTGAGTTGCGCCAGCCTGGTGCCCGCGCCGGACACTAACACCGTGACCGCCCATGACGGCTGCGGCGGCGCGGTGACAATCACTTTCGTGGGCGACTCAGTCGCTTTAAGTAACTGCTTGAACCGGTACACGATTACGCGCACTTACCGGGCGACAGATGAATGTGGTAACAGCGATATCTGCGCGCAGACGATCACGGTGAATGATACCAATGGTCCAACCATCAGTTGTCCGTCCAACCTCACAGTAAGCTGCTCCAGCGCGGTGCCCTTGCCGGACACTAACAGTGTGACGGCCAGCGACGGGTGCGGCGGCACCGTGACAATCACGTTCGTGGGTGACTCGGTCACTTTGAGCAATTGCGCAAACCAGTACACGATCATCCGCACCTTCCGGGCAACCGATCTGTGCGGGAACAGCGCAACTTGCACCACCACGATCAACGTGCTGAATGATATTGCGCCAACGCTGCACGGAGCACCCACCACAAATTTGGTCCTGGCGTGTGGTCAGCCTTTTCCGTCACTACCGATCGTGACTGCCACGGCGGGGTGCGACGCAGCGCCATTGGCTGTGAACTTCGATTCTGTTACCAACGCCCCAAATGGGCTGCTAGCCGGCTACTTCATTACGAATTGCTGGACCGCCACAGACTCGTGCAGCAACTCGGTTCAAGCTTGCCAGTTGGTCACTTTCCTGACTTGCAGGGCCTCGCTTTGCGTTGTGAAATTCGATGATGTCAATACCGACGGCTTGCAGAACAACGGTGAAGCCGGCATCACCAATTGGCAAATTCGAGTAACCAGTACAAACGGCTACAACCAAACGAACTATACGTCCGGCTCTAGTGGCTCAACCTGTTTTGAGAATCTCGACGCCGGGACTTATACCGTCACCGAGGGCACATCCAAAGTATCAAGTTGGTTCACCACGGGCCCGAAGAGTCTCACCGTTGTGATGCAAGGTTCGCCGCGGACTGTGAAGTTTGGAAATGTGTGTATTGGGGCAGGTGGCGCTTCCGGCACCCCCTCATTCTGGAGCTCCAAGGACGGCCAGAATTTGATGGGTGACGCTCCCAATGGGATCACTCCCGAGTTGACCTTACTTTCTTCACTGTGCCTGCGTACTGCGAGCGGCGCTAATTTCGATCCGAAGAACTCCGGCGTGCTAAAGGATTGGTTCCAGCCCGCGAGTTCGCCCAATGCAGCCTACATGCTTTCTGTGCAACTTGCCTGCATGGAGCTCAACGTCGAATCGGCCAGGATGAGCGGCGCTTCCCTTATTTACGCCCCGGGAACAACCAGCGCGAATGCGGCGGGTTTCGCCAGCGTCAATGCCGTCATGATCGAGGCGAACGCATTGCTCTGCAGGAAGGGCAACATTCCTGCCGGCGACCCAGATCGTCCCTACGCTGCCGCGCTGAATGACGCGCTGACTAAGGGAAATTTAAGTACCAATTTTGTCCAACCGCGTCCCTGCGCGCTCTCGTTCTAAGCCCGACTTTGACTGGGCGAGCATCTTTGGGGAGTTCAACGTGGATCAACTAGTCGCGCAAGCCAACTATTGCATTGATATTCACAGCGCCAACGCGCACAAAGCCGGCGCGGCCGAAGCGGAGATCATTGAAGCTGCGATGGTCGCCGCCTCCTTGCGGCCGGAGCGGCAGTAACGTATGCGACCCATGCGTTACTGTAATGTTAGCCTCATTCTATTTCCTGAACTGTTTCAGACAATGCGTTAGGTAAGGAAGCAACTGCTTTTTCCGTGAGACGATATCTTTTAGATCAAAAATGCCTGGTTCGATGCGTGGATATTTAATGTGCGTGATCAAATCTCCTTCACCTACCATCACGAGGAGCGAGCAATGGCTGTTCACATCCGTCACCAGCAGCGCGGAAAACTGGTATCGGCGGGTGTGGCGATAGGCTTCGAGGGCTGTTTGCAGCTCGGCCTTCCGCTTCCAGAATTGATCGAACCCAATCTCCTCGATTTGCGCCACACTAAATCGGACGCCGTCCTCCTCGTATTCCTTGCAATCGGTGGTAATGGCTTTCGGTGCCGGCTTATGCGTGAGCAACGAGCCCGAGGCGAAAAGCTTCTCCGTGAAATCGCGGGCATTCGTGCCGCAGATTTGCTCCAATCTGCGAAGAATCTCCTGGTCAACGGCAGTAGTCGTCGGGGATGTAAGATTCAGCGTATCGGAAACAACGCCGGCCAAAAGCAAGCCGGCAACCGGTGAAGGTAATTCAACGCCATAACGGAAGAAACAATCGGCCACAATGGTGCTCGTGGATCCGACCGGCTCATTCCGAAACAGGATCGGCTGCTGCGTCGTCAGCGTCCCGATCCGATGGTGGTCGATAATCTCGAGAATCTCGACCTGCTCAGCGCCTTGCACCGCTTGAGAAAGCTCATTGTGATCAACGAGAATCAGTTTGCGTTCCACCGGTTTGAGAAAATCGGTTTTAGAAAGGATACCGACCGTTCGACCCGAAGAATCCATGACCGGGAATGCGGCAAAGCCGGAAGCTGCAGCCCGATTCCTCACCTGCTCAAGGGACACATCTTCATTAAACGCGAGGAACTCCTCGTTCAAAACGTGCCGAACTGCAATGGAAGCGCGACACAGGGCAGCCGTCGTGGCGGTATCATGAGGGGAAGAAATCACGTTCACTTTGTTCTTTCGAGCCGCTTCAACGGTTTTGTTTTCCACGCTCAGTCCGCCAGTGACAATCAACACTTGCACACCTTCCCGAATGGCAAGGTTCTGGATATCCCAGCGGTCGCCCACGACGACTGCAAGCTTTTCACGTGGATAACGCTCGAGTCGTTCCGCGAAAGAGTCGAGCCCCATTGCTCCAATCATCAGCACGAGATCGCGCTCCTGATCGGCGTCATGGGCCAGGATCATTTCGCCCCCCAGCGTTTGCGCAAGGCTTTTCAAAGAAGCAAGGAGACGGCGCGAATCAAAAAGGCGATTGGCCACAGGGAACAGAAACTTGCTCAACTTAAAGAGCGACAATAAGCCACGACACCGCTGTTCCTCGTCCAGCACGGGCAGAATGCGAATATTCCGTTCGTCCATCAGGTTCAGCGCTTCGGCGGCGGTGGAATCCGGCCTGACGCTTTGCACTTGCGCCTGCATCATGTCACGGACCTTCGGAGTCACGTCCGCAACGAAACGTGGCGCCGGCATTCCAAAGGTTTGCAGCACGAAATCAATCCGGTCGTTGGTGTCGCCGCAGCGCGCCGCAACGGCTGACGTCATGCCGGTGCGCCGCTTGAATTCTGCATAGCCGATGGCTGAACAGATGGCATCCGTGTCCGGGTTACGATGACCTATAACTAATACTTCATTCATTGTGAGTCAGAGCCATGCGCAGAATTTTGAATAGAGGACCAGGTCCGTCAAAACCAATGGGGATTGGAATGAACTCTGGTCTCAAGAAAAGAATGATTCAATCATTTGCTTTCTTCAAGCAATGCCTGGAGTTCCGCAATCAATTCCAGGTCGTCGAAAGTGAGGCGGGCTGAACCAAGAATATTTCCTGAATTTGACCAGTTGCGTCGGCGTAAGTTTCAAGTTCTCACGCAACAGTGTGCGATCCATGTCACGCATGCAGGGTTCCGCCACGGGATCGCGATATGTTTTTGATCTCATGCGTTGTTCCAACCTACCAGATCCTTGGCTCCTGGTAAATCCTCATACGTTTTGAACGCTTTAAACCTCTCGCAACGATGGAACGCCGATTTGGTTTGAAGCAGTTTTCAGTGGATCTGTATCGACCTTTCCGCGGTAACCTTGGGCGAGAACAGAACATCGCAGCAAATTGTTTGCTCGGAGGCAATAGATCTGTCACGCTATAGGCCAGCACCTTTCTTGGCGCAGTTATTTGCCGAGCATATCAATGTCAACCGACCGACTTGATCATTTCCACCCTGATCTTTGTCGCTTTCGCGATGTGCATTTGATCCCAATCTGGTTCCGCTCACTTCTCGCGGCCGGGCTTTTTTTTCTCATCGGTGCCGTTGCCACATTGTTCGCGCAATCGGGGGTTCTAGACCCAGGCTTTAAGCCGACTATCAGTGCGGCATCCGGCACTACGCCAACCGTTCGTGCGATTGCCAGTGCCTCAGCCTCAAAAATGGTGGTCGCCGGCTCTTTTACAAATGTTAATAACAAACCCTGGAATTGTCTGGCAGTAATCGCATTCGATGGAACATTGGATTCCTCATTTTCAAACCATACGGCTAATATTGGGCCCGACAGTGACTTGCAAGCCGTCGCTGTAAACACTAATGGGGACTACATTATCAGCGGCCTGTTCAACACCCCTCCTCCTCAACGCTTCCTGGCTAGATTGTCATTCACTGGACAATGGGATTCCGGCTTTGCGTTTGGCAGCAGCGGGCCTAACGGTTCCGTGGATGTGATCTTAGTCGCTCCGGATAACACCGTTTTGGTGGGCGGCGCCTTCACATTACCACGCAACAAGGTCGCGCGTATTCTTGATAGCGGGCTGGCTGATCTGTCCTTCAACCCAGGCACGCTTTTCACCGACAGCGTTCGAGCTCTGGCCAGGCAGCCGAATGGTAAAATTCTGGCAGGAAGTCTCAACCTCGTTGTACGACTTAATGGTGACGGCACCAGGGACACAAATTTTGACAGCGGCATGGGACCTAACGGGGATGTTTACGCTATCGCGCTGCAAGCTGATGGAAAGGTTTTGGTGGGTGGCGCCTTCACAGAATTCAATGGAGAGAGCTTCCCGTACTTGGTTCGTCTGACTTCTGCGGGCGCTGTGGACCACACCTTCGATACTGTTGGCGGAGCCAATGACTGGGTAAAGAACATAGTTGTGCAACCGGATGGCCGGATCGTAATCACCGGTGCGTTCACGCAATTCGGCGGCGTGAACCGCTCTCGGATCGCACGGTTGACGAGCTCTGGCGGTATCGATCCTACCTTTTGCCCCGATGCGGGGCCGGATGATTGGGTTTTGAGCATGGTCCGCCTGGTTCCCAGCGGATTCTTGGTGCTGGGCGGACCTTTCACTACCGCGAACGGCAGCCCAAGGCAGAGCCTCGCGAGGATAGGCAGCACGGATCTCAGGATTACGACATTGCAAATGCAAACTAACGGCGTAACGAAGCTGAGTCTTGTTGGGCAAATGGGGTTAGGTTTTATTCTCGAAGGAGGCACCGACCTGCAGAACTGGGGTCTTATTTCGACCGGCGTTAGCACCGTTTCAAGCATCACGCTGCAGGATACTCAATCTGTGAATTATCCAGTGCGTTTCTACCGCACCCACTCCCGATGATGAAGTCCGAATCTGCGCCGTTCAACTTTTCTGGCGATCAGGATCAAAGCGTGCGCAGAAGTATTGAGATTCATTTGGGAAACTAAACCGCCCGACTTCGCGGATTCGACTCTGCAGACGTTCTTCAATGCCAACTTCTGCAAAGCGGGCTTCATACTGTCTTCGACCGGCAGAATGATCCGCCAGCGCTGTGTCATGCCTCTGCGCTGCGTAATTCGATCCAGAAACGGCTGCCGTTCTGGCCGTCCGATTCAACCCCAACGCTGCCCCCCATTTTTTCCACTGCTTTGCGGACAATCGTCAAGCCGATGCCAGTACCCTCATATTTCCCTTCGGGATGAATGCGCTCGAACATTTGGAAAATGCGCGCCTGATGTTCGGGTTGGATGCCGATGCCATTATCCTGAAACCAGGCGCGGACATTTTTTCCCCGGCGTTCAGTCCAGATGTTCACGTGTGGCTTGGTTCCGGGCGCGATAAATTTCACCGCATTTGTCAGCAGATTTGCGATGCACTGGCCTAAACTTGTCTCATGACCAAACACATCACACAGCGGACTGGCGATTTTGATTTCAGCCGCCGGTGGCTGGAGATGCGAATATTGGTGAACAATATCTTTGATCACGCGTTCCAGCGCTATCGGTTCCAAATGAACCTGGGTTCGAGCGACCCGGCTATAGGTGAGAACATCGTGCGTCAACCGGTTCATGCGATCACTGCTCCGTTGAATTTTTGCGAGATAGTTTCGGCCCGTATCGTCCAGGCGCCCGCCATATTCCTCCAAAAGGACTCCGGCATAGGCCGTAATGGTGCGCAGGGGCGCTCGCAGATCGTGTGAAACGCTGTAAGAAAATTCCTCCATCTGCTCCACGGCTTCCCGCAACGAAGCCGTTCGGTCGGCGACAGTTTGCTCAAGCTTCTCAGCCGCTTGCCGAAGCTCAGTTACATCTCGGGTGGTTCCAGCAACGGCTTCGATCACACCATTGGCGCCAATGACCGGCACAAATATATAATCATAAATCCGCCGGCCATGGGTGCCAGTGAACGGGACTTCACCGCGGACCGGTTTCTTGGTGGCGATCACCTGTTCGATTTCGCGATCGTGCATCTCCGCATGCCATGGTTCATAGCCCAGTTCCAGGCAGGTTTTCCCAATTGCTTCCTCCCACGTCTTGCCCCACATCGTGAGCAGGGCGTCATTCGCGTAAACGAAGCGATGACCAAGGTCAAAGACGTAGGCAAGGTCCGGCGTGGCCGAGAGGATCGCATGGTAGAGGCGCCGTTGCGCTGCCAGCCTTTCCTCTGCCTCGTGGCGCTGGGTAACATCGCTAGCCGCGCCGAACCACTCCAGGAGTTCGCCTTTGTCATCGAAGAGAGGAACGGCGCGAGAGATGGTCCAGCCCAGAGTGCCATCGACGCGAATAACGCGGTGCTCGAGGTGGAACGTGCCCTTGGTGAAAATCGCTTCGTTGATTGCTGCCATCACGCGAAACTGATCGTCAGGATGGATGTATTTGTCGAGCCAGGTGCGGCTGGGCTCGAGGGTGCTGGCAACAAATTCCTTGCCATGCAGGTGATGCATTTCCGACCAATCGGGGCTCATGCTATAGACCACATCGGAGCTCGCCATGACGTAGGCGCGAAACTGTTCTTCGCTTTTGCTCAAAGCTTCCTTGGCCCGCACGGCGTCTTCCCATCAGGTTGAGCGCGGCGCGGCGTGAATCGCGCAGCTCCATGCTGAGCTGATTCAATTCGGCCACACGCTTGGCGAGTTCAGCGTTCGCCCGCTGACGGACCTGGGCGAGATCGAGTTGCGAGCGAACTCGAGCCACCAGTTCGCGCGCGTTGAACGGTTTGATCAGGTAATCATCCGCGCCCCCTTGAAGACCTTCTACACGAGCTTCCTCGCCGGCACGGGCGGACACCATAATGATCGGGATAGCGCGGGTGCACTCGTTGGCGCGGAGTTCTTTGAGCAGGCCAAAACCGTCCAATAGGGGCATCATTACATCGGCGAGCACGAGATCCGGAGGATGGGCGCGGGCCGAGTCTAACGCAGCCTGCCCATCATGGACGGCTTCGACCTGATACGTGTTGCCTAACAACCGTGAGACATAGGCGCGCATGTCGGCATTGTCGTCAGCAATGAGAATGCGCGGCCGGTCAACCGTCAGGGATTCATTGGCCTTAATCAGTGGCAGGGGGTCAGCGCGGCTGGCATCCGGCGAAACGTCAGATAAAGTGGCCGGAAGGCGCATACTTCCTGTGGCATCTGGAAGCCAGCGGGAAGCTTCACTGGTGAAGAGGTCGCCGTGAATCGTCGGGGATCCCAGGCTGCGCGGAGCGCCGATGCGTTGAACCGGCAAATGAGCTTTGCCCGCCTGAATCGTGACAATAAAGGTGGTGCCATGGCTTTCAACACTCTGAACTTTGACATCGCCCCCATGGAGACGAGCGAGTTCACGGACGAGCGCCAGTCCAATGCCAGTTCCTTCGTAGGAACGAGAGCGGGTTCCCTGAACGCGATGGAAGCGCTCAAAGACGTGCTCCAACTCCTGAGCGGGAATGCCGACACCCGTGTCACTGACCGATAATTCGACGCGCCGGTCGAGCCAGGCAAGCGCGACGCGGATTTCACCTGCAAAGGTAAACTTGAAGGCGTTGCTGAGAAGATTGAGTACCACTTTTTCCCACATCTCTCGATCCACGTAAACGCATTCGGGTAGAGGCGGACAATCGAGGATTAATTTCAGGCCGGCCTTCTCGATGGCGGAGCGAAAGGTACTGGCGATATCGCAAGTAAACGTCGAGAGGTCAGTGGGTTCGTAACTCGCCTGAATTCGGCCCGCCTCGATGCGTGAGAAATCGAGCAGGGTGTTAACCAGTTTGAGAAGGCGAAGACTATTACGGTGCGCCAGTTCCAAGCGCGAATTGCCCGGGTTATCTTGCAACTCATCCTCGATGGGGCCGAGCATGAGAGTAAGCGGGGTCCGCAGCTCGTGGCTGACATTGCTGAAAAAAGTCGTCTTGGCGCGGTCGAGTTCGGCCAGTGCCTCTGCCCGACGCCGCTCCTCTTCGTAGGTCTCAGCCCGCACAATGCTCGCGGCAATCTGGCCGGACACCAAACCGAGAAAATTCTGGTAGGCCTGATCGAACAAACGAAAGGGATTAAGGCCAACGACAAGAACGCCACCGCGTCCGGTTTTCCCGCTGGCAGAGATCGGCAGCAGCGCCGCCTTCGACGGAGGCTGCTCCCAGGCGCCGACGGGGAGAGGCGATTTGAAGACCGTGGACAAGTCTTCAATTACGATCGGATCCGCGCTGCTGAACGCTCGGCCAGGCATCCATGGTTCATCCTGCCCACCGATCAATTCAGGCGCGGCTTCAAGTCCGCGCTCGATCCCGCAACTCCCGGCAAGTGAAAAGAGCGAAGACTCCGGCTCACGGATATAGATGAGACCAAACGCAATGTCTCGTCGGTTGGTGGATAAAGCAGCGACGCTCTGCGCCACCGCCTCTTGCCAGGTCCGCGCTTCAAATGCTCGAGCGGCCAATTCCCTCAGGAGCGCCAATTGGCGTTCGCCAACGACTCGTTGCGTATCGTCGGTGTTGGCGCAAATGATGCCACCGGGTCTTCCATCATCATTGGGAATCGGGCTGTACGAAAAGGTGTAGTAGGTCTCCTCCTTATAACCGTGCCGCTCCATGATAAGGAGCTGCTCCTCCACATACGTTCCTTCCACACCACCCATGGCTGTTTCGAGCATCGGGCCGATATCCTGCCAGATTTCCTTCCAGACACTGGCCGTGGGCTGGCCGAGCATGCGGGGGTGTTTACCGCCGATGATGGATCGATAAGGATCATTGTAGAAATAGATAAGCTCGCGACCCCAGCCAATCCAGATCGGCTGGCGAGACGTGAGCATGATGCCTACTGCAGTTTTTAGACTCTGCGGCCAGTTCTCTGCCGGGCCAAGCGGCGTTTTGGACCAATCGAAAGCTCGTATCCGGGCACCCATTTCGCCGCCTCCTGCCAGAAAACCTGGGACATGGCTCTGAGACGGTACAGGGAGCTTCGATTTGGCGGCGACCGTCTTTGCCCGGGGCGCGCGCCGGCTGGGATTGGCTACTTGAGGATCAGAGATCATACTGCGGGACGATTACAGTCTGACACCCGTTATTGTGCGCGCATTCGTCTTGCTCGAATTCCAGCGAATACCGCGGCGGTGTGTAGGAACTGAGGCCGAGTTTGTTGATATCCTTTTCAAGTTCGATTAAGGTCCGTCCCGGCACGCCAAGCGAGGTCAAGGCGGCCTCAAGCGCCTGGCGTTGACCAGTCAGCCGGGCTTCCCGTTCGTGGAGGCGCTCATCTGCACCCGTGGCTACAGGACTTTTCATACAAATCATTCGGTTCTCCAGCTCTGCTCGACCGACAAAAATGTGGTTAACAAACCTGCTCGTCTTAACGAACCCTCTTCCAATATGACAAACGTCATCGGCTCATTGAACTCAGACACCATACAGCGATGCCGAACTGAGCGCGTCGGGTCTAACGAGCCCGGAGATTAATCACGAAACCATTGCCCATGCATGGGGTAATCACCCCGCCCGGCCAGGAATATTTCCAAAGCAGGAGGCCCTATTTCAGGCCGGCGGGGTATGACACAAGATAACAAAATTCTCCGAAAGTGAGCCTCGGGCATTTTCCTCGATCATACCCGCGGAAAAATAATGTGACCAAGGGCGTGGACTCACAATCTCCAAACCTCCGGAAAGAAAGCAACAAACTTTCTGCAAAGTCTGAGAATGGCTACCTCGCCTCCATAGTATCTTTCCGATGGATTGCCGGTTGCTGCTGCAAGTGTCCTCCTGGAGACCTAACTAGAATTACATCGGACTCATTCGTGATTATCGGATTCACTTGGCTAAATGGATAATCATTGAGAACCAACGCAGGCATTTAAAAAATCTCCACTACGTCGGTTGCTTGCAGCCACAGCCGCTCTGCGTGGGCTGGATGCAACAGCTTCCAGTTCCCGCACGACAGTGGAATTTTCGGCTTCGGCGGCGACTTGGTCGCCGAGTTTCCTCGCGGCAGCACGGAATGAGGCATCTTTCAGCAAACGTTCGCATGCGGTCCGGATGTCCTCGACGGGTGCGTCGGCCATCAACGACAGACCAGCTCCGCGCGCAGTAATCCGGACGGCGTTATCATTTTGATCGCGTCCGTGGGGAATCACCAGCATCGGCGCACGGCTCAGCAATGCGCGCATCACTGTCCCGTGGCCGCCATGGGTAACTACCACACCGGTCTCGCGCATCACCTCTGAATGAGGGGCGCTTTCGACCAAAACGCAATTTGCGCCTGGATTTAACTCGCTTGCCTTGATGGATCCGCCAAGTGTGACGAGAACCCGCGCAGGCAGCGGTGCCAGCGCATCGATTATTTTCTGCAAAACGCCCGCGTGATTCTGGAACGTGGTTGAGAAAGCGACCGCTACCAGGGGGCGCTCATCCGCGGCTGCCCAGGGTGAGGTCCACCTGCGCGCCCAATGTGGATCGCCGATCTGCGGGCCAACATAGCGGACACGGCTCGGCAGGTCACTTGAGGGAAAGTCGAAGGCTCTGCTGGTAGCGAGCAGTTCGACCTCCGCGACTCGGATTTGATCCAGGAGATGTTCCAGCGGTTCAAGGCCAAGTGAGGCTCGCGCAGCATTCAGCGCAGGCAGTCCGGAGTCAAACATGCCAACACAGGCCTGTGTGATCCCGGCATGCATGGCGCGTTCTTCGTCATTTCGCGCAGGTGGCAGGCCAGGTCCAAGCGGCGGAACACCCGGCAATGGCGTCAAACTGATGTTTGGGCACAAGGTCACAAAAGGCTGGCCGATACTTTCGCATCCTGCCATGACACCAAACAGCGCCTCGCAGGTGACCACCAGATCAGCCGGTTCGCGTTGGAGCTCTTCAATAACATCCTCCGCATATGAAAGAGCGGGGCCGCACCAGATATCCCTGATGACGCTGAGCAAACCTTCCTGGGGCGTTGCTGCAGCCCAGTCTCGAAAAGTCTGGCTCTCGGGAGAGCGATCCTTGCGACTGGGAGCACGACGCCAGGCAATAAAAGTCGCGCCAGTGGCCACTGACTCGGGCCGGTTGCATTCCTCGCTCATGATGCGAATTCTGTGGCCGCGAGAAATCAGCTTGCGCACCGCTTCGAGCATCGGTGTCACGTTGCCGCCGCCTTCCCAGGTGGTGAATAAATAGTTCATTGGTTTTGTGCTTGGTTTATGTGTTTTCATGATGATTTTGAGAATTCAGTAATTGTCCCCAGGATCAAATTCTTCATCGTAGCCGCGGTTGCCCGGGCACTTCGCGACATTTGGCGGCGCAACAGCTTCCAGGTGTAAACGTCTGTGATAATAATCAGCGCATCGAGGGCGCGCTGGCGGGTTGATGCATCTAATTTCTTCAAAAACTCCGCAAACGCAGTCGAAACCCAGCGGTGGTGTTCATCACGTCCAAAATCGAGGACCGTTCTGAGCGCGGGGTGCCTCTGCTCCAGTGCCAGCAAGCGGATAATCCCATCGCCGGTTTTTTCGTAATCTCCGATTAAATTTTCGATCAGTCGGTCAATATCCCCAGGCGGAGCAGCGCGTTGCGCCGTAATCTGAGCGCCCAATGTCTTTACCGCTTCTGTCAGCAACCCCTCTTTTCCGCCGAAACGCCGCACGACGGTTTGCACCGTGACCCCGGCATCCTCTGCTATTCGATCGAGAGTTATTTCATCAAACCATTGCTCCATTAATCGCGCGAGGAAGGCATCTATGATACGGCGGCCCGTGGCTTCAGTGGAATGCGCTCTAGCACTTTGTTGATAAGAGCGGCTCAATATTTTCATTTCGTGTTAGTATTACTAACATGAATATAAAATCGAGTCAATAGAATTTTTTGAATATTTTTGCGGCGGAAACCGAGAGTGCTTTTCAATGTCCCTTCCGCAAGCTAAGAAGATGGTGTGAGCAGAGAACGCCGTTGCACTTTAACTGGGGTATTATTCGTCATATTTGCTTGCGTCTTCAGCACCCGAGCCGAAACCCCCCGCGTTTCCAGCCAACTGATCGCCTTTTACTATGGCTGGTACGGCAACCCCGAGATCGATGGCGCTTTTGAGCATTGGAACCATCCGGTCGCGGATAAAAGTGGAAAACAATTTCCCGGCCGCGAAGACATCGGTGCCAACTTCTACCCACAAGCTGGCTGCTACTCGTGCAATGACCCGCGTACTCTTGAGCGCCAGATGCGAGAACTGAAGAGCGCAGGTGTGGGAGTTATCTCATCGTCCTGGTGGGGAAAGGACAGCCCCACGGATAAATTGCTGCCCAAGCTCCTCGATGCCGCAGGACGGCAAGGTCTCAACGTCAATATTCATATCGAACCCTTCAACGGACGCAACGCTATCACTACCCGCGAAGCCATCGTTTACATCATGAATACTTACGGCAATCACCCGGCTTTCCATCGGGGAAAAGAGTTGGGCGGGCGACCGGTCTTCTTCGTGTATGACTCCTACAAAACTCCCGCGGCCGAATGGGCCCAGGTGCTTGGCCCTGATGGCACAAACACTTTGCGCGGAACCCGCTTTGATGCGGTGGTGCTCGGCCTGTGGGTCAAAGAGCAAGATGGCGAGTTTATGAAAGGTGGCCATTTCGACGGCTTTTACACCTACTTCGCCGCGGACGGTTTTACTTACGGCAGCACGTGCGCGAACTGGCCCAAGTTGAATGAGTTTGCTCGTCGCACGGGCAAGGTCTTTGTGCCTGGCGTCGGTCCAGGGTACGTGGATACGCGCATTCGTCCCTGGAACGGAAAAACCACGCGAAATCGCGAGCAGGGTGAGTATTATGATCGAGAGTTCAAGGCGGCGCTGGATAGTGGAGCTTCCGTGATCAGCATCACCTCATACAATGAATGGCACGAGGGCACCCAAATCGAGCCCGCGACTCCCAAGCAGATCCCGAACTTCAAATATCTCGATTACTCACCTTTGGCGCCCGACTATTATTTGAAACGCACTGCCTATTGGATGCGTCAATTGCAGACACGCTCCGCAAAGCCCTGATCCAATCCCCGACGGATTTCCACTGCCATTACAAATTATTTTTGCCGTAGCCGTGGTTCACAATCGCTTCAAGCGATAAAACCGGTTCGTCGAGTCAGTAATCGTGGTGTAAACGAACTGTCCGTTGGTAATGACAACGCCATTCGTAAGCGTATTCCATGCAATCGTTGGGGTCATGCTTCCGGTTGATTCGAGCTTTGCGCCACGTCCAGTGGCTGGCCAACTCAGCGTCAGCTGGTTTCCGAGGAATGTGAAGTTCAGCCGCGGTTGCGTCAACTGACCCACTGTCAAATCATCGAATGAAATCAAGTCCGCGGAGGCGGTGGGGCGGTCGATACGCTCAATGAGAATCTCGCCAAGGGTCGAGCCGGGGGTTGTTCCGTGTTGGATAGTACCGAAAGAAATCCCGTTGAAGAAAAATTCGCTCGTGTTGGCGGCGGTATCAATTTCCACATAAAGATCATCCCAAACATTCGCCCCACTTAAAGTCATGTCAGGGGTTGCTGTCCCGCCAACGCGTCCACGCGCGATGCGACTTCCGCCATACCAGCGGGCAAAATTGTTGCCGGCTTCGTCATCGAGGTAAATGTTCCAAAAGAAATCACCAGTGCCGCTTCCACCGCGTATCTTGATTTCAGCCACTATCAAATTATTGGAACCGGAACAGGAAATCGTTCGCCTTGCTTCAACCGCGCCAGAACCTCCAGCCACGTTCAGTGTTCCTTCCGCAATCTCCATCTGATTGCCAGCCGTGCCAGACCAGTTCGCAGCGCCCATCGTCGTGAGGTCGCCGTCGTAATAGTTGAATGGTTCCCACAAGCACGTCGACGGAATCACGTGTAGCGTGATGGGAATAGCTTGCTGCGAATTGGACGCGTTGGTGGATTTGACTTCAATCGTGGCATGGTAATCATCGGCCGCCAGCGAAGCCGTACTGTAGCTAATGGATACCTGCTGCTCGGGGCCGGCGCTGGTTCCATTCGTCGGCGTGAGACTCAACCAGGACGCATCATTCGTGACCGAAAAGTCCAACACACCTCCGCCCGCGTTGCTCACCTTGAAAACATCGTCGGGCAAGAGGGTGCCGATGGGCAGCGTCCTTTCAACGCTTGAGGGCGCAACAGCAATAGCTGGCATCTGTCCGGCGATCGCGCTGCTAAGCAGCCGAACATTGTCCACACGACCGGTGTCGGAGCCGGTGTTGAATTGCCATTGGAATTTCAGCGCGAAATTTGGATTGTTTGAGACACCAGACAGTCCAGCGAAGTTCACGAACTGGTGTGCCCAGCCGGCAGGTAGTTCCACCCCTTCTGTCAAGGTTTGCGCAACTTGCCAGGGCCCATTCGTGCCGCTGGTGCTGTAATACACCACGAGTTTGTCCTCCTGAGTTCCTTCCAGCACTGCGCAATTTCCAGCAGGTGAACCCGTCGGTGGAGCAAACAACGCCGCCATCACATCATATTCCAATTGAATGTTCGAATAGCCGACCGTTGATAACAGGCGCATCATGATGCTGCCTTCGCGCGCGCATGCGTCGCGAGTATTCGTAGCCCCGGCCCCTGTTGAAACAATATTCCCTGAAGAGGAATCCCAGGCTATGCCTCCGAAACCGAGAGAGCCCGAACGCCACACATCCAGTATCCAGCCATCCGTGCCGTTGTTGAAATCGCTCGTGTTCACGATCACCGCCGTTGGCCGCGGTGTTGCATTGGCTTGTGCAGCGGGCGAGTAGTTCGTGCCGTTGTCGTGCGCAAAGGCAGCGTAGTAGTACGTCGTCCAATTCGTCAGGTTCGTGTGGGTAAAACTATCGAGCGCGCCGGGCGAACCGATCCGTTCGGTCACGAGTGTCCCGTCAGTTGGACTGCTCGGATAACCCGATGTCTTCACGCGAATCGTTATCCCAACCAAGTGAGAGTCAATCGGATTCTTCCAGGATAGAAAGGTTGATGCGTTTGAGGCTGTGGCAGCGAACATCGATGGCGGGCCCAGTGTCGTCGCATAAAGTTGCGCGAGGACTTTGAATGATCCATTGAGGATGCCTTCCCACGCAGTGAGGAAACGGTGAGTGTCTGAATCGGCCGCGTTGTTGAGGCTCGTGTAGTATCCCGTGCCCAAAACGACTTGTGAACCCAGCGTTGCGCCGGATTCGAGCGATTCCTGTCCGCCCATTCCCGTGTCAGTGCCGAAGCTCGAGAAAAATCGATGTGCCCCCGGTTCGAATGCAATATCGCCTCCGAATTGCGTATCGCCCTCAAAACCTGGGGTGTGGGCGAGAGGTAACGCGCCGCCTGAGAGCGAACCATCGGGATTGATGAATTGCGCGTATTGATCGTACGAGAAACCCGCATTCCCGCCGTCATTGAACTGCACCAACCAACGCGCATTGATCGAATCGTAAGCGATGCAGGAACGGTCCCTCGCGCCGACGCTCGTTACAAAAATCGCCCCGCCAAGTAGTGCGCCGTTTGCCGCGTTCACACGTTGGCCGTGAATGCTTCCGTCTTCATTGTCCCACGTCACCAGAAATTGATTTACTGCTTCTGCCCAGGCAACCGCAGGGTAACCAGAAAAAACGCCGTCGTTAGAAATATTGAAAGCTGCTCCAAGCAAAGCGCCGCCCGAGACGCGTTGACCATAGACTTCAGGCGGACTGTTCGCGGGTCCCGGTCCCCAATAAACCACCAGGTAACATGCACTGGCCGGGCTCCATGCCACCGCCGAGCGAATGCCTCCGTAAAGAGAGCCGATCGGGAAATTGCCACCCACCAGCAGGCCGTCAGACCCGCGCACTCGCTGCCCGTAAATGACAGCACCCCGCCCTCCCGCATCATCCCACGTGACGAGAAACTCGTTACTCGACGCGTTGAAAGCAATCGCTGGAAAGAGGGCGCCAAAGCCCGAATCGGAAATCCCAGTCATTCCACCACTGAACGAACCATCCCCACGCAGGAACTGGCCGAAAATCCGAGCGCCATTTGTTACGCTATAGTCGGTCCATACGATTAGGAATTGCCGGCTTACGGAGCCATAGGCAACGTCGGGGAAGCGGCAGTTCGGCCCGGCAATTTCCACGGTGCCACCAAGGAGGGCCGCGCGAACTGTTGAAGCGATGAGGCTAAACGCGAACGCCCACAGCCAAAACATTCGTCCAGCGCGGCACCGATCTTTACCGAAGAGGGCTGAATAGTTGTGCCGCATAACGCCGAATGGAACCTGCAAAATATTATGACAAACAGCGCCCTAAAGACAGGCAAGAATCGACTGGAGTAAAGCGGGGCGAGCGGACTATTCAGAGTCTACTATGAACAAATCGTAGCAGCCGAGGTAACGAGGCTCTAATCTCATCAAAACCGCCTGTTTGTAGAGGAATGTGAGCCTCGTTACCTCGTCTGCTACGATATCAAATTTTTTACACTTCTCGCCGCGAACGTTTCGTGCTCAGAATCTTACTCCCAGACCGACGACAAGGCGCAAATCATCTTGCTTGGGGATGGTGCCGTTACTCTCAGGCTGTGGACTTTGTATGCGGTCCCAGACAAGGGAAACGTCGAGCTCGAACCGTTTGGTGAGATCGAGTTCCAACGTGGCCACGGTGTGGTGAAAGGTTTCTCCGACTTCGCGGTCAGTGTATTGGCCGCGGTATTCAAGGATGAAGCCAATCCGGCGCGTGATCTGCCAATCGAAGCGGGTTCCGAACGTCATCGCCGCCGTGCCGCGGTCCGGTGGCTCGCCAGCCTGAACGGATTCGAACCAGGTGTGCTGGTAGGCCGGGCCGGCCGTGACGCTCCACTCTAGATTCGGGCGTGCAAAAATATCGTAACCCAGACCCCCGCCGACTGTGAAACGACGGTTGATATTCTGGAAAGGATCTTTGTAGAACTCGAATGCAGGCAGGATCAAAAACAATCGCCGTGACAGCCAAAGATCGAACTCGGTGTTGATCCGGTGATTGTTGGCGCTTTCCACATCGTCAAGGCTGTTAAGGTTGCCGATGTAATCGAGTTTGAAGCGCGTGTCCGGAGTGCGGCGCTGCAGATTGACCTGCGCGTTGAAATCCACCGATTTAGTATTGCCTGCGCGTACCGTGAGTCCCGCTGAAACTTTTCCGGACCAGTAGCGTTCTCTCGCTCCGCCCGGGGTGATACTCTGGAGGTCACTTCGGGGAAAGGTGATCGGTTCGTCGCCGGCGATGGTCACCTGGTCCGGAGTGATCGTTATCGATCTGGCAGCTTTCTGTTTGTCGCCGTACAATAATTCGTTGTATCGGGGAGACCGCAACTGGCGAATATCCTTCCAGTCAAATGTCATCAGTTTCAATTCCTCGCTGTCGAATTCCAGCTTCCGCTCCTGGAGGGCCTTGATCGTGCCTCTCAGCCACTCGCCGGATTTAAGTTGAATCCAATCGAATTCATCCGCGGGCGGCACCCAGCTCAGGTCGGGCAGCGGCGGTTTTGGTTTCGCCTTTTTGCGGGTCACCGTCCCTGAACCCGGTGCGGGGATATTCGTCGTGACGACAGCGTTGGTGGTAACAACATAATTGGTCACCGTCACCAACACGACATTAGTGGTGACGACATAGTTGGTGACGACGGTGGGCTTGAGGGAACTGACCGGTTCGGCGGCAGTTCCCTCAAAGACTGCCGCAAGGGTCAATAAAACAACCACAAACCCCGCTATTATGAAATGCAACTTGAGCCGTATTGAAATCATAAACCGATGTTTCGGGGCCGGAAATCACTGGGCCGGGATGGTGATCAGCGGCAATTTTTCAGGGCTGCCGGTGTCAGCTAGCGTGAAGAAGAACATGACGACTGTGAGGGCGCGCTTTGTCTGCAGGTCGCCGTTATCGACCCAGAACCAGTAGTCACGGAAGCGCACGGCGGCGAAGGTGGAGGCCGGCTTGTCCTTGCCGCTGTGAATGCGCACGGTTGGCCGGCGGCCCTCCTCAGTGGGGGCGATTTGAGGAGCGGGCCATGCGCTTCGGTCCTTGAGGTGGGCCTCGGGCACGTCCACAAAGGTGGCAAAGGCTTGCATGATTTGCAGCATGGAACGGCTGTTTACAGCCAGTTCGTTCTCCGCCCCGCGCATTGGCGAATACGTGAGCACAAACTTATGTGGCTCCGCAGGCAGCTTGAGCAGCCTCCGGATTTCCGCCCCCTTTTCAGCGATCTCGGCGGACACATCGTCACGCTGGAAGAACACCACGGCCGTTGAGCCTTTGACCTTGTCCTCCTCGACCCGCATCCCGAACGCCCCGGCTCCCTGCACATCACGCAGCAAGTCCAGCGCGCGGATAAATGCCGGGTCTGCCTCCCGGACCGTCCCGCCAAACGTCGAGCGGTTGCGCACGCCGTTGAGTGACTCAACGGCCAGAGCCAGAATGAAGTCCGCCGCATAGCCAGCCTGCAGCAGGAAGAAAATGTTCTTCGGATCAATCGGCGTAATGAGCCCGCGCATGAACTTGTCCCCGGTCAGCGGCACGTAGGTGATGGTCGGCCGGTCGGTGTAAATGACCTGTCCACCGGCCGACGCGAAGTTGCCTTGCACCGCCCTGTCTGAGGAGACGGTGCCATTGACGCTAACTCCCGTTTGAAGTGAGTAGCCGCTGACGACCGAGGCCACGTCCACGAACACGGGGAGGTCCATGTAACGCAGCTTGACGATGTTGAGGAGCGTCTGCTGTTTCCAGGAGTCGCCGATGGCCGTGCTGTAGTCGAAACGGTCGACGGCAACAGTTTTGGGGCCGAGGTGATGGCAGCCGGTAAAGATCCCCGCCGCCGCAAGACCCAGGCAAAGTGCTAAATGGCGGGTGGCCAGGGGCCGGTGGTCACTGATCGGTGATCGCTCATCAGCCGTCAGGGACAGGGGGCTGACGGCCGCGACGAGGACGTTTTGTGCGCGGGTGTTTCTCATGTTCTGTTTTTTCTGTGTCGTCAATGGCGGCCCTTTGCGAATCATTTCACGTCCCCGGCGTATACCAAATCGGGGAAGTGTAGGCGCGCTCCTGGAGTTTCATTGTGGTCCCGGGGAGTGGCTTGATTTCGAACCGCTTCGCATCGTAGGCGGTCCAGCGTGGTGTGGGGATTTCGATGACTCGCGCATAATAGAACGCGCGCTGCTTCGAATCGAAGTTCGGGTCTTTCCACACCGTGATCAGTTCCGGCTCCCCGATGGTATTGGACCAGGCCGCGTTTTCAACGTCCACAGTGTCCCCCACGGGCGGCAGCTTCCCATCGGCACCCGGTTTGCGCTTGTCGGCGTTGCCCCAGACCACGTCATAAATCTGCTCATGCACTTCACCCTTCGTGTCGAGCCAGCCTTTGATGATCTGGATGCGGTCAAGGTTCGCCCCGATCGGGTCCTTCAGCGCCGCCACGAGAAATGTTGGGGACTTGCCCGCGGGCGCTTCGTTCAGATCGCCGCCCATGGGGACGCCCTTGGCGTAGCCGATGGCGGCCGGCATGCGATTGTGCGCGTCCGCTGGTTCGAAATCCCACCCGCCAAAGAATCGCACGGCCATGCGCGGCCCGGTGGTAGAATAGGTTTCGCGCCGTTTCATAGCGTCAAAGATCGCTGCGCGGGTGTTCTCAGTCGCCCAAACCGCGCCATATCCGGAGGAACCGACTTCCCAGTCCATGATGGTCAAGCCGGTCTTGGCATCTTTAACGAAGGCTTTGGTCATGCGTTCCGGGCTCGGTTCCTGCGGCGTGGTTTTGCCAAAGAAGTTGTCTTCCTCCATTGCAGAGAGCGCGTTATGCGCATCGCTCCCGCTGGTGAAGCCGAATTTGTAGGGATTCGCACCGAACTTGGCTTCGAGCAGGAGACCGTTTTTCAGCGCAGACCGGGCATACTCGAATTCGAGCATTTGCTTGGTCTTGGGCACGCTAACGTCCAGGTTGCCCTTATCCCAGATCTCGAAGTTGGCGAACTCATCGTTGGGGGACAAATAGGGGTGCGCCTCGCCCGTGCCCTTGGTTTGCGTCATTTCATAAAGCCGCTCCCATTTGAGGCGCGTCTCGCAGTATTCACGGTCAATTTTTTTGCCGAAGGCCTCGACGGTCGGGAACATCCGGCCATTGCTCAGGTTGCCGTTGTGAGCGATAGCCAGCACTTCGCTGCCGCTTTTCTCCTCGGTGGCCGCCATCCATTTCCACAAATCCTCAGGGTTGCCGCTGCCAAGTGGCGGCACGGTGGTGAAGGGTTCAACCAGGCTGGCCTTCGCCCCGTTCTCGCGGAAAAGCACGTTCCGGTGAAGGTTGTTGTTCCCTCCTGACGTCCATTCGTACCCGATGATCGCCGAGAAGCGGCCCGGATCGTTGAAGCTCTCCGCGGCGTTGATGATTTCCTGCCAGGCCGAACGATAGGACTTCGTTCCCGGTGACGGCCACCCTTTGGGCAATTTGCCCTGGCTGAAGCTGGCGATGATATCCATCGCCGCCTCGGCACCCTTGCCGGATTTGATCAGGTCATACCACTTCCGGCCCTGCGGGGTCGCCAGCAGCTCCTGGTCACCGCTCATCAATTGCGGGAAGAAGCCAAAACCATCTGAATGATCCGCCACCACGAGCCAATCCAACGGACGCGAAAGTTTGACAGGCTGGCCGGTCGAAGAAGTGACTTCCTCGCCCCGGGCGAATCGGTAGGCATCCTTCGGCCCGAGCTTGCAACCAAACGCGCCTGCGTCCAGTGAGAACGAAGTGTGCAGATGTTGATCCCCGAACAGCGGCCGCGTGGGGAAGTTGCGGCCGGCGTATGGGGAGTAAGCCGGCTTGGTTGGATGCACCTTTTCAAGGGTTGCTTTGTCGGCCTGGCCAATGTCGGTTTGCTCGCCGGCGAACACCCTCAGCGCCAGGCCACCGCTCATGGCAGCCAGGAGGGCAATGGAAATACCTATCTTCTTTTTCATAGTTCAGATTGTTAATTGTTTTGGTGTCTTTGTTTAGTTTTCAGAATGCGGCGATTCGCTGGAGCAACCAGAACATAGCCAGGCCGCCGATGGCATAGGGGGGAATCAAACTGATGCGTGATCCTCCTTCACCAAAAGCACGTCGGAGGACCGGTGCGTGAAGCGTGATACGTGAACCGAGGAGGAAGCGGGAAACCGTCTTGCGGCCGAGCGTGATTACCGAGAGGACGGCGCCGATAAAGAGGAAGTGACCGACCTCTACGCCCACGCTGAAGAACGCCAGGGCTGTGGGAATGTGCCCTGCAGGCAGACCGGCTTCGCTCAACCCTCCGGCAAAGCCGAGGCCATGCATCAGACCAAAAGCGAAGGCCACTACCCACGGTGCGCGTGCAGTCAGACCGGGGCCGCGCGTGCGCGTGTGCACAATCTCGGAGGCCACAAAAACGATGCTCAACGCGATGACCGCCTCAACTGGCCGTTGCGGAATGTGCACGTATCCGAGCGTAGCAAGGCTGAGCGTGATGCTGTGGGAAATGGTGAAGGCAGTGACGGTTTTCACGAGCTTCCACCCTCCGCGAGTGATGATCAGCAACGCGAGAACGAACAGGAGATGATCAATTCCCGAGAGGATGTGCCGGATGCCGAGTTGGACGTAAACGCCGGCAACGCCCCACATCGTCTGGCCCGCGGGGATGAGCGCCGAGGATTGAGCCGGGGAGAGCCGTTGCGTCCACGTCGTGCCGTCCGCGAATTCGCAGCGCACCAGCGCGTCGGTCATGGTGGCATCGAGGCCACGGATGCGCAGCGTTTGGCCGCGAAAGGCAGAACTGCGCAAGGTCCAGGTTTGGAGTGACGCGCCAGGTGGCGTATGAGTCGTGACCGGCGTGACCCGTTTGGTCTCACCTGAGAATTCCGGCACGAGTGACAGCCGCATGTCGCCCAGCATCGGCGTCTTCCACAACACACTGAACTCGCCCGGCTTCACCTCGCGCATTTCGAGATAGGCAGGGCGCATCTCGTGGGCACAAGCGGAAGAAACGAAAAAGAAATTGAACAGGAGCAAATAGAGGCAAGGGAGAACTGGCGGAACGCTCGACCTCACCCTGACCCAATGACTTTCCAAGGTCGCCACGATATGGGCGCCTCGGTTTGGCACATCGCTTCGCGCAATATGGCCCCCCAGCAAGTCGGAACAGCCGCCGGCGCTTCCTGGCGCGCGGCCACTCATCTTACTACCTCTTGTTTTCCGAGGATGCCGACGAACGGTTTTACGCTTTCGTCTACGACAACGTCATATTTCTTAAGCAGGCCTGCAAAATATTCTCCATTGCTCTCCTGCCGTCGTTGCTCGCGCCAGCGGTCAAGCACGTGCAGCCGGACTTGGGCAAACTCACGCCGTCGGGCGGGAGTTTGACTCAAAACTCGCACCAGGTGCAGCCCATAGCCGGATTCGATCGGCCCGCTCCAGGAGCCCGCAGGCAATGCGAGAATTGCGGTGGCAAATTTTTCACCGAATTGAGCTGACACGGCCTGCTGATCAATGTCACTGAAATCCGAGTCGAGCAGCAGGCGGTCGCCCAGTTCGGATATTGCCCCGACTTCGCCACCGCTATGGCGGGCAGGTGGTTGAGGGCCGCGCAAATTGACCAGAGCGGCCTTCGCATCAGCGGCAGCGTCCTTCCGCTTTTCACGGCTGAAATAGACATGGGTGAAAGACACCCGCGCTGGTTCGCTAAACCGTTCGGGGTGGGCGGCGTAGAATTTTCGGAGATCATCTTCGGTCGGCTCCACCAACTGCAGCGTGTCCTGCACCAGGAACTCCACTTTCTGTGCCAGTCGACGCCGCACAATAATGTCATTCTGGTCCAACCCCAATTCGCGAGCTTCGCGCGCCAGCAGTTCCTCTTTCAGGAATTCCGTAACCAACCCGCGCAATTCGTCCCCGGTTGGTTCGCGCTGCCATTGCTTAGCCCAGTTTTCCTTTAACCAACGCACCTCCTCCTCGCTAATACGCACCTGGCGAGTCTTGCTTTCACTCGGTGCCATCCGATTCCGCCAGGCAAAGACGCCGAATAATACCGCGCCGATGAGCAGGAAATGGAGCAAGGGCTCTTTTGTCAGCTTTTTCATTTCACAATAACGGTTTCCGGGCCGAGATGTTTGTGGCCTCAAAGCCATAGCCCGAACCAGCGGCAGGACAAAAAGCCTTTGGTCGCATTTGGTTAATTAGCTTTTTGCTTCAACTCTTCGAGGTGCTCGCGGAGGATGCGCCGCACTTCCTCAACCGTGGCGGGTTGGTCCAGGCACGTATGGAAGCTGCGGACGATGAATTCGGATTGCGCATAGTCAACGTGGGCGCTTTCGTAGGCTACCAGCCCATCGCGACCTTTGTGATAATCCCCCTTGCCCCGAACCGCGATAATCGAGTGTGCTTTGATTTCCGGCACGACGGGCAATTCCGCCATGGCCCGCAAACCGGGATTTTTGGGCGACATTCCATCCAGGCTGGTGGGCAGCCTGCCTCCAAAGAATTTGCCCATCTCCGATCCGGAGGTGATCGCGACTACATCTTTGCTGCGAGAGACCATCGCGCTCGGAAGGGAGACTAGCCGTTGAGCCAGCCTGCGGGTGAATCCGCCCGCCAGGTAGCTGCCGCGGTGCGGCGTGGCAATAAAGACAACGCGTTTGACGAAGGGTAACGGCTCCAGGAACAGCAGGCTGCGGAGCTTTTCACGGTCTGTCTTTGAGATCTTCAAATCCTCGAGGCGGTTGGTGCTCACCGCCTGCCAGATCTTGTCGTTGGACTTGATGGCAGTCCCTTTGGTGAGCAAACCGCCCTGGCTGTGTCCGATGACCACCATCTCGCGCAGAGCGGTATTCGTCCCTGCCGGATCCAATTCCTGCACCCGGACTGAAAGCGCCGATCTTAGTTCCGCGACCGAGCGCACCAGGGGATTGCCGCTGCCATAAACAAAACTCCAGATCTGATAACGTTTACGCAACACCGGGTCCGCGATCAGCGTGTTGGCCATCTCCGCCCATGTAACCGGGCTCGAGAAGGTGCCGTGCACGAATACCAGGGGAATCAGCGCCGGGTCGTAGGGTTGATTGAACATCAAATGACTGGGAATTCGCTCTGCCGGAGCGAGGAATTGCAGGCTGCCAACAGCCCAAACCTTGGACTGGTTCAGAGTGTAGGCTCTAAAGGCGGTAAGATCGGTTTCCAGGGGGATCTGCATCCCTCCGATGGTAACCGTGCCGACATCCCCGAAATACATCTCCAGCGAGCATGGCCTCTTACCTGAGGTCAGTTCAGCCAGGGAGGCCGGAGGATGCAGCAGTGCGGTGGCGGGAAGAGCCGGCTGAACTTCAAAATGGCGGTTCAGGGCTCCGACGCAAATCAGCGGCACACCGACGCCTGCCTCACGGTTGCGCACGCTGAATCCGCGAACGCGGTAGCCATCCGCCAGTAAGATCCGATCGAACTCCTCCAGCCGCGATGTGCCCTTGGTCGAATCAAGTCGCAGTTCGATGCCACCTACCGGCAGGCGTCGCTGGCCGCTTTCCAGGCGGACCAGCGCGTTGGTGCTTCGCGGGTCGGCAATCAGCCCCAGACCCAGGCCGTAGTTGTAAAAATCGCATGCCTGTCGGAACCGGCGGTCGAAAGCGTCAGGCTTCGGGTCCTGGCCGTCCCCGAATAGGTAGAGCCACGCGTACACGGCCGAGCCGAGATAGTAATCGCGAGCGTCGCGTTCGTCGAACGCCTTGACACTGCGCCGGATTTGGTTGCCCGCCACATAGCTCAATTCCGCGAGCGCGAAGAGCAAATCGCGCTCTCCGGTGGCTACCGCTTTCTGGTGAAGCCGGCGCACCGCCTCGTCAGCCTGACGGGTGGCCAGCAGGACAAGATCGTAACGGTGCAAAATGGCAACGGTCGTTGCGCTGGGTTTTCCCGTGCGTAGCGCGTTGCCTTCCAGTTGCGTGTAGGCTCCCTGTGCCGTGACGTGCTCCGCGCCAATTGGAGCCGTACAACCCGCGAGCAAGACCGCCGCGAGAACCGCGCCGATAATGCACAGGCCGGGAGCAAGGGAGACCGGACAGTTGCCGTCTGCTCTAAAAAGCCGGGGCCAGCCCCGCCGTGAGTTCAATAATGGAAGAGAGTTCATATTCATAGCGTCATGTTCGGATCCATTGTGTCACTCAGGCGTTGGTTCAGTCGATATCAGAGATTTAAAAATGAATGTGAATCCAAGTTGCGAACCCTGCACGAGCATATCGTTATTTAAACCGGCTGGCCACCAATAGAGTTTGTTTCTTGCTGGACTCGATGATTCATTTTTAAGGACTAATGTTTGGAATACCCTGTCGAATCAGACGTGAGAAATCGGTCGCCTTGTCGGCGGCCTTGGCGCGCGCGTTGACGCGGCTCCGCTCTTTTAAGACCGGCAGCGGAAGGTTGGTCCCAATCAGGCCGCGCTCGTACAGCAATTCGTCACCGTGGCCGTTCGCCAGCAGTCGCCAATCCCAGGGCGTTCGGTCGGCGGCGGAACGCTGCATGCGGATGCTGGTCGTGCAGTTGTGGGTCAGCGCGCTATACCACTCCGGGCGTCGGTGCAAATCGTTTACGCGGCGAACATAGTCTAGAAAGAACGCGCGCACTCGTTCCGGACTCTCGCGCAGGCGGTAGAGATACGCGTCCTCACCCTGCCGGTAATTCGTGCGGAGGCGCACCAGGTCGCGCTCGTCGCCAACGATGTAGATCAATTCAAACTGGCGGAACAACCCTTTGATGGCGGAGTACCCTTCCCCCTTCTCTTTTCTCGTTTCAATGGAAAAACAAACATAGTCCCCTCCCTCAAATCCGAAACTCACCATAGTGTGTGCCATGTGTGGCGAACCCCAATAGACCATGTAGAGATCGGCCGTGCGTAGTTGGTCGAGGTCGAAGGTCTTGTCATAATATCGCACGTCAAAATCTGTTTCCGAGCGATAATCACAGTTGCGGATGTTGTGAATGGTGATCTTGTTTTGTTGGATGTCGGCGGAGGCCAGCACAGCCACGTCGGGCTGCCAGTCGCGCTGGTTGGAAGGTTTCAGGCTGAGCCACCACGCGGTTATCACCGCGAACCCGGCAAAGGTCAGGCCGGCGGCCAGCCAACGCCGCTTGACAAAGATCCAGACTGCCACCACTGCCAGCGCATACCCCGCCGCCAACGGAACGCGCAGCCAGGGCAGGCGCACGTCGAAGTACAACGCCGCCACCGCCCAGAGCGTTTGGAGCAGGAGCAGGCCACCGAGCGCCGTGAGGGCCAGCACACGCAAGACGCCGTGCAACCTGGCGGCGGGTTTCGGTTGGCTTTCGGGCGCAATCGGCATGTTCATATTTCGGCTCTGGTCGCAGTCATTGCGCCTGGGGCGGTAAAAGGTTAAGCGGCATGGTGAAGATCAGGTAAAGCACGGCCAAGGGGGCACGATAGAAAGAACAGATAGCAAACGCCAGCAGGCAGAGCAGCGGATTGCCAAAGATTTCTTTGAGTTGCGGATTCAGGCGCGTTCATTATGTCTGACTATTTTGGAAGGCGCTTCATAAATCGGTTCACCAGGCAAACCCAGTTGGAGTTGAAAAAGGAACGCATGAGGCTGGTACCCGCATATAGGCAGGGTCCAGATCGTTTGGAAATCGGTCTGCAATTTGGGCATCGACGTCTGCAACGCGTTTACCCCTGCGGAGCCCATTGCACCGGAGCGGAGGCAGGTTGCGGCGAGGCTTGGATCTTCCAACGCTTGTGCATCCAGATCCACTGCTCCGGATGCCGCAACAGCATGCGTTCAATCGCTGCGTTATAGGCGCGCGTATTGCGACGGATCGCCTCACCCGGGTCGTCGCATTCCAGCGGCGGCAGAGGTTCCTCGAATCGGATCACATGCGTCCCGTCCGGTTCGCGCCAACTGGACACCGGAATGACCGGCGCCCCGGTTTCCAAGGCAAGAATGGCAAGGCTCTTGAACGTTCCGGCGGGGTGACCAAAGAAATCCGTCACGATACCCTCAGGGGCATTGGCGTGCTGGTCGAAGATATACACGATAATCCCCCCGCGGTTGAGTGCGTCGAAGATGGCATCGATCGACCCCTTTTTGGGCAGCGTATGAAACCCTGCGCGGCGGAAGCGCCACGTGGCCAGGGAATTCAACCAGGCCGGCTTCACCACCCGTCGAATGAAATAGAACAGGCCGCGGTACTGCGGAAAGCGGGTGATGCTCGCCACCGTGGCGACTTCGAAATTCCCAAAGTGGCCCGTAAGAAGGAAAACACCTTTGCCCTGGGCGTGGGCGTTGATAGGCGATTCCACGTTCTCGACCTTCACCCGCGCGCTCCGCTGTTTTGCGGACGTGAAGGGTTGCCGGACCAATTCGAAAAAAAATCGCAGGTAGTGTGCATAGTAGGCCTGAGCCAGCCGGATGATCTCCCTTTCCGGCAGCACCTCGCCAAACACGCGTCTCAGGTTGCTCAAAACAACCATGCGCCGGTACGGCACCAAATGGTAGAGCAGTTTCCCGAACCAGGGCACAGCCGTCTCCCTGCGGGTAGCCCAGACCATGGCGGAGGCCACTGCGGCTGTGTGCGTCAGCGAGACCCGCAGGCCCGCAAGACGGTGGCGATCCAGTACCGCTTGCGCGGTGGGGCTCACATTCACCAGCGGTTCGCCATAGGCGTTTCGCTGAATGCTGAAATCCACGGAATGAATCATTCCAAGAGCGGTTTCTCTGGGGAACAGTTTAAGGCACGCTTCTTTGGCCGCAAACCGGGCGGCAAGACTTGCCGTCCGGCCGGGACCGGTCCCCGCGTCGGCGAGTTCCTGCGCGCTGAAAAGATCGGCGAGTTCCAACGAAGAACGCTCACGCAAGAGGCTCTCTACGCGCGCTATCTCGACCGTATCCAGGCCGCAGCTAGGGTATTGCGCCGGCTCGCAAGTCATGGCCGAGAACCCGCCGCCGCCCGGACCAGCAAGGCCACGTTCATGCCGCCAAAACCGCGGGAGCAGATCAGCCCAACATCGCTGCGAGGCGGCTCCGGATGTGTCGTAACAGCAAATGGCGCCAGCGCCGGGTCGGGTGTCGCAAAGGTGGCAACGGCCGGCACCGTCCGCCGGCGCAACGCCTCGAGCGCCATGGCAAGATCAATGATCGCCGAGGCTGCAATCGTGTGGCCCAGTGCCCATTTGAAAGAGGTGACAGGCGGTAGTGAAGGCCCGAACACCCGTCGCAGTGCGAAGGCCTCGGAGGCATCAGATCTCTTCGTGCCGTTGCCGTGCGCGACCACCATCCCCACATCGCGAGGCGAAAGGGCCGCCTTGTCAAGTGCGATCCGGATCGCCCTTTCAAGCCCATCACCGTCTGGAAGCACCTCAACAATCCCCGTAGCCTCGCTCACACAGCCGGAGCCCAGCACTTCTCCCAGGACGATACCCCCCCGGACCTTTGCACCGGCCGCAGTTTCCAGCATGACTGCCCCGGCACCCTCTCCAAAGATCGTGCCAGCGCGGGCGCGGTCGAACGGACGCAGCACGTCCGGAGCCAGCAGTCCCAGGTTATGATAGTACAGGATCGTTTCTGGCTCGATCGCACTGTCATGACCAACTGCGACCGCCCGGTCAGCTTCCCCGGCCCGGATCGCCTCGACCGCCTCCGCAACCGCCATCGCGCCCCCGACGCACTGGTTCGTAATGCACGCATTGGTCCCCCGGAAGCCGTGGCGGATGCCGACATGGCAAACCACGTTGTTGGGCAATTGTCGCAAGAGCCACATCGGATCCACCGTCGTCTCCAGTTCGCGTCCAAAAGCCGTCAGATCCCCTGCGGCCTGTGTGAGTAGTGGGAAAAATTCGTAAGTGCTCCGGAAAGTCCCGCCCCCGGAACCGACGAACACACCGCTGCGGTCGTTGAACTGCGCAACCGCTTGAGCCTCCAACCCGTCGCGATAAGCGAGAACCCCGGAGCCGCGGATCGCCTCTCCGGCGGCGTAAAGGCCGAATACGTCTGTTCTCGATATCATCTTCTGGAGCCGGCGATCATCCATCAGCATGCGGAAGTCCTGCGCCGGGACTTCGGCGGCCACACGCACCGGCCACTGATCGGTCTGCCATTGGGTAATCGGAACTACTGCAGACTGACCGGTGAGAATGGAGTTCCAGATGGATCCAATCGTCCGCCCGGCGCCGCACACAGCAGCGGTGCCGGTGATTACAATTTTTTCCGGCGAACTCATGGAACCACCTCATCCGGATGACGGAATGCCAGGCAACTGTTGGACCCGCCAAAACCGAACGAATTTGAGAGCGCGGCACGAACGCGAAGCCGGCGGGAGTGGTCGCGAACCAGCGGCACATCGCAGGCAGGATCCACCTCTGCAAGGTTGGCGTTGACGGGCGCAATGCCGTGATGAAGGGCCAGCGCGCAAACCCCCGCCTCCACAGCGCCAGCGGCCGCGATCAGATGTCCCATGCAACTCTTGGTCGAACTCACCGCCACGCGTTGAATGTGCTGCTCGCCCATAACACTGCGCAAGGCCGCGCATTCGCTCCGGTCATTCATCACGGTCGAAGTGCCGTGCGCGTTGATATAATCCACTTCTTCGGGTGCCATGCTGGCGTCAGCCAACGCCTGGCGCATGGCCTGGATGGGACCGTCGCCGGAGGGATGGGAATCTGTAATTCGATAGCTGCTCAGCGAATTGCCATCCCCAGCCAGCTCAGCGTAAATCCGGGCGCCTCGTCTCTCGGCAGCCTTCCAGTCTTCAAGCACCAGGAACCCAGCTCCCTCCCCGAGGACGAATCCGTTTCGCGTCGCATCAAAGGGCCGACTCGCCCGCTGCGGCGTGTCGTTATCGGTTGAGAGCGCGCCCAGCAGGCAAAACGCGGAGAGGCCGATGGGATTCAGCATCGAGTCGTACCCGCCAGCCAACATGTAATCCACCTGGCCGCGGCGCATTGCCTTTAAAGCCGTGCCCACCGCTTGCCCCCCCGAGGCGCAGGCCGTATGCACCGCCGTGGCGTAGCCGCGGATGCCGAAATGCTGCGTCAAAAGCGCCAGCCCCGTATTGGCTTGTCTGCGGCAGAATCCTACCGGGTCCGCCGGAAATGCATCCGCTAACAGTCCGGCAGCGCTGAACTCCCCGTCAGCCCCACAAGACGCGTGGACAGTTTGCAAATCCTCGAACGCCATCGCCAGCATGCCCGCGCCAACGCTGCAACCCCACCGCGTCCCGGTAAGCGAGGTGGGCCGCAGGCCTGCGTCCGTGAGCGCTTCCTCGGCCGCGGCCAGGGCGAAGCCATGCGAGCGCGACGCGAACTTGAGCAGCTTGTGAGGGTGAATGAAATCGGCTGCCTTGAATCCTTTAACCTCTGCTCCAATGCGGGCCGGAAAACCGCTCGCGTCAAATGCGCCAATCCCGTCCACCCCGCTCCTGCCCTCTACCAGGCCGGCCCACGTGGAAGGCGCGTTGAGCCCAAGCGGAGTCACCATCCCGATTCCTGTTATGGCGACGCGACAGCCTGACCTCATGTGCGCGCCTCCCTCTGAAAGAGCACTTCAGCGCTGCTGACAAGCCGTGGGCCAATCCGCGATTCCACGCTAACCACAAGTGTGCTTTCGGTGAGTCCCGTTCGGGCAGCCATCAAATCAATCACTGCTCCGGGTGCAATGTAGGTGCGGAGCTTCACATCTGAAACAATACGAGGCACCCAGGAGCCCGAGCCCAAAGAAACCTCGGCAGCCAGCGCCCCGGCTGCTTTCAGATGCGCCTGCATGAGGAGCGTTCCTGGAAGCACGGGGCGTCGGGGAAAATGGTCGGCAAAAAACGGCGCGTCGGTGGGTACCCGAAATTTGGAGTGCGTCGATTGGCCTGGTTCACCCCCACAGCGCTCCACGTCCAGGGTGTCCACGCCCGCAAACCCACCTGGGGACGCCCCGTCGGCGCGAAGCAGATTGAATCGCTCGCGCACTGACTGTGGCTCATCAAAATCCTCCAGCGGGACCATGGGACCGACACAGTCCACCAGGCGGATGACCGAAACGCCTCCGACATGTGCGCTGCCGGAGTATCCCACAGTATCGACATCAACCGATTCCAACTCCGCAGCCAGCTCCAGCACCTGCCCCGGGCCGACATTCCCCTGCAACTGGATCGTGCCCGCAATCCCGGCTACTGGACGATGCGACCAATCAACCGCCGCCATGGCCGCCCACGCCGCAAGTTGGCCCACTGCCTCGGCCACAAGCGACGAGGAAAACTCTTTCACCACTGGCGGAATAGCATAGGTTCCGCCTATCCTGCGTCCCGGCTCAAGGCGTGTGATCCGGTCCACAAACGAAAAGGCGCGAAAATGGCCATCCATGCTCCTGGTAAGGCCGGCTGTCATTTAGGCGGATGGAGGAGCTTCTGCCTTGACAGTGGCGCGCTGCTGGCGAATGACCAGCCTGCAAAAGGTTTCCACCGTGAAGAGTCGCGGGATATCGGCCACTGCGAGTGGCGAGGTAAACCTTTCAGCGGGGACCTCGCTCAAGAAGGCTCGCAACTGTTCCATCCCCGCCTGCGAAACCACGCCTGCTTGTTCAAACTCGGTCGAGGACAAACTGCCCCGCGCTTCCTCGACAATCTTTCCGCGCGGGATCTTGATCTTAAACCGCCTTTGCAAGCGAAACAGGATGTCTACGAAGTCGATCGATTCTGCCCCCAGATCATTGATCAGCGAGGAGTCGGGTTTCACTTTTGCTGCCTCGCAGCCGATCGCATCGGCCACCGTCTCCGCCACCTGGGGAAATATGGCCATCGTTTCTTCTTTGGTGATTTGGTTGTCGTTCATAAGGTGATTAGGTTTTATTACATTTTGAATCCGCCGTCCACGTGGAGGACTTCTCCGGTGATGTAGTCCGCATAGCGCGAAGCCAGAAACCAGACCGCGTAGGCCACTTCTTCCGGCCGGCCAAACCGGCTGAGCAGGATCAGCCCACGAGCCTGGTCCCCCGCTTGCTCGCGCACCGCGCGGGAAAGCTCAGTTTCAATAACGCCCGGGGCAACGGCGTTGACGGTGATGCCTCGGGGGGCGAGCTCCACCGCAAGCGATCGCGTAAAGGCGTTGAGGGCGCCTTTGCTGGCCGCGTAATTGGTCTGTCCGCGGCCTCCTTTCTCACCCGCAACAGAACTGAGGTTGATAATCTTGCCCCGACGCGCCGCGACCATCAGGGGAACCACGGCTCGCGCCATATTGAACGCTCCCGTGATATTGGTCTCCAATACCACCCGCACGTCGTCATCCTCCAGGAGCCCCAGGGTATTGTCCCGAATCACGCCGGCGTTGTTGACCAGCAAATCAATCCGCTCAGTCCGTTCTACGACTTGGTCGGCGAATGCCGCGCAGGCCGCCGCATCGCGCACGTCCACCGCCTGGGCGAAAATCTTCCCCGGCGGCCCCGTTGCGATAACCTCGGCCGCGGCGGCGGCATTCTCCCGGTACGTGAAAGCCACCGTCATGCCTGAGGCTGAGAGGATCTCCACGATGGCCCGGCCAATGCCACGACTGCCGCCGGTAACCAGCGCCACCGCTCCGGCCAGGCCGGCATCATTGAGAACGGGCGCTTTCATCCGGAAATTTGGAACCCTCCATCCACCACCAGCGTATGGCCTGTTATCATCGAGGCCTCGGGCAGACAAAGGAGGTAAACCGCATTGGCTACATCCTCGGGCGTCAGCGTGGGACCGGCCGGTGCTCGCCGTGCATATTCCGCCAGCAGCTCCTCCCGGTTTGGAAAGTACTTGAGCGCGTCGGTGTCCACCACCCCGGCGCTCACGGTGTTCACAAGGATGCCACGCGGCCCCAGTTCCTGTGCCAGGCTGCGAACGACCGCCTCAAGGGCTGCTTTCGAGGCGCCGATAAAGGCGTACTGCGGAATCGCTCTCGACGCGCCGAGGCTCGAAAGCGCGATGATGCGTCCACCTCGGCGCATCATCGGCACGGATTGCTGCGCCAGGAGATTCAGGGCCAGCGCGTTTGTTTCCAGGCAGCGACGCCAATGTTTCAGCGTCAACTCCAGGGCCGGCCGGAGCACGCCAGTGGCGGCGTTGCTCACCACGAAATCCAGGTGCTCAAACCGTTCCCGAAACAAGGCAAAGGCCTCGGCCAGGCTCTCGGGATCGCTCACGTCCACCTGAAGCGCCAGCGACTGTCGTCCCCTCGCGCTAATGTCCGAACACACCGCCTCGGCTTCGTCCTGGCTGGTGTGGAACAACACCCCCACATCGCACCCGCTGTCCGCCAATTTGAGCGCGATGGCCCGCCCGATTCCACGGGAGGCGCCGGTGACCAACGCAATCTTGCTTGCTAGTGGCTGGTTCATCTCTGTCGTCTGCGCGTGAGGTTAGGTCATTATGCTCAGGAATCAATTTCCGTTTGGCGTGTCGCGTTTGCTGGCCTCGGCCTGCGAAACAATCTTGGATACAGGCCTCCCGTGCGGGACATGTACTCCCGGTAAACCGCGCCATGGACCCTGATCAGGAACTTCTCCTCATCCATCGCTTTGAGACGCACACAAAGATAATGCGTGGCCAGGGCCGCGAACGAAACGGGAGTGGGCAGAAGCAGCGTTGCACCGGTCAGCATCACGATTTGCAGAACGTAAATCGGATGTCGCACCCAAAGAAACGGCCCTTGGCTCACAAGCGCGGTCTTTTCGTTCGCATTGACCCCCATGCGCCAGCTATTGCCCATCGCCGCGTAGGTCCAGAGCGTGCCGGCATATCCGAGCACGACCAACCCCATGCCAACTGCCAGCCCCGCGGGATGAATCAGACCCGGCAGCACAGCCAGGGCCGGTGACGCCAGTGTCGCCCCAACCCACAACGGCTGGGCAATCCAGGCGACGATCACCAGAAACCAACCGACCCACAACGCCCTTTCCTTTCCTCCTCGGGGCCTCACATTGGGCGACCGGCCGATGCGCTTCCGGACACGTCGGGCCTGAACCATTACTCCACCCCAGTAGAGCAGACCCGAGGCGCAGACCACAGCCCGGCGCACTTGCAGTTCTTCAGCCGTTATGATGGTCCCTTCCTTGGGCTCGAATCAGACGTTGTAATTCGAGCACCCAATGCTTTTTGACATCGTGCCAGACCTCGGCAGCCCAGAGCATCTGTGCGTTCACTGGATCGGCGCCGGACTCCGTCTCACCTTTCCCATCTCGCTGGTAGTTGCTGACCCAATCCCTGATCGCCTGGCTGCTGAGCAATCCTTTGGTGTACGGGATCGTCGAATGCGGGCTGGCTGCCGGCAGGCGCACATTCCGGACTTTGGCACTGCCCGTCGCATAATAGTCATTCGCCGAGCCGTATCCAAAAAAATCGCCGCCAAGAACGTCCATGCCTTTTTGGAATCCCGTGAAGTCCTCAACCGAATCGGGTATTTTCCTGAGCTGGCTGTTCATGTCCCATTCATTGGGTAACATACGCGCCAATCCTCCCGCTACCGCGGCTGTCGCATAGGAAACCTGCAAACCTAGAACAGGGCGGGTTCCCCCGGTCAATGGATCCGTGATCTCGTATCGGTTCTCTTCCTTCCCGGTCACGGGATTCCAAACCGCCTCTTTCTTTCCATAATCGCCGGCCAGCTTGTGCAGGACCCGGATCGCCTGGATCCCCCCCTGGCTGTGTCCTACGAGCATTGGTCGCAGCCCATCGCGTTCGTAATACCATGCAATTGTGCCCGCGATCATGTCGCTATCATCATAGTAACCATAGGTGTACGACCCGTCTCCGGGATTACGAATGCTGGCTTCAGGATAACCCATGCCAATAAGGAATTGGGTGAACGAGTTCATGCCGGTTTTTATCGGGAGGATTCCACCGTGAATATTGATGACTTGCGGTGCCGGATTCTGCGACAGCAAATCTCTGACTTCCTCCGGCGTTACCTGCTCAGGGTTCAGCGCCAGTAGTCTCGCCTTGACTTCGGCGGAAAGCTCTTGCACCCGACAAATCACTGTTGGCTCACCCGGCTCGCCGCCCGACAATGCCCACCGAGGTCGCCGCTCTGTAGCGCAGCCGTTTATGAGCAGACCGGCACACAGGACCAGGAACGTCAGCGCCTCCTTCCTCACGGGCGTCCCTCCATGGCGCGACCAGCCCGGATGCGCCGCTGCAGTTCCAGCACCCAATGCTTCTTGATGCTGAACCAAACCTCCGCTGCCCAGAGAATGTTCGTGCTGTCTCCGTCGAATTCGGCGTCCAATTTTGGACGGGAGACTGGCTCTTCGTCCGGACGGTACCGGCTGATCCAATCTACCATTTTTGAGTCGTTGAGCAGGTGTTTGGTGTCGGGAATCGTACCGTGTTTGTAGGCCGTTGGTAACCACACATTGCGCACGACCGCCGCACCGCTGGCCTTGTAATGGTTCACCGAACCGTACCCCAGAAAATCTCCGCCTGTGATATCCCCGCCCTTGCAGAATCCCGTGAACTCCTCCACGGAGTCCGGGATGGAGTGTAAACAAAATGTCATATCCCACTGGTTGGGCAGGATTCGGGTAATCCCTCCCGCGCCAACGGCCGTGGCGTAGGGTAACTTAAGCCCGACGACAGGCTTCTTTTCCCCGCTCAGCGGGTCCACGATTTCACACCGCGGCTCGGGTTGCCAGGTCAGGGGATTCCAAACCGGGAGCGATGAAGCCGGCTTGCGGGCAAATAACCGTAGGACCTTCACAACTTGCATCCCTCCCTGGCTGTGGCCCACCATCATCGGTCGCAGCCCCTCCTTTTCATAAAACCAGGCGATACAGCCCGCGATCTGACGACTGCTCTCGTAACAACTGAAACTGTAAGTCCCATCATTGGGGTTGGTGATGCTCATCGCGGGATACCCCAGGCCAATCAGAAATTTCGAGAATGAAACCATATGCGGAATCACTCGGGCCAATCCACCATGGATATTGATTATTCGCGGTGCCGGCGCCTGGGCCAGGGTTTCTCGGACGTCTTGTGCTGTCACGCGGGTCGGGTCCAAAGCCAAAATTCGCTCCTCAAGTTCACGGGCGAGCTGCGGCTTGCGACCGGCGAAGGCGCTCTCAGCTTGCTGCAGGCCTGGGTACGTAAGTCCCTGGCGATGAAAGTTCCCGCAGCCGGTCAATAGCATCCCCGCACACAGCGCCAGCACTCTAAGGAAAGATCTCTTCATAGGGTTAACCGTGTCTCTTCCAGGTGCTCCTGCAAGCGGTACTGCAGTTTCTCTATCTCCGTTTTTGAGAACACAGTCGTTCGATAGCTCACCCCAAGATTCATCCGGTCCCCTATCGTGGTCACGGAAAGGGCCAGTGGCGTCACGGGACCCGTGGACACCGCGCGGAAATAATCCAGCGGCGCATGACGGTCGTCTCGTGGCCAAAGCCGATTCAGGTTCATATTCGTAATGCCACCCCACAGCGGATAGTGCTTCGCATAAAACTTCTTCTGCCGATCAGGTGAGAAAAGCCCGATAATGAAACGGGCGAAGCCCATCTCCAGCGGCGACGCCAGGTATAGTCGATGCCGTTTGATTGGGCCGGTCTGGCTCGCGATGTCCCTTGCCAGTTTCCGAAGGCCAATCTTAGCCGGCACCTCGTGCGTGACGGTAAACGATCCGAGGAAAACGCCAAAGACCTTTCGCCCGTCCAAGCCAAGATCTTTCCGGAGATTCACAATGCATCCGAGAGAAATCTTCCGCCGCTTGCGAGCCTGCATTCGGGTTGCCGAACAAGGGGACAGTGATTTCATTAGCAACGCCATGAGCAAGTCGTTGACCGTAACCTCCCAGGTTTCTGCGGCGGCGGTCAGCGAGCGCAGCTCTTCCGGACCGAGCGTAAAGGACACAAAACCGTTGGTCATATCGTTCGCCTCACGACATGCGGCGCGGTGAGAGCGGCGAAGGTTGCCGATTTGCCTGGGCAAACTCAGCAGTTTCCGAACGACCAATAATGGATGGCGTCGCAACAGGTGAGCCCGGTTATCAGGATAGAGCTCGAGACGATCAGTGGGTCCCCTGCCCTCTCTTTCCAGGTAGCAGGTCGCGATGTCTCTTAACAGCCACACCACCGACTCGGCATCTGCCGCGGGATGGAAATAAACCACGCAGAGAACAAAGGAATCTGTCTCCGGAGCAACCAGGAATCTGAAGGGATGGAACGGTCGGCTGTGGTCGAAGGGCAAATTCAACTGCCGTTCGATTTCGGCCTGAAGCGTGGACAATGAACCTTCCTCACTCACGATGGTTCTAACTTCACAATCGTCGGCGGGACCGCCCTCATATCGAAAACTGAATTGAGCGCAGTCCAGGTACAGGCGCGTTAGGCCGTGTGTCGACACGGAACGATTGAGACTATCCCGCAAACGCGTCACATCCAGAGCGCCGCGAATGCGCATGGCGTGGATCGCAGTGTAAGGGTGCATTTCGTTCCACTGCAACATGCTCTTCTGAATCGTGTTCAGTCGGTCATACATAATTACGGATTACCGCGACATTGATACCGATCTGGAGCGTGTCGGTCGAGCGCGGTGATCCAGTTCCGCGGCAGACTACGTAACGGCCTTGGCTCTCGCTATTGTCCATTGGTGCAGTACCAGGAGTCGGGGGAGTAATCAGTGATCAGTAATTGGGTAATCCCTGTCTCTGGTGCCTAGTCTTGATCACTGGTCGCTAGCGTTATACTGAACTCTCAAAATTGAAGATTATTAGCAAAAACCCTGTTCCATACAATCCCCGCAGGATCTCAACCCGAATCAGGCGCAAGCCGCGCAATTGCGGCCATGATTTGGTCGGCTACTTCCTGATAGATGTTCTTTAGACGTTCTTTTGAACAGGTCTTCGCTTCCAACCGCAGTTCCTCAAATGCCATCGGCTGACCATATTTGACTGATACCGGGCGAGGCCGCGGTAATCTCATATGCCGGTTATACGCTTCGAACGTTCCAAAGACACGCACCGGAACCACAGGAGCCGAGGATTTGATCACCGTAAGGCCGATTCCCGATCGAGCGGGTTGAAGATTCCCATCAGCGCTCCTTGTGCCTTCAGGGAATAAAATGATCGCGCCTCCGGCCAATAACCTATCGAGAATTGCTCTTAGTCCTTTAGCGCCTCCACCCTCGCGATTGACCGGCACTGCCTGCCATTTATGCAAAATCCAACCAATCACCGGAAAACGAAACAGACTTTCGCGCGCGAGGTAATTGATTTCGCGGGAAATTCCCGATCCAACAAGCATTGGGTCGAGAAAGCTCGAGTGATTGGACGCAAGAATGACCGGACCAGTTTTAGGCACGCGCTCAGGTGAATAGACTTTCCAGCGAAAATAGACCGCGTACATCACGCGAAATCCGCACCAGCCTAGAAAGTAAACTGGATTCATGCAGTCTGAATTTCAGCTACATGCTAAGCTCTTGTCTGCCAGTTTGAGCGCCATTGAAAAATGTTCATATGGAATCTGATTATGGCCGGGCCATTTCTGCCAAACGTTTTTTGACGTCGGCTATGATGAGACCGCTGGTCTGATCTGAGCTCATTTGCGAGTTATCAATGACTCTGGCGCCCAGCGCAATCATCAAAGGGGCCACTGCCCGCTGGCTGTCGCGTTGATCACGCGCGGCGAGGTTTTCCTGGATGCCATCTGCGCTGCGCCGGCGTGTGCGTTCATCCAAATGCGCATCGAGATAATACTTGAAGTCCGTTTCCGGAAACACATTCGTGCCGATGTCGCGCCCCTCCATGACTAAATTTCCGAATTCGATTGTTTGGCGCTGTATTTTCTTCATCCAATCCCGGACTTGCGGAACCGCCGCGACTTGAGGCACGGCCGCGCTGACCTCGACACTCCGAATCTCCTTTTCAGGATAATAGCCATCCACCGTTAAATAAACATGATGCTCTCGGCACTCCAAAGCGGTTTTCCACCGGCGACACGCGGTAGCCACCGCTTTGGCATCTTGAACATCGATTCTCTTTTGCAAACAGTACCACGCCAGTGTTCGGTACATCGCCCCTGTGTCCACGTGCGCATAATTGAGCGCCTTGGCCACCAGTTTGGCGTTAGTGCTTTTCCCGCTGGCACTGGTTCCATCTATGGCAATGACGATGGGCTCTTTGTGATGCATTAGAACAATTTCGTTTACAAACCAGGAGCAACTCAATCGCTTGCTCAATCCGGGAATAGTTGATCGTTCTCCAGGATTGTTTCTGTCGCGCCATTCATGATCCGCGCTCCCAAACCGTAAGGAGGTGACCCGGCGAGTTTTTGGAAAAAATTTGGAAAGGTCTTTTTCACGCAGGATGGATTCTTGATTTTGATACCAGGCACTTTCAAACCCAGGATCGCAAAACACATGGCCATGCGATGGTCATCGTAAGTTTCTATCTCTGCCCCATGCAATTCCGAAGGGACCACTTCGAGCGTGTCCCCAGTTTCAATCACTTTCCCTCCGCATTTTTCCAGCTCAACGCGAAGGGCAACTACGCGTTCGGACTCCTGCACCCTCATTCGACCCAGGTCGGTGAATCGTGTAGGTTCCAATCCGAACGGCGCCAGCACGATTGCCGTCATGATGCTGTCACCCAAATCGGTTTCCCTGGATATTGCGGGACTGTCGAACATATTCAGATAATCTTTTTTCATCTCGGGGCGATGCGCCTGATTCTGATGGAATTCCAAACCGTAATGCAATGCCGCGCTCCGGCGCACTACCGCGGGGAAATGCTCATCAATCTGCCAACTCGACGTTGGCCAATGGGCTACACTGATCGCTCCATGGGGCTGGGTAGGCAATGACACTTCCAGTCGCTCGACATAGCGCAACTCAGGGCCAGGCACGAGCCGGTCGGCCGCCCAAAAATAGCTTCCGCTCGAAGCATCCGGCTCGATCTGAAATGATCCGCCTCTTCCTGGAAAGATCGCTAGAAGCTTGGACGTCATGTTAACGTAGGGTGGCTCTCCCTGAGGTTCAAAAGTCAGTTCAATATGCCAGCCGCCTTTGGTTGAACACAGGATCAACCCTGATGCAAACTGCGAACTCTCCTGGATATCGACTTTGCACCGCCCCGGCCTGGGGCCGGAGCCTCGGATTACCGCAGGCAATTTGTTGTTGGGGGAATCGACCTGATACCCTAATTGGCGCAATGCCTGAAACAACGCCGCTTGTGGTCGTTCATGCATGCGAGGCACGCCATGTAATTTGTAAAACCCGTGCCCGAGGCAAACCAATGGAGCCAAAAATCTCGCCACTGTGCCGGCATTACCTACAAATATCTCCAATGGCACATCTGCCGTGCCAGCCTCGGGAATCTTCCCCCCCTGACCATTTACGAGAATTGTACGGTTGCAAAACTCTTCCGGATCCGGTTCCACTTTTACTCCGAAGCCCAGCTTCTTCAAAGCGTTCACCATCACTTGGGTATCTTCACTCCAAAGCGCTCCTTGCAAAACCGTTTCGCCTTCAGCCAAAGCGGCCAAAATCAGGGCGCGGTTTGTAATGCTTTTCGACCCCGGAACAGTCACTTGAGCGCGGAGGGGTGCGTTGAGAGGGATGATCTCGATGAGGTCAGGTAGAGGCATCGCTACTTTTATAGACTACGCCGAGAAGCTCGAAGCGTGTCTGATTTCATCCATATTGCTCATGTCATTCCATTTCCCGCCATTGATCACGCCGGGATTTTGCCTGCGCCAAAAACTGCTCGATCAAGCGAGGGTCTTTTGTTGCGATCAAACGACGAGCCTTTTGCAAACCTCGGATAAAAAGGCTCAGAGCTTTTCCAAGATTCTTTCCATTGGCAATTTCAATATCGCGCCACATCTCCGGAGAACCGGAGGCTACACGGGTGCTGTCGCGAAAACCCGTGGCGCACAACAGACCCTGTTCCCTGGGCCAAACAGGATCAAGAACCAGATTGGCTAAAACACCCGCGACAATATGAGGCAAATGACTGGACCGGCTGACCAGTTCATCATGGCGCGCCGGCGCCATCTGCATGACCCTCGAACCAACTGATTTCCAAAGCGCGGCCACCTTGCGAACCGCAGACTGATTCGACCTGAGCGTGGGAGTGACGACACAAATCGCGCCAACGAATAGATCCGCTCGAGCTGCGGCCACCCCCATTTTTTCTGCTCCAGCCATCGGATGGCTGCCGACGAAATTCGCCTTTGCTCGGGCAGCCAAAGGTTCCAGATCCCGCACCACAGTTGCTTTCACACTGCCAACGTCTGTAACAATCACATTTTTCTTCAAAGCGGGAAGCATCTGCTCGAAAAGAGGCCCCATTCGCGAAATCGGCGTGCAAAGAACAATCAGTTCCGCTCCCTCCACGGCTTCATGCAAATCGCGAGTTGCCGAATCCACCACCCCTGCCGTGATGCATTCCCGCACACTCGCCGCCCGGCGGACAAAACCGGTGACAGAATCGGCCAGGCGCCGCTGTCGTAGAGCTGCGCCTAGTGACCCACCCAACAGCCCTACACCGATCAATGTGACTTTTTTCCAACGCACCTTCGGAGTCTCGGGTTTCGCCTCGCGGCATTCAAGTGGCAAAGCTTGGCAATGGCGAACTTGACTCTGATTTGTTGCCCGATCAAATTAGTGATCTGGGGCCGCTTGGCCGCGAAACCCTTAAAGCGCGGGACCCACGCTCCACCGCTATACCAACAGCGGCCAAGCGACCTTGAGAAGTTTTTGGCATGGATCCCGCTTCCAAAATAGTAGTACGACCGGCTGAACGTGGGCAAAACATCAAGTGAAGAAGGGAAAAGTCAAAAAAGGAAGTCACTAAACGAATTCTTCGATTCTTGCCGACTGATTCTCTCGTCTCCAAGCCGGTTACAAAACAAAGCCTCTCATGCAAGCCACTTCTGTCAGAAGTCAATCCGGTATCCGCGCATTCGCTGCATTAACCCTCGCGATTTGCTGGGCGGCAGTGAGGCCAGCATTGGCTGAGAGTCCTGCACGCTTTATATCTCGTGGACCGGGAGGCGGAGGGGCGTTCTTCGGGCCATCCATTAATCCATTTAACTCCGACGAGATTTGGATCGGCTCAGATATGAGTGATCTGTTCCACTCCACTGATTTCGGACGCACATGGGAAACCGTTGATTTTCGCTTGTTGCTTGGCGGAAACCTGCCTGGCCGGATGGAATTTACAGCCGATCCGCTCGTCCGCTATGCCCTGAACGGCGATGTGCCTGCGCGCTCATCAAATGGGGGCCTTACCTGGACAAGTATCCCTCCAGACTCGCAATCTGTTTATTGTCTTTACGCAGACCCGCTCTCGACAAACCGCCTGCTAACAAGTGATTACACGACTCTTAAGCTATCCACAAATTCGGGGGCGACGTACGCCGATTGCTACACCTCCAGTGATTTGTTGGTCGCAGGTGTTTGCTGGGACGGGGCTCACATTTATGCAGGGACGCGGGCGGGCCTTGTAATCTCCACCAATGGGGGCGCTTCATTCACTTTTCTTGGCGCACCGGGAATTCCAGGTGATGAAGCGATAGTTTCGTTTACAGGCGCAAAGGAGAATGGCACGTTGCGTTTTTTCTGTGTCACTCTGGGCTCGGGTGATGTTTACCCTGGTGTGCAAGGATCTGATTACCCAAATTATCACTCCATTTATCGGCTCGATGGGGGCACCGGAACCTGGACTCCAGCAACAAACGGAATCGGTAGCAATTACCCGTTTTTTGTAGCAATGTGCCGCACTAACATCAGCATCGCCTACGCCTCAGGGTCGGACAGTCTCGGCCAACCTGTCGTGTTCAAAACGGTCAATGGCGGAGCCTCCTGGTCCCAAGTGATGCAATGCACCGGCAACGCCAACGTAGCGACAGGCTGGACTGGCGATGATCCGGGGTCCTGGAACTGGAAAAAATGGTCCTTTGGTGAGTGCGCGATGGGTTTTACCGTCTGCCAAACTGATCCCAATCGCGCAGTGATTTCCGATTTCGGATTCATCCATTTGACCACAAACGGCGGTGCAGCCTGGGAGCAAGCTTATGACTTTCGAGGAAGCGAGAACCCTGCCGGGTCTCCAACGCCAAAGACCACGTTTTATACCGGCTCCGGCGCAGAAGACACGTCTTGCTGGTGGCTTTCATGGTTTTCGAGCAACACGCTGTTTTGCAGTTTTACCGACATTCGCGGGATGCTTAGCACGAATTCCGGCAGTGCCTGGATGTCACCACTATCACTTTCATATAACAGCACTTATCAAACGCTCAAGCATCAGACCAACGGCTTGATTTACGCGGGAATGTCCTCTGTTCACGACCTGTACGCGTGGGACCGCTATTGCCAGGACAATTCGATAGATGGTGGCACAGGCGAAATTATGTATTCCACAAACCAGGGTGCGACATGGGCGCGATTCAAAAACCTTGGCAAACCGATTGTTGGCCTTGCGCTGGATCCCAACAATCTTAATCGGCTTTATGCCGCGATGGTGAACAGCACGAACGGAGGAATTTACCGAACTGTGAATCTCGACGCCGGCACATCTTCAGCGTGGACAAAGCTGGCGATGCCACCTCGAACGCAAGGTCACGCCTATAATATAGTTGTGCTGAACGACGGCACACTTGTGGCCACCTATTCGGCGCGCATTGCTTCGGGAAATTTTCAACCCAGCTCCGGTGTTTTTGTCAGCACCACGGATGGCGCAAGCTGGATCGATCGCAGCGCTACTGGGATGCAATACTACACGAAAGATCTCACGATTGACCCGCATGACCCTGCGCAAAACACTTGGTACGCCGGAGTGTGGGGAGAATGGGGCGCTTCTTCAGGATATGGCGGGTTGTATTTCACCACCAACCGTGGCGTCGCGTGGTCACGAATCACCAGCAACCTCAAGGCAGTTGGGTCCGCCACAATCAGCCCTGTTAACCCCGACGAAATGTATGTGGCTACTGAGGATCAGGGCCTATGGTACTCCGCTAATCGCCGAACCGCATCTCCTGTGTTCATGCAAGTTAGCGGGTATCCCTTCCGATTTCCCTCTCGCGTGTTTTTCAATCCCTATGATTCAAACGAGATTTGGGTTACCAGTTTCGGCAACGGCATGCGCCTTGGCCGTGTAATCGAGCCAAGGCCTACGCTCAGTTTTCAGGTGATAAACGCAATATTGAATGTGACGGTCACGGCCGCGCCTGGTCAAAAAGTCGTTTTGTCTGCTTCAAGCGATCTGAGCGGCTGGTCAACTGTTGCGACTAATGTGATGTTCGCCGACCATTTTAGTTTCGAAGAAGCATCCACCGGATCTGGGCGATTTTTCCGAGCGGAAGTTCGCTGAACGTCATACCGGTCGATCTCGCCCGGGTGGGATACTCCCCAATCATGCAAACTTGCATCTTCCATTTCTCGCGAGAGATTAAGGGCATCATGAGCCTTGCGATTGCGCACAGCGGTTGGAAAAAGTTCAGGCGGGGAACTCGATTTCACGGACTATCTCCAGGTATCAAACGATTCCTGGTCGGCCTGCTTGGTGGAGCCATCATGGCAATTGGCGTGGCAATGATCGTTTTACCCGGGCCTGCGTTCATAGTAATCCCTTTGGGTCTCGCAGTACTGGCAACCGAGTTTAACTGGGCGCGGCGTTGGTTTCGTAAAGCGCGCGATTTGCTTAAACGTGCGAAACGCAGTGCCAGGCTAAAAATGTTACGACAAAGGTTAGGCGTGGGCTGAGACTTGCCCGCCGGCGAGGATTGCCCCGCGCGCAACGCTAATGGGCATCGGAGGTTTCTGAAGGTCTGATTGGATTGATTGCGCCTATCCTTGCTCGCTGATAGTTTGGCTACCGAGATGCCCGATATCGTTCTAACCACCTTAAACGCCAAATACATTCATGCGGCGTTTGGGTTGCGTTATCTGATGGCAAACCTCGGTTTACTCGCAAGCCGTGCTGCCCTAATCGAGTTCGATATCAATCAGCGCCCCCTTGATATAGCGGAAATGATCCTGGCACGAGAACCGCGGATAGTCGGTTTTGGCGTGTACATTTGGAACGTAGCGCCGACAACCGAAGTGGTTTCCATCATTAAACGTTTGCGTCCAGATATCACCATCGTGTTAGGTGGTCCGGAGGTTAGTTACGAAACAGAGGGCCAGCGGATAGTTGAATTGGCCGATTGCGTGATCACCGGCGAAGCGGATTTAAAATTTGCCGAAGTCTGCGAAAAACTCCTCGAAGGCTCGCTACCGCCGGAAAAAATCATTCCGGCGGAACTGCCGGATTTTTCGCAGCTCGCCCTGCCCTACGATTTATACAATGACCAGGACCTCGCACATCGCATCATCTACGTAGAAGCTTCACGAGGCTGCCCATTCAGTTGCGAATTTTGCCTTTCATCCCTGGATATTCCTGTTCGTCAGGTTCCCCTGCCCGCGATGCTGCGACAGTTCAAACGATTGCTGGATCGCGGTGTTCGCCATTTTAAATTCGTGGACCGCACGTTTAATCTGAATGTGAGTATCAGCCGGGCGATCCTGGAATTTTTTCTTGAACACTATTCCCCGGGACATTTTTTTCATTTCGAGATGGTGCCAGACCGTTTACCGGAAGCATTACGTGAGATCATCAAGAGGTTCCCCGCCGGCGTGCTGCAATTCGAAGTGGGAATTCAAACCTTCAACCAGGAAGTTGGCGCGCTAATCAAAAGACGGCAAAATTACCACCAACTGGAGGAGAATCTAAGATTCCTTCGGACCGAAACCGGGGTATATGTTCATGCTGATTTGATCGCGGGTCTGCCAGGTGAAAGCCTGGAAAGTTTTGGGGCCGGGTTTGACCGCCTCGTCGCCCTTGGCCCGCAGGAAATTCAGATCGGCATTCTCAAACGGCTGCGGGGCACCCCTATAATCAGGCATGATGCGGCATGGGCAATGATTTATAATCCACAGCCGCCCTATGAGATTTTAGAAACCAAACTGCTCAATTTCGCCACAATGCAAAAAGTTCGCCGCTTTGCCCGATATTGGGATCTGATCGGGAATAGTGGCAACTTTGTGGAAACCACTCCGCTGATTTGGAGCGCTCAGCCCTCTGCTTTCCATGCATTCATGCGTTGGAGTGAATGGCTGCATGGCTGCGTGGGAAGAACCGATAGCATCGCCTTGATGCGCTTGATGGAGTTTTTATTTAACTTTTTAACCACAGAATTAGGGCTTGATGCTAAAAATATTGCAGAGGTAATGTGGCGCGATTACCAACGCGGAGGACGCCGCGACAAGCCCGATTTTCTGAGACCGTTATTGTCTCAGAATATCCAACTGACGCGCCAGCAACAACCCCATGCCGGAATTCCAAAAAGACAACGCCGGCAGCAAAATTTGGATCCTGCCCAGGCCCGGTAATGGCTTGCACCCCACCGGAATTCATTTATCCTGCGGCCATGAAATTTGTTTTCGGCATCCTCGTTTACCTGATCATTGCTTTGATTCTCGGCTTGGGAATGATGCAAATGGTGAACGGCAAACCGTGGCTGCTGCTGATCGGACTTCTTGCATACGTGGTTTCATTCGGAGCAATTGGTTGCCTGCCCAAAAAGTCCCACTAACGGCCTCTGGAGGAATTGCGGCCTCGGCGAAACAAGCCGCCATAGATTAGTAGAACCAGTATAGCGCCCGTACACGAGGCAAGAAGGCTGGCGGGTTCAGAATTTACATACCAATCAGCTAATTCGCCGATATATCGTGCAGATAAGGCCCCGGCGGTCCCGAGCATCATCGCCAGAAACAATTCACCCGCTGTATGACCAGGCAACAATACCTCAACCATGGTCCCAATCCCCAGCCCGATCAAACTGACCACCACCAAATCCATTGGAAAATGCGAATGCAAACCTTCCTGAAAAAGGGTTACCCTGCCAACTCAACCACTCGAAATAGATTCGCGCCCTTCTGATGCGCGGGAGATCTCTAATCCCGCCGGCCACCCAGGATATATCCTATCATGCAGCCAAAAACAGCGGCGACCGCAAGCGAGGTCCATGTGTTGTCACGAACATAGGTGTCGGTCGCTTCTCCAAGATTCTTCGCTGTTTTAGTCGCGATTTTTTGCCAGTCCTGAACTTTTTCCGTCATTTCTCTTGTATTCATGAGAAGATTATACGCAGGAGTCCAATTGCTCACAAATAGGGTGCAAGCCCCAAAGGAAAAAAACTGAAAGGAGCCAATACTCAATTTTTAAGACCCTGCTTGAACCGAGGCACACGCCAGAAATCTACCCACGTTCATGATTGGTGCTTAAGCAATGGTATGGTATGATTTGCTCATGAAACGGGCGAAAACAAATTTTGGATTCTTTGCGGCACTAACTGTTGGAGGTGCCCTCTTGCTGAGCAACTGTTCCTCTGCGCTCTCCCAAACCAACCCGCCGCCTACTGGACTCCAACAATCATCCACAAATTCAACCATGGACAAGTTTCAAAAACCATCCGAGGCCGAGCTGAAACAAAAGTTGACCCGAATGCAATACGAGGTGACGCAACACTCGGCTACCGAACCGGCATTTCGAAATGAATTTCATGACAATCACAAACCGGGCATCTATGTAGATATCGTTTCAGGGCGGCCTTTATTCAGTTCGCTCGATAAGTTTGATTCTGGCTGCGGATGGCCCAGTTTCAGTCGTCCCTTAGCGGAACAGGAAGTTATCAACCGGGCCGATCACACCCATGGGATGGAACGTACTGAGGTACGCTCCAAAACCGCGGATTCCCACCTCGGCCATGTGTTCAATGACGGCCCTGGCCCAACTCATTTACGGTATTGCATCAATTCTGCCTCATTACGATTTATACCGGTAGAGGAAATGGAGAAGGCTGGCTACACGGCAAATCTGGAGCCGTTTATTAAAGCAGGGCTCTACAAGCCAAAAGCACAAGTTCCCAAACCTTGATGCGGTAAGCATCCTCGACTTTCGGATACTTGCCTGGAACCTGTGGTCTCTCTGGAGCTGGTGTTTGTTCCTCGTCGCACCTCCTTAATTCTTGCAAAGCGCAGCCATTCGGGTAATAATTTTTCTACAATTATCACCCGCATGTTTAATCAGGCACGCCCCATGAACAACAAGGTATCCGGGCCAAATATTGCACTCGTTCAACGCGCAGCATACCTGCGCGGCTTTCAAAGAACCGCATTTACCTTAATCGAATTGCTCGTGGTCATTGCCATCATTGCCATTTTGGCGGCAATGTTATTACCCGCCTTGAGCAAGGCCAAATCCAGCGCTGTCAGAGCCCAATGCTCCAGCAACCTCAAACAATGGGGTTTGGCGATCAATATGTACGCGGGTGATAATCGAGACTTTTTCCCGGATAATTCAGGCGGAATGGACCTGAGCTGGATGTCGCCTGCTTTTGTCACAAATTTTTACCCGGTCTATCTTTACCCCAATCATCGCGGGACCAGCGCCAATAACCAACGTGGGCTTAATGATGTTTTATTTTGTCCCACAGATGAGTGGCATCGAATCGCAGAAACCACCATCACATCCGACAGCAATCCTCATTTAATCGGATATTTTTCCTTGCCAGGACGCGTGAATAACGGGTGGCCTTACGATTCTGTGCCCGGTTTAGGACCCTGGCACTTCAGAAAGAAGCTTGGCGGCCAATATCGTTCCGCCCCCGTTATGAGCGATCGATTGCAGGCCGTGGGTTCGTGGAGTGTAGCGGGTAATAAAGGCTCTCTAACATGGTCAACTCCTTTCGACGGCAAATCGTATAAAACCGCGAGCCATCGCGCCCAGGGAGATGCCCCGACCGGTGGAAACTTTTTGTTCGAGGACGGTTCCGTCCAATGGCTCAAGTTTAATCTTTCCGATCCCCGTCGATCAGTGGATGTTGGTTCCTACAGCGGCAGTTGGGTCCTCTTCTACCGTCCCGCAAATATCTCCACTAATTCCTAGACCGATGAATTCCGCTCTGCGGGATGAATTGGTCGAAATGGAGCGACACGACCAGGATGTCCGGCGGGAACTGGCTGCCAATGGCACTCTGTTTGAGGGCTATCATCCACGCATGCAAGCGGTACATCAGGAACATGCGAGACGTCTTCGTCATATCATAAAGCACTTCGGCTGGCCCACTGAAACAATGGTTGGCCCGGAAGGCGCGAAAGCAGCATGGCTGATCGCCCAGCATTCGATTGGAGAGCCAGACTTTATGCGGCAGTGCCGCAAATTGCTGGACGAGGCAAGCAACCAGGGTCAAGTGCCCCGCTGGCAATTTGCGTTTATCGACGATCGTATCCGCATTTTTGAAGGACGCGCGCAAAGATACGGAACCCAGCTTTGCGAAAAGGACGGCGTTCTTCAGGCTTGTGCTTTGGAGGATCCCGTCCATATCGATCGATTGCGGCACGAAGCTGGTCTGCCACCGTTAACTGATATCCTCGAGAGAGCGCGAAGCAGTCCGCCCCCCGCGCCCAAAGATCAACTGGCCAAAGACTCGCAGGAACGCGCCTGGCGTCGGGAAGTGGGATGGACGAGCTGACCAGTCACTTTTGGGATTTCGAGTCTGCGCGCTTCCGGACTCCGACGTTGGCCATGTCAATCGGTTGGAAGCCTAATTTCAAAGCAGGTGAATCGGGTTGAAGGCGAAAATCATTTCGGTCAGGTGCGACAAACAGCGGGTCGGTAAAAATTGAATTTTGATCGTGACCGCGTTTTCGCCACTCATCGGCCGTTGCCTTACCGAAGCGCAACGCCTCCGGTTTCGCGTCGCGGCGCGCGTCAAAAAAGTTATTCCAGTCCATCTGGAAACGATCGTCCGCCCACTCGCTCCCCAATAAAAGACCCTTGTCGAAAAACACAATGTTCGTTTCGAAGCTGAAGCTCAGATGCGGCTCGATTCGGGAGCGTTGCACTTGCTGGTCGCGCGCGAAGGCGAAGATGTTGTTTCGGACCAGATTAGTCTCGCCGTAATGTTGGTGGAAGCCACCGTGGGTGGTGCGATAAACGACATTGCTTTGAGCAAGAATGCCACTGCTGCCCTCATCGAAATAGATTCCCCAGCCACCGTAATGGATGGCCGCGATGTCGTGCCATAGATTATTGATGATCCGAGTGCCGGGTTGCTTTCCCAGGGTGTAAATACCCGCCATATCGCTCAAGATAGGACCGTCTCCATCCGATTTTATTCCGATATGATGGATTTCGTTGAAGGCAACGAGGTTGTTCGACGCATACGAGCCCCCATACCCCCAGGTCCAGCCGATTGAAATCCCGGTGTAATAAAAATCATGAATCGAATTGTGGGTGAGCCGATTGTCGGGGGATTGTCCGATCCAAACGCCAATTGCACTATGAAACATTTTTCCGCCGTCATGTATATTGCAGTCGCTGATTTCGTTGGCCCGCGCTAGCTCGGCGGCATTGGCCCGAAAACCAGTCTCTCCAAGCTTCAATCCACCACCGCCAAGCTCAGAAAAATCACAATGAACAATCCGATTGCTTTGGCATCCGCGCCCTAGTTCCAAGGCGTAGTTGCCGAGGTTTGAAAACGTACAATTCTCGAACGTGCAATGGCGCAGACCCTCGCCCCAAACCGCGCCGGGCACACCGATTGCAGCTTGTGAAAAACCTCCCACTTCCGGGGTTGCTGCGCCGGTTTGAGCATGGGTCGGGAAATACCATTCAGTATGAGCAAACGTGAGACCTTTAAATGCGTCATGCGCGACAAATTTCAGTTCTTCCGGATGACCTTCGATGCGCATCACTTGCTCGAGCACTGGGGCAATCACTTCGATCGTTTCAGGCCTTTCACCGGGAAGTGGTTGGTAATAAGCTTTTCCCAGTGTCGAATCGAGACACCACTCGCCCGGCGCGTCCAGAAGCTCCAAACTCCCTTCAAGGTAATAAGGATCGCCAGGAGCAAGCTCAAAAACAGATCGCTTGCCGAAGCTGATGATTCTGTCCTTTTCATTGACACCTGCCGCTGGCAAGCGCGATTCCACCCAACGGGTCATTACCACAACCTCGGCATTCGTTACGCTAGTTGAATTTTTGACATCGCCTTCGCGAAAACGAAAGCGCGTTTGCCCTTGCGTCCAATCAGCCGATTTGTCCGGCAGTTCGGCCACGCTGAGGTAACCCTTGTTTGGATTCCGAGCTCGAACGGCGCGTCGCCCGTTTATCCACAATTCGCGAAAGACCCATTTTCCTTCCCGGGCCTGGGGCACCTCAGCGGTCCATAGCTTTCGGCCGTCGAGCGTGGCTTCCTTCCAACCAGTAATTCGATGTCCACCACTTAACACAGGCTTTTCGTCGCGGTAAGAAGCCAGAATCAAACCCGAATCCGCGGGCGTAAGCGTTAATGGCTCTGCTAAGAAATATGTTCCCCCACGAATCAAAATCGAGCGGGAGAACGAATTCGCGGAAGGATCTTGTTGTTTTGTTTCCCGGACAGCACGCAAAGCGCGGGGCAAAGTAGCAAAAGGACCATCCGTTTTATTCCTGGCCGGTTCAGAAATCCTGCCGGACCAGCTATCATTACCGTTTGTGGCAACAAAGAATGGAAGAGATAAACTTTTTGAGACACTATTCTGCGCCGCGCAGGCGGTAACCAAAATCGGGATAGAAAGCAGGCATCGAAAAATAAGCGTCATATAAGATTGCCGCCGGGATTCAATGGTTTTGGACATTGTTTCCGGGCAGCCACCCACAATAGGGGATCGACGTCTTTCAGCAATGCTGCAATCGATCGACTGACTCCTACTGCAGGCACCCACTTGCAAGAACTTTTCCGACGATAGACGTTCGAGTGAGGAATGTCTTTGTTATGGGGAAACGCAGGCATGCAGGAAAAACTGACCTTGAATGCGCGCAGCTCTGGTGTGCATCGCCCCCTTCAAAAAAGGAAAAAGTGTAACCTATGTCTTGTCGCCAAAGTGTCACTATGTTGTCCCGTGTGGTGCTTGTATTTTCCTGAATGACTACGGCCGAGGCACGGTTGCGCGCTGCTGGAGCCAGACCAGGTCGGGATTGTCCGTGTGCGTGAAAAGGAAATGACCTCCGTCGCTATTGCCCCCGTCACGAGCAAACAGGATCGTTTCAGGGTCCCTCCATCGATGCGCTTCGACATGGCTGTCGGCGAAAGCAACGGTGCCTGAGTTTTCGTGTTCCACTGAGGGCCGATGCCAGAACCAACCGCTTGAACCCGTGAACAGCACAAACCCGGAATAACAAATATTGACGGGCGAGGTATCGATGAAAGTATATAAACCGCTGCTATTGAAGGGCGCAAAATCCGATAATTTGAAGAACTCCTGGCTCGTTAGGCTGGTCTTCTGATCCGCCGTTGGATAATCCCACCCAAAATAAGAATTGAGGGCGTAGTCCCGTAAGCGCGGTAAATTCTGACCACCGAAGGAAATAGTTGTCCGATCTGCGGGGCATTTGTACACCGGCACCGAATGGAGATAATCCGCAAATAAAGCCAACTGCGGGTTGATCAGGTAATCAACATTGGTGAAGGCCTCCGGATGAATGTGTTCATCGCCCACGACCCAAAGCTTATTATTTCCCGGCGCGCGTGCACTACCGTAACCGTTCGAAACCAAACGGCCGCCATTGTCATCCGCATAGAGTTGCCAGGTAACTGCCAACTGGCGGAGATTGTTCATGCATTGGATCCGATAAGCCTTGGCCTTCGCGCGGGAAAGAGCGGGCAAAAGCAGCGACGCCAGCACAGCAATGATCGCGATGACGACCAACAACTCGATGAGCGTAAAGCCCCCTGTCCTGCACGCGCGCCTGGCGATAAATCCGGAATGTCTCATCGGATTCTCAATGCCCAAGCGGTTTAGATTGCTCATTTTGCAGGCTAAAACTCGATCCATTCAACTTCCAGTATCCCATAGAACCCCTGAGATTGCACGCCGGATTGCGCGGAAAGGAGCGTGGAGTGTGGAGCGGAGGAGTTTGGAGAGCCCTCCCTGGTAACAGGTTAGTTTCACGCAGGGTGCCCTGAGCGATGGGCTAACCATAACAAACTCGCGAAGCGTATTCCGGCCGGTTTGGATGCTACCGTGGAGATGGCCGGGGGTGGAACAAGAAATGAACGAGAAACGCCGAAATAAGGCACCTCCAAGCCTTCACGGGAAAGTGGCCTGCAAACACTTCACCGAAGAACTCACTCTGGCAAAATCGTGCGATTGCCTTACTCTGTTCTGGTGCCGTTTTTGACGACCACAAAGTTTCTGGGAGATGTTCATCAATTCTTCAGGCGTCATTGGCAGCGCGCGCTGCGGATTCGGGAGAAAGTCCGATTCAGCGAAGAAGCTTTTCATTTGCTTATAGCGGGGGGTGTCGGAGTGCTTGGGGGTTTGGTAAACCTGTTCTTTTACAAAGCCACCGAGTCGGTCAAGCTCTTATTCCTGCGCAGCCCGGGTGATCCGGTCGAGGTGGCAGAGATGATGGATCAATGGCAGCGACTGCTTACGCCGGCGCTCGGCGGATTGTGCGCGGGTTTGATATTGTATTGGGGCCTCCGCCTGGCGGGTCCACAACGCTCGAGCAATCTGTTAGAGGTGGTGGTGGCTGGAGACGGACGGCTTCCCTTCCGCAGCGCGTTGGTGAAATTCTTTTCGTCGCTTATCACGATTAGCTCTGGCGGATCCATCGGCCGCGAAGGTGGCATCACACAATTAACGGCAACGCTTGCATCCAAGTCTGGACAGCTTTTTAAATGGCAACCGTACCGGTTGCGTTTGTTGGTTGGGTGTGGGGCGGCTTCAGGGATCGCGGCAGCTTACAATGCGCCAATTTCTGGCGCGGTGTTCGCCGCCCTGATCGTGCTCGGCAATTTTTCCATGAGCCTGTTTGCGCCTCTGGTGTTTGCGTCGGTCATAGCGGCGATGGTATCGAGAAGCTTTTTTGGCATCAAACCCTGGTACACGGTTGCCTCATTTGATTTTACCAGCGTGACTCAGTTGCCCTGGTTCCTGTGCCTTGGCCTGTTGACCGGAGCAATGGGAGCCCTGTTTTTGAAACTGCTGAATGGGACGGAAGGAGCGTTCAAAAAACTTCGCGCCCCAATTTATTTGCGGCTGGCCCTGGGGGGGTTGCTGGTAGGATTGATCGCCCTGGTATTCCCACAGGTTTGGGGAAATGGATATGTCGCCACTAACCGCATCTTGCACGGTGAGTACGGCTCTTCGTACTTCTCCACCGCAGATATCACGGATGCAAAAGCTTTGGCGGCCAAACTGCAGCTTCCCACCGAAGGCGATTCGCTTTCAAGGTTCATTGCCGGCCAACTCTCGCCCGCGCACCTGGAGGTCATCACCAATTACAACGAAGTCGCTGCTCGCGAATTAAAACAAGTGCTGGCTGATGATCTGAATCATATCATCCGCAACGGACCGCTTTACGACGAGCAGCGATTTTCCGATCGGACGCTGTCTCCGGATACAGTGTCTCTTCTGGCTCAACATCCAAAGGCGGGCGACCTGATCCGCCTGAACCGATTGCTTCTGCTCGATGCTTATCCCGCTGAAATTGCCACCGGCCATGGCTATTCCAAAACAACCTACAGCCTGCTTTTTCTGGCCGGGCTGTTCGTGGCCAAGCTGCTCGCAACAATGGCCACGGTCGGCTCTGGAGCCGTGGGCGGAGTTTTCACTCCAACCCTTTTCCTTGGGGCAGGACTGGGTGCTGCTTTCGGCTTGAGTCTGGAGGAACTCGGCGGCGGCGAGGGTTTGCCGATTGCCCCCTTTGCGGTCGTCGGCATGGGCAGCATGCTGGCGGCGACCACTCGGTCACCATTGCTGGCGATGATTATGGTGTTCGAGATTTCACTCGATTATTCCCTGATGCCGCCGCTCATGCTGGCCTGCGTGGTTTCAGTTTTGGTAGCTCGCCGGCTGCACCCGGAGTCGATCTATACGGAGCCTTTGCGCCGAAAAGGCTTGATGATTTCACAGGAGGCCTCCACGTCAGAGGCAGCCACCCAACGGACCGTCGCCGAACTCATGCGCGCACCAGTCCCGCCCGTCCGTGAAACGGCCCCCCTTAGCGAAGTGGCCAACCGGTTTTTGACTAGCGCTAATAATTTTCTGCCAGTAGTGGATTCGAAAAACCTGCTAGTCGGAATGGTTGCACTGCAGGATTTGAAGGAGTACCTCGGCTCGGACGAACAAGTCCTTGGGGTCATTGCTTACGATATTATGCGCCCGCCACCCGCTTGCGTCACCCCCAATCAGCGTCTATTGGATGTTTTGCCGGTCGTGCTCACCAGTGAACAACGGAACGTGCCGGTCGTGAACACGCTTAAAGAGAATCGTTTGGTGGGAGCTCTTGTGCGAGCTGAGGTCCTGGGCATCTTCTCGGAAGTAATCGCCACCAGTAGCAAAGCGGAAATGTGAGAAATCCAACTTTAAATGATCTCAAACCGATGGAAAATTATGTTTGTGGTGGGTGCGCTCACCAGCATTTTCCTGGTTCTGGCGTATGTCCTTCACTACCGCGCGAAATGGGCTGTCGCAGCCTATAAGCGGCAACTGCTGGAACATGGTGAGAAGCTTAAAATGGAACAACTCCTACCGGCCCCAACGCCTCTCGAAAGCAACGGCGCACCACTTTTCAACCAAACAACCTGGAAATGGAACGCAGGCACTAACCTGTTGGACAAAAATTCCCCGCTGACCATGCACATGGTTGCTCCAGGCAAAGCCATTGTCGGATGGAGCCAAGTGGATGTCAGTTCTGATCAAACCAATACCTGGGCCGAGGTGGAATCGGCCCTTGCTCAATACGCAAGCAACCTGGATTTGGTGCGCGAAGCCGCCGAGCGGCCAATCTTTGATTTTCAATTAAACTATCACGAGGGGTACAACCTAAGGTTACCACATTTACCTGCGCTCAAACGCTCAATCCAAGTTCTGGCGACCGCGGTGCTTTGCGACTTGCACCGAGGAGACGTCGCAGCAGCAGGCACGAACATTCAAGTCATACTGGCCCTGATCAAGGCCACGGGTGGCGAGCATTTTGCAATTTCTCAATTAGTCCGGATCGCCATGGCACATATTTCGTTTGCAGCAACCTGGGAACTGCTCCAATCGCCTAATCTCACCGACGACGAACTTGCGACCATTCAGCGCTGTTGGACCGACTTGGAATTCATGGAATCAGTGGAGCAATCACTTTTGCTCGAGAGAATTCTTACTCAAATGGTGATAGAACAGATACGGAACTCCAGCGCTCAATTTCGTCAATTGCTTCCTCAATTGAGTAGTGGCCCCGCCAGCTCGACCTTTTCCTTTGGACCGATGGCAGAGTCTATCCTGGGAGGATTTGCGGTTGGGGCCATGGAAATTCGGTGGCGAATATTCTTATCCTGTCCGGACGAATTGCGTACGTTGAAAGGATATCAAACGCTGCTGGAATCTGTTCGCATGGTCCGGGCCGGAAAATCATTCCATGCCGCGTTTAGCCGCCAATCGGAGCGCCTGGCCGAATTGGGGCTGAATGCTAAGAATGAGGAATCCGGTTTTGGTCCGTCCGGGCAAGACTTGCGTTTCCTGTTTTCGCAATCGGTGCTCTCTCTCACTCGAATGCTAAACCGGGTGTTCGCCGTCGAAGTTAGCCGAGAATTAACTATTACGGTCCTCGCGCTTAAACGTTACCAACTGCGCCACGGCCATTACCCGGATCAGTTATCCGCTCTTGTGCCGGAATTTATTGGGGCTGCTCGTCGCGATCCTGCTGATGGCCAACCGCTGCGCTACCAACATAAGCCAGACGGCACGTTCCTCCTCTATTCCATCGGGGAAGATGGCGTTGACAACGGTGGCGATGCCTCACCGTTACCTCGAACTTTAACTCAAACTTCAGACTTCCACTGGAAAAGTGGGCGCGATCTCATCTGGCCATCGCCCGCGACTCCGCAAGAAATCATAGCCTTCCGGGAAAAGAAGGCCAAAAACCGCGGGCAATGAGGAAAGGTTTTTTTACCGAGTGATCATTCACTCGCTTGAGCGGTGTCGGATTCAATCCGGTGCAAATGGGTTTTTGTTCTTAAAAAGAACGCTTTGCCGTCCACGGCCGGGGATGCCATGAAGCCACTGGAGAGAGTGTTGGTTGCCAAAACTTGCAAAGTCCGGCCGGGTTTCAGAACAATCGTGGTGCCGTCCTGGCTGAAAAAGTAAAGCCGCCCGTCTCCATAGACTGGTGAGGCCGCATATTTTCCGCCAACCCGCTCAGTCCAGACGACCTGTCCGGTTGCTGCTTCGACGCATTTAACGAAGCTCTCCTCCGCGGCGGAATAAATAAGTCCATCCACCAGAATCGGAGAGGCATATTTGCCCACGTGCGCTTTCAATTTCCACACAACTCCTTTTTCGGTCACATCGCCCTGACCGTCGGTTTTCACGGCCCATAGCTCGTTTTTCACCAGGCCAGTCAAGAAGAAAGCAAGCTTTCCATCGAATAAGGGACGCGGGGCGACTGACCAGTCCGCGTACTCGACCCGCCAGAGTTCCCTCCCAGTCCTGGGATCGTAACCATAGGCCGCTTTGGCTCCGGGGCTGAGCATTTGAGGTTTGCCCGACGCGGTCACGATCAACGGCGTGCTATGCGCTTTGCGCAGGTCTCCATCTTTTGCCATCTGCCCTGGCACAGTTTCATCGTTCCATGCGACCGAGCGAGGTGTTTTCCAGACTGTCTCGCCCGTCTTTTTGTCGAGAGCCACGTGATACTGCACGTCTGCGCCATCCAGTGTCAGAATCACCAGGTTCTCGAATAAAACCACGGACGAGGATGGACCTCGATAATGACGGCAGCGCAAATCATCCCGTTTCCAAAGTATCTTGCCTGTGCTGGTATCCAGGCATGCAGTTCCAAAACTGCCGAAGTGGACATACACGCGCCCGGGCTCGATGGCTGGTGAAGGCGTCGCGTAACAATTCATTGATGCGCCGTTGCCTAAGGGTTCCGGATTGTCGTTATGAAATACCTTCTCGTTAAAGCGAATCTTTCCCGATCCCTCGTCCACGCAAATTGCAAAGAAGTCATGGCCATCCTCAGTCGCAGTGGTTAACCAGACCTGGCCGCCCAGCACCACCGGAGTGGACCAACCGCGGTAAGGGATTTCGGTTTTCCATTTTACGTTGTTCGTCTCGCTCCAGTGCAGCGGAAGACCAATCAGCCTGGTGTCACCTGGAGCTGAGACATGCCCATCACCCCAGGGTCCGCGGAACTCCGGCCAATCGGCTCGGGCTGCCATCCAACCCGACGCTGAAAGAGCCAGACCAACAAGAAAAAGCAATCTGGTGCGTCTGGCGCAATTCGAAACGTTGCCGGAAATAAGGCTCCAGCCTTTGTCATGCTTCATGGTCGCAGAATGATCGGACAATCCCCGCAAGTCAATGATTCGGAAATGCGGGTTCAGGAAGAACGTACGGGTTTTTCAACGCGCATTGACACCAGAAACCTGATCGAGGATGAGGACGAGAACGAGAAGGAGGACGATGCGAACGGTTATGGAGAGGGCCAACCCAACGTTTTCAGCCGCCTTGGCACCCGGAACCCGATCGAGAATGAGGATGAGGACGAGAACGGGGATAATGCATTACGCGAGCTAAGCGGGTAGCCGTCACGAACCGTACATGATTCACTGCTTGCACTGCTTGCGCCGGCCTGCTGGTTTGAACAGATTGCATTTGCAAACGGCAAGCCGAGTCCGTAGTTTGGTAACGTGATTTTGGGTTCGAAAACGACAACGATTTAGCGTTCATCCTCGGAATGGATGAACGCCAGCGCCTCGATGCAATACCTCGAGGCGTTTTTTTTGATATGGAAGCAAACCAGCAAATAACTCAGCGCAAAAATCTCGATGATCGGGAAAAAATGAACGAATTGGAACGCATTCGGCACTCGTGCGCTCATGTCATGGCCACAGCTATTCTTCGATTGTGGCCGGAGGCGCAGTTCGCTTCCGGTCCGCCGGTCGAAAATGGATTCTATTATGACGTGGAGGTTTCGCACCGCATCTCCCCCGAGGACTTTCCGAGGATCGAGGAGGAGATGAAAAAGGAAATCAAGGCGAACCACCCTTTTGAAAAACTGGTTGTTACGAGGGAACAGGCTTCCAACGACGCGCACTCGGGCCGGTTGGGAGCGCTTAGCGAACGGCCTGTTCCCAGCAAATTCAAGATTGGAAATTTGGAGGATATCCCTGAAGGCGAGCCGATCTCATATTATCGAAACGGGGATTTTCTGGATCTATGCGCCGGGCCGCATGTGATGCGCACCGGCAATATCGGAGGTTTCAAGCTGACCAGCGTGGCCAGCGCATATTACAAGGGTGACGAGCGGAACCCGCAACTGCAGCGCATCTACGGCACAGCTTTCAAAAATAAAACCGAGCTGGAAGCTTATTTCAAAATGCTCGAAGAGGCCAAAAAGCGCGACCACCGCAAGATTGGCCAGGAGATGGGACTCTACGTCATTGATACCGAGTTTGTCGGCCCCGGACTGCCAATGTGGCTTCCGAAAGGCGCGGCCATCTGCGAAGAACTCGAAAAGCTTGCGAAAGAAACGGAATTCGCCGCCGGCTACGTGCGCGTGAAGACACCGCACATCGCGAAGGAGAAAATGTATCTCACCAGTGGTCATTTGCCGGTGCTATATGCTGAGTCAATGTTCCCTCCAATGGAACTTGTCGAGGAGGGTAAAAAAGCCGAAGAAAGCATCCGGCAAACCATGGAAAAAGGAATTCATAAAGCCATGGAGCAACTGGGCGAGAACGTTCCGGCCCTGGCAAAAGAAGCTCTCAAAGGCGGTTTAGATATATGCCAGGCAGTGGCAGCGGGGCTGGGAATCAATCCAGCGGGTGAGCGTTATTATCTCAAAGCAATGAATTGCCCGCATCATCACCGTATATTCGCGGCGCAGCCGCGCAGTTATCGCGATATTCCGCTGCGGCTGGCCGAATACGGCACCAACTACCGTTACGAGCAGTCGGGTGAACTCTTCGGTCTCATGCGGGTCCGCTCATTGAACATGAATGATGCCCATATTTATTGTACCGCGGAGCAGTTTTCAGAGGAGTTTAACGCAGTGAATGAACTGTATCTGAAATATTTTAAAATTTTCGGCATAGAAAAGTACGTGATGCGTTTTAGCACACATGATCCGGCGCGCCTTACGGGCGATAACGCCAAGTTCGTCAACGAACCGGAGCTTTGGAAAAAGACCGAAGACATGGTCCGGGACACTCTGAAAAACTCCGGGATTAATTATATCGAAGTGCCGAATGAGGCCGCGTTTTACGGGCCCAAGATCGATGTGCAGGTTTGGAGTGTGATCGGCAGGGAATTCACTTTGGCCACCAACCAGGTGGACTTCGCTGTGCCGCGCAAATTTGGCCTGGTGTACAGAGACAAAGATAATACTGAGAAAACGCCGCTGTGCATTCACCGGGCGCCACTTGGCACTCATGAACGATTCATCGGTTTTCTAATCGAGCACTATGCCGGCAATTTTCCGCTGTGGCTTGCGCCCGAACAGGTTCGCGTCCTGACCATCGGCGAAGATGAACCATTAGTAAAGTATGCCAAAAGCATCGTGCAGGAGCTGCGAACCGGCATGGTTCGAACGGAGGGCGACTATTCAAACGACAAAATCAACGGCAAAATTCAACGCGCCGAGCATGCAAAAGTGCATACCATGCTTGTCGTTGGACAGCGTGATATGGCAGCAAATGCTGTCAGCGTGCGCGTTCATGGCAAGGGCAGCCTTGGCGCAAAATCCAAGCCAGAGACGATCGCGGATATATTGGCCGCCATACGTGAGCGCCGCCCGTAGCCCAGCTCGGCGGGTCCAAGCCGATTCGTGCTTGTCAAAGAGCGCTCTCCGAGAGATGATAATCCAATCCAGATAATGGCGAAAAGCCACGGTATCATTGGGCAAATACACCGCATGGTTTCCAAAAACGAACTTCGGTTGGGTCCCGCGAAAAACGCGGCGTTTACCTTGATAGAATTGCTGGTGGTCATCGCCATCATTGCCATACTTGCGGCCATGTTATTGCCAGCGCTCTCAAGGGCGAAGGCGAGGGCTCAGGAGATTAGCTGCGTGAACAATAATAAGCAGATCATGTTCTGCTTCCAGATGTACGCTGATGATAACCGCGACAGCTTCCCCTTGTGCCAGGGCTGGCAGGATTCCGGCGGCAAGGACGGAAAGTATGACGTGTTTGTGGCCATGACGAATCGTCCCTTGTTCAGCTATCAGGGGTCGCCCGAAATTTTTCGTTGCCCCGCCGATAAGGGTGACATTTTCCGAGAAACTGCGATTGGCGATTATAAGTGCACCAATTGCTACGCTCAGTATGGCAATAGCTATCTCATGGAATGGGCTGCCGATTTTATCCGGACCAGGCGAGTCACGGGAAATATCGGGGCGTCTCGGAGCGCTGACGATGGCAACTCTATCAAGGGTTCAGAGATCGCGCGTGGTCCTTCCAATAAGATCATCCAGGGCGATTGGATTTGGCACGTGAACCGCGGTTTTGATAATGCCAAGAGCATTTGGCATAATTTTCGAGGCAAGAGCCGGGTCGTTATGGGATTCGGCGACGGTCATGCCACTGCCTACAAATTTCCGACGACACCAATCAGCGACCCTTTCTGGAACGCCAAGCCAAGCCCGACTAACCAGTGGTGGTAATCCCGCCGGATCAGAACAGATTGTTGATGATGATTCCCATCACGCTCAACGGTCCTTGATCTTCCAAACCTTCCGTGGCTTTGTCGACTTTTTGCAGGGTCATTCTTGCGTTTCGGTACAAGTCCGGATCGTTGATCAGTTTTCCAATTGTGCCCTGGCCCTGGTTCATCTTCTGCAAAATCTCCTTCAAGGTCGTGAGCGAGGCGGTCGCCTCGTTGTAGAGGGCGTCATCTTTGAGCAGCTTGCCCATGGTACCCTGGCCAGAATTAACCTGGCCAAGAATGTTACGGGCATCGGAAATCGCCGTTCGTGCGTCTGCAACCGTCAACTGAATCGATGAGGCGGCGGCCTGGAGATTTGTCATCGAAGCAAGCGTCGAATTATAAAGTGAATCATCATAAATGAGCTTCCCCACTGTGCCTTTGCCCTGAGCAATCTGAGTCGAAACGGCTTGCAAGTTTGAAATCGAAGTGGTCAGAGGGTCTTTGTTGGCCTTTACGAAATCCATCAAAGGCCCCAGCAAGTTATCAAGTTTATCTCCCGTGAAACTCTTCGTGAGATTTTCGACTCCAGAAGCAACGCTTTCCATTTTTTGCATGATCGCGCCCATGTCGGCCTGTTCTTCCGTTTTCAGATAAGCATCTTCGCTTGCCGGTAACCCGTTCGGTGTGCCGAAATCGATTGAGACATAGTTTTGCCCCATCAAACCGGCAAACTTTACGGTGGCTGTGCTGTCCGTCTTTACCTCGTTATGATGCGACGCTTGCACTTTCATCGTAACCCGCACACGATCGTTCGTAATCGAGAGACTCTGGACCCGTCCGATTTCGACCCCCGCCATTTTTACGCGATCTCCGATTTTGAGTTCCTGCACGTTTTTAAACAAGCCATTGACGCGGAAACCACGCCGGAATCGCTCCACGCCTCCAACGGTTTCCATGATAAGCACTGCAGCGATGACTGCCAGAGCAACAAAAATTCCAAGGCGCGTTTCAAGCGTGTTTTTCATCGGAAAAGCCTTTCATGGTTAGATTCTGATTTTAAGTCGGTCATGATTCAATAAGTTATTCGTTTTTGTACAAATATGGCTGCGGATTTACAGGTGCTTCATTGCCGCATGCAAAAATTTTTGAATTAACGGATTTTGATCGCGTTTTACATCGTCCGGCCTGCCGATTGTGATAATGCGCCCCTCATTGATGACTGCGATGCGATCAGCTACGCCAAATGCCAAATCCCGATCATGCGAAACGACCAGTGACGTGACGTGGATGCGATTTTTCAGGTTTAAAATCTCTTCCGCAATTGAAACGGCCGAGAGCGGATCCAATTCGCTGGTAGGTTCGTCATAAAGAATCAGTTGCGGCTCGACAATGAGCGCTCGAGCAATCGCCACGCGCTTTCTCATTCCGCCTGAAAGCTCATTTGGCATCACGTTTTCGGTGCCTCTCAGGTTGACCACATCGAGTTTCTCTTTGACAATCCGGTCTATCTCTTCAGGCGGTTTGAGCCGGTGTTCGCTCAGATACAGGCCGACATTTTCCCCAACAGTCAGGGAATTAAGCAGCGCCCCGGATTGGAACACCATGGCGAGACGATACTTGCTCATCACCTGGGCGCCTTGAATGGGCTCGCCTTCAATGAGGATTTCCCCTTCGTCGGGGATTTCCAGGCCAATGATATGTTTGAGCAAAACACTTTTGCCACTCCCGCTCGGGCCCATGATCACGAAAACCTCGCCAGGTTGAACCTCGAAATCCAAACCCTTAAGCACTTCGTGGCCTTTGAAATTTTTGCGCAATCCACGCACTTGCACGCTCACGCCTTGCTGACTGGAAACTCCGTTGTTCATTTCAGCAGCAACCGTGTGAGGATGTAATCCATGATAACGATCAGCACAATGGAGTTGACGACTGCTTTGGTAACCGAGCGACCTATCCCGCGCGGCCCTCCACGTGTAATCAATCCCTGGTGGCAGGAAACCACGCCGATGATGATGGCAAAGGTGAAGCTCTTGAAAACTCCATTCGCGACATCCTTTACTTCTACCACGTCGCTCAGGGTGGAGAAAAAAGTCATAAAAGCGACGTCGATTCGCCTATTTGCTACAGAAATGAACGCCCCGCCCAGCCAGCCAACCAGTGTGGAGAAAATGACCAGGAGCGGCAGGGCGGTGGCGATTCCGACCATCCGAGGCAACACCAGGTAATTAATCGGATTGATATTCATCGTCCGCAGCGCGTCAATTTCCTGGTAAACCTGCATCGAACCGATTTCAGCTGCCATGGCAGAGCCTATCCTTCCCGCGATCAGAATGGACATAATCACCGGGGCTAATTCTTTGCAGATAGCAATACCCACCAGGCCACCCACTGCGTTAGCCAATCCGCGCTCAACCAGCACCGGCGCGGTATGCAGCGTGATTACACCTCCGATGAAAAACGAAAGAATACACACCATCAACAGACTGGCGTTGCCGATTTCAAAAAACTGCTCAAAGATCTTCTGACGCTGGCGAATGCTCATGGGCAGGGACACGATCACTTGCCAGAACAGAACCACCATTTCGCCAATGTTTTGAAACATGATTTAAATTCTGAAAGTCGTTTAGAAATTCCCGATAATTCCAATTTAGACTTCGCAGCGCTTGCTGCCGCGTTCATCTTTATTTGTCGCAATGACGTCGACCATTCCCGCTCCTGCCTAACGCCGTTCCCGGCGGTGCGAACGATACCGACCTGGAGAAGCACGTCGCGTGCTTTGTTTTGAAGGCAAGGGTATTCCAAATCTGGCTTAAGGCAATCACGGAGAGTGTTGTTTGACTTCCGCTGGCGGTTCTGAGTTCTTTGTATCAACAGGAGCACGAAAGAAAGCCATCCTTTTGCCTTCCGCGTCCGATTGATACTGAAATAATCCAAAAAAAAGCGAAAACTTTTTGTTCGAGGCCATACTTTCGCGGCGATAAAGATTCCAGAGCAAGGACTGGCTGGCCGCTCCGGTTTTGGCATTCTTCTCCTCGCGCCAAACTGACCAAAGAGGGGAGTAATCGCGTTCGATTTTATGACTGGCAGGCACATAAGGCTCCAGAGGAGCCAGGACCTGAAGGCGAGTATTTCCGTTCAAGTCGCGACGATACGTGAAAAACGGCCATAGGTCTGTCCGCCTCTTGCTCGTGCCGGTTTCGGTGTTTTTTGAAAGTGTGTCCGAGAAAAGAAAAAGCAAAATACGTGTGCGCTCTCGATCGAGAGGCTCCGAACGAACACGGCTGTATTTATAAACCGGCCAAAGATAAAAGTCTTTTTGGAGCGTCGCGGTATGAGCACGGCTGAAGAACGGGAAAAACCGTGTGGTCGTTTTTCCTTCGCCGCGAGCGATCACGACAAAAGGCCAGGGAATTTCCCGTTCATGATATTTTTTCTCTCGATCATCAATCCATGAGAAAAACGGCCACCCAATAATAGTTTGATCCCGCAAAGGTGATCTAAAGAGACTATAAAAAGGCAGAAACTGCTCTAGCCAAATGCTATTGGTTGTTCCCGTGCCGGCATTCTGCTTCGCGAAAAGTGGCCACGCAGCAAACCATTTATCGTGTCCGCCGATGGTCTCCGTTTCATCGAGATTGTTGGTGCGGGTAGTCACGTCTTTGTGTTCATGTCCGACTATCGGCCAGAATTGCCACCCCTCCAGGCCATTCCCATGGCGCAAATGAAAGAAGGGATACACATAATTGTCTGTCACAATGTCCCTTTTCCGCGATTGTACGTAAAAAGGCATCATTATGAAAAACACCTCGTCACGAAAAAGGCGATTTTTTAAATGGCCGTAGAAAGGAACAAAGGCGGTGTAGTTCTGGTCCGGCACCGTGGAGCGCTGCTGGAAATACAACGGAAATATGGTGAACCGGTCACGGTCCTTTTCTACTTGGGTCGGGCCGCCTGAGTAGCTTAATAGTTGACCAAAATGCCACCGATACTGATCACCGTATCGATCATATGCCGCCAGCGGATAAAGGAACTCAAATTCAATGGACTTAGTGCCAAGATCTCGGGTGAGTGAAAGAAATGGTGGAAAAGCCCAAATCTGTTGCGTTTCGTTTTTCTCCTTGTAGTAAAAAGGAGCGACTATCTCTGTTCTTTCTCCTGATTCAAGCGTTAGTTGGGAACGATCGAACAGTGGGCCGAAGTGCAAATCGCCCGCTTTCGATTGCACAGGCACCAACGCCAAGAGAGACATTAGCAAGAGACGCATGAGACTTGACGCAAAAAGTCGCCTGCCTCCGTTAACGTTATCGGACCTTCTGTTCTGTAACTTTTCTGTCACTTTCACAATAGGGTTGACTTCTTTCGGTCGTTTTTCTATACTCGTCTCAGATTCGAGGTTTTTGCCTCGGTTCCTCGCGACCCAGTGTCGATCGTGCATTATCGGCACTGGGTTGTTTTCTACCTTCATGCGTCAAGAAGTTCAACAAGGCAGGTAAAAAGGTTAAGCCGGCAATCATACAGGTAGCCAAGCCTGTTGACATGACATATCCCAAGCTCTGAATTCCCTGGTGTTTGGCAAGAATAAGGCTGCCGAAGCCTGCAATGGCAGTCAAACCACTGACCAATACCGCCTTGCCAGTGCTGCGCGCCAGAATACTGGGAGTCTGTTCTTCGGCAAATCGGTTTAATATATGAATGCCGTTTGTAACGCCAATGCCAATCACCAGCGGTAAGGTCATGATATTGGCAGGATTTAGTTGGACGCCAAAGAAGCCCATTAGACCTCCAAGCCAAACAAAGCCTACCCCTACGGGCACCAGAGCCAGCGCAACGGATAAAGGACTTCGAAAGTGAATAAGAACGAGAATTGTTATTGCGAGTAACGAGTACCGGGCTGCCTCTTCATAGCTGCTTTTGAGCAATTCCGTATAATGATATAGCTGTACAGGGGTGCCGGTTACATTAGGATCAATTGTCTTTAATTCATCGATAAATTTCTTCTGATTTTCCCGCTGCCACACGTCATCTTTGGGGTACACCATGAGCAGATACTGGCCGGTTTTTCCAACAAACCGATTCCGCAAGGCTTCCGGTAAATCCTGGCTCGTCACTCCAGCATGATTGTCCTGGTTACGAAGGGCATCAAAAGTTTCCCGGACGTCATTCAACAATGCTTGTTGAAACTCTGCCAGTTTGATTGAGTTTTCTTCCAGCCGAGCCGGACTTCCTCGCAGCGCTTCCTTCCGCAAATCTTCAATTGCTTGCCGCAGTGAAAGCAGTTCCTGTCCCAACGCGGGGTTATTCTTGCTAGCCTCCTCGTTCGCAGCGCCGAGGTAACCGTAAAGGGAATAAAGAGTGGACGTCAGCTCGGACAGGTTGACAGGCTTGGTGTCGGGCAATTGAAATTTTAAGGAAGCGAGTTGCTGCTTGATGTCACCGACCAGCTCCAGTTTACGCGTTTGATTTTCCCCCAGGCCAAATCGGGTGATCGAATCGACGCTCGAAACCGTGGACAGATTTGTGATCTGTTGCTGCAATGGGACCACCTGCTGCAAATTGGTGGCAATCACAGCGGCAAACAACACCGATTTGGATGCGGATTGGATCAGCTTATGTTCGAACTCGACCGCAGGGAGACCTGCGCTTTGCATATGCAGCAAATTGTAATCGAAATGAACCTTTGGCAGTTGTGTCGCGGCTGCCGCACACAAGGCGAGAGTAATCATTGTGACCATGAGTGGCCGTTTCAACCAAAGGCTTTCGATACGCGCCCGGCGCTCGCTTAAGTCGGTCTGAACCTGGTCCAACACATTCTGGCGTCCCCGCAACAGCAGCGCGGGAAGCATAGTCAACATGGGGATGAGACAAATCAGGAGCCCGCCACCGCAAATAAGACCCATCTCCTGGATGCCTTTAAAATTAGTAAAAGCCATGGCCAGGAAGGCGCCGGCCGTGGTAAAAGCGCCGGTCAGAATCCCCTGCCCTGTATATACCATAGCCCGGGTCAGCGCGGCTTCCTGGGTTTTGCCCCGCCGCAACTCTTCTTCGAAACGTGAAATGAGGTGCACTCCGTAGTCAATGGCGAGCCCAATGAGAATGGGAACAAATGTAATCGTCAGAATATTCAGGTGACCCACAGCAAGAGTCGCGAATACCATGGTGTAGCCCAGTCCAACGATGAGGCACAAAGTGGCTTTGATAGGCCGGCCCGTTTGCTGATATCCATAGATGAAGATCAAAGCGCAAATCAGCAAGGAAGCGATACTCGCGATCGTCGTGTCTTTTTGCGATTGGAGCATCTCGTCATGCTCCAAAACGGGCTCGCCTGTTATCCCCACGTTGAGGCCGGGTACTTCAAGTTTAGTTTCCGCGACTAACTGGAGCAGCCGCTCAACCGCAACGCCGTTTTGTTTCTCAGTGGGCGCCTGGGCTGTGGCTAGAAAAATTCGCCCATTGGCGAAAGTAATGTACATCTTGCCTATCGCCTCCGGGCCTGGATCGAACAGAGCCATGACGCCTGGTGATGGAGGAGAACCGGGCAAGATCAAGCTTGCTTTTGCTTGTGCGACAATGCGCTCCAGGGCCGGCAAAGCTTTGATCATCGACTTGTTTTCATCGCTTGCTGCGCGCGAGGCAGTTCGGAACTGAGCATTGATCAGGCTATAGAGTGAGACCAGATTAGTTGCGCGCGTAAACTGCTGGATAAAAGGCTGGTAATCCTTGAGCTTGGCCTTGAATCCCTCTAATTCCTGTTCCGAAAGGAACAGTAAAGCCTTGGATCCAAGCATTTTGAAGTCGCCCTTGTAAAACACATTATGGAAATGCTTCGTGTCGGCCTCCAATTTCGCCCCGATCCGTTCGACGAACTGGCGGTTTTTTTCCGGATTCTCGCTTTCCACCACCACCACCAAATCGTCCTGTGTTGGGAATTCCGTTTTGAATTTCCGAAAGTTTTGATGATAGCTTGCACCTGACCCGACCAAATTGTCGCGGGTTGTGTCGAATTTGAGGAACTTGACCGTGCAAATAATACAGAGGAAAAACAGGAACAGTTGGACGTAGAGAAAAGGCCCGGGGTAGCGGATCACTGCAGCCGCCAGCAGGCTCAGCACTCGCGCCATGATCGAGTCTTCGGTCAACCGCTTGATTTTCATGGCTGGTTAAGGTCCGTGGAGCTGAAATTCGGACCAAACATTAAATCCAACGGTTTCGAAGTGAATTTCCACTTCTGATACGCACCGGTGCACACTTGAGTAGTTCGCATGGAATGATTACGCTGCCCTGCTAAGCTGCTTTGGGCACGTCATCCGCGAATTCAGCATTCGAAAAGACATCCTTAACATCGTCATGATCCTCCAGGGCATCCACTAGCCGGTTGACTGCTGCGATAGTCGGAGCGTCCAGCAAAGAAACCGAAAGCGCGGGTAACGAAGTGATTTCGGCCACTTCAGGTTTGAGACCTTTTGCTTCGATTTGCTTGTGAACAGCCTCGAAGTGCGCTGGGTCTGTCAGAATCTCATATCCCTGGGCATCTGCTTTGAAGTCTTCAGCTCCAGCCTCCAACGCCAGCTCCATCAACTGATCCTCATTGATTGCCTCCCGTGAGATAATGATCTGTCCTTTGCGTTGAAACAGGCGGCTGACGGATCCTGCCGTCGCGAGCGTGCCGCCATTTTTAGTAACAATGCTGCGGATCTCCGACGCGGTCCGGTTCCGATTATCGGTGCTGGCTTCCACCAGCAATGCGACCCCGTGCGGGCCGTAAATTTCGTAAGTCAGATCCTCGAAATTTGCGCTCTCGCCACCTCCCGTTCCCTTTTTAATAGCCCGCTCGATATTGTCGCCTGGCATGTTGGCACTGCGGCATTTGAGCAGGACCATCCGAAGACGCGGGTTGAGGTTGGCATCGCCGCCGCCGATTTTTGCGGCGATTGTTATTTCCTTGCTGAGCTTCGAAAAAATCTTCCCGCGCTTGGCATCAATGGCCCCCTTGAAGTGTTTAACCTTCGCCCATTTGCTATGTCCAGCCATTCTAAATGATTTGTTGAGGGTTTACTGGCGAAAATTCTGACTTTGACCTCGCATTCAGGCAGAGGTCTCCACATAAACGGCGGTTCCATAACACAGCACCTCGGTGATCCCGGCGGCAATTTCAGTGGCATCGTAGCGAACTCCTACGACCGCGTTCGCGCCCAATTGACCAGCATGGGTTAACATTTGATTGAACGCATCTTCCCGCGCGCGCTCGCAAAGGGAGGTGTAGATGGATATATTTCCTCCGAACAAACTCTGGAGTCCGGCCCCTATGTTGCCAATGATCGAACGCGAACGGACAATGATGCCGCGCACGACACCAAAGGATTTGACCACGCGATAACCGTGCAACTCGAATGTCGTGGTCGTCAGAGGATGTGTTTGGTTCATACCTGAGGCACCATTCAACGAGAAATCATGCCGGAGCAACAAGCACTATTTTTAACCCGGAACCGATCCGGCCCCTTCAGGGCGCCAAGGCGACGCGGCGAAGCGGCTCAACTCGAATTTTGTTGGTTTATCGATTGACACTATGCCATCGCAACTTTAGTTTTAAACAAATTAACGTTATGGCTGAGAACATTCCGAATACTCCTGGCGGCGCTGTTCCGCCCAAAAAGGAAACGGGCAAGGTCCAACCTAAAAAGGAAACTGTCCGCATCAATTTGCCTCCCAAGCCGTCGGCAGCTCCTACTATCAAGTTGCCCACACTCCCGCCTGGTGGTCCATCCGCCGGTCCAGTCCCTACTGCACCTGCTCCGTCACTGAGCACAGCCGCTCCCGCTCACACCCCCGGAGCTCCGCGCGTCGGCGCAGCGGCCCCAACGGCAACCGCCGCCGCACCACGTCCGGCAACCGCATCTCCTCGTCCAGCTCCGGCTCCGACCATTATCGCACCGGCGATAGGCATGGTCGAAACTGTGTTGGCCATCATCGCCATCATTGCGTGCGTTGCTGCTTTTGGCTCAGGCGCCTACCTGGTGTGGGGTTTGCCGCAATAAAAATGTCCTTAACCAGTTTGGTCAAATCGAACAGCTAACCAGGTTCGAGAATAGATTTTATTCCTTATGGCATCCCCCAATATTGTCCCTTTGACAGAGCAAAACTTTCCTTCCGAAGTCTTGAAATCAAGCACACCCGTCCTCGTGGATTTTTGGGCTGAATGGTGTGGTCCGTGCAAAATGATCTCTCCGATCCTGGATGAACTGGCGGAAGAGTTTCAAGGCAAGGTCAAGATCGGAAAGGTAAATATCGATGAGCAGCAACCGTTAGCAGCTCAATACGGCATTCGGGCGATTCCAACCTTGCTTCTGTTCAATCAAGGACAGGTTGCGGAACAAATTGTGGGCCTGAAGAGCAAAGGCGATCTCAAAGCCAGCTTCGCGCGCCTGGCGGCCTGAGCGACCAAGGGCGTCCATGAGCTGGACACCTGTGTTCGAATTCAAGCAGGCGGCAACATCGTTCGTCTGACTGATGCCGCTTGATTTCACACCGGGCCAATTCGCGAGGCGCGCGGAGTTTTATCATCAACTCGGCGCGCTGACCGGCGCGGGCCTGGGCCTGGTGCGCGGATTGGAAACGCTTCAACGTAATCCGCCCGCTCGCTCCTACCGCCAGCCCATCCAGCGAATTCTGGATCAACTAACCCATGGTTTGTCCTTCACTGAATCCCTCCGGCGTGTGGGCCAATGGGTGCCGGGGTTCGATATCGCACTTCTCGAAGCGGGTGAACAGAGTGGCCGGCTCGAGGCTTGTTTCCGATTGCTGGCCGATTATTACCGTGACCGGGCCCAGCTTGCGCGCCAAATTCTAAGTGACCTGGCCTATCCGGTCGCACTGTTTCATTTTGCGATTTTCATTTTTCCATTCGCCGATTTATTTACCACCGGAAATTGGACCAGGTACTTGAGCAAAACTCTCGGAGTACTGATTCCAGTTTACGTTATCGTGGCGCTCATCATCTATGCGGCTCAAAGCCGCCACGGCGAGACCTGGCGGGGATTGCTCGAATCTATCTTGCGTCCGATCCCGGTATTGGGGGCGGCTCGCCAGTACCTGGCTCTCTCCCGGCTTTCGGCCGCATTGGAAGCGCTTCTCGCAGCGGGTGTAACCATCATCGAAGCGTGGGAACTGGCGGCGACGGCGAGTGGTTCTCCAGCGCTCCGCCGCGCCGTTCTGGCCTGGCGCCCCCAGGTCAACGCAGGCATAACCCCTGCGGAGGCGGTCAGTGCCTCGACACGATTTCCTGAAATGTTTGCGAACCAGTACAACACTGGGGAAGTTAGCGGCACTTTAGATGATACGTTGCGCCGGTTGCGGATTTATTACCATGAAGAAGGATCCCGTAAACTGCATGCAGTCGCGCAATGGACGCCCCGGCTGGTTTACTTTTTTATCATGCTCATGATTGCCTGGAATATAGTCAAATTCTGGATGGGATATTTCAAACAGATTGGCGATGCGGGAGGATTTTAGACAGTCCCCACGATGACGATTTCCGAACTGCATTCAAACGAGCAACTGCGCCAGCACGAATTCCCTGTTACGCAGCATCAGGCATTCTTCGGTCATGCGGGTGATTGCCCCCTGCCCCGCCGCGTGGCGGAAGCGATCTCGAATTATGCCAGTCAAGCCACCACCGGAGATCAGGAAAAGTTTGTGTTCCCGGCGATTCTCACGAAAGGGCGCAAGCTCGCTGCCGAGTTGCTACATTGCCAGTCAGAGGAAGTAGCCTTGGTCGGCCCAACCTCGCTCGCATTGAGCCTGGTGGCCAGCGGCCTGAAATTCCGACGAGGAGAGAACATCCTGATCTATTTTGACGATTATCCCTCGAACGTCTATCCGTGGATGGCCCTGGCGGAACACGGGGTGCAAGTCCGGCTGATGAATACGCGCGGGCTTGGGCTGATTCGGGCGATCGATGTGATGGGACAGGTGGACGAGAATACCAAACTGGTTGCATTAGCTTCCTGTCATTTCATCAGCGGCTATCGAATTGATATCCCAGCGATTGGAAAATTTCTCCGCGACCGGAACATTCCTTTTTGCCTGGATGCAATTCAAACGCTTGGGGCTTTTGAGACCACCGTCGAGCATGTGGATTTTCTCGCGGCCGACGCGCATAAATGGCTGCTTGGCCCTTGCGGCGCCGGGCTGATGTACGTTCGAAAGCCTCTGCAGGAATTGCTCAACCCACCCATTTATGGCTGGCATAATGTGCGCTCTCCCAATTATGTCGCGCAGGAGCAAATCGTTTTCCGCAACGGCGCGCTGAAATACGAAGCAGGCACACATAATCTCCTGGGCATCGTGGGCCTGGTTGCCGCGATGGAATTGATTTTGGAACTTGGCATCGAGAATATCGGCCGTGAATTGTTGCGCCAGCGCTCGATGCTGGTTCCTGCTCTGATGGCCAAAGGCTATACCGTTCTCCACGGAGAGATGCCTCCGCAAACAGCCAGTGGAATTACTTCATTTCATCGAATCGGCTCTGATATATCTGCGCTGCACCAGAAGCTTTTGGACGCGGAGATCATTACCTCCCTGCGAACGGACCGCACGGGCCAAAATTACATTCGTGTTTCGCCTCATTTCTACAATACAGAGGAGGAAATCCAAAACCTGCTAAAATTGGTATGATCATCAACTCGGAGGGCGAGACGTCCCGCCTGAATCTGCCTTTCCGATGGAAACCTTGTGGGCGGTTCGGTGTTTGTTAGACTTCGAGAACGTGAAATCTCGCATTTCGTTCAACTGCGAAGCGGGCGCTTTTGACTGCTAATACATTGAATCAAACATGCCCGCCGAGTCTGACCCGGATGCCGCCCTGATGCTACTTGTGAAGCAGGGCGATATGGGCGCTTTTACACAATTGGTGAACAAGTATAAGCAGCCGGTAATGAATGTCGTTTATCGCATGCTGCGAGACGCCACAGAAGCCGAGGATTTAGCGCAAAACGTTTTCATACAAGTGCATCGGTCAGCCCATCGATATCAGGTGGCATCCAAATTTTCGACCTGGCTGTTTACCATCACCCGAAATCTATGCCTGAATGAAATCCGCCGCCGCTCCCGTCATCCGGCGGATTCCATTGATATACCTCATCCCGAGCAGGAAAACCAGCCCTGGCATCAATTTGAAGATACGAAGACCTATTCGCCTCCTGAAAAAATGTTGCAAGGGGAACTGGAGCAGAAAATCGAAGTGGCGATAGGCCAACTACCCGAGAACCAGCGACTGGCCCTGGCGCTCTGCCGTCAGGACGAGTTGAGCTATGAAGAAATAGCCAAAGTGCTCGGATGCTCTGTTTCGGCCACAAAATCACTCATTCATCGGGGCCGCGAAACCCTAAAGCAAAAGCTCAAACCTTATTTAAGCACAGGAGTGTGGGGGAGGCCAAATTAGATGCAACTTTGTCAAGAACACGGTTTTAAACTATCTGGTGTAATATGAGTAACGACCCTTTTTTTAAGCGTTTTCAGGAAATAAGCTGGCGCCGCACGTTGACTGTGACCGAGGAGGAAGAGTTGCGGGTTTGGTTGGAAGCGCATCCTGAGGCGAAAGGCGCATGGGAGGCTGAAAACAGCCTGAATGAGGCCTTGAAAGCGGTCACTGATCCGGTTGTCCCAAGCAATTTCAACGCACGGCTGATGCAAGCAATCGAGCGTGAGGACACGTCTGAACGGCGCCCAACAGGCCGGCACATAGAATGGTGGCGTCGCTTTTTACCCAAAACTGCCCTGGCCGTTGCCGTTGCAGTTGCCGGAATTTTTTCCTACCAACAGCATCATTTGGCAAAGCTTCGAGAAAAGGCACATCAAGCCGAGATGGTAAAAAGTTTTGTCACAGTATCAAAAGTGCCCTCCCTGCCCGATCCTGAAGTTCTCGAGGACTTCGATACGATTCGTCTTCTTTCGCCACTGTTTGCGGATGAAAAACTGCTGACATTGCTCCAATGAGGCTAGCCCGGTGCACCTATCTTTGGCTGATTGCGATTGGTGCCGCCAACGTTTGGTTGGTTGGACAAACGGCCCAGATACCTGACGGGAAAGCAGCGTCGATTCCTGTCAAACATGCGGGGGTTGTTTCAAAGTGCCCGGTAACCGTCATGCGAGAGTTGCTGACGATGAATCGGCAGGAGCAGGAGCGCTTTTTAGCCAACAAGAGCGAAACGGACCGGGAGGAGATTCTTGCCAAAGTCAGCGAATATAAGGCGATGCGACCGGATGAACGGGAGCTAAAGCTCAAGGCGACAGAATTGAGCTGGTATTTACGGCCTTTCCTGAATTCGCCGCAAACAAACCGAGCTGCACTGCTGGCCAATGTTCCCGCTAAAGATCGCAAGCTGGTGGAGGACAGGCTGAGCTATTGGGATAAACTGTCGCCGGATGCCAGGAACCAACTGCGGACAAACCAGGCAATGGTCGCTTATTTTTCGCTGCCCGTACCGGAGAGAGTATTTTGGTTTGCAACGAATACCGTCATGCTGGAAGAAGGGATACAGAAACTGCAAGCGATGCCTGAGGAACAACGCCAGAGCACCCTTGATGGATTCAGCCAGGTTTTAGCATTCACCGCGACGGAAAAGAATCGAATTATCCACACCCTGTCCGACCCCGAACGGCAGCAGATCCAGAAAATATTGAGACAATATGAAAACATGTCTGCTTCGCAACGCGAAGCGTGCGTTCACTCCTTCGAGAAGTTTGCAAGCATGAGTCTCGAGGAAAGGCAGCAGTTTTTACAAAATGCCGAGCGTTGGAGAATGATGACGCCGACGCAGCGACAACAATGGAAAGATCTCGTGGAGGATTTGAACACAATGCCGCCGTCGCCAGTGGATCTTCTGGTGCCCTTAAAAGCGCAATAAGTTCGGACCGGTTAACACTTTGACTGCGCCTCAGAAGTAGTGCAGCTTCTCCCTGAATCGCGGCTCGATTCAGTTCCAAAACCGTGCATCCAATTGCGTTTCACTTAGGCCCGTTTCCCGTCCACTGGTACGGGATAATGGTCGCGCTTGGCTTTTTGCTGGGATTATGGACCGCGAGCCGCCGCGGACTGCTCGAAGGAGTGCCGGCTGAGCGGATCATGGACCTGGGACCGTGGTTAATACTCGGGGCCATTGCCGGCGCTCGAACACTGTATGTGATTTCCTATTGGCGCGAACAGTTTGCAGGCAAACCGATTTTGGAAATTTTCATGGTTCAACATGGCGGGCTGGTGTATTACGGCGGCCTGGTCGGGTCTTCGCTCGCTTACATTTTCTACGCCACCTGGAAAAAACTGCCACTTTGGAAAGGCGCAGATATTCTAGCGCCGAGTGTCGCGCTCGGCCACGCATTGGGCCGAATCGGCTGCCTTTTTAACGGTTGCTGTTATGGACGCCAATGTTCCATGCCTTGGGCGATCACTTACCCTGACAGACCGGGTGGACCACCGTCGGGCATTCCTCTGCATCCCACCCAAATCTATGAGTCTTTGTTGAACTTCATTCTTTATGCAACTTTGGCCTGGCTATACCGCCGCAAAAAATTCGATGGACAGATTTTTGCTATTTATCTGGTCGGCTACGCTTTCATTCGCTCATTTGTCGAACTCTTCCGAGGGGACTATCCCCAGTATTACTTTGGCGGCTGGGTAACTCCGGCGCATCTCGTCAGCGTAGTCATTCTGATCATTGGTATTATCATACTGCGAGCGCTCCCGCGCATGATGCCAGGGCCCAAAAGCGGAGATTAGGATGGAAACCGATTTTGACGCGGGGTTCGTCTTGCCTCCAGGCTCGATCGTCATTGCAGGGCCCACAGCGGCAGGCAAATCGGAAATAGCCTTGGCTTTGGCAGAGGAACTGGGTGGTGAGATCGTCTCAGTGGATTCGATGCAGGTATATCGAGGCCTGGATATCGGAACAGCCAAACCTGACAAGCAAGAGCGCTCCGATATTCCGCATCACTTGATCGATGTGGTTGAGGTTCACGAGACATTCAACGTTGCCCGATATGTGCGGCTGGCGCGGGAGGCGATCGCCCAAATTCAGGCGCGGGAACGTGTGCCTATTCTGTGTGGAGGCAGTGGACTTTATTTTAGGGCACTCCTCGAGGGTTTGGGCCAGGCCCCGGCGTCCGATCCTCTTTTGCGAGAGCAGCTCGAACAGACACCATTGTCACAATTGCTCCGGGAGTTGGCGGAACGCGATCGCGTAATTTTTGAACAGATAGACCGAAATAACCGCCGGCGCGTCATGCGTGCAGTGGAAGTCATTCGCCTCACCGGCCGAACTTATTCGGCACAAAGAGCTGATTGGGAATTGAAACAGCCAGAACCACTGATGGGAACATTCATTGGCTTGAGCCGCATTTCCAACGATCTACGCCAGCGGATTGATGCCCGAGTAGAAGCCATGTTTCAAAACGGGCTTGTAGAAGAAACGGAGGCCTTGCTGCAGCGGGGATTGGCTCAAAATTGCACGGCTTTGCAAGCGCTCGGTTACAAGCAAGTTGCGGAATACTTGCGCGGCGAGCGCTCTCAGTCTGAAACAATCGAACTGGTTAAAATCCGAACTCGCCAGTTTGCCAAACGCCAGATGACCTGGTTTAAAAGGCAAATGCAATTGCATTGGATTCAGCTTGGACCAGATAAAGAAAAGAATTTCGACAACGTCAGGGCTTTTCTGGACCAGCGGGCACACAATAAAGGAGAGCAATTAGCACGAGACGGCTCAGAGAAAAAATGAGTAAAACAAAGTTGGGGCGAAGACCCCATTTGCGCGACTATAGCCCGGAATTAAGATCTTTTTGAGACTTGGACCAAACCTTCGTATATAGGAAGATACTTAAAGAGATACTAAAACTATGGAAACCCGATCCGCTGAAGAAATTGAAGAATCGACTGAGAAGCTATTAGCAGACTTGAAAAACGTTGTGCGAGATGGCGAAGAGTTATTAAGGGCCGGCGCGCAGGAACTCGGAGAACGTGGGATGGTGGCGCGTGAACGGTTGACTGCTGCGCTTGAGATGGCTAAGGACACGGCCCGGAAGCTTCAAGACCAGGCCACGCTGAGCGCCCAGGCCACCGACCGCTTAATTCGAGAAAACCCTTACCAATCAATTGGCATTGCTTTCGGAGTTGGCATGTTATTCGGGATCATGGTAAACCGAAGGTAAGATGTCTGATAATAACCACGAAGGCGCCGGTTTCGGGACGCTTGCGAGCCGGCTGGGGCGCACTGCTCTCGGAGCTTTGGAGAATCGGGGCGAGTTGCTCGCCATCGAGTTGCAGGAGGAAAAGGAACGGCTCATCCAAACTATCATCATGGCTATGGCTTTGCTGTTTTTGGGGCTGCTCGGAATGTTATTGTTGAGTGCGACGATTATTTTCATCTTTCCCCCCGAGCAGCGTGTCTATGCGGCAGCAGGTTTTACGGTGCTTTATCTTGCCGGGGCAGTATTTACTTTTTTTAAATTAAAGTCGTTGATGAAACATCAACCCTTTGCTGAATCCCTAAAGCAGATCCGGAAGGACAGAACCTTGTTTGATGTTTTTGAATGAATCCACTTGAAGCCAAAAAGAAGGCCCTGGTAGCAGAGAGTGAAGTCATTCGCGAGACCATGAAGCTGGAACTTCATAATCTCCGGCTATATGCCGCCCGAACAAAGCAGAAGTTCACCAGCTTTGGAAGTCCTAATCGACTTCTCCTCTTAGCTGCCCCACTGGCTGGGCTAATTTTGAGAAAAAAACGAGGTTCCTTATTACGAAGGGTCGCGATGAGCCTGGCAACTTATCAGTTTTCGAATCGAGTGCTCCCATTGTTATCAGGATTATTTTCACCAGTGAAGCGTTGGGAAGGGCCAATGTCATCCTGTGCTGAAAAAACCGTTGAGCCAGGCCAAGCGCCAAAAAGGTAAATCGTTCGACACCGGGTGAACCAGGGTATAAGGGGAAAAGGAAAGGAGAAAGAAAAGCATGGCAACAAAACGACATCTACGTGGCGTTAGCTCCAAGGAACAACGCCAATACGAACACATCAAGGAGTCCGCACAAAAATCCGGACGTTATGGAAAGAGAGCCAAGGAAGTCGCGGCTCGGACAGTTATGAAGGAACATAAAAAGAAAGGTCACAAAAAGGGCCGATAACCTCAGCATATGGGGCAAACACCCCATAGTCAGGCAAAAGTTTCATTGTAAACAGTTTCCTTGGAGAGCGGGAAATTTTTTAGTTATCTGCGGATTGGAATGCTTAATGGAAAGCCGGAAAGCACAGTAACCAACGGTAAATAAATCTGGGAATACCAGCAGTTTAAGGTCTGGGAAAACAAAATAAAAATATGAAAATAAGAAACATAGCAGCAGCGGGGGCAGCGCTAATATTATTAGCTGGAAGGGCGAACGCCGCCCATGTTTGGGAAGATCCGAATAACTGGTGGGCTGGGCACTTCGCTTATGACACCGCGCCAAAATATACCAGGTCCGAACTCTCCTTTGATATGTTTGGAAGTTATGTTGCCGCGGAAGAGCACTTCACCAAAATATTCAAAACCAATATCAAGCATGGAGATTGGGGTGGCGGAGTAGGATTGAACTACTTTTTTACTCGTGAAATCGGCATCGGTGGTGAGATCAACATCGGCTCCAATGGGGGAAACTTTGTTGATTCGGGCGTCGGCAGCCTGATCTTCCGCTTGCCTCTTGAACCATCTGGTTTTTCTCCCTATATTTTTGGTGGCGGAGGCCGGGGAACCGATCCGCAATGGGAGTGGCTTGTCCACGGGGGCGTTGGTGTAGAATATCGTTTCAATCCCATCACCGGGCTTTTTATCGATTCACGCTATATCTGGCACATCAAGGAAGGAAGCACTGACAGGATCATGTTCCGGGCCGGACTTAGACTCATATTTTAGACTTAATCCCTTTTCAAACGCCGGGGCCTTCCCCGGCGTTTTTTTTTGCAAACGGCTCTTCTTCGTTACGGGGCAATCTGGGTTGAACCTAAGGCACCGAAAGCGGACGTTGTATGATCGCTTGTGTTTAAACCCGCAGATTTCCCTGCGCGACCCCAGATTGCTCGACCGTCAAATAAACTAAATGCCATGCCATTGATCGTCGATCCTTCCAAGCTGACTTGGCGCGCCGGCACCGCAAAGCGCACCCATTGGCCGGCAGGGGGCAACGGGCCCATGTATCGCCGGCTGGCCGTCCCCGTAATTCCGTAATCAATGCGATCAGCGCCCCAATAAGCTCGATGCTCCCATGAGCCATCATTCCATTGCAACATGACTTCGCTGGGAATGTTCTTCGGGTCCAAATTTGCAAAGGCCACCAAAACCTCGCCCGTGTTGACGCTCATGGTGCTGACAGCCCCCGTGAAAAAGTGCTGATGCAGCCCTTCAATGAGTGCGGACTCATTCACACGGTTCCCGGGCACAGCAGTGGGGTTGCTACTGATAATCCAGTTCCACATATCACCGCCGCCATTGCCGGTCACGGCGCTCGCAGGTGAGGGGCCATCGACCCAGGATTGAGCCGGACCGGCTGCCCGAACCGCACTTGTGCTATTCACCGCGGCAGAGCCATGAGTATCGGATAAAACCACCGGACTATTGGTGGTTGAAGACACAATTTCCCTGAAAGTGGCAGCATTCAGAAACGCTCCCTGGCTTAAATTATAATAAGTGCCGCTCCCCGAGGTCTCCAACTTAACCGCGCGCACCATGTAATTGGCGATTGTAGAACGCGGCTGGTCGCGATACGCCAGCGTTGTGACCGGCTCTGTCGTCAGCCGCGTAAAAGAAGTATTCGTGTCGGAAGCGCGGTAAACATGATACCCGATAACGGGTTCGCTGGATGGTGTCCAACTCAAGCTCACCCCGTCAGCTTCGCTTGTCGCAAGCAGGTTTGCAGGCGGTGCAACGACATGCATGCGCAATGTGGGATCTCCCATCAAAGCCACATGGATCTGGCCGGCACAACTATTGACTTCGTTTTGGTATAAACCCGAGGTGCCATTGTTTTGTGTCAACCGGGTTCCGTAGCCGATGGGTTCACCCAGAGCCATATGGTGGAGAAACCAATGCGGACGCCCAGACCACGCGGCTGTCAGTCCGTAACTTGGCAACGCCAGCACGGAACGCAAAATATCATCCTCTGAATCCCAATCGCCGAGCCAACTGCCAAAAAGCAGCAGGAAAGCAGCCTTCAGATCATTTTGCACAGTTTCGGTTGTGGTCCCATCATGATAACCATTCGAGTTTCCTAAACCGCCGATGCTGGTGAAACTCCCTGCGCCACAACCATAGGCCCACAAGCTGGCATGATTGTTCAGTGTTGATATCCAGGTTCCTTTCTCAGGCAAATCCGTGACGTTGGACGCGCCGAAAAATGAAGCGAAGTTCCGCCAACCGCTTGCCGCGAAGGCCTCTCCATCACGCAGGCCGAAATAATCACCAACATATGCGCGCCGCGGCAGATCGAATTGCTTCATGCGGAACTTGTGATCCTTGTTCAAATAATTACGCAGCAGTTCCAGTTCGCTTGGAAAGGTCGCTGCGCCATTCAAGCTTAGACGTCCCGGCAGATTCGCTAAATCGACACGTCCGACCATCAGCTTGATCGGTGCGGGAAAAGTGGATTGATCGAATTTTCCGTCCCCAGGCACGTTGCGGGTCCTAGCGTCGGATGCAGACGTATCATTCACCGTATTATCCGTCCAAATCCCATCGATATCGCCATAAAAACCGTCGCACGGCCAGGCTCCCTGGTGATCGGGGATATGGCCATCAGGAACGATATCCCCGGAATAGGCCACCGGAATATGGCCAAACAGAAAAACCGCTTGCACGCGGGCCGGGTCGGCCTTGTATTCAGCCTGGATGAGATTGCGAACATTCATCGGCGAAGTGTAGCGGCTGACATCATTTCGGATCACGGTCCATCCATCTCCGGAAAGATCCTGTTGCAGTTGATTTAATTCATTCGCCAGATTCGCCGCGTAAGTACTGTCCACAACCAACAGCAATTTGCCGCGATCCTCGGTCAGCGGCACATTGATCCCCGCATAAACGTAACCGTATCCAGTGTATTGATGGGCTGTCTTGATGATTTGATACTCATATCCCGTCCCAACAACCACGTGGTTGTCAACGTAAGTGGTGCTTGTTCCAGGCAGCGTGGCACCCGGCCCCCACTTCATGGCGCCCGGAGCCTTACGGAACACAGTATAGCTGACCGGCACGCCGATTGTGTCCTGAGGCCAGCTTAGAACAATTTTAGGCGGATTTGCCTGCACCTGGGCGCTGGCCTGGACCGAAAATTCCCAGGTGCTATCGGCGCGGCTCATTATAGCCGATGCCAGAAGCAGGAGAACCAAAGCGACACCAAATGCTCTTCGCATAGTTGCCGCTACATTGATGCTTATGGCAGGCCAAACAAATCCGTAGCCTTCCTTTTATCCTGTCAGTACTACAATCTTTTCTTTGTAGGTGTCCGTCTGACAACAATATTGCTTGGCTTGGATCCTTAATCTCTCCCCTCAAGTCTCCGTTTCTGATTTTGTAATCGGCACTGCCACCAGGCAAATAATCCGATAGCTTTCCAGGGCAAAGCTTATCCAGCGCTGCTTGCTTGCCGCGCCGCTCCACGATTTGATGGCGGACCCATATTCTTATGGCCCGGGCTGGCGAGCCTTCCGCGGCGAGATGATGTGCTTCGCTTCCCAAGACTGGAAGTTGTCTTCGGATCCCACGGTTTGTCCAACACCATCCGCCATGCCGTAAACTCTCATCATCTTCCCGTCCGGGCCTTGCCAAGTTTGCTGGTCCCGAACTACAGCCACTGTTCCCCTCGGAATGCCCTGCAACTCATCGAGCGATCCCTGGTAAACAATTTCAAATTGATTCGTTCCGGACAAAGATCTTTTGTCTTTCGCGAGATAAGAGGCGATTTGATCGAAGTTCGAAGGGAATTGGCCCTCATGATCAAAAGCGTAAGAACAAAATGCCGTGGCGAGGTCCCGCGCGTCCATTCCTTTACGACCCCCCATTTGGCGCAATTGTTCCCAGTACTCTGGCGTGTGCGATTCCGGAGTCGGCGCGGGACGCGATGGACTGTCTTTCAATTGCCTGTTGCCGAGGTCGTTCTTTTGTTTTTTGAGTGCTTCGGCCTCATTTCGAAGTTTCACCAATTCAGCTTTATGCTCATCCGGTGGCACATTGTTGGCGTTGGCGATCAAACTTGAAAGACGTTCGTGTTCCGAATTTAGTGCGGCAAGTTGTCCGTCTTGCTGTTGCAACAACGCTTGCCTCTCGAGGAATTTGACCTGAGATTTCGACTGAATTAGCAATGATACGGCGGCTCCGGCAATGGCGATTGCTGCGATGGAAATACTTTTGATTCTTGTCATAGTCAGCAGATCGAAGCCTTGGAAATGATTACCGGATCAAGGTCCATCGGTTCGTGACCGTTTCGTCAGCCATGCGCGATGCAGTCAGTCCAATGGCGCTTCGCAGATCCAGCGCCGCATTCACCGGCGCTTTCTGGGTGATCACCCAATCTCCACCCGGTTGTAATTCGCTGACTAGATTGCTCGCGGGCAGGATTTCATAACGCTGCAGGATGGCATCATCAATGGGAGATTTGAAGTAGGGCTTGAGTTGCGAGAGGTCAGTGGGAAATTGCCCATTATTGTCCTGAGCGTACTTTCGCAACGCAAACGAAAACCTATCGAACACTCGTAGCTCTGCGTTGGCCCGCAATGTCCTGGCGGCGAGGGCAAAACTATCTTCAGTGAGGTTCTCAATGGCGTCGAGCCAGGTCTCCTCTGAAACATTCTGAAGCTCCGGAATCTTTTCGGCGGGATTTGTTTCCAGCCATTGCTTGAACCGGTCGACTTTCGCCCCGTATATTTTTCTCAGGGACGCAAGTTGATCTTCCGGCGAGAGCGGAGCTGCGGTCTTTGCTGAAGTCATTTCCCTGACATTCCTCCGTAAGAGTCCGACCTCACTGCGGGCCCTCAGAACCTCAGAAAGCTGCTTGTCTGAGAGCGGTCGCGTGTTCTTTGCCTGGGCCAAGAGGTTCGCCAGGCGCTGGTTATCTGCAGTAACCCGAGCCAATTCATTGGTTTGCCGTTGCCAGACCTCGTCCTGCTCGCGGATTCTGGCTTGCGCCCGGTGTTGAACTAACAGTGGCACGACCACACTGGCGACGATGATGGCGGTGATCACTGCGGTTTTAAGGTTTATTGTGGCCATAAATTTCAACAGAGAAAATGAGATTGTGGTCTCTCCTGCGAGGCTCGCGAGGGCAGCCGCCGGAATGCTGGCCGCCAGCCCCGCAGGCGCCGCACTAACGGCCTCGCCAGCAAGCGCCGTCCCCAGTGCGGCTGTTGAAAAAGAAACACCACGATGTTTCAGAAGCAGATGCAGCTTTTCCAAGGCACGCGTCACCCTTTTTTGAGCGGCGGCTTCGCTGGTGCCCAAAGCCTCGCCGACCAAACGAAAGTCGAGGCGCTCATAAAAACGCAGCAAAACGGCCGCGCGGTCTGCCGCGCCAAGCCGATTAATCGCTTCGTCGAGAATGGGGGCAACTTCGTCCAGTCGTGCTTCCAAGTAGTCTGATGGTGGGTTCATTTCGATTGCCTGCCTTTCGCGCGCTTGGCGTCGGCGTTCGCCCCGCAGAGTTTTTGCGGCTACAAAACAAGTGTGCCGATGCAGCCAGCCACCCAATCTAACTTCACCCGAAAGGTTTTTAGCCAGGTGTGCCAGATCGACGAAGACAGTTTGGGCCACGTCTTCTGCCAAGTGCGTATCACCACCCACCAATCGAACCGCCGTCGAATAGACGAGATTGAGGTAGCGTTCGGCCAACTCCCGAAAGGCCGCTTCCGAGCCGTGGTTCACATAATCTGTGAGCAATCTTTGGATATCCGTCATCTTCTTCGTACCATTAAAGACCCGCTATCAGTCGAAAACAGACAAAAAAGTTTTGGAAAATTGACGCCGTAAGGGACCAAAGGTACGTGACGCAGGCTCGCGCTCCGGTCACGCCAATCAATTTTATCGAGCTCTACCTCACTCGTTGAAAGAAGCGCTTTATATTTCAAGGATTTTTCGCATCATCTGACCGTGTCCCGGCTTGAACAACCGTCCGAATCTCACGAGCGATCGGCCGGGGTGTTTGCGACAACGCACTGGTCCGTGGTGGTGCAAGCCGGGGACAGTCAATCACCAGAGGCGGCCTCCGCAATGGAACGGTTGTGCCGGACGTACTGGTATCCACTCTATGCGTTTGTTCGGCGAAAGGGCCACGGACACGAGGACGCAAGCGATCTGACGCAGGCATTTTTCGCCAGGTTTTTGGAAAAGCATTACCTCCGTTCTGTGGATGCGAACCTGGGCAAATTCCGGTCGTTTCTCCTAACGTCGATGTCGCATTTCCTTGCGAATGAATGGGACAAGTCCCAGACGCAGCGACGAGGCGGTGGCCACCGGATTCTTTCGCTGGATGAAAGGACGGCAGAAGAGCGTTACCGACATGAGCCCATCGAACAAACGACGCCGGAGACACTCTATGAACAGCGCTGGGCGCAGACCGTGATGAGTGTGGTGTTAGACCGGCTTGCGGCTGAGACGGAGGAAAAGCGCTTTGAGATATTGAAAGGGTTTCTGCTGGAGGACAAGGGCACGGTATCCTACGAGGCGGCGGCGGCCGCGTTGGGAATATCCGAGTCCGCGATTACTTCCGCCATTCACCGGATGCGGGCGCGTTTCCGAACACTGTTGTTCGAGGAAATCTCGAACACAGTGAACAAACCGGAAGAGGTCGAGCAGGAGATCCGTCATTTGCTGAAGGCGTTGGGCGATTGACCGGAGGCACGTGTACATGGCTTGCAGTACCCATCCCTCCGTGGCGATCCCGGCAAGAATGCGGGATTTGAGGAAAGATCAGGCGTCGGCGGAAGGTTTCGGCAGTTTTCCTTCTTAACTCTGGTGATTACGAAACTTTGATGTCGAGTTTGTCAGCCACCGCTGTTTGTCCGAAGTGCAGACGCGCGCTCTCTGCGGATGCCCCTCGGGGTATGTGCACGAAGTGTCTTTTCGCCGCCATGCTCGCTACTGGGCCATTTGGCGCGCCGCCGCAATCAGACGTTGCCAAGGCGACATTGCCGCGCGCGTTTGGGCAGTACGAATTGCTGGAGGAAATCGCGCGCGGCGGCATGGGCATCGTCTATCGCGCGCGGCAGTTGGGCCTCAACCGGCTGGTCGCGCTCAAGGTCATCCGCGACAGCCAACTGGCTTCCCACCAGGCGATGCAGCGTTTCCAACTTGAGGCGGAAGCCGCAGCCAAATTGCACCACCCGAACATCGTGCCGATCTATGAGTTCGGTGAAGTGCACGGGCAGCATTTCCTCAGCATGAAGCTGGTCGATGGCATGGACCTGGGGAAGCAACTGCACGGAAGGCCGATGGAAGCGCGCCCATTGGCGCAATTGATGGCGACGCTGGCTCAAGCCATCCACCACGCGCATCAACGGGGCGTGCTTCACCGCGATTTGAAACCAGCCAACGTGCTGATCGACGCCAGCGGACAGCCAAGCGTGACCGATTTTGGTCTGGCCAAATTGGCCGGACGGGAGGCCACGCTGACGCTGAGCAGCGACGTACTTGGCTCGCCAAATTACATGGCGCCGGAGCAGGCAGCAGGCGGTTCGGATGAAGTCACGATGGCGGTGGATATCTATAGCCTCGGGGCGATCATGTATGAATTACTGACGGGGCGCGCCCCATTCCGAGCGGAGACGCCGCTAAAGACGATGCGCAAAGTGATGGAGGAAGAGCCACAAGCGCCAAGGACTCTTTACCAACTAGCGGACGCAGACCTCCAAACGATTTGTTTGAAGTGCATGGAGAAGCATCCGCGGCAGCGGTATGGCTCGGCGGAGGCGCTGGCCGACGACCTGGGCCGCTGGCTGAGAAAGGAGCCCATCCACGCCCGGCCCGCCACCCCTACGGAGCGGCTCGGAAAATGGGTTCGGCGCAACCCGAAGGTTGCCACTTTAACGACCCTTCTGCTGTTGGCCCTCGCGGCCGGACTGGGTGGCGTGCTCAACATGAATGTGCGCCTCTCTTCAGCAAACCATTTGGAAGAACTTGCCAATGTCCGGCTTGCCGCAAAGGTGCGAGACTTCGAGTGGCAAAAGGTCGAGGATCTCGTGGCGGCCGGAAAGCGGAGCGACGCACTGGCTCTGTTGAGCGGCTTCCTGCGAGGCAATCCTCGCGACGAATGGGCGGCGACAAGGCTTTTCTCGATGCTGAACGGGGGCAACTTTGCTCTCCCCATCATCGTGCTTTTCCAACAGGGCGCCCCAGTGAACAGCGTCTCCCTGAGCCAGGACGGACGCCGGGTGCTCACCGCGGCCGACGACGGCCAGGCCCGGGTTTGGGACCTGCGGAGCGGACGCCTGCTATCTACGTGCGTCCACTCGGTGAAAGTCAACAAAGCAACTTTCGCCGACGAAGATCGGCTCGTTTTGACTTCGTCTCAGGGTGGATCATTCCATCTTTGGGATTCGGTCGAATCCAAGGTCGTGCTGGAGTTTCCCAAGGCGCCGCCGGATTCGACGGTACCTCCTGCCCTGAGCCGCGATCAGCGTCGCGCCGCGATGCCCGATTCGGACAACTCGGTGCGAGTTTGGGATCTACCGGGGCGCCGATCTCTCGGCGGCTCGATTCGATTGACGGACCGGCCCAGATGCGTGGCATTCGGCCGCGATCCAAACGTCATCGCTGCCGGGTGTAAGGACGGGACAGTGGGAGTCTGGAGAGTCGCGGACTCTCGCCTGATCACGCCGCCCATAAAACTGCCCTACGAAGTGAGCGCGCTTGAGTTCAGCCCGGACGGCGGGACCTTCGCCGCCGCATCGGCAGCGACGATCACGCTTTGGGACACACACACCTGGCTCAAGCTCAAGGAACTCAAGGCCCAGGATGGCCAGGTCCTCATGATAGCGTTTACGCCGGATGGACAGAGGCTCATCGACGCGCCCTTCAGCCGGGCCCCGAACATCTGGGACGTCGCTTCAGGAAAAACAATCGGACAGCCGATTCAGGCGGAACAGCCTCATTGCTATTTTCAGATAAGCCCCAATGGAAAGAGCCTGGCCACCCGGTCGCAGAGCGGGGTTGTTCGGATCTGGGATGCGATGACGGGGTTG